>Ga0272444_10006008_pt1 | contig 10460 bp, 6 predicted proteins | sample SSMForm13_FD_201033 | JGI IMG/M metagenome (GOLD analysis project Ga0272444, IMG submission 201033) | Marine sediment archaeal communities from Little Sippewissett salt marsh, Falmouth, MA, United States - SSM-Form-13 | ecosystem: Environmental > Aquatic > Marine > Wetlands > Sediment ...
AGATACAACCCCCGTTTGGAACCAAGGAGGAAGCCAGACGGGGTTCTTTTTTATTACTACGAATACGAATTCGTACGAATATACAAATCCTGTCAATTTATCAGTGCTAATATTTACTCTAATTAGACAAATTAATTTTATTCGTATATTCGTAACAATTCGTATTCGTAGTGAGTCATTGACATATCCCCGCATTTCCATTACTCTGAATCAACTAAGGAGGTCGCTCCTTTTTAATTTGCGTGAAACCCCTAGCCTCAACCTATAGGAGAAACAGGCTATGTTGAAGAAGATTTTGTACTTGCCGTGGCTGGTGTGGGCTTTCTACAGGCTCATTACCTGGAAGTTGTCTGTCAACAAGCAGCTTGACGTGGGCAATAATCATGGCCGGGTATCGCATCCGAAGTTCATGTCTGCTGCCCAGGCCGCAACCTTGATTGATCCAGGAAGTGTCCTGATTGTTGCCACGCTCGGCGGTACCGGCTGGGCAACGGCAATGTTTCAGGCAATCGCCAAGAGATTTCGGGAAACTGACTTTAGCGGCGGTTTGACAGTACTGGCCATAGGCGGCCAGGGCGGCCGGGGAATGATCCCTTGGTCAATTGATGAACTGTCGCGTTTCCCTGGGCTGGTCAAGCGATTTTTCTCCGGACACTTGGAGACCTTCCGCCATACTTTGAAGGCGGCGGCTCGGGGAGAGATCGAGGTTCAATGCATTCCCCAGGGAGCATTTTCCCGCCTTATTGGTATGTTGGCTGAAGGCAAGAAGTTTTTCCGGACCGCAGCTGGGATTGGCACGTTTGCTGATCCAAGGTGTGGAATCGGAACATGCGTTGCCAATGCCACAAAGCAGTGGGTGGAAGTGACCGGGCACAACAAGTTGAGATATACTTGCCCGGATCCTAATGTGGCCATTATCTGCGCTACGGCAGTTGATAAGCACGGCAACGTGTATGTCCACAATAATGCCTTGCTTGGCGAGATGCGCTCGGCTGTGCTTGCAACCAAGCGTAACGGCGGCAAGGTCATTGTCCAGTGCGGAAGAATTATCGAGTATTGTCCGGACAAGATCTACATCAAAGCGGAATTGGTTGATGCTGTGGTTGTTCGTCCGGAAGCTCCGCAGGTTATTTGCTTCACGATGAACCGTCCATTTCGGGCTTTGACTGTCGGTTCACGCTACAGCGTTGACCTTGCTTTGGCCATTGTCGGGCTGATCAATCGGGTTGCCGGGGTTACTCCTAAGAGGGGTCCACAAGACGATTGCTTAGCCAGAGCCGCAGCTTGGCTGATTTCCCGAGTCGTCAAAGCCGGATCCAATGGCAACATCGGCGTTGGCATGCCCGAAGTTGTGGCTGCCTGGCTTGCCCGCGGCGGCGTGATGCCCGGACTCAACATGATCGTTGAAAGCGGTCCGCGCGGCGGCGTTGCCACTTCCGGAGTCTTTTTCGGCGACATGATTGGACCCAAGGAACTCGTTGAGTCCTGGGTGGCGTTTAAGCAGATTGAAGAAGAACTTGATTTTGCCGTCCTTGGCGCTTTGGAAGTGGACCAATACGGCAACGTCAATCTGTCGCGCCGCGGAGAGGGTCCTGAGGGCTTTGTCGGTCCGGGCGGCTCAACGCACATCATGCATGGAGCCAAAACCATTGTCTTCGTGCTTCGGGCATGCGACAAGAAAAGCGGTAAATCCCGCTTTGTCGAGCAGGTGCAAGAAGTCACTTTCAGCGCTGAACAGGCATTGAAGGCCAAAAAGGAGGTGTATTACGTCACCGATTGCGGGATATTCCAACTGACAGCTCATGGCCTTCAGCTGACGCATCTGATGCCCGGGTTCACGGTTGAGAAAATCCAGAGTCTCGTACCCTTCAAATTCCAGGTCAGCGATAATCTGGCCGAGTTCGGTCACGATGTTGCCACTGGCCAGGGTTTCGCGCCCAAGCTGGCCGCCTAGAACGGCGCGCTGGCAAGGCTTGTCAAATGAGAGGGACACAACCCCGCTTAGCGGCTGCTAGGCGGGTTCTTTTTTTGCTACGAATGCTACGAATCTACGAATGTAGAGCAAAACTAAGCTCTGATCCGAATGGCCATTCGTAGAATTTGTAGATTCGGATGAATTCGTAGATTCGGATTACATATTGACATACCACCGTATTTCTATTAACCTGAATTAACTAAGGAGGGGTGTTCCTTCTTATATAATAGCGGCAATCAACCAGCAGAAGGAGAGATACTGATGAGTAGACATAATCTTCCCGGAGCAGTGATTCCGGGTACGGCAATCCGGATTATCACTGGCAAAATCGCCAGGATTCAGCATGGGCAGATCAAATGCCTTCTCTGGGACTGGGATGGGAATTTCAGCCTGCTGCGCCAGGGCTGGCAGGGGATCATGGCACCGGTCATGGTTGAGTCCATCTGCGGTGATTCAGGGCCTACGCCTGAAATCAGGCAGGCCGTTACTGACTTTATTGCCGAAACTACCGGTATCCGGACAATCGAGCAGATGCGCGGGCTGGTGCGAATGATCCGCGAGTATGGCTTGGTGCCTGAAAGCCAGATCGGCGACGAATGGCACTACAAGCGCGTTTATCTGGAACGGCTGATGGTGCCGGTGCGCGAACGGATTGCCCTGGTTGAGTCCGAGCAGGTTCATCCGCGCGATATGATGCTGGCCGGCGCTTTTGCGGTACTCCCGGCCTTGGCCAGAACCGGGGTGACCCAATTGGCCTTCAGCGGCACAGACGAAGAAAACGTAGTTCATGAAGCCGGAGTGCTTGGCGCCGTCCAGTACTTTGAGCGGATATTTGGAGCAGCGATTGCCCTGGCACCGGGTCAAGTCGAGAGAGACAAGGGCGACGTTCTGGCCGAGGAGTTGCAGCGGCGGGGTTTGGAGCCATCCGAAGTTGCCGGCGGCGGCGACGGACCAGTGGAAGTACGGGTTCTGGCTCAAGCCGGTGCCTTATCAATCGGCGTGGCCTCTAACGAGGAACAAGGCCGCGGCTGGGATTTCAAAAAAGCCGAGAAACTGGTCGCTGCCGGCGCTGATGTCATCATGCCGGATTGGCGCTGGTATCGTGTACTGATTAAGCATGTCTTGCAGTTGCAGGCCGTTTAGGCAAGCGACTCAGTACGGGCTTCATTTAAGGAGGACACTAGCACAAGATACAACCCCCGTTTGGAACCAAGGAGGAAGCCAGACGGGGTTCTTTTTTATTACTACGAATACGAATTCGTACGAATATACAAATCCTGTCAATTTATCAGTGCTAATATTTACTCTAATTAGACAAATTAATTTTATTCGTATATTCGTAACAATTCGTAATTAGTAGTGAGTCATTGACATATCCCCGTATTTCTGCTAGCTTTAGCTTAGATTTGGAGGGACGTTCCCTTCATATTGTTTTAGTTTTCTTTGTTCATCCAGAGCGAAGAAGGGTGTAGCCGGAAGGCGAAACTGGGAGAAATGGAATGGAGAGAAGTGTAGTGTTGATTTCCAATGGAGACATGCGTGAGGCGGCCAATAAGGAGTGCTGGCCCATGCAAGAGGAGACGCTGAATGGCGTCATCGCGGCCTTTGCCAAACTCGGCGTGAAGGCCAAAGAAGTGACGCTCTGCGCGCTTGGTGCTCCACACCGATTCCTGGCTCGGCAGGCCGACGGTCTGCGACTGTTTGCCGAGAAGGTGGATCCGGATGCGATCGTCGTGATCGTTTTGAGTTGCTGGGCCTATGCTCACCACGTGGCCTCGGCGCTCAAGAACCACCGCGGTCCCATCCTGCTTCTGGCCAATTTCGATGGAACATGGCCGGGTCTGGTGGCGTTGCTCAATCACGCCGCCACGCTGGAACGGATGGCAATCCCGCATAGCCGGATTTGGTCCGGCGACCTCGAGAAAGATGCCGAATTTCTGCGTCGGTTGGCGGTTTTTGTCGAAACCGGGAAGATCGGCTACAACAGCGACTGCTTCGTTGATGCTGCTGATCTTACTTTCAGTGACTCGGTGCTGTCGTTGGCCGGCGAGCTGGCTGCTGACATCCGTTTGCACCCGCGTCTAATGGGTCAGTTCGATCCAGCCACGTGCATGGGCATGCTCAATGCCGACTTCGACCCGGGCGAACTGGCTGCCTGTGGTTTTCCGCTGGAAGCGCTGTCTCAGTCCGATCTGACGGCCGAGATGGGGTTGGTGTCCGATGGAGTCGCTTCGGGCCACTATGAGTGGCTTCGCAATCGGGGCGCCAATTTCCATTTCGAAACCGGCTTGACCGAAGACCAAGTGCGGTCTCAGATGAGGATGTATGACGCCGGCGGGCAGCTGCATCATCGCTGGGGCTTGGCGGCCATGGGCGTTCCTTACCAGCCCGGGCTGATGCGTTGCGTACCCGCGTCGGATCTGCCGGAAGGCATGTGGAACAATCCCGACCGACCGGAGATCATCGGACCCAACGGTGTAGTCGTCGCTGCCGGAAAACCGATTGTTCACTTCAATGAGGGTGACATCGGCTCTGGGCTCATTCAGGTCGTCATGGGCGACGTTGCCAAACGGCGCCAATTGCCCTTGGCCAATACCCTGCACGACGTCCGCTGGGGACTGCAACTGCCAAACGGCCGCTGGGTTTGGGTGCTGCTCATTTCCGGCGCCGCGCCGCCCGAGCACTTCGGCGGCTGGTCCAAAGCGCACATCTACCGTCAGGCCAAGATGTATTTTGGCCTTGGTGGTGGCACCTGTTCGGGTGTGACGCGCCCCGGTATCATTACCTGGGGCCGGGCTTGGCAGAACGCCAAAGGCCGGATCTGCGTTGATGTCGGCTTGGGCGAGGTTCAGTCCCTGGAACCCGAATTCGTCAAGGACGTTCTGGACAAGACCACCAAGGAGTGGCCGGTGGCCATGACCTGGATTCCCGGCTACGGCCGAGATGAGTTGATGGGCAACCATATGTCCAACCACATCACCATCGGTTTCGGTGACATGGTGGACGAACTGGCCTGGACTTTCGTCAAACTCGGAGTGCCAGTCCGGGTCGCCCACGAATCGCGCCGGGTACTGCGCCAGGCGGCCTAGAGCCGTCATCGTCAACTGCTCAGTGCGGGGCAGTATCACACCGCTTCCAGACTAAGTCTACGGACAAGGTCTGGAGGCGGTCTTTTTTTGTTACGAATACCACGAATCTACGAATATTTTGATCCGAATTAATATTTGTAGCATTTGTAGATTTGTAGATTCGGATGTCATTCGTAGATTCGGATCGCGCCTTGACATACCCCCGTTTTTCTGCTAGGTTTAGTTTAGCTTTAGAGAGACAGGAGGGTGGTCCTCCTGTTTTGTGTGTGTTTGGCGTTTCTCCTTTCTGAAACAGAAAGGCGGAAGGGGGAAACAAGAAGTCTGGTAAGGCAAAAGAAAGGAGAAGCAGTTTTGAGCAAGAAAGGACTACCCAGAAACGAAGTGTTGCGCGGTGCACTCGTCGGCGGAGGTGGTGGTGCTTTCATCGCGCGGCGGCATGAGTTTGCCGTCCACATGCCGGGCACGCGGCGGTTTGTCTGCGGTGCCCTGCATCCGGATCCGGATGTGGCAATGCGCGAGGCCAGGAATTGGCCTTATCCGCTTCAGGGTTATCCGAGTTTGGGCGACTTGATCGAAGATCAGCTCAGCCTGCCCAAGACCAGGCGGATCCACTTCGCCACCGTGGCCACACCCAACAACGTCCACTTCGAGCAGGCCATGGCTCTGATCCAGGCGGGCATTCCGGTTTGCTTGGAAAAGCCCATGGTTACAAGCTCGGAGCAGGCCAGGGAACTCGTGGCAGCAGCCGAGGAGGCAGGTGTACCCCTGATGGTGTTCCACACCTATTGGGGGCATGCAATGACCTGTCTGGCCGCCCACATCGTCCAAAGCGGCCTGATCGGCGATGTCTTCGGCGGCAAAGCCGAGTATGACCAGGATTGGTTGCGAGAGATGTTGGAAGCCATGGGTGTGGTGCAGGCTTGGCGGGCCAAGAAGGCCGTTTCCGGCATGAGTTGCTGCGGCGGTGACATCGGCATTCATGGTCAGAAACAGTTCGAGCGGATCACCGGTCTGAAGGTCGCCAAGATCCTGTATGCTCGTCTGCGGACTGTGGTGCCGAGACGTGAGCTGGATGACGATTTTCTCACCGTCTGTCGACTCGACAACGACGCCGAGGTCATCGTTCGGGCTTCGCAGGTTCGGGCCGGGCATCGTAATCGGTTGGTGGTCGAAGTCAACGGCACCAAAGGCACCTTAATCCAGGACGCTGAGAATCCCGAAGAGCTGCAGATTCTACGGCCCAACAAACCCGTGCTCATCTACCGGCGGGGACAGTTTGGGCCCAATGACGGCTTCCTGCGCAAGGTTCCCAAGTGGATCCTGAACGCCAACTACTGGCCAGCCGGCCATCCCGAGGGCCTGCACGACGCGGCCTGCCGTCTCTACGACTGGTTTGCGGCTGATGTCCGGCGCTACTATCGCGGCAAGCGGCCCATGTATGCGGGCGTTCGCTATGCGGGCGTGCAAGACGGACTCGAGCACATCAAGTTCCTCGAAGCCGCTGTGGAAGCGGCTGAGAGAGAAACGCAGGTTGACATCGCTGCCTAGCACAGCGGTTCAAGTGCGTTACCTGAATGCAATACAGGTTGGACTGCCCTAGGCAGTTTGACCTGTCTTTTTTTGTATCCGAATAACGTTACGAATCGTACATCCGAATGGCTATTTGTAGATTTGTAAATTCGGATGTTATTTGTAGATTCGGATTGCTTATTGACATGCCCTCATTTTTCTGCTAGCTTAGGGGTAGTATTGGAGGGTTTTCCTATGTGATGGGAAATGCCCTTTTTTGTCTGCAGATAGAGTAGAATGAGATGAAAGGAGAAGCGTGTTCATGAACAAGAGCAACGAGGTTTTCCACAGTAGTGTTGAGGGCGCCCAGCACGGACCCAAAGGCCTGATCGGTTTCTTTGCCTTTGCCAAAGAATGTGGGGCAGCCGGGGCCCAGCCTTCCAACTTCATGTTGCAGACTGCCAGTGGTGCTCTGATGGAGGCCAAAAATATCAAAGTGGCCTTTGAGTCGGCTGGTCTGCATCTAGATGGGGTCTCGGCCCACTGTCCGTTTTGGGTCCATACGAGTGTCTGGACCGGCAGTCCGACAATCCGGCCGTTCATTCCCCCCAACATGACCAGCGAGTCGCCGGACAAGATCGAGGCCTGGGCCGAAGACTACGTCCTTAGGCTTCTGGACCTCTGCGCCGAACTCGGCATCAAGATCGTGCCCATGTTCTGGGGCGTTGCCCTGGGTTGGGAAGTGGCCAGCGGGTATCCCTGGGGCATGTGGAAGGGTCCGGGCTACGACTTGGTTGCCGAAGGCATTGAGCGGTTCGTGACCAAGACAGCCAAGATCCGTGCGCATGCCAACAGCCTCGGCATCAAGCTCGCCCACGAGATTCATCCGGGGACCGCGGCCCAGTGTGCCTACGATTTCCTGACCCTGGTTGCGGCCTGCGACAACGATTCGTGTTTGGTCGTCAACGTCGATCCGTCGCACTGCTGGGATGGTGAGACCTGGGAGCAGCGCTTCCTGGCCGTTGCCGAACGTTGTGTCGGCTGCCATGTCAAGAACCACGTTGTGCGGCCGGGCTTTCCGCTTCGCTGCATGGCGCCGGACTGGCCCGATCGCGGTATGCAATTCACTGATCTGGCAAGCGGCGACATCAACCTGGTCCGTTTCATCGAGCTGATGATTCACATCGGCTACCCGGCGCGCTATTGCGAGCTGATGGGTACGGAAACGGCGCCGTTGGTCACCGAGGCCGAGAGCGCTTACCGTGACCTGGACGCCACCGCGGCCGCGGCCATTGCCTACACCAACGAGGCGCTGATCTGGCCGGTTGCCACCCAGAGCTTCGAGGATGGCATGGGCGAGGCCGCCTGATCGGCCAATACTTCGGAGGAGGACAACCCAAGGGGTTGGCTTGTTGCATTGCGGCGAGCCACCCCTGTTTTTTATTAGTAAATCCAGCTAGCCACCTGACCAGCTAGCCAGCGGCTGGATTCACTGGATTTACTGGCCCGCTAGATTTACTGAAATCACCTTGACTTTCCTTAGCTTGAGTACTAAGGTATAAAGACCATAAAGATAGTGCTTTTTTTGGGAAATCACTACAGCAACCGTTGAGGAGATGTAAGATGGCTAGAATCGGGATTGTTGGCGGACGGGGCATGCTTGGCGAATATGTACCCGGTATTCGCAAGGCCGGAGCCGAGGTATCATGCCTTGTTTGCTCCACTCTTCAGAACGCTGAAAGGGCAGCCGGGGAATGGGGAATTCCAGGGCATTGTTCCTTCCAGGATTTATTGGACAAAGGCAGCCAAATGGCGGACGGGCTGATCATCGCTACGCCGAATGATCTGCATGCCCAGATGACAATCAGTGCACTGGAAGCAGGCTTCCACGTATTGTGCGAGAAGCCACCGGCCCTGAACGCCGAAGAAGCCAAGGCAATGGCAGAAGCTGCCCAGGCAGCCAACCGGCATTTAGCCTTTAACTTCAAGATGCGCGGCCAGGCCGGTCCGCAGTGGTTGAAGGCAAGAATTTGTGAGGTCAACCAACAAGTGAAGATGGTTGACGCGCGTTGGCTGAGGCGCAACGGCATTCCCGGCCAAGGCGGCTGGTTCACCAACCAAGGTCATTCCGGCGGCGGAGCTTTGATGGATTTGGGCAGCCATGTTGTTGACCTAGGGATGTGGCTTTTGGGCTACCCCAAGCCCGTATCAGCTTTGGCTGGCTGGGACAAGTCCAAAACTTCAGATCCCCAATACGCTGGTCCCTGGCCGGTTTCAGCAAGCCAGCCGAAATACTCCATCGACGTTGAGAATGCCTGCTGGGGGTGCATCGGGTTTGCCAACGGCAGCATCATGAACTTTGCCGTTTCTTGGGCGAGCCTGCTTGTCCGTCAGGAGATCATCCAGGTCAGCTTTGACGGCGATACTCTGGGAGGCAGAGTAGAGCGGACCTTTGAGCCGGCTGACGGGCGTGACATGTATGCCAGGGATTTGGCTGAAGTACATACTCAGGAGGCTGGTCAGGCTGTTAACTCGGCGTTGAGAGTGAAAGCCCCGAATCCGATTGACGGGGTCGAGAAAGTGATCGGCAATTTCGTGGACTTGGTGGCTGGCAGAAATGTCGAGCCGCTGACAACTCCCGGGCAGGCCGTGACCTTGATGAAGGTAATCGACGCCGTCAAGTTTTCTGCCTCAAACCGCGCCAGCGTTGGAATCGACTAGCGGAGAATCTGCCTGACCGGCATCACAGCACACTCAAAAGGAGGAGAAGGAAACATCAGGGTTGGCTTGCCGCGCGGCAAATTGACCCTGTTTTTTATTTGGTTTACCCCGTTAGAAAGTGGCTTTCTAACGGGGTAAATTTATGTTAAAATTAAGTAAATCCAGTAAATCCAGTTAACTAGTAAGCCAGTGCTGGATTTACTGGCCAACTGGTTAGCTGGATTTACTTACCTTATGGATCTCAACCTCAAAACACTCAACGCCGAACAAAAAAAGGCCGTTACTCATGACAAAGGGCCTCTTTTAATCGTTGCTGGCGCAGGGACCGGAAAAACTACAGTCATCACCCAGCGCATTGCCTGGCTGATTGAAGAAAATTTAGCCAAAGGCGACGAGATCTTGGCTTTGACTTTTACTGACAAAGCCGCTGGCGAAATGGAAGAGCGGGCAGATAAGCTTTTACCTCTTGGTTATGTTGATTTATGGATTTCAACATTTCATTCCTTTGCTGAAAAGATTTTGAAAAATCATGCAATTGAAATTGGCCTGCCCAATGAATTTAAGTTATTAAACCAAACCCAGCAGTGGCTTTTAGTTAGACAAAATTTAGACAAGTTTGACCTGGATTTTTATCGGCCATTAGGCAACCCGACGAAGTTTATTCATGCCCTAATCAAACTTTTTTCCCGGGCCAAAGATGAAGTGATTGGTCCCGATGAATATTTAAAATATGCCAAAGACTTAAAGCTTAATTCTGACTCCCGTGATTTTGTCAAAGACTTTTTAGATCCCGATGAAATTAAGAGTTTAAGCAAAAAAGAGAAAAAAGAATTAATGGCCCAGGAGATTTTAAAGGCCCAAGAGGTAGCCGATGCCTATCATACCTATCAGCAGCTTTTGCTAGACAATGACGCTCTTGATTTTGGTGATCTGGTTAATTATTGCCTTAAGCTTTTTAAAGAGCGGCCAAAAATTTTAGCTAAATACCGCAAGCAGTTCAAGTATATTTTGGTTGATGAGTTTCAGGATACAAATTATGCCCAATATGAGCTGGTGAAACTTTTAGCAGAGCCGGAAAACAATATTACTGTCGTCGGGGACGATTCTCAATCAATCTATAAATTTAGGGGTGCCTCGGTTAGTAATATTCTCCAGTTCACTAAAGA
>Ga0272444_10006009_pt1 | contig 10459 bp, 9 predicted proteins | sample SSMForm13_FD_201033 | JGI IMG/M metagenome (GOLD analysis project Ga0272444, IMG submission 201033) | Marine sediment archaeal communities from Little Sippewissett salt marsh, Falmouth, MA, United States - SSM-Form-13 | ecosystem: Environmental > Aquatic > Marine > Wetlands > Sediment ...
GGCCAGTATAAGGGCGGTTATTTCGTTTTGATTATAAAGGTGCCTGATATAGCCGCGGCTGTAGCGGCGACAGACCCGGCAGCGACAATCGGGATCGAGGGGCCTCTCATCGGTGGCGCAGTCGGCGTTACGAAAAACCAGCGGCCCGCTCGAGGTAAAGACCATTCCGGTTCGGGCGTTTCGGGTCGGCAGGACACAGTCGAACATATCGACTCCGTGGGCCACTGCCATGAGGATATCCTCGGGATAGCCGACACCCATCAGGTAGCGGGGTTTCTCCTCCGGCATGAACTGAATTGTGTAGCCGGTCATGGCCTCCATTTGATTTTTGCTTTCGCCGACGGCAAGGCCGCCGATAGCGTAGCCGGGGAAATCGAGCGATGTTATCTGATCGGCGGAAAGCCGCCGCAAATCCTCGTAGACCGAGCCCTGTATTATCCCGAACAGGGCGGTCCCGGTCGGCTGTGACTCCTCGAGGCTCAAAAAGTGATGCCGGCCTTTTTCGGCCCACCGGTAGGTTCGGTCGACACCGGCGGCAGCCAGTTCCCGATCGGCCGGAAAGGGAACGCACTGATCGAAAGACATGATTATGTCGGCACCGATATCGCGTTGAATCTCGATCACTTTTTCCGCGAAGAAAAAATGGCTGGAACCGTCATGGTGCGATTTAAAGGTAACCCCACTATCATCGACCCGGCTTAAATCCTGCATGGAAAAAACCTGGAAGCCGCCCGAATCGGTCAGAGTCGGTTTATTCCAGGCGGTAAACCGGGCCAGTCCACCCATTTTTTTGATAATTTCGGTGCCCGGCCGCAGGTACAGATGGTAGGTGTTGCCGAGAATTATCCCGGCGCCGCATTCCTCGAGATCATCGGCGGTAATGGCCTTAACCGCGCCGGTGGTGCCGACGGGCATGAAGGCCGGGGTCGGAAAGGATCCGTGGGGCGTGGTGACCTCTCCCCTCCGGGCGGCACCGTCGGAGGCCAGAAGCCGGAAGGCAAAACGATCGGACGGCATTATTTCTCTTTCCCGAGCGATGATGATTTATCGGGCCGCGACAGGACCGGTTTGGTTTTGCCGCGGTACTCCCTGGCCACCGGGCAATAAATAAGCGGTTTGAGTTTGTCGATATTGAGTCGGCCGTCATTTTCCAGCAGATTTTCCTCGACATGAGTAGCGACGATCTCACCGACGAACATTTCATGCGATCCAAGAACGTGTGATTGCCTGACGACGCATTCAAGATTGATGGGACATTCGCCGATAAGCGGCCCTTTGACTTTCTGCCCGACAACAGGCGTCAGGTTGAGCTCGGCGAACTTATCATGTTTGCGTCCCGAATAGGTACCGCAGAAGTCGGTTTCCCTGAGGTTATCCTCCGAGGTCAGGTTGACCACGAATTCGCCGGACTCCCTGACGATCCGGTGCGAGTGTCTATTCAGGGCGATCGAAATGGAAAGCATGGGCGGCTCCGAATTGACGATGCCGATCCAGCTTATGGTAATGATATTGGGCTTTTCTCCCTCGATCGAGCATGAGACCATGACGGCCGGGAGCGGAACCAGCAATGTTCGCGGTTTGGCAACTATCTTGGCCATTTAATTTTCCTTTTCAAAACAGTATCTCCAGCGCCTGTTCGAGGGAACCGACGCCGACAACCTGCATTTTATCATGTTTTACGGATTCAACATTTTGTCGGGCGATGATTATTTTCTCGAAGCCCAGCTTCAGGGCTTCGCCGATGCGCTGGCCGGCCCGCCCGATGGCCCGGATTTCCCCGGAAAGCCCGACCTCACCGGCCACGACCGTTTTGGGATCGATTTCCAGATTCCGGTGCGAGGAAACAATGGCGGCCAGGACGGCCAGGTCTATGGCCGGTTCGGTAAGTTTCAGACCGCCGGCGACGGAGACGAAAACATCCTGGCCGGCCATAGGCAGACCGGTCCGCTTTTCCAGAATGGCCAGAAGAAGGGCCAATTTTTTGCCATCGAAACCGGCGGCGACTCTTTGCGGGGTACCGTACGTAGTCGGCGAAACGAGCGCCTGGATTTCGGCCAGAATAGGTCGTGAACCCTCGCAGGAGGCGACGACAACCGTCCCGGAACGATACATATCATCGTTATCGGAAAGAAAAAGCGAGGAGGGATTGGCGACCGGATTCAACCCGCTCGAGGACATCTCGAAAACGCCCAGCTCCTGGCATGAACCGTAACGATTCTTAAGCGGCCGCAGCAGCCGATAGAAATGGCGGCTGTCACCCTCGAAGGAGAGGACGACATCGACCATATGCTCGAGTACCTTGGGCCCGGCCACGAGCCCCTCCTTGGTAACATGGCCGACCATAAAGAGAGCGCAATTTTTCCGGCGGGCCGCCTCTATCAATCGGGCCGCCGACTCGCGAATCTGGCTGATGGTTCCCGGCGGAGAGTCGAAAGCGGCCACGGACACCGTCTGGATGGAATCGATGATGACGACCTGATAATCGCCGTCATCGAGAACGGCCGAGATTTGCTCCAGAGAGGTCAGGTTGGCGGCAACGATATTATCATCGGCCAGACCGAGACGTTCGGCCCGCAATTTCAACTGGCCCAGCGATTCCTCGCCGGTTACATACAGGATGCGGTGGTGACGCCTCGACAAAGCCGCGGCCGCCTGGAGAATCAGGGTGGATTTGCCGATACCCGGTTCGCCGGTGAGAAGAACGGCGCTGCCGGGCAGAACCCCCGTCCCGAGAACGCGATCGAACTCATCTATTCCGGATTCGAACCCATTGACGTCCGAATCATCGATATCTTTCAGGACCACCGGCGTAACGGCCGGGGCGCGGGTTTTTTTTCGCGCCGAGCCGACCACCTGCTCCTCGACCAGCGTATTCCAAGCGGCGCATTCGCGGCACTGCCCCTGCCATTTGGGGTGCATGGCACCGCAACTGGTGCAGACGAAGGCGGTCTTAAACTTCCGATTCATATTTACCGTCGAGTTGGATGGGACCATCCGCCCGGCCTTCGATAAACTGCCTGACGATGGCATTCTTCGAGGTCTTCATTTCACCGGGAGTACCATCAAATTCAAATTGCCCCTGATGAAGCATAACGACCCGATCACCGACGATTTCGGCTACTTTCATGTCGTGGGTCACCGTAACTGAGGTGGCTTCGAGCCGGTTATTCAAATCAACGATCAATTTATTGATCAAATCGGAGGTCATCGGATCCAGACCGGTGGTCGGTTCATCGTAGAGCAAAATTCTCGGGCTGGCGGCGATGGCGCGGGCCAGGCCGACTCTTTTGCGCATGCCCCCGGAAAGATCGGCCGGATACAGATTCCCGGCACCGCCGAGACCGACCATCTCGAGTTTCTCCTCGACCAGGCTTTTGATTTTATCACGGGAATAATCCCACCCCTCTCGGAGCCCCAGACCGACGTTTTCCTCGACAGTGAGAGAATCGAGCAGGGCCGCCGACTGAAAAAGCATGCCGATATTTTTGCGCACCTCGACCAGTTCACGGGCCTTGATCCGGGATATATCCTGTCCCTCGATAAAGATCGCCCCGGAGTCGGGTTGAATCAGCCGGTTGATATGTTTGAGCAAAACCGACTTGCCGCTGCCGGAGCGCCCTACGATGATCAGCGAACAGCCTTTTTCGATATCGATGCTGATGCCATCGAGCACTTTATTTTTGTCGAACGACTTGTGCAAATCCTGGATTTTAATAAGAGCATCCATGGCTTACACCCGGAAGAGAATGACGGCGATTAAAAAGTCGGTGATGAGAACCATTACGGCAGCGATGACGACCGCCTCGGTGGTCGATTTGCCGACCCCTCGGGCTCCGCCCCGGGCGTAGAATCCCTCATGAGAACCGACCAGGCCGATGACGGCCCCGAAAACGGCCGATTTTATCATCCCGGCGATCATATCGGAAACGCGGAAGGAATCGCGGACACCGGACAGGAAGGTTTCATAAGACATATCGACAAAGAGCACGGAGACGACAAGGGCGCCTGAGATGGCCACGAAATTGGCGAAAACGGTCAGCAGAGGGACCATGATGATGCAGGCCAGAACACGCGGCATGACCAGATATCGGACCGGACTTATCCCCATCGAATTGAGGGCGTCGACCTGCTCGGTAACACGCATGGTACCCAGCTCGGCGGCGATTCCGGCGCCGACCCGTCCGGCCAGAACCAGCGCCGACAGCACCGGGGCCAGCTCGATGACGGTTGCTTTGCCGACGGCCGCTCCGAGATAGCGCAGCGGGGCCCCGATAAACTTGAACTGGTAGGCCGCCTGCCAGGCGGATACGGCCCCGACAAAAACGGCCGTGGTGACAATCAGAGGCAATGATTTGTTTCCGATAAGAAAACACTGATCGACGATCAGTCCGGCCGAGCGCGGGATGCTTTTGAAAAAATAGACCGATTTGGCGAAAAGAAGAAACGTACTGCCAAGGCGGGCCATGAAATTTATTACCCGGCTGCCGATAAATTTGACGCCGCTATCCATGGCTAGAACGGAAGATTATCTTCGCTTTCGGCGGGCGCGGCGTAGCGCGTTTCCAGATTCTCAAAACGAACATAGTCCTTGACGAAGGTCAGCTCGACCGAACCGATCGGTCCGTTGCGCTGTTTGGCCACGATGATCTCGGCCTTACCGGCCATCTCCTGCCGTTTGGGATCATCACGATCCAGATGGGCCAGATAAAACTCCGGCCGGTAAACGAACATGACCACATCGGCATCCTGCTCGATGGCACCCGACTCCCGCAGATCCGATAACTGTGGGCGTTTGTCGGTCCCTCTTTGTTCCACCGCCCGGGAAAGCTGACTGCAGGCGACGACCGGAAGATTCAGTTCCTTGGCCAGGCTTTTTAAGGACCTTGAAATCATGGCCATTTCCTGCTGCCGGTTTTCGGCCCGCCCGGAGGTATGCATCATCTGAATATAATCGACGATCAACATACCGATATTATGCTGCGCCTTCAGACGCCTGGCCTTGGCCCGCATCTCGAGAGTCGACAGGGTCGGCGAATCATCGATATAAATCTGGGCCCCCCGGAGGGGATCGGCGGCCAGTATCAATTTCTGATACTGGGCATCTTTAAGGCGGTCGGTGCGCAGGAGATGCTGGCTTATTCTGGCCCGGCCGCACAGAAGACGTAAAGCCAGACTCTCTTTTGACATCTCAATGGAGAAAATGCCGACCGGCAGCTTCTTATCGATGGCCACGTATTCGGCGATATTGAGAGCGAAAGCGGTCTTGCCCATCGAGGGTCGACCGGCGATAACGACAAAATCACCGTTGTGAAGTCCGGCCGTCAAAGCATCGAGTCGTTCATAACCGGTTTCGATACCGGCGATGCCGCCTTTGGTCTCCTGAAAATCCTCGATCTGATCGAAGGTCCGCGGGATCAATTCGGATAAAGCGGTAAAACCTTTCCGAAGCCGGCTTTCGGAGATGGCGAAAATATTTCTTTCGGCCAGATCGAGAATGTCGCCGACCTCGCGATCACCGGTATAGCAGGTGTGAATGATGTCGTTGGAAACACTGATCAGTTTGCGCAGGACGGCTTTTTCCAGAACGATACCGGCATAAGATTCGGCGTGAGCCGTACTGGCGACACCGTCGACCAGCTCGACCAGATAAAGGCGTCCCCCGACACGGTCGAGCTGTTTCATCCGGCTCAGTTCTTCGGCCACGGTAGTAATATCACCCGGCTCGTTTTTTTCGTAAAGATTGAGAACCGCCCGGAATATCTGGCGATGCTTGGGGACGTAGAATAAGATTTCACTATCGATGTATTCTATAATGGAGCTCATAACCTCGGGATCCTTGAGGACCGAGCCGAGGACAGCCTGTTCGGCATCGACCGATTTCGGGGGTTCGAGCTGGGCGGCTCGATCGGCGGCGGCAACCTCAGGAGACATGATCGGCCCCGCTCATCATTTCATCATACCGGCTGCGAAGCATAAGGACATCCTCCCAGCAGTCTCGTTTGTACGACGGGAACCGGAGCAGGGCGGCCGGATGATAAGTCACCAGCATGGGAATGCCGTTGTAATCGTGCCAGTCTTTTCGCAGTTTTCCCAGAGGCGTGGAAGTATTCAGAAGCGCCTGGGCGGCGACTCGCCCCAGAGCACAGATCAGTCTCGGCTTGATGATCTTCATCTGGGTCTGAAGGTGAGGCATACAGGCCGCCATCTCATCGGGCTGCGGATCCCGGTTATTGGGCGGCCGGCATTTCAAAATATTGGCGATATAAATATCATCACGGGAAAAATTTATGGCCGTCAGAATTTTATCCAGGAGTTGTCCGGCCCGGCCCACAAAAGGTACCCCCTGCAGGTCTTCATCGCGGCCGGGAGCCTCTCCGATAAACATGATATCGGCATGGGGACTGCCATCGCCGTAAACCAGTTTCGTGCGGGTTTCCGACAGAGGGCACTTATTGCAGTCACGCATGTACTTATAATGGCTTTCGAGCGATCTGAACACTTTACGGCCCGGATTGGAGCCATTGGCGGCCAGGACGGCCCGACGCTTCTTGATATTGGCGAAATCGAGAACCATGCTTTCCAGGCCGAGCTGTTTCTGGCAACTGGCGGCCCGGATCAGCATCCGGGCGGTGTCGGCATCGATATTTTTTCTCCAGTCAGACATATCACCTGAGCGAAATGATTTTTTCTATAATAATTTGAGCCAGCTTGTGCTTGGACATGACCGGCAGGGATTCGACGCGGCCTTTTTTATCGATAACCGAAACCCGGTTTTCGTCACTTTCGAAAGGTGAAATGTCGTCGATACAGTTGAGCACTATCAAATCCAGCTTTTTATCTTTCAGTTTCTCTTTGGCGTTGGCAAGCCCGTTTTCCGTCTCCAGCGAAAAGCCGATTATTTTCTGTTTCCGGTTTCGTTTCGCCGTCAGTGCCTTCAGTATATCAATTGCCGGAAATAATTCAACAACAAATGTTTCCCGCCCCCCTTTTTTAATCTTCTGAGGAGCCGCTTTTCCGGCCCGGAAATCGCCCGGGGCGGCGGCCATGATAAGAATATCACATGAGGGAAAATCATTTTTGACGGCCTGATACATTTCTTCGGTGGTATTTACCCGCTCCAATTCAATTCCATTCAATTCCGGCAAAGCGGTCGGTCCCGAGACGAGAATGACCTCTCCCCCGGCCTCATGGGCGGCCCGGGCGAGAGCATAACCCATCTTTCCCGAAGACCGATTGGAGATGAAACGCACCGGATCGAGCGGTTCCCGACAGGGCCCGGCGGTGACTATGACCTTTTTATTTTTGAGGGGCTTTTTTTTTTCGAAGTGCTTTTTTACGATCTCGAAGATTTCCTCGGGTTCAGCCATGCGGCCCGGCCCGTAGGATTCGCAGGCCATTTCGCCGACGCCGGGTTCGATGAAACCGTATCCCAGCGATTTCAAAAATGCCATATTCTTTCGAGTAACCGGGTTTTCGTACATATTGGGATTCATCGATGGCGCGATCATGATCGGGGCTTTGGTGGCGCAGATGACGGTGGTGAGCATGTCATCGCAAAAACCGGCGGCCAGTTTGGCCATGGTGTTGGCGGTGGCCGGGGCGATAACGATCAGGTCGGGCCAATCGGCCCAGTCGATATGATGGGTGCCGACGAATCTATCCGGCGGGAACATCTGTCGGGCCACCGGATAACGGCAAAGCGTCTCGATCGTCAGGGGAGTAATGAACTTAGTGGCGTTCTCGGTCATGACAGCACGCACCTGCGCTCCGGATTTTATCAAAAGCCTGATTAATGGCGGAATTTTGTAGGCGGCGATACCGCCGGTAATTCCAACGGTGATTTTTTTGTTTTTAAGCAACATGGATTGCTATACGGGATGGTCGCGTCAATTCACCTGGCCATCTTCATTGGGAATGATATAAACCCGCCGTCGGCCAACCTCGATAAATTCGGATTCATTGAAAAGAACCGATTCGACGATAATTTTGATCTGGTCGACATTTATCGGCGTCGGGCCCAGATAGGTTCCCCGGTCAAGGATTAATTCCAGCTGGGCATCACCCAGAAGCCCAAGGTGACGCAGCTGAAGCAAATACCCCAGAGCCGCCGTCGTAAAATGCTTTCGTTCGCTGTCGGTAATCAGACGAAAGGAATTTTGCGAACGGGACTCATTTATGATAATCTCCGAGTCGGTCTGGAGCTGATCCAGAACCCAGGAGTAAGCGGAACTGATTTCGTTTTCGGTATACCCGTTGCTCTTCAGGTAACTGGTAATGTCTTCGAAATTTTCGAGTTGTCCCTGCTGCTCACGGATATGAGACATCAATAAGACGACGATTTCCAGAACTCGGTTCCCCACAAACTGTCCTTTCAAACTGCCTTCGGCTTATGGGTTGAATTTACGCATATATCCAATATGATGCAAGGACAATCTTCAAAGAAATCCCCGGCTAATGCTTGAAATGCCTGAGACCGGTAAAGACCATGGCCGCGCCGGCTTTGTCGGCCGCCTCGATGGCCTTGTCATCACCCTTGGAGCCACCCGGCTGGATTATCGCGGTAACCCCCTCATCGGTAGCCACTTCGACACCGTCGGGCATCGGGAAAAAAGCATCGGAGGCCAAAACGGCACCCTTAGCCCGATCGCCGGCCCGCTTGACAGCCAGTGCCGAGGCATCAACGCGCGAGGTCTGCCCCATACCGATACCGACCGTGGCATTACCCTTGACCAGAACGATGGCATTGGATTTGGTGTGCTTGACGACCTTCCAGGCGAAAAGAAGCGATTTTATTTCTTCATCGGTCGGCTGACGTTTGGTGACGGCTTTAAGATCGGAAGCGACGGTTTCTTTGTCATCGGCAGTCTGATGAAGCAGGCCACCGCGGATGAATTTCGGGACCATCTCCCCGGCCGGTCGACCCTCGGTGATTTCCGGAAGAGCCAGGATGCGCCGGGCTTTTTTCTTTTTCATAAGCTCAAGAACACCGTCATCGTAACCGGGGGCAAGGATGCACTCCACGAAACGGGTTTCGTGAATCAGCCTGGCGGTGTCCATATCGACCGGCTTATTCAGACCGATGATGGAACCGAAAGCCGACAGCGGATCGGAGGCAAGCGCATCGCGGTAAGCCTCGGCCAGAGTGGCGCCGACAGCCGCGCCGCAAGGATTGGCATGCTTGAGAATGCAGGCGAAAGGTTCGTCGAAGTCGAGGATCATATCGAGAGCGGCGTCGAGATCAGAAAAGTTATTGTGCGATAGTTCCTTGCCTGAGAGAATTTGAGCCTTCGCCAGCGACGGACCAAGGAGATTGTCATCGACATAAAAGGCCGATTCCTGATGAGGATTCTCACCGTAGCGGAGTTTGGCCTTTTTGGTGTATGATTTGACAAGCCGGTCCGGGAAGGGATCAACGCTTTTATCGCGACCTTCCACAAAATAATTCGAGATGGCGCCATCGTAGCGATTGGTCAGGGCAAAAGCCCTGCCGGCCAATTTGGTTCGTGTCTCGAGACTCAGGCCGCCGTCGTTTTCCTCCAGTTCCTTGACGATCATCTCGTAATCCGAGGGATCTGTGACAACGGCCACACCGGCGTGGTTTTTGGCCGCGGCGCGAATCATGGTCGGCCCGCCGATGTCGATATTTTCGATTATATCCTGGTCGGTGGAATTCGGATTGGCGACCGTTTTCTCGAAAGGATATAGATTGACGACGACCATGTCGATAGGCTTGTATTCATGACGGGTCATTTCCGAGACATCATCCTCATTATCGCGACGGGAAAGAATCCCGGCGGCGATTTTGGGATGGAGCGTCTTGACGCGGCCGCCGAGAATTTCCGGGGCGCCGGTAAACATGGAAACCGACACCGCCTGGACGCCTTCCTTCTTGAGAGCGGCCAGGGTGCCCCCGGTGGAGAGAATCTCGACGCCGAGTTTATCCAGCGCGGAGGCCAGCTCGCCGAGGGCGGTCTTGTCATAGACGGAAATGAGAGCGCGTTTGATTTTGATAATATCTGTCATAACATTTTTCCCATTCAAAATTGGGCCGCATCCCTGCGGCTGTTACTATTCACATCCGACCGCATTTTAATCGAGGTCGGGATGACAATGGAACACGCCAAGATAATCAGGAAGGAATGACTTGTCAAACAGAGAGTCGGGCGGGGGGATCATTTATTTCCCCGAACAGGCAATTATTAAACTATAACATTATATAATTATCGTTATTTATATATATGTTAATATGTTGTAGACATCGTACCGGTTGCAGGTTGGGAGCCGTGGCTTTTGACATTCACGCGAAGCGTGAAAAAAAAACCGTCGATTTTTATGGACGGCTGACGTCTTCGTCGGCCCCGGCGCCCCTTTTTACACTCAAATCCCACCCGGGCAGACCGAAGGCGAAAATCCCCGAAGGGGGGTGCCGCACAGCTTGCTGTGCGAGGAGTTCTAAAGA
>Ga0272444_10006010_pt1 | contig 10458 bp, 6 predicted proteins | sample SSMForm13_FD_201033 | JGI IMG/M metagenome (GOLD analysis project Ga0272444, IMG submission 201033) | Marine sediment archaeal communities from Little Sippewissett salt marsh, Falmouth, MA, United States - SSM-Form-13 | ecosystem: Environmental > Aquatic > Marine > Wetlands > Sediment ...
CATCGAAATCGCTGAAAGCTCGGTCCAAACCGTGCAGCACGAACTGGATCTGGTGAAGGTACGTTACCGGGCTGGAGGCGCTCTGAAGTCGGATGTTCTTTCCTTGAATGTGGCTCTGGCCCAGTCCAAGGAAGATCTGATCCGGGCTCAGAACAACGAATGCCTCTCCGTCTCATCACTGGCCCACCTCATGGGTTTGGATCCGGATACCCCCATTGTTCTGGCCGAGGATTCAGAGGTCCCCCTGAAGGTGCCGGGGGTCTACGAGGATGCCCTGATGACAGCCCTGGCCCGAAGGCCTGAGCTTCAGAAGACGCGGCTGCAACTGGTTCAATCCCGAATGAACCTCGATATGGCGCGATCCGAGTTCCTCCCGCGTCTGGACGCCCAGGCCAGGACCTACTTTGATGATCCCGGTTTCAGTTTTGATTGGGACCGGAAGAACTGGACTGCGGGGATCATTCTTAACTGGGACCTCTTCACCGGTTTTCGCCGAACCTCCCAGGTGGACAAGGCGCGGGCCGTGCTGGAAGAGATGCTGGCCTCGGATCGTAAGGCGACATTGGCGATTCAGTTGGAGGTAAAGAGCGCCTATCTGAAACACGCAGAGGCCAAGGCCCGCTGGCAGGTAGCCGAGGCAAGCGTGGCCCAGTCAGAGGAGTCTCTCCGGCTGGTAGAAAAACAGTATGCAGGGGGATCGGCCACCATCACCCGGTATTTGGAGGCGGAGCTGGCATGGAACCGGACCCGTCTTCGGGCCTGCACGGCCTTTTACGACCGCCAGAAATCGGCAGCCGCCATCGGCCGGGCGATCGGGTATTGGGTGGGAGGTGTGAGGCATGAGGCGCAAGAAGGAGGAACATGAGGAGTTGGCAACATGTCTAAAGAGAGGCCGAAAAGGGCGCTTCGCATCCTGGTGATGCTATGCGGCATCGGAGCACTCGGGGCCCTGATGCTTTACATGGGCGGGGTCTTTACACCCGACAAGATCGGACCGGGGAAGGTGCCGGGTACGGCCCCCCCATTTACCCCAACAAAGACCGACCAAGCCGTGACAGAGACCGTGACCGAGTTCTACGAGGCGGTGGGGACGGTGCGTCCCATGCAGGAGATCCGGGTGGAATCTCAGGTCCAGGGGCGCATTGTTGACGTGCGGGTCCGGGCCGGGGACCCGGTTAAAAAAGGGGACCGGCTGGTGGTTCTGGACAGTCGCGAGCTTCGTGCACGTCTGGACCAGGCCAAACAGGGACTCTTGTCTGCTCGGGCCCGACAGTCCCAGGCTGTGCAGGCGGTGAATTCGGCCAAAGCCGCCTTTGCAAGGGCCGAGTCGGCCTATGAGCGGGTACAGACCTATTTCAAGGCAGAGGCAGCCACCCAGCAACAGCTGGAGGAGGCCGAGGCCGCTTTCCTCCAGGCAAAGGCCGGCCTGAAGCAGGCCGACGAAGGACTCCGGGTCGCAGCGGCCGGCGTGAAACAGGCGGAAAAAGTCGTGGAGGAAAGCACCATCGCTCTGGGATACAATGAAATTCGCGCCGCCACAGCCGGCGAAGTGGGGCGGCGTCTGGCAGAACCCGGAGACATGGCCTTTCCTGGAAAACCCCTGCTGGTGCTTCAAACCCGAGGAGCCCTTCGGCTGGAAGCCCTGGTGCCGGAGGGACTCATCAAGCGGATTGCCATGGGGGAGACCCTGGATGTGGTCATCGACGCCCACCATCAGACGCTTACAGGCCGGTTGGTGGAGGTGGTTCCGTCCGCCGATCCTGCCACCCGCTCCTTTGCGGTGAAGGTCGATCTCCCTGAAACCGAGGGGCTTTATCCCGGCATGTTCGGAAGACTCCTGGTACCGGTGGGAACGGTTTCTGTGACCTGGATCCCGGAAGGGGCCCTGCGAAAGGTGGGCCAGCTGGACATGGTGACCGTCGCGTCAGGGGACCGTTGGAAGGATATCTATGTGTCCGCGGGCAGAACATCCAACGGTCGGATCGAGATCCTGTCCGGACTGAATGGAGGAGAGACGGTCGCCATAAGAGGAGAGGCCCCATGAATGACCGGGTCGAACGCCCTGAGGGCCTGATCGCCCGCATTGTGGAACTCTTCATCACCTCCAAGCTCTCCATCCTCTTCATCATATTTGCCATGGCCATGGGGATTGCGGCGGTCTGGGTGACCCCCCGGGAGGAGGAGCCTCAGATCGTGGTCCCTCTGGCGGATGTCTATGTGGAGGCCCCGGGGGCATCGGCGGTAGAGGTGGAAAAACTGGTGGCGACCCCCCTGGAACGGCTCCTCTGGCAGATCGACGGCGTGGAATATGTCTATTCCATATCGCGACCCGGCATGGCCATTGTAACGGTCCGGTTTTATGTGGGCGAACATAGGGAACGGTCTCTGATTAAGCTCTATAACAAGATCGCCATGAACGCGGATCAAGCCCCGCCCCTGGCTCGGAGATGGATCGTCAAACCCGTGGAAATCGATGACGTCCCTATCGTGAACCTGACCCTCTATTCAGACCAATACAATGACCATGAACTCAGGCGAATCGGCGAAGAGGTGCTGAGCCGGCTGGCAGAGGTTCCGGATATCTCGCGGACATTTGTCGTGGGGGGTCGGCCTCGGGAAGTTCGGGTGGAGTTGAGGCCGGATCGCATGGCAGGCCTGGGGATCACGCTCCTAGAGGTATTGAACGCCCTTAAGGGGAGTGATGCCGCTGTCACAGCCGGGCAGTTTAGCCGGACCAATCAATCCTTGTCGGTCACCAGCGACTCTTTCGTTGGCTCGGCCCGGGAGGTGGCTGACCTGGTGGTCTCAACCCATGAAGGGAAACCGGTCTATCTCCGGGATATCGCCCGTGTCATTGACGGACCCGAGGAACCCGGCGCCTATACACGCATCGGTTTCTCCAATGCCGCTCAAGGCGGCCCCCAGGCCCACCGTTTAGCGCATGCATGGAAAAATCTGCCGGCAGTGACCCTGGCATTGGCCAAAAAACGGGGCACCAATGCCGTGGACGTGGCCAACAAGATCCTTGAGCAGTTCGAAAATCTGAAGCAAACCGTGATCCCGGACGGCGTGAAGGCGGCTGTCACCCGAGACTACGGCCAAACAGCCCAGGACAAGGTGAACGATCTGCTGGCTTCCCTGGTCTTCGCCATTTTGACGGTGGTGGGTCTCCTGGCCTTCACCCTGGGCTGGCGAGAGGCCCTGGTGGTGGCCCTGGCCGTTCCCCTCAGCTTTTCCCTCGCCCTCTTTGTCAACTATGTGTTCGGGTTCACCATCAACCGGGTTACCCTCTTCGCCCTGATCCTGTCTTTGGGTCTGGTGGTGGATGATCCCATCACCAATGTGGACAACATCCAGCGCCATATCCGCATGGGCCGGCGAAATCCCCTCTCCGCCACCCTCTTCGCGGTGCAGGAGGTCCTGCCGCCGGTCATCATGTCCACCCTCTGCATCATCGTCTCTTTTGTCCCCCTTTTCTTCATCACCGGGATGATGGGCCCCTACATGGGGCCCATGGCGGCCAACGTGCCGCTGACCGTATCGTTCTCGACCTTGTGCGCCCTGACCGTGGTCCCCTGGATCAGCTATCTCCTGCTGCGCCGACTGGGCGGGGCGTCCGCCAATGGGAAGGCGTCACTACCCCAGGACGTCACCCCCCGCTGGATTCAAAGGGGATATGAGAAGGTGGTGGGTCCGTTTCTGAACTCCGCTTTCAAACGGTTTCTCCTTTATGCCCTTATCCTTCTGCTCCTCGTGGGATCCATGGGTCTGGCCCTCTTCCGTTACGTCCCCCTCAAGATGCTCCCCTTTGATAATAAAAATGAGTTCCAGATTGTCATTGACATGCCCGAGGGGACCCCTCTGGAGCAGACCTACCGGGTGGTCCTCGATTTTGAGGACTTTCTCCGCCAGGTGCCGGAGGTGAAGAATTTTGTGTCCTACACGGGCACGGCATCTCCCATGGACTTCAACGGCATGGTCCGTCATTACTATCTCCGTAACGGGGCAAACCTGGCGGACATCCGGGTGAATCTGGCGGACAAGCAGCAAAGGGTCCAGCAAAGCCATGCCATTGTGCTTCGGCTGCGCAAAGACCTGGAAAAGATTGCCCAGCGTCACGGCGCCACGATTCAGCTGGTGGAGATGCCGCCGGGTCCGCCGGTGATCGCAACGGTGGTTGCGGAGATCTACGGCTCGCCGGACCAGGCGTATAAGGACCTCATCGCCGGGGCCCGGCATGTGGAAGGGATCATGAAGAGAGAACCCTTTGTGGTCAGTATTGATGATACCACCGAGGCTCCCCGAAAGCGGCTCGATTTTGTCCTCGACAAGGAGAAGGCGGCACTGCACGGGGTGAACGCCGCCATGATCACCCAAACCCTTCAGGTCGCATTGAGCGGGGGCCGACCGGCAACCGTCCACCGTCCGGGAGAGCGACAGCCGCTTCCCATCAAGCTGGTACTGCCCAGAGACAAACGTTCCAACCTCGTGTCCCTGATACGGATACCCGTGAAAACCGCTTCGGGCAACACGGTCCCTCTGGGAGAATTGGGGTCATTCGTGGAGACCCCCGAGGACCAGCCCATCTACCACAAGAACCTGGAGCGGGTGGTCTATACCTTTGCTGAAATGGCGGGTCGGGCTCCGGCCGAGGCCATTATCGACATGCAGCAGCGGTTGGGAGATCACCCCCTTCCCAAAGGCCTTCGGGCCGAGTGGGCCGGAGAAGGGGAGTGGCAGATCACCCTGCGGGTCTTCCGGGATATGGGGATTTCGTATATGGCGGCCCTGATGGCCATTTATACGCTTCTGGTGATCCAGATGAATTCCTTTTTTATGCCGCTTCTGATCATGATATCCGTCCCCCTGACCCTCATCGGCATCATGCCCGGGTTCTGGCTACTCAATCTCCTCTTTGCAGACCCGGTGGGCGGATTTGACAACCCGGTCTTTTTTACGGCCACCAGCATGATCGGCATGATCGCATTAGGCGGCATCGTCATTCGAAATTCACTGGTCCTGATTGAGTTTGTTGAAGGGGCTATGAAGGAGGGCGCCACCTTAAAGGAGGCCATTTTGCAGAGCGGTGCCATTCGGCTGCGGCCCATCGCCCTGACGGCGGCCACCACGGCACTGGGGGCCTGGCCCATCACCCTGGATCCCATCTTCTCAGGGCTCGCCTGGGCCCTGATTTTCGGGCTCCTGGCATCCACCGTCTTCACCCTGGTGGTGGTGCCGGTGACCTTCTATACGTTGCAGGCAAGAAGGGAAAGGAACGGCTTTCGCCATTCTTAAAAACGATGCGGGGCATGCCCGCAACTCAAGAGTTGCGAGGTTTCGGGTTTCAGGAAAAAATAATCGTTTCCGTACGGATGACTATTCACCGTTCGTCCTTTTGATTCGATGTTCGACGTTGAACGTTTCACGCCATGGCGTGATTGGACGTTCTTTGAAAAATCAGTTATTTCGAGTCGCTACATTTTCAGATATAAAGCCTCAGAGTCAATTTGCAGGAACTTTACTTACAACATGTTGTCGTTCGAGCGGCCTTAAAGGCCTCAATCCGGGCGCTCGGTCCAGCCCTACCTCTTTTCCGGATCGACCTGCCGTGGAACCGGCGGTTCACCGAAAACCAGCTGCGCCGGTTGATCCGCAAGCACCTCGAGAAACTGGTTCAGATTGTCGGTGGCCTTCTCCAGGTTTTGGGCGCTGACCGATAGCTGGCGTTTCAGCTGCATGACGGAATCATCGGTTTTGCTGACAAAGGCGGTCCCCTTTTCTATCAGGATATTGACGTTTTCCACCGCCCTAGCCAGTCCCTCTAATGTCTCTTCGATCTCATTTTCGTTTTGGAGCAGGAGCCTTTCCGCCCCCACCAGGGTGTTGTCGACCCGTTTCATGGTATGTTTGGCCTGTTCAATCAGCCCGTTGATGGCGTGCGCCGCCTGATCCACGGCCCCCAGGATCCGGTCCCATCGCGTCTTTTCCATCAAGCGGTCGGCCCCGTCGAGGGTCGACTTCAGCCTTGCGGAAATTCCTTTAACATCTGCATCGAGGACCATCTGATCGATATGGTGGAGCGAGGACTGGACCTTTTCCGATACCGCGCGGACGTCGGCCTCTGAGAGCACCACGTTGACGCTGTCAAGGGTCTGTTTGATCTTGTCGGAAATCCCTTTGAGGTCGATGGATTTGATATGGGCAAGGACGCTGTTGAGTTCACCGAGAAGCTGGCTCAGTTCCGATGGTTTGGAGGCCAGGATCGGATATTCCGAAGGAAAGCTGATGCGGGGTGACTGGTCCGGATCATCTTTCTTTTTCCGGTCCAGCTCCACGAACATACTCCCTGTAATACCCACATCCTTCAACTGGGCCACGTAACTTCGGTCAAGCGTCTGGCCGGATTCGATTTTTAAAATGACCTCGATCAGTTTCGAATCCGGAGCGACCTTGATTCGCTCCACCCGGCCGACCGGTACCCCCCTGTATTTGACCGGGGCGTCCTTGGTCAGGCCCTGGACAGACTCGTTGAAATAGGCGGCATAGAAATGGCCTTTCTCGAGATAACGGGACATGCCCAGCCAGATGATCGCCATCAACGTAATGCCGATGCCGCTGGCCACGAACAGCCCGACCGTGAACTTGGTCTTCTGGGATGCCATTACTTAGCGGGCTTTCCTCCCCGGCCATCTTCAATGGCGCGGCGGTTAAAAAACTGTTTAACAAACGGATTCTGGCTATGATCCCTCAGATATCTTGGATCACCCTCAGCAATAATTCCCTTTGCCTTCTTGTCCAGCATGATAATCCTTTCAGCCACGGTAAAGATACTTTCCAGTTCGTGGGTCACGATTACCATGGTGGTTCCAAGGCTCTGGTTCAAGTGAAGGATAAGATCATCCAGTTCTGAAGACGTGATGGGATCAAGGCCTGCAGACGGTTCGTCAAAAAAAAGGATCTTCGGGTTGAGGGCCATGGCCCGTGCCAGGCCGGCCCGCTTTTTCATGCCCCCGCTCAGCTCTGCGGGGAAATGATTCTCATAGCCCTGAAGATTGACAAGCCCCAGCTTCATCCGAACCAGTGTATTCACCGCCTCCCGGGGCAATGACGTGTACTCCTCAATGGGTAGGGCCACGTTCTCCGCAATGGTCATGGAGCCAAACAGGGCCGCCCCCTGATACAGCACCCCAACCTTCCTCAGAACGCCCTGCAGCTTCGTCTCATCGTCGGTGGAAACCACCTCGTCGTCCACTACGATCTGGCCCGAATATGGCCGAATAAGACCGATGATCGCCTTTAGCAGGGTGCTCTTACCGCACCCGCTCCCACCCAGTATGATAAAGATCTCTCCCTCGTATACATTAAAAGAGACTTGGTCAAGGATAATATCATCGCCATACCCGACCCTCAGATCCCTCACACGGATAATCGCCTGCCTCGACATCCTCTGCCCTATCCCCAGTAACGCAGTATGACGGAAAAAACCGAATCCGTCAGGATGATCAGAAAAATGCTGCTGACCACTGCGGAAGTGGTGGCCTGACCCACGGATGCGGCCCCTCCTCTGACCTGAAACCCTCTGAGACAACCGATCCAGGTAATCAGAACCGCAAAGACACCGCTCTTGAACACACCCCAAAACACGTCAAAGAGCGTGAGCGTCTTAATGGTCTGGGCAACGTAGGAGTTGACCGTGAGATCCAGCATGGAAATACCGACAATAAGGCCTCCGACAATGGCAAAGAGATCGGAAAACAGGGTCAGGATCGGCACCATAATGAGCGCGGCAATCAGTTTGGGAACCACGAGAAAAAGAACCGGATTGAACCCCATGGTAAACAGGGCGTCCACCTCTTCGGAGATCTTCATGGTCCCGATTTCGGCTGCAAAGGCAGAGCCGGACCTCCCTGCCACAATAATGGCAGTGATGATCGGACCCAGTTCACGGGTCATGGCCAGGCTCACCAATGAGGCCACATAAATGTTGGCGCCAAACTGCTGAAGCTGTACAGACGACATAAAGGCCATGATCAGTCCCATGAGAAAGCTGATAAGGGCCACGATGGGAAGGCCATCGACGCCGACCCGCTGCATATAAAGGAGGGTATCCCCTCTTCGAAGGGACCTGGGATGAAGCAAGACATGAAAGAACGAAAGGGTGACCGACCCAATAAATGAGATAGCGTATTTCAGACCTGAAAAATGCTGCAGGGTCGCCTCGCCGAGACGGACGAATGCCCCCGGCGATCGCTTCTTCTTTCCGACGGGGGCCTCATGGTCCAGGGAATCAAACGCCACGAGGCCTAAGAGGTCTTTTATCTTATCGCTCGCATGGCTGATATGAAAAGCAGTCTTTCCATGGGCCGCCATTTTCCTCAATTCCGATAGAACCAGTGCCCCGAAGTCGTCTAAGTAATCGACCTCCTTGAGGTCCACGGTCAGGGAACCCATGGCATATGATTTCAGACGATCCGGCAGTGTTTCCATCAGAAACCCTGCACTCGCCGCATCCATGTTCCCGCGAATGGAAAGCGTGACGGCCCCCTGTGGGCTTTCGGAGATATCATATTGGGCGGTTGCTGGCGTTTCAGAATTCGTCATATTAGCGCCGGATCAACCCGCGTCCTGGTCCAGGTTGTCAAATCGGAAATCCTTGAGATCCTTTTCATCCACATTGTACTTACTCTTAACAAGTTCTGGATCCACCTGGAAAATGAGCCATCCCGTAATATTGTCTTTGCTGCCGAGTCTGATCGCGATTTCGGTGTGGCGAATCCCCATGGGGTGGTCTCTGTGTTCCCGGTAAATGGTCAAGACCTTATAAGGTGCGGCGCCCTTTTCACCCAAGTCGATACCCGTGTAACTGCTCCCCCTCATTTTCGCGCCATCAATGCCCGGCAGGATGGAATAGGCATCGAATACCCGCTTATCGCTCCCGAGTAGCATAAGGCCAGTGAAGGGGATACGAACCCCTTCCTGGACATCAAAAAAGCGCTTCATCATTTTGGTTGTTTCCAGGCGGTCGCCCGCGGCGAGGGCGTCCTCCAGCAACGATCTCAGAAGACGGTAGCTGACAGCGAGATCATCCTTTAAATCTTGCTTCTGTGAATCGGTAATATGATAACCCTTTGAAAAATAGGGGTATCCGACAAATAACCCGGCCCCTGATAGGATCAGCAAAATGGACAATGGTATGAGCCAGCGCCTCACACGCTGATATCGTTTCGCAACATTTTCCGCGTGGGTAACGTCCCTTCCGAGAGAGAGGACCCCTTTAAAGTTGTGCTGACCGTCATAAAGAACGGTTGTGCTTGTGGACACATACCGGATTCCTTCTCTGGGATGTCTGACTCTCAATGTCTTTTCCCTGACCGCATTCCTGGAAACGACTTCATCCAGGAACTGCCGATATGCATCGGGATCCTCATAGATTTGTTCAGCGAATTTGTATCGCATCTGCTCTTCTTCACGGCCGTAAAGTCTTTCCGCTGCGCGGTTCCAGGTCAGGATTTTCCCGTCTTTGTCTGTCAGAATCACCGCATCCGGCAACTGGTCGCAGAATTCCTTGAGACCATAGACGATCTGGCTGGTCTCATCGAGCCGCCGAGCCAGGTACTTTGAGAATTCCCGCATCACCTCCGGAAACTCATTGAGAAAGGTGGTTATCTCCTCCTTGGGTATCTTTATCACCTTTAAATCGGTCAGTGCCTTGACGGTGGCGGTCCTGTTTTCACCCAAAAGAAATGACATCTCACCGAAGACAGATCCCCTGCCGGAGATTTCCGCAAGCCGCTTGGTCCCCTTGCTGATACCTGCTTTCCCCTCGAGAAGGATATAGAGGTCCTGAGAGTCGTCACCTTCAAGAAAAACAGACCGGCCTGTGTCAAAGGTGACAACATATCTGTCCAGGTTGACGTTGTTGATGACGGAATCCAGCATGGGAAACAGGCGTGTATTAGATGGTCAAGAATGCTGCCAATTCTCAGTGACTATAATAGCCAACGGACCTGATCGAGTCAATAACAAAGCAAATTGGGCGGTATGGTAAGGGTCGAGGGAAAAAATTGCGAACAGATTCCCCATAATGAACGACTCCGAGGGCACATAAGGCTGAATGATTCAAGGTGTATGCAGAGGGAAACATACAATCAGCGTTGTCTCATCATTGCCCGCCCGGATCTCTATTTTTCCCTTGAGAAGGCGAATGATTCGATAGGTAATATACATCCCTCGCCCTTCTCCCTCGCCCTCGAGGATCTTTTTCCGATCCTGTTCCGAGATTTCCCCGGTATTTCGGATCTCTGCGCAGGCCCAATCTCCCTCTGTGTATGTTTTCACTGCCAGTTCTCCTCCCCTGAAGGGGATGGCTTTGGTCGCATTATTCAAGAGATTGTCTAAGACCCTTTCCAGATGAACGGCATAACATTTCACACGGATGTCGGGATCGTACGGTCCCTC
>Ga0272444_10006011_pt1 | contig 10456 bp, 11 predicted proteins | sample SSMForm13_FD_201033 | JGI IMG/M metagenome (GOLD analysis project Ga0272444, IMG submission 201033) | Marine sediment archaeal communities from Little Sippewissett salt marsh, Falmouth, MA, United States - SSM-Form-13 | ecosystem: Environmental > Aquatic > Marine > Wetlands > Sediment ...
CCATTGGATCGATGGCATAATAATCAAGTATGGCAAAGCAAATTTAAGTGCTGAATAGTCTGATTGGCCGAAATAAAGCAAAAGGCACATCATTTTCGCGCCGATTAATGAAAGTAAAAAGCCGACGCCAGCCAGGTAATTTGTATCTCTAAACTCGTAGGGTTTCATGGGAGCAATCGCTACGGCCCCCTTCCATCCTTCCATACATTGACGACCGGGTGCAGGACGTCATTGACGCACTGCGCCGGTACATCACGAACTGACTAAACTGCTTCGGCATCAGCCTATCTACAACCACGTGGTGGCACTGGCCTAGTGGATGCGCTGTAGAGTGATGTGGTACTCCTGCAAGTGAAATGGAGGACGTCCTTCTATAATTCAAAAACTGACATTTTAATCAAAAATATTTAGTTGTTTAATTACGTACCACTTTACGTCACTCATTTATTGCAGCCGAACGAAAAGCTTACTTGCTTAGCCAAGTGAAGCTTTTGGTTATATACTATTCATTTAGCGAATATTTATTGAAATATTTAAGGTCGTCCCTTACGTCCCACAAGCAAAATCACCCTTCCTCCTGGACGTAAAGATAGGATGCCGACATTGAGGATGCCCTTCTTCCCTGAAATCGTTCCATATCGACTCGCAAGACTCATTCATTGAACGGTTTCAGGCTTCCCGTTTTCCGCCTGTTCTTCCGCAAGGCCAAGCAATGCGGTGATTTCATCCTCAATGGCCTGACGATCCTCGAGCTGATGGAAAAAGGCATCCACCGTCCGGCCGCCGGTGGCAAGGCCGAGGAGGACCCCCAGCACGGCTCCGCGGTGCGCATTGTCCCCCCCGAGGTTGGTATTGGCCAGCAACGCGGCCTTGGGGTCGTTCACATACTTGTACGCCAGATAGAGAAGGCTCGGCCAGGAGTCCGTGATGTAGCATGCCGTGGAGTAGCGGCCGCCCACCACGTCTCGATCTGCCCGGGCTTTTGAAACAAGCCGGCCCATCTGAACTCCCATGGAGCGCTGCGCTGCCTCTTCAATCGGTTGACGGGGAGGTTCATCCTCCTTTCGAACCAGCAGATCGCGGATCAGCTGAACATAGGCATCGGAAATCCCGGCCAGGAAGGCATCCGGATGGGTCAGAAAAAGGTGTTCCCGGCACCGTTCCTGTGTGCGCTCCAAGGAGGTTCCCTGAAGCAACGCGGAAAGCGCGATGGGCGCCAGCATCACCAGCCCGCCCACCGAAGGGGTATCATGGGTGACGGCCCCGCATCGATCCGGGGGCTTCCCGCTTTCCAGGTTGGCGAAAAACCCCCGGTGAAAAGACTCTGCATAGGTGTCTGGGTGTTGGGGCGTGTCTGCGGTCATGAACGCGATATAGTCGTTCAGGAAGCGCTCTTTGTCATAGCGGCCGCCGGCTGCGATGATGGAGCGTGTCACCACCCTGGCACAATGGGCGTTGAGGGTGTTCTCACCGGCCTTCATCCCCTGGTGATAATGCTGGTTGGGGAGGCCCCAAAAGGCCCTTTTCCCCTTGAGGATCACCTCGCCCACGATGTCCCTGCCCGTGCTCCCATTCCTGGTCCGCCGCCCGCCGCCTGTGGTGGAATGGAGCGACATGATCGAAGAGGGGTGAACGCTCGGCGCATCCTCAAGCTTCTGCACGCCGCCGGGAAAATCCTTCAGGATGTCCGCGGGGTTGTAATACCAGTGAACCGGCATGGCCAGCGAGTCGCCCACATAGAGGGATCGCAACCCGCACCGGGCCCTTTCATGTGCTTGCTGATTCGGCATCGGCCTGCCCCATGGGACCGCGCTCCAAAACCATCCACAAGGGAACGCGTTCCCCATTAATAAAGATGCCTTGCTTCTGTGACGTACGCAACGGCTTTTTCAGCGTGAATGGCTGGGGTATTCAGGAGCCTCACCGGCGTGTCGGTTTGATGGACCAGTAAGATGCGGACGCCCTTGAATGATTAACTTCCTACCATTGGCAAGTTAATAGATGACGGGCGTCCACTGGGTCCCCATTTTCGTCGAAATTATTTAGTTATTTAAGGACGTCCCTATTCTCCACATAACGCTGCAAATAACCGGTGCAAATAGAGCGCAGCGAAATTTGCATCCGAGTTAATTTGCCTTGTTAGAGAGATAGATCAGTGCTATCAGCATCCGAACCGGCACTTGCCTTCAACGTCTCTTTCGTGACCTTATTGATCTCACGGACCATGTTGTTGATACTGCGTTTCTCTTCCTCCGTGAAGTCCCCATCAACAACTGGCTCTTCAAGTCCGCCATCGGCGAGCAGCACCTTGATCATGTCCGTATAGACGAAGTTTCGCTCATCGCCATCGAATGACTGAACTACGCTGACCTCTTCCTGGTCGTTTTTCCTAAACACGAGTTTCATCAGCCCCCCTGAACCGTTTTAGGTTGTATTTCTTGACGCGCTTTTTGATTGACGCCTTTCCGCCGTCGGTGGTGGCGGCTATAACGTCCACAACATCGAGGTCTTCTATCTCACCCTCGAGTGGGCTCGACCGAATCGTCATGAACTTGTCCTCATTCCTGCATACAATCACGTTCTGAGCGTCGCCCAGCATCGGTATCGTTGCGTTGTGTGAGACTAAGACGATCTGCCGAGCTGCTTTGCACTGCTTGATTGCCTTTAGAAGACCTGTATTGATATAAGTGGTCGCGAGATTGTCCTCTGGCTGATCAATGATCAGTGGAGCCGTGTCGGTCGTACATCCCAGCACGAGGTCGAGTATCACCGAGGTCTTCCACCCAGCGCTTAGCTGATCGAAATCCTTTCCTTCGCAGGTGGTGATACGGTATTTCTTCTGGTTCATCGTTTGAAATCGATTTAGCACCTCACGATGTAGGTCCGCGTAGCTGGTGACCTTCGGCGCCCTCTTGCGGAATCCGACGGATGACAGTGCCGCAGGGGTGATTGCCTCGAATTTACTAATCTGATAACCGGCCAGTCGGGTCTGGTTCAGAATTTCAACGAATTTGGCGGGAGTTAGCTCGAATGCATTCTCGATGAACAGTCGGTGCCCCATGGACTCGACTACTCTAGTTCTGCACGTGATAGAGAATTTCGCGATTTTGTTACGAGACGCGTAGAACACTCGGGTGGACTTCAGGTAGTTTCTAATCGCACCCAACAGCGTGCCGAACTGGTAACTCTTTGTCTTGGTCTCACGGTTCTCGCGAGTCTGCAACTGGTGTATCGTGTCAGCGTGCGCGATGATCAGCTGACGGATGTTTGATTCAAAGCGTGCCGTTGAAAGCGCCAAATCAAGTTCTGCCTTCAGCCCTTCTACGAGGCTCTTGTCGTGGTCGACGAACGGGTTCGTATCAAGGAATCTCTCGATATCATCTAATGCCTTCTCGTGACGCTTGTGGGCGGCATCTGAATACGCAAAGGTCTCCACGTCTGTGTCGGTTGGTTTTAGGTATTTCAGGGGGTTCCGCTTGATTAGCGTGGTCACCACAAGGCGCGATAGCACTGGGATTGTTTTCAATTCTTCTTCAATTTCCTCTATTTTCTCTGCGGCTTCCACCATCTGACTGAGACTTTCGCTCAGTTGGGCCAGCCCGTTTTCAATCGTGGTCCTTTCATCCTTATCTCCAGGGAAGAGCCTCCGCAGTAGAGCGATACTGTCAATCGTGTTGTCGTGGTCTTTCTGATCGCACACTTTAACGATGTAGTTTTGCTCCAAGAAGTGCGGTACCTGACCTGTGGGGCTATCAACTGAAATTTGGTCAACGCCATATTGGAGATAGTTGCTATCTGAGAAGTCTCCTCGGAGCCTCCTAAACACCGAGTCGACGAATAGCGTCTTACCACTGGACGACCCCCCGATGACTACATTGAGCCCCGGCGTAAGAGCCGCGTCGATATCCAGATAATCATTCGATAGCGATACATGTCGTATGAATTCAGCCCAAGTGTCTGGTCGGGTTCCGTAAACAAGCCGATCCGACTCTGACAGTGATAAGCGCAATCCATTGAAAGTCGGACTCGATAGCATCCAGGTAGGGACAAAGGGCTCTGCCTGCTGCGCCTTTGACTCTGGGTACTTATTCGGATTGTAATTGTCGGTCGAGGTGATGAGGTTGACGAAGTCTGAGATACCAAGCCGGCGAAAATAGTCCTGTGTATTCTCTAAGCCAGAGTTGCTTCGTGCAGTAAAACCGTCGAAATGATTATAGTAAATGCTCCGCTCAATTGTGGTGTCGAACTGTACGCCCTTTGGAATCGACTTGTCGAAGGTGGAATGCGATTGACCGCCGTGAGGAAGGAGAACGAATTCGTAGGCATCGAAGTGCTTCGCAATCTCCTCGATGCTCGGAATCTGGTCGGAAGTGCACACTCTCTTCTTGGGATACAGCGCGTCAAGAACCACATTCAAGCAGTCGATGGTGCCTGCGTCGACTGAACAACGAAAGAAGATGTGGCAGTGGTAAGGAGGCTCATCGCGGTAGTTGCGAACGTGCAACTCCGCCCCTATTAACAGATGAGGAAACAAAGACGTTGCATGTAGATAAGCCACCTTGTTTATGGTGTTGTGATCGGTCAACGAAATGAGACACGGCGACTCCATCGCACATTCCTGAACCTTCTCATGCAGCATGGCAACGTCGTATGCAGCATTAAGTCGATCAGGGTTCTCAGAAGTGTGGATATGAAGGTCTATGTATACGGGCTCCAAAGGATTCCCCTCTCGGTTTTCTGTTCAAAGATAACCCCCACCTCTCGGCTGGCGGCATAACTCCACTGAATGATCGGCGACGCAAGCGTTCAGCACTTCCAACTCGCGCTACTCTCTCTAACGCGCTGCTCAGGGGCGGCGCGTTTTTATGCGCCGTCCCTTGCAGCAGGATGTTAAACAGCGTTTCCCGGTTTTTTCATTATGATTCTTTCACCAATAAAAGCAGCTAATAAGGATTGAATTAACCAAACAATAATCTCGTAAAGACCAAAGCCAAAGAGTTCGAGGGCAGGCATATTGGGTTCCAGGTCAAATAATTCTACGATCTCTGGATTGCCTACCGTGAAACTAACATCGAAAACGATTAGCAAAGGCAGAATGTAGTTATCTAAAATTGCGAAGATCAGAAAAAGTATCACCAAAGACATTCGGTTAGAAATATGCCATTGGAACCGCTTTTTTAAAGAGAAAAACGTGATACCAACTAAAAAAGTATCAATCAAATAGATCAGGATAATACTTAAGAAAAATATGATTATCATTTCAGTCTCTTTTGCTGTTTAACCAGTAAGTATATGGTTTCCGGATAACTCACCCAGCAAAAAAGCTTGAAATGGTCAATCGGTCGTGTAAGCTGCCTCCTAACTAGATAACTTTACAAAAGTCAGATTAGCAGGAAATCGCCTAATCGGAGCTCGCCATGATCGATGTCCCTCGGGAATTGCTTGCGGCGTTCGACTCCCGTCTGGCTGAAGAGGGGATCCCGGAACGGCTTCACCGGTTCTACCGGAAATGGTTTCGGTTCTATTTGGATTTCTGTCATAAGTACGGACGCGATTCCTCCAGCCGGGAAAGCCTTCCGGCTTTTCTGGAGAAGCTGGCTGAGAAGAAGCAGCCCGGCAACCTGCGAAATCAGGCGGCTCACGCCATTTCCATCTACCACGACGGCTGTTCCAGTGAGCTATCCGCTGCTCCGTTTTCGCCGGCCCCAAAGGAGCGCAATCCTCGTGATGAAAACACCAGATCGCCCGCAAGGGATGTGGAGACGGCTCCTGTACACATCGAGAAACGCGATCCTGTCGGCTCGGATTGGGGCCCTGCGTATGCGGCTTTGAAAAGCGAGATTGCTGTTCGTCATTACTCCCCCAAGACCTTGAAGGCATACTCCAGCTGGGTGCGTCAACTGCAGGCCTTTACCAAGAGCAAGGATCCGGGTTCGCTCAACTCAGACGATGTCAAGGCCTTCTTGTCCTTTCTGGCGGTCGAGCGCAAGGTGTCCGCTTCTTCTCAGAACCAGGCATTCAACGCACTGCTTTTCTTTTTCAGGCACGTCCTGAAGGCCGAGTTCGGTGAGATCAAGGATGTTCCCAGGGCCAAGCGCAAGCAGTATGTCCCGGTCGTGCTGTCCCGGGAGGAGGTGGATCGGGTTATTGGCTGTCTGTCTCCTCCCTATGATCTGGTGGTCAAGCTCCTGTACGGGTGCGGCCTGCGCCTGTTCGAAGGGATCAAGCTCCGGGTGCAGGATTTCAACTTCGACGCCATGGTCCTGACCGTCCATGACGGCAAGGGGTGATGACCACGACCATCAAGGAAAAGAAAAGCCCTCTCGATCTCTGACCCATCTATTATTGCACAACGGTTGTCGCTATCAGGCGTTCGATGGCACAGAAAAGCTGTTTCCTGGTGGAGCGTCGACTACGGGCCAGGAGCGATGCATGCTCGCGTGGCAAACGGAGTCCAGGATATCCAGGCGTGCCAGGGGCGTCGATGTCGGAGGTAGGGCGCTCGCGCAGGAAGAGACAACGAACCGGAATGAGGGGAAGTTCTTGTTGCGGAAGCCATGGACATCCTTTCGGGCGCATGCCCTGATTCGGATGATCCAGCGTGAAGGGGACTCACTCGTTCAGCTCATGGTTGCGTATGTATCCTAATTGCGCCTCGAAGTCAAGAGAACCTGCATCGGAGGATGTTCGAAAAAGGTACAATGCAGGTGCCATAGACAAAGATCGGGCCGGTGCTCTTGGCAGGGAAGCGGGGTTGTTGCTCACCGAAGAGCGGATCCCAAGGTTGCGCTTCGAGGTCCTTGGGAGAAGAGGGACATGGCCACGCTCATGGAGCGGATCTGCCGGGACGATACCCGGCGGCTCGTGGGACGCCGTCAGCGGCCGGCCGGGGAGATGATGTGGTTGCGGCCGACCCTCGTGATGCGCACGTCCCGGATCGATTCCGGAAACGCAATCCCCTTGGGCAGGCGGACGGCCCGACTTCGGTTGCTCTTGAACAGCCTGGTTCGAACGGAACCCATGATCACCCCTCCTGAAGGGGACCTTTTCACCAGGCCGTGGGTCAGGGCAGCCGGCGCGTGGGCCTCTCTGATCGAGGCTCCTGATGGGTCTCCGGCCGGTATGTCTTGATCCTCAGGAGATGGATCGTGACACCCACGGCAATGACCACCAGAACCCACCGTAACCACCCCCGTGAAACAAAGAACACCGCTGTTGTCCCGATCGTCAACCACAACAATGAGAGCGTAAGCACCTTCTGCTTTCGTGAGATGCCCCTGCCTTCCCGGTAGTTCCTGATGGAATCCCCGAACCAGCGGTTGGTGATCAGCCAATGGTAGAACTTCCCCGAGCTATGCCCGTAGCACATGGCGGCCAGAAGCAAAAGGGGGGCCGTGGGCAACACGGGCAGGAACACACCGAGCACCGCCAATACGACACAGAGCGTACCCAGGACGACCAGCAACCATTTCAAGGGTCCCCGTTCGGTCTTCACGCTACGCCACCCCCAGGGGTAAGAAGAGCCGCTGGATCACTATCTCCGTGGGATCGGCAAAGGCGGTGCCGGCGAGCAGGAGGAAGGAGAGCGGCGTCGCCAGGGTTCTCATGGGGTTCTCCTTGGGGTCGGGGTTCAGATTTTGCGGCGGCATGTAAAATGCCCCCCTACGCTTGGCTCACTGGAGTGTTTCCTGTCAGGCCTCCTGGAGGTGCTCGAGGTGGGCCAGGACCAGCTTGATCTCGCCGTAGGTGCAGTCATCGCCGAGGGCCGTTTTGATCTTCTTGAGGGACCTTCCGCGGGTGGTTTCCACCTGCTCCTCGATGGCCCGGCGCTTGTCCTCGGGCACCACGTCGTGGATATCCAGCTCGCCCCGGGCCACGAAGTGGGCCAGGTGGCCCTCGATGGTGGCGTTGGCCAGGCCCCGCTCTGCGGCGATCCGGGGGATGGGGAGGCCCCGCTGAAAGGCCTCAAGGGTGATCTTCCTGGTGTCCTCCTTGGGTTGTTCCTTCGGCGCCTGGGGTTGGGCGGGCTCCGGGAGGTCGACCGACTCGATCCCGTGCTCCCGGCGGTAGTCCGCCACCAGAGCGGTCAGCTCCTGGCCGTACCTTGCGGCCAGCTGCTTGCCGATGCCACGGACCCGTTTCAGCTCGGTGAGGGTTTCGGGCAGGGTGACCGCGATCTGGACCAGGGTCTTCTGGTGGAGGACCCGGTAGGCGGGAACGCCCTCGTCCTCGGCCTTTTCCTTGCGCCACTGTTGCAGGGCCTCGAACAGCTCGGGGTGGCCCACGTCCGCCTCGGTGTAGGCGGGGGGGGCTGCCTTTGGGCGGGGCTTCTTTGCCTCCATGGCCGCCACGGAGAGGGCTCGGAGGTATTGGCCGGGGGAGAACCCCTCCCTACAGGAGAGCACGCCCGCGAGCTTCACGGCGGCCTCCTGTTGAAGCTCGCGGGCTGCGTCCTGAAGGTGCTTCCGCACCTCCTGGTTGTCGGTCTCCACGGAAAACTGCTCGATGGCGGGGGTGAGGATCGCCTGGAACCGTTCCTCGAAGTAGTCGGCCGCCTTTTGGAGCCGCTCCTGAATGGCGGGGTCCTTTGCGGGCTCTTCGCTTTGGGCGAACAGGCCCTGGAGCTGGCGCTGGAAACGCTCGCCCACCTGGACGATCTCGGTCTGGGCCTGCTCCCGGACCCGGGCCCACGCCTCGTGCCCGGTCCCCTGGATCACAGGGGCGCTGGCGTGAAGGAGCTTGGTCATGCGGTCGAGCCGGCGGTTGAGCTCCCGGAAGCCGAAGGCCTCCAGGAGGAGCCGCTGCTGGTAGCGGCTTCGGGCAACGGCCAGGTCCTCCGGGGAGGGCGGGCGGCGCACGGTCTCCCGCACGAAGCAACGGACCGCAGGGTCGGTCTTCACTGCCTTCGGGGCCAGAGGCGTGCTCAGGACCAGGCCCTCGAGGGTGCGGCAGCGGCTCAGGGCCACGTAGACCTGGCCATAGGCAAAGGCGGCCTGAGCGTCGATGACCGCCTTGTCAAAGGTGAGCCCCTGGCTCTTGTGGATGGTGATGGCCCAGGCGGGCTTGAGCGGGACCTGGGTGAAGGTGCCCACCACCTGGCGGGCGATCTCCCCGGTCTCGGGGTCCACGGAGTAGTCGATGTTCTCCCAGGTGGTGGGTTTCACCGGAATGGGGGCGGGGTCGTCCGGGCAGCGGACCTCCACGGCGTCCCGGGAGAGCCGGGTGACCGTCCCGATCTTGCCGTTGAAGTAGAGCTTGTCCGGGGACATGTCGTTGCGGATGAACATCACCTGGGCGCCCTTCTTGAGCTCCAGGACCGGGGCGGTGGGAAGGGCCTGCTCCGGGAAGTCGCCTTCCAGGCCGGCCCGGAACCGGCGGCGCGTTCCGCGGAGGGCCTTCATGCGGGCGCGGTTGATCGCGTCGGCGCTCCGGTTGTGGGTGCAGAGAGTGATGGTGCCGTCGTGGTCCTCGGGCGAGAAGCCGGGGATGTGCCGGGCGTTGAGCGCCTGGAGGGTCTGCGGGTCGAGCTTATTGTCGCGGACCCGGTTGAGGAGCTCGATGAAGCGGGGGTCGGACTGTCGGTAGATCCGCTCGAGCTCGATGGGGACCATCCCCTCCCGGGCCAGGGTCGTGCTGCTGAAGAAGTAGGGGGAGTCGTAGCGGTCCTTGAGGAGCTCCCACTCCCCCTTTTTGACCACGGGCGAGAGCTGGTGGAGGTCGCCGATCATGAGGAGCTGCACCCCGCCGAAGGGACGGTCGCTCCGGCGGTAACGGCGAAGCACGGCGTCCACGCCGTCCAGGAGGTCGGCGCGCACCATGCTGATCTCGTCGATGATCAGGAGGTCCAGGCTGCGGATGAGGTTCTTCTTCTCCCTTCGCATGCGGTGGCGGCCCGAGAAGGCCTCGCTTCCGGGGACAAAGGGGCCGAAGGGGAGCTGAAAGAACGAGTGGAGGGTGACGCCGCCGGCGTTGATGGCGGCCACGCCCGTGGGGGCGGTCACCACCAGCCGCTTAGGCGAGGTCCGGGCGACCTCCTGGAGAAAGGTGGTCTTGCCGGTGCCGGCCTTGCCCGTGAGGAAGACGTTGCAGTCCGTGTGGCGGACGTAGTCCTCGGCCAGCCGGAGCCGGGGGTTGGGAGGGGTCACGGATCAGGCATCCTTCCGGAATGCGTGGAATGAGGTCGCATCTTAACGAGTTACTGTTCGCCAACAGCCTTTCGAATACTTAATAATAAAGATGCGACCCCTTTGCGAGACCGTCAAATGTTCAGTGCGAAGCGGATTGCCTGTCCGACATCCGCCATCTTTAACGGAGACAAGCTCGATATCAAGGAACCTATTTTCCCCTTGGAAACCGTCTGCAGGTGATCGCAATTGATAGCGCAATCTCTTGGCATGCCGTCCGCTTTCGAAAGAAAGACTTCGGATGGGATGTCACGTATTACGCTTTTAATGGG
>Ga0272444_10006012_pt1 | contig 10455 bp, 9 predicted proteins | sample SSMForm13_FD_201033 | JGI IMG/M metagenome (GOLD analysis project Ga0272444, IMG submission 201033) | Marine sediment archaeal communities from Little Sippewissett salt marsh, Falmouth, MA, United States - SSM-Form-13 | ecosystem: Environmental > Aquatic > Marine > Wetlands > Sediment ...
GTCCGAGACCGTGACAATGCCGATCTTCACCAGATTTGAACTCATCCGCCCTCCCCGCTATTTGGATTCGGGTTCTTGCGAAAGTTTGAATTGATGCCGGATGATGTCGCCCTCGACCATGTAGATCACATCCTCGGCCACATTCGTCGCCATATCCCCCAACCGCTCGAGGTGTCGAGTGACCGACAAGTATTCCAGATAACAGTCGGCCTGGTCGGGAATAACCCCAATCTCGGAAGGAATGCTCCGATGCGCCTCCCGGCGAAACGCATCCAGTTCATCATCGTCGGCGCAAACCTGCCGGGCCAAATCCGCATTGCGATTGACCAAAGCATCGATGCTCCGCTTAACCATCGACTGGGCTTTGGCCGCCATCCCGGGGAAGTCCAACTCTACCTCAATCGGCGCTCGGGCAGACAAGAAATACGCTCGCTTGGCGATATTCGCTGCTAAATCCCCCATGCGCTCGAGATCGTTGTTGATCTTTAGCACCGCAACGACAAACCGCAAATCCGCGGCCACCGGATGGTGCAGCGCCAGAATTCGAAGGCACTCCTCCTCCACCTCGATTTCCATTCGATCGATTTCCAGATCGGCCCGAATGACCGTTTCTGCCAAATTGTTGTCCCGTTCCAGCAGTGCCTTGATACCACGGTAAATCGCCTTCTCGACCAGCGCCCCTTCGGCCAGAATCAGCTTCTTCAACGTCACCATTTCATTTTCGAAAACGACGGTCATGGGCTGGCGTTCGACTCCTTATCCAAATCGTCCCGTAATATAATCTTCAGTCTGTTTCTCGCTGGGGTTCTGGAAGAGCTGCAGTGTCTTTCCGAACTCTATCAAATTCCCTTCGTAAAGAAAAGCGGTAAAATCGGATACGCGCGCCGCTTGCTGCATATTGTGCGTCACGATAATGATCGTATAGCGGCCGCGCAATTCAGCGATTAAATCCTCGATGCGAGACGTCGAACGGGGATCCAGGGCGGACGTCGGCTCGTCCATGAGCAGAATCTCGGGATCGACCGCCAGCGCCCGCGCAATACAAAGTCGCTGCTGCTGCCCTCCAGACAGTCCAAGCGCGTTTTGCGAGAGCCGATCCGAGACCTCATCCCAAAGAGCCGCCCGGTGAAGTGCTTGCTCGACGATTTCATCCAGCTCCCGCTTGTTCTTCACACCATGCAACCGAGGGCCATAAGCCACATTATCATAAATCGTCTTCGGAAAAGGATTCGGCTTCTGGAAAACCATCCCCACGCGGCGGCGAAGCGACACGACGTCGATCTGTGGACCGTAGATGGAAACGTCGTCAAAGATCAGTTTGCCGCCCGTCGTGCAATGCGGAATCAGATCGTTCATCCGATTGATCGCCCGAAGGAAGGTGCTCTTTCCGCAACCGCTGGGACCGATGATGGCCGTCACGAGTCCCGTGGGCGTTCCGAAGGAGACCTTCTTGACGGCTTCATTCGATCCATAAAAGACCGAGAACGCCTCAGCCTGCACGTGACTCGGCAGGCCTTCCTCTTGCCGCTCGGAAACATCCTCGGCAAGCACTTTCGGTTTGCGAATCAGGTTGCTGACTGCTTTCGTCATCGGTTACCCCTTGAGCTTTCTCGATATTCGAGCGCGCAGAAAAATGGCTCCTAAATTCAATAGGAGAACCAGTCCCACCAGGGTGAGTACCATCCCGTACTGAACGTGCCGGATTTCGTCCACGGCCTCATGTTCCGTCGCCAGGTTGTAAATATTCCAGGGCAGTGCCGGTGTGGGCTGCGACAGCGTGTCCAGCACCGCCAGCGGCTGGCCGACACTCACCGCTGCGGTAAAGATGATCGGCGCCGTCTCACCCGCGGCGCGTCCCATGCTGATGACAATACCGGTCAGAATCCCCGGCAATGCCGCGGGCAACACGACCGTTATGATGGTTCGCCACTTGCCGGCGCCGAGACTCAAAGCCGCTTCCTTATAAGTCAGCGGAACCGCCCGGATGGCTTCTTCCGACGCGCGGATCACCACGGGCAGAATCAAGACCGCCAGAGTCAGGGAGCCGGCCAATACGCTTTTGGACTCCGAGACATGCACCGCATTGATAAAAAACGCCAGGCCGAAGAGGCCGAACACGATGCTCGGCACCCCCGCCAGCGTACTGATGCAAGTTCGCAGCAATCCAATCAACCTTCCCTGCCCGGCATACTCCACCAAATAAATAGCCGAGATCACCCCCGTGGGAACAGCGAACAGAATCGCTCCCAAAGTCAGATAAAGCGTTCCCAGCATCTCCGGCCAAATCCCGCCGAAGAAGTGGGCATCCATGGACTTATCGAACAGGAATCGCCAGTACACCGTCCGGCGAGGCTGAAGCATCTCTTCAACGTGTTCTTCGAGATAGGCAAACAGCGACTCCAGCGAAGTGCCCTTGAAATCTTCCGCCCGGGGGGTCTGAACCTTGATCCCCGGCACCGAAGGATCGGAATAATCATACGAAACCTTGTACAACACGTCCTGGAGTTTCACCCGGGCGCGATCCCAACGCGTTTGTCCGTATTGCTCTCGAATCAGAACCCGCTGCGGCTCGCCCGGAGCCGGACCGAGAAGCCCCGTGATGCGCATCTTCAGTTCGCGCAGAGGCCGGCGGTACTTGCGCCGGAGCGAGCGATCCTGCTTTAGCTGTTCTTCAAACTGTTCCAGCATGTCATAAAGCGGCTGCCGCGCGGCACGCGCACGGTCCGCTTCCTTCTCAATCCGAGCGGCGTTGCCTCGATCGAATTGATCGAGCATCACGCGGCGATACTCGATCGTGCCTCGAAAACAAAAGGCCTGAAAACCTTTCCATACAATCGGCGCCAGAAAAACAACGAGCGAACAGGTCACCAACACGATGGAGACCATTCCCAGGCCGGAAAACGAACGGTCCAAAACCTTGCGCGTTGACAGCTGCATCGCCTATTCGCCTCTCGCCCGCCGCGTCGCGCGGGCCACGATCCGCTCGCTGACCAGATTGCACCCGAGGGAGATCACCAAGAGACTCAGCGCCATGGCAAACAAAACGTGATAGCGGGCCGAACCGGTGACCTGATCCGCTTCCCCCATGTCCCCGGCGATGGTCGCCGTTAACGTTCGCACCGGTTCCAGAAGGTTGAACCAGGGAGAAGGGACTTGGGAAGCGTTCCCCGAAGCCATCCACACCACCATGGTTTCACCGATGGCCCGCATGATGCCAAGAATCACCGCGGCGCAGATTCCACTCCCCGCCGCCGGAATAACCACCTTCAGGATGGTTTCCGCGCGCGTTGCCCCGAGGGCGTAGCTGCCCTCCCGCAATTCCCGCCCCACGGCCTGAAGCGCATCTTCCGAGACGCTCACAACTGTCGGCAACGCCATGATTCCCAGAATCAGCGACACGTTCAGTGCATTCGTTCCGCTGGGAATGCCGATCTCCGAGAAATGAGAAGCCGCCGCGAGCAACAATGCCAGCGAAATCCCGCCCAACACGGCGATTAACGCAACGCGGGCGACTTTCCGCCTTCGCGCTGAAAAGCGGTTCGAGCCCATGTCGCTCGCGATCAAAACAGCCAAGGCCGACAACGGCACTCCAACGACAAGAACCGCCCCGCCCAGGATCTTTCCTCCCTGCTCCTGAAACAGCGGGGCCAGGACCACGAGGGCAAAAAAGCCATAGGCGACTGAGGGAATCGCCGCGAGAATCTCAATGATCGGCTTCACCATTTGGCGAAATCCAAAAGACAAAACGTCGCTCAGGCAAACCGCGGCCGACACCCCCAGCGGAACCGCGACAAAGACCGCCCCGCAGGTGACCAAGAAAGTGCCGAAGAAGATGGGGAAAGCGCCAAAGGAGGGCGGATCCGCCGAAGGATACCAGCGGGCGCCCGAGAACAATTCCAGGAAACCGCGTTCCTTGAAAAAAGGAATCGCGTCGCGGAAGATAAAGAAAAAGATAAACAGAACCGCAATGGCCGAACTGGAAGTCACAACCAGCAGCGCCCCATGCCCGGCCAAAGCCCCCACTCGCCTAAGGCGAGTGGCTCGCCCGCTCAAAAGAAGACTTGGCCTCGGAGCGGACGTTTCACCGATTCGCACTGCCCTGTCAACCGAACCCAACGCGTCACTCTTTTCATCGTAGATCGAGTCTCGGGCGGCGCTTCCCGGCCGCCGCCCTCGACGTTACTCTCGAACTCTTGCCTTTAATACTTGGTCGTTGGCACAAAGCCAATCGACTCGATGATTTCCTGGCCCTCTTCCGTCAGGTAGAGAGTGATGAAGGCATGCAAATGCGAGCCCAGATGGGGATAGCCGTTGGTGAACATAAACAGCGGCCGGGCAATCGGGTAAACTCCCGAGGAAACGGTGTCGCCGTCCGGGTAAATACCGTTGATCTCCAGGGGTTTCACGGTGTCGTCCACGAATCCCAGTCCGGCGTACCCGATCGCCGCCCGCGTGTTCTGGATTCGCTGGCGCACGGCGCCGTTGCTGCCGACGTATTCGGTATCGGCGGAGATCTTTTCTTTGTTCATGACGAGCGTGTGAAAGGTCTCGTAGGTGCCGCTGTTGGTATCCCGACTGATCTTGACGATCTTGAGGTTCGGTCCACCGACTTCTTTCCAATTCGTAATCTTACCAAGATAAATGTTTCGCACCTGCTCGACGCTCAGGGCTCCCACCGGATTGCTCGGATGCACCAGAATCGGAAGCCCATCGACCGCCACGACGTGCGCCACCGGCATCACTCCTTTGTCCGCGGCGGCTTTGAACTCCTTGTCTTTCATAAAGCGCGACATGTCCGCCACGTTGCAAGTCCCGTTGATCAAGCTCTTGGCGCCGTTGCCGCTGCCCGATTCACTGACCGTAATGTTGACACTGGGATGCTTGCGCATGTAATACTCCGCGAACGCCTTCGCAATCGGGCCGACGGTCGTGGATCCATCAACTACAATCTTGTCACTCGCGGCCGCCGGACCCACGCCTGCCACGGCCAGGAAAAGCAAGCCGATTAGGTATCCCCAAACCGTCTTCATGGAAGTCCTCCTCTTTGCGTTATTGATGACAATTAGGCGCCCCAGTTTAACCTTAGAAAACAATTCTAACGTTAGAATTCTGTTAAGAGGGGGATAGAAATCCGTGAGAGCGCTATCTATCCCGATACGGCGGGAATCTCGATTCGGAAGGCACTGCCCTTGCCCGGCGCGCTTTCAACCGAAACAGTTCCCGCGTGGGCCTGTACAATGTGCTTGACGATGGCCAAGCCCAGCCCGGTCCCCCCCAGTTTTCGGCTTCGGCCCCGGTCCACCCGGTAGAAACGCTCGAACAAGCGCCCCTGGTGTTCGGGGGCAATGCCGCAGCCTTCGTCCCGAACCGAAAGGATCGCTCGATGCTCTTCCTCCCAGGCCCGGACCTCAACGCGACCGCCCGGTTCACTGTACTTGATTGCGTTGTCGATCAGGTTGACCACCGCCTGTTCCAGCAAGGGGGCATTCATCGGCGCTCGTAGGGCCTCGTCGCAAAGGCACTCGATCCTCATGTGTGTCTCGGCCGCCTGTACCTGACAAACTTGAACGGCGGCACAGAGAACTTCCTTCACCGAGCTCGGCTCCAGGGCGATCGTTCTCCGCTCCACTCCCTGCTCGATGCGAGACAGGGCCAGCAAGTCCTCAATAATGGCGCTCAATCGTTCCACGTGGCGCGCAACGATTTCCAAAAAGCGCTTCCGATCGTCGGGACTGTCCGCCGCGCCATCCATCAAGGTTTCGATGAATCCCTTGATGGAGGTAATCGGCGTCCTGAGTTCATGAGAAACATTAGCGACAAATTGCCGCCGAACGTTCTCCAGGCGGCGCAGCTCAGTCACGTCGTGAAAGACAATCAGCGCACCGCTGGAGGCGCCCCCGACGCTCTTCAGCAGCGTTCCGTGCACGGACAGAAAGCACTCCTCCCCATCGGGTTGAACCAACGCAATCTGCTCTTCGACCGGACTTTGGCCTGTGAGCGCTCGGCGGACAATCTGCTGGATCTCCGGATTGCGGGCGATTTCCTGAAGCGTGCGGCCCCGGCCCTCCTCGAAGTGGATTCCGAACCGGTCGGCCGCCGCTTGATTGAGCGTCACCAGGCGCTCCTCGGCATCCACCACCAGAACGCCTTCGACCATGTTGGCCAGAATGCCTTCGACCTCGTTTCGCTGCTCCACGACCGTACGAATGCGCTCGGACAACTGCTCCGCCATCCGGTTCATCGTCACCGCCAGGCTGCCAATCTCCTCCGAGCCGGACACGGTTAAACGAGACTCCAGCTCGCCGCGCGCAAATCGCTCCGCGCCCTGTTTCAACTGTTGAAGGGGTTCGCTGATCCGCCGAGAGATCCAAAGACTCAGAGCCGCCATGATCAGTGCCAGGACCAGGCCGGTCAGGAGAATTCTCTGGTAAAGACCACTTAATTCCCGGTCGATGGCGGTCACGGCAACGGCCGTTCGAACCACAGCGGCCGGATTTTGAACGTTTCCAACCGGAACCGCCACGTAAAGCAACTTCTCTTCCAACGTACTACTGAACCGGGTGGACGTCCCGGTCCGCCCCTGAAAGGCCTGCTGGATCTCCGGCCGCATCCGGTGATTATCCATCAGCTGCGGATTCTCCTGGGAATCGCCAATGACCTTGCCCGAGGGCAGGACGACCGTGACCCGGATCGCCGCGCCCCTGCCCAGCCGCTTCGCTAAAGCATCGACCGAGGGCCCCTCCTCAAGCGACGGGAGAGCAGACAAGGAATATTCGATCAACCAGGCTTGCGCCGCCAGATCGGATTCCAGTTGATGCAGATAGAACTCTCGAAGAGACTTGTTGGCATACCAGACAATGCCCGCGAGGCACAAAAAAGTGATCAATAAATAGGAGGGATACAACTGCCACAGTAGTCGCTTCTTCATGTATTCCTATTCCTTAAACCGATACCCCACGCCTCGAACGGTCTCGATGTACTTGCCGTACGAGCCGAGTTTCCGTCGAAGCCCAACGATATGAACGTCCACCGACCGCTCGGTAACTGGATACTCATCCCCCCGCACAGCGTCCACAATCTGATTGCGCGTGTAGACCCAACCCGGCCGACGCGCCAACAGGTGAAGGAATTCAAACTCGGTCAGCGTCAGTGCCACCGGCTCGCCCTGGATCGTCACCTCATGCCGCCCCGGGTGGATCAACAGCTCCTCGATGCGAATCGCCGCCTGATCGTCCTTCGGCTGCTTGGTCTTTCGCCGAAGAACCGCTCGAATCCGGGCGATCAGCACCTTGGGACTGAAAGGCTTGGTCACATAATCGTCTGCACCCAGCTCGAGTCCGGTGACAATGTCCGTCTCTTCCCCCTTTGCCGTAACCATGACGATCGGCACGTGGCAGGTCTGCCGGTCGCTTCTCAAGATTCGGCAGACTTCCAGCCCATCCATCGAGGGAAGCATCAAGTCCAGGAGAATCAGATCGACCGGCTCGGATCGTAAGAACGCCAGACCCTCCTCTCCGGACTCTGCTGTTGTGATTCGGTACCCCTCCTTGCGAAGGTTGTACGTGATCAGCTCGACAATGTCCTCTTCGTCTTCAATGACGAGAATGCTTTCCCTGGCCATAGCGCTCCGCCGCCTTTGAATAGAATAGTGGGAATAATGCAAGAAAGCACGTCATTTGTTAAGAAAAGATTAAACTGAATCAGGAAGTGCCTATCGCCCCAGGAAAGCCCCCGATCTTGCATACGAAAAGCGCCGCCCGTCGCCCAAGATATCTTATGAAGAGTCATAGGCTAAAATGATATTTTACAGGTAGATACGAGATTGACAGAGTATAGGAATCTCTCGAGTTTTGGTCCAAGTGTTAGCTGCTGTCGAGCGATATCGAACTCAAGCTTTACAGATTCAACAGCCCTCAACAAGTTGAGGAGCTGCCACACACACGATATCAGTGTTTCTACGATCTCTGAAATCCATTGGCCCCTCACTGCCTCCCGAATCTTGACTTTCATCCTGATGGTAGGTAATGTTTCGACCATCTTTCAGGATTCTACATCGTCGGGTGGCCCACCCCTTGGGGTGGGGAATGCCAACCCACCGCAAGCGGTGGGGCACCCAGCCACGAGGACGAAATGATGGATAAGTTCATGAAAGCGGCAATCGAAGAGGCAAAGAAGGGAGCCCAGGAAGGCGGGATTCCAATCGGCTCGGTCCTGGTCCACGAGGGAAAGATCCTCGGCCGGGGGCATAACAAACGACTCCAGGACGGCAGCGTCATTCGCCACGGCGAGATGGACGCCCTGGAGAACGCCGGTCGCCAATCCGCCTCGGTCTATAAGAATTCCGTGCTCTACACCACGCTCTCGCCCTGCCCCATGTGCAGCGGCGCGATCCGGCTCTATGGCATTCCCAAAGTCATCATCGGCGAAAACAAGACCTATCAGGGGGACGAGGAGATTCTCAAGACCGATGGCGTCGAGCTGGTTGTCTTGCAGGATGAAACCTGCATTCAATTGATGAGGGACTTTATCGAAACCCATCCCGAAGAGTGGAACGAGGATATCGGCGAAGAATGAGCCTCGCTTTCAATCCGGATTCGCTGCACTTCCGGGCAAAAACAAACCATGACTGAACAGGATTGCATTCGAACCATCGCCATGGACTTGAACCGCTTGGGTATCGGCGCCGGAAGTATGATCCTGGTTCACTCCTCGTTCAAGTCGCTGGGCCCGGTTCCTTTGGGACCGGAGACGGTGATCCAGGCGCTCTTGTCAGCGATCAGCCCAACCGGGACCTTGTTAATGCCGGCCTTGAGTTATGAACAACAGCCGCCGCACATTCACGATAGCCGCTCTACACCCTCAAACGTCGGCGTTCTCGCCGAGGTGTTCAGGACGCGAAAGGGAATCCTTCGAAGCATTCACCCGACGCACTCGATCTGCGGCGTGGGCAAAGCGGCCGAGGAGTTGCTCAAGGATCACTACCGGGACACCACGCCTTGCGGAGCGAACTCACCGCTTTCCAAGATGATGAATCACTCGGCGAAAATCGTGATGCTCGGCTGTGGACTGAAACCCAACACGACCATGCACATGCTGGAAGAGCATGTGAACCCTCCTTATCTCTTCGGCGGTGAAATGACCTACACGATCACGGATTTATCCGGGAGAACCTACGAAAAGAAATATCGAAGGCATGGATTCCAGGGTTGGGAACAACGCTACGACCGGATTCAGCGCCTGCCCGACGTGGACTTCATCTCCCGAGGGACGGTCTTGCAGGCCGAAACCTTTGTCTTGGATGCCGCAAGGATGATGACCGAAGTGCTCAACAAAATGTGGGAAAATCCTCTCTATTTCGTGTCCCGGGCAAGCTCGGAATGAAAATCGATGATTCGCAAGAGAGTCGTGACTTGGAGCGCCCTTTGTGATAAGAGTATTTCTGCTCCTCCCGGAACGAGGGGATTCTGGGATGAAAAATCATTCCATCCTAAAAAAGCGTGAAGTCAGTATGAATCTATCCAAGTGGCTTGTACTGGTAATGCTCATCCACGCCCTATCCGCTCCGGCGGGAGAAGCGTTCGGCGAGCGCCGACCGGCTGAAATCCCTTTCACGGACCGCGGTCGCATACTTCAACTCGTCGAAAAAGGAATCAACATCGACCGGGCCGGACCGGAAACGATCCTGGTTTGGGTCAGTGCCGAGCAGTTCGACTGGATTCGCTCCCAAGGCATTCCCGTCGAGTGGACCGAAGATCAGGCGAAGGTCTATTTCGAAGCGCTCAGGAAAAGCACTGAAGCCACCGCGGACCCCCTCGGTCACTATCATACTTATGAGGAAATGACGGCGCAGCTCCAGGCCTACGCCACGGGGTATCCCTCGCTCTGCCGACTCAGCAGCATCGGCCAAAGCGTCCAGGGCCGGGAGCTGTGGATCCTGAAGATCACCGACGAACCGGACGTCGAGGAGCTGGAGCCGGAAGTAAAATACATTTCCACCATGCACGGCAATGAGCCGGTGGGCACGGAAATGATGCTCAACCTGATCGAGTTGCTGCTGACGGAATATGACTCCAATCCACGAATCCAGACCCTCGTCAACGAAACCGAGCTCTGGATCATGCCCTTGATGAATCCGGACGGCCATGCGATTGCGGATCGCTTCAACGCCAACGGCGTCGATCTCAACCGAAATTTTCCGGACCGGGTCGACGATCCGACCAACACGCCCGAAGGCCGGCAGCCGGAAACCCGGGCGGTCATGAATTTCTCCGGGCAGCACTCCTTTGTTCTCTCGGCAAATTTCCACACCGGCGCTCTGGTTGTCAATTATCCCTATGATTCCTCTTTTTATCCTTACATCTCTCAGCATCCGGATTGGTTCAGTCCGGACCAAGACGTTTTTGTTCATATTTCAACCGCATACGCCTCCCAAAATCCTCCCATGGCGAGCAGCAC
>Ga0272444_10006013_pt1 | contig 10454 bp, 13 predicted proteins | sample SSMForm13_FD_201033 | JGI IMG/M metagenome (GOLD analysis project Ga0272444, IMG submission 201033) | Marine sediment archaeal communities from Little Sippewissett salt marsh, Falmouth, MA, United States - SSM-Form-13 | ecosystem: Environmental > Aquatic > Marine > Wetlands > Sediment ...
GACCAGAGATGATAAACCAGCTCCAGTTCACCCTGTTCCAACCAGTCCGTGCATGAGATCGCAGACAGATGCTCAAAGCCGACCGCCTTAAGGCAGATAAGTGTTGACACTGCCGCAGCGGCCGGCACAGTCACCAGGATGCGCCCCTTCTTCTGCACGGTCACGGTTGCGCCGTCGGTGCTTATCTCGATTGCTTTCTTGATTTCCTGCGCTCGCATCATCTCAAAGCGTCTGTCCCACTACCTCGGTTCTCTCCCCGGAGAACTTGGGCAAATGGGGCAAAATCTCCCGCTGATTCCTTTCGTAGTACTCATAATTTTCCTTGTACTTCTGATAGCCGGTAGCCATGCCCTTATCGATCATCTGCCAAAGATGAACCACCGCCACAAAGATAGCCTCGGGCCGGGGCATACATCCGGCAATCCAGCCATCGACGGGGAGGTACTTATCAAGATGTTTGATCGTGTTGTAAGAATCCCAATACATTCCACCGTTCACAGGGCAAGAGCCGAAGCCGACCACATATTTCGGGTCCGGCATCTGGTCGTACGTCCGGATAATGGCTCCCATCGTCTTAAGCGAGACGTAGCCGGTAATCAAGAAGAGGTTTCCCTGCCGGGGTGTCGCCATAGGCAAAACACCGAAGCGTTCGGCATCCCACCTCGAAGTGATCACCGGCGGAATCTCGATAACGCCGCAGCCGGTGCAGAAGTACACCGCCCACAAGGAATACTTCTGGCCCCAATTGGCGGGGCTCTTTAACGTTTTGGCAATATCTGCTCGATCCATATTCTTACCTCGATGTCCACATGACGATAACCAAGCCCGCGAAAGCGATAATAGCCGGCCATTTCCAAAGGTAGATCAACGCTTGTTTCACCCTAAATCTCGGCATTACACCATTGATACAGACACCAATGAAGAAAACGGCCAGCATTTTCAAAAAGAATGTCAGTATATTTGCTCCCCCTCCCAGGTATAAATCGACAAAGATGGCAAGAACAATGTAAGTGTGCAGTGCTCCTTGAATCGCTGCGAAAGCAAGGTATTTACCGCCCAGTTCGACCAAAGGCCCCGAAGCCACCTCCTGCGGCGCGCCTGCAAAATCGAAGGGACGGATGCTCAGCATGGCCGGTAACACGAGAAAAGTTGCCAGCGCGGGTAATGGAAGTGTGAAAACCGACCAATTCAGAAGGGATTCGCGCTGCAAGGACACAATCTCAACCAGCGATGTGGTGCGAAAGTGCACCATGACGGCCAAAGCTGCCAGCAGAAAGGGGACTTCATACCCCAAGGCGAGGATGAATTTCCGCGACACCCCAATGCTCGCATTCGGATTTTCCGAAGCTCCAGCGGCCAAGGCCAACCCCAGCGGCGACAGAAGCATCAGATAGAGGACCACGAGAAAATCCCCGGAAGACGAAAGGGGATGCAATCCTCCTGCTGGAATAAAGAGGATGGTGGCCAGCCCGCCTGCCACCGACAGCACGATTCCCAGATCAAAGATTGTGCCGTGCGAGATGTTCTCTTTCTGAGTCAGCAATTTTACGACATCGATCAGCGGCTGATATAGGGGGGGGCCATGCCTGCGGTGGATCCGTGCCGTGATCTTCCTCGAAAGCCCGAGGAAAAACACCGCGATCACTAATGCGATGACGGGCAATACGATCATGGAAATTACTTGTTGGACCATTCTCTCGTTTTCCTCAGAACCTACCCCACATTTTAAGAATTACGAGAACCGCCAAGAGAAATACGATGTAAGCCGTGGAGCTGTTCACATTGCCGGTGTAGATTTTCCGGGCTGTATCAAAAAATCCTTCGGCTTTCTCCACAAACCAGATGTAGAATTCGTCAATCCGATCGCGAATGTACGGACCGATCACTTCATACGCCCGCTCATAGAATCGGACACTGTATTGATATCGGTTCACTGGTACGTAGGCCCCCGCCCCGTAACTGTCAAACTGGTCGGTTCGTCGCGCTTTCCGGGCCCACGCGAATACAGCGTATCCAATCACCATCATGGCCAGGACCGCCGCCAAAATCGTGATCGTGTTCAGCTCGCCCAGCGTTGATGGAACCCCGAATAGGGTCGGATTGAGCGGAATGATTCCAAACGAATCCAGCATTGCAGAGATCACTGTTAAAGGCAGACCAGGAAATATGCCAAACAGGAAGATCACCAGGCTCAATGTGATGATTGAAAAGCGCATGGAAAAAGGTGCTTCTTTAACGTTATTATATTTCTGCGGAAGCTGTCCAAGAAAGATGTGGTGTAGAAATTTGAAAACCGATAGAATTGTGCCCCAAGTTCCGATCAGTGCGGCAAAGGCGAGCAACGGGCGTTCATTCATCACCAGGCTTTTATAGATCAGCCACTTCGAAACAAAACCATTCGTCAGCGGTACTCCAATAAGTCCCAGGATACCCGTCAGTCCACCGATAAAGGTGATCGGCATTTTCTTGGCCAGTCCTCCAAGTTCATTCAGGTCTCGGACGCCATTTGTACGGTATTCGACCGCGCCGACGACCATGAACAGCAGCGCGATGTAGGTTGCATGATTGAGGGTATGAAACACTCCGCCGGCAATTCCCATACTGGTTCCCAGCCCGATGCCCAGGACCATGTAGCCTCCTTGGCCGATCCCATGCCAGGCCAGGAGCCGTTTGGCGTCATCTTGAAGAAGCGCTATAAAAGTGGGGACCACAATTGTAATTGCGCCGATCCAACAGAAAACAAGGTGAAAATCAAGCAGTCCCAATATCCGCAGTTCTAACACCGCATTCCAACGGACGAGAACAAACATGACAAGTAAGAAGCCATAAATCCCCATTCGCACCAACACTCCGGAGAGGACCGCCGAAAAAGGAGACACGGCCTCGCTGTGGGCATCTGGCAGCCAGACGTGCACGGGAACAATGGCATTCTTAATCCCGAAAGAAAAAATCATTAAAAGAAGGATAAAAAGGCGGTAACCGGGCGTTGCCGAACTCATTCCTTCAGCAACACCGCTAATGTCGAACGTGCCACAGGTTGAATAGAGACTTCCCAAGGCCAACAGCATCGCACAGGAGCCCATGATGGACATAATCATGTACTTCAACGCAGCAGCGACCGCCTTGCCTCCCTTATAACTAATCAGAAGGTAGGTGATCCAGCTCATGATTTCCCAAAACATAAAGAACGATAGGAGATCGCCGCTCAGAACGATTCCCAACATGCCTGCGTTGACTAAAAGCATGGCAAAGTAGTAAAAATCCAGCTGTTTTTTGTCCTCCATGTAACGCAGGGAGAAAACAATGGCCAAAAAATCGATCAGAGCTACGGCACTCGCAAAATACCAGGCAAAGGCGTCGATCCTCAAAATCAGTGACTGATTCAAAAACGACAGATCGTAGTACACAATCTTACCGGTGTATCCGTAGAGTGCCGTCAGAAGAACCAGGGGGACTGCCGCGAAGAAAACCGCCAGAAAGTTTCGCAGCGCGGCGGAGATTTTGCCCGACAAATAAACAACGGCCGCGCTGCCGAAGGCAATCGGAAGAATCAGAGTAAACGCCGTTTGGCCGCTCATATCAGACCCCTAAAACCACTTCGATATACTGACTTCGATGCAGCAATTCCTGCGCTGCAAGATCGAGCGCCCCGGTCAGAAGCTGGGGATAGATTCCCAGAACAATAATGAGACCCGCGAGTACAAGGATGGGGATCATTGCCCCTGCAGGCGCCTCGGGCACCCTGGGTCGGGAGGATTCAGTCGTCGGATCCCCTTTGAAATAGAGCCTTTGAACCAATCGGAAAAAGTAACCCGCCTCGATGACTGTGGCAATTAATGCGACAACGATCAACGCCAGATACGAGGTTTCTTTTGTCTCCAAGGCGGCACAGACAATCGACAGCTTGCTCATGAATCCCGCGAATGGCGGCAGGCCCACCAAGGAAAAAGCCGCCACCGTAAAGGCAATAACGATGAGTGGCATCTGTTTGCCCAGGCCTTCCAGGTCCGCCAGTTTTTTTGAACCCGCCCGCGAAATCATATACCCGGCCGCAAGAAACAGCAGGCACTTGGCCAGCGCATGATTGAGCAGTTGAAAAAGGGCCCCGAACAATCCCAGTGAAGTGCTGATGCCGAGAGCGAATACAATCAACCCAATCTGCCCGATGCTCGAGTAGGCGAGCATCCGCTTGATATCTTCTTTCTGTGAATAGGCTGCGATTTCTCCCACCAATAGCGTGATCGCTCCGCCGACCGAGATGAGTAGCATTACGCCCTGCGCGTTCATAAGTGTATAGGTAATCCGCGCGATGGCATAGACCCCGGTTTTGATGGCGATCGCCGAGAGGATAGCACTTACAGGAGCAGGCGCCGATGAATGCGCGTCCGGAAGCCAAGAGTTCAGCGGAAAAATTGCCGCCTCGACTCCGAATCCGACCACGAAAAAGGCCAGCGTTAAGAAGAGATGAATCGGTTCGGCCGAAGGGATTTTTGATGCAATATCCGCCATATTAAGCGTGCCGAACAATCCATACACAAAAGCGATTGCGATGAGAATAAACGTGGAGCCCACAGTGGCCTGGATGAGATATTTCAGGGCCGCTTCACTTCCCATTCGGTCTCGCTGATAGGCCGTTAGGGCAAATGAAGCAATGCAAAGAATTTCGAAAAATACAAAGAGGTTAAAAATGTCGCCTGTGAGGACGATCCCCAGCGCTCCGGTTACAAGCAAAAGAAAAAGGGCATGGTACTTCTCGGTTGGCTCCGTCTTGATATAATCAATGGCATAGAGACTAATCAAAAGTCCGATCAACGAGATGAGAATCCCCAGCGAAAGTCCAAGCGGGCCCACCATCAAGTTGATGCAAAACGGCGGAGGAAAGCCTCCGATGGATATGATGATCGCTTGCTCGATTACCTTGGGAAACAAAGTGAGTCCCATGACAAGATTCACTGCCAGCGCCAGGGGAGGAATCCACTTGGCGATTCTCTTTGAACCAAGGCCGACCAGAGGTATGGCGAAGGCGCCTGCCAGTGGTATCGCAATCAGAAGCGATGGATTTACCATTTCAGGCCTCTTATATTCCGAACATCGAGCGTGCCATAGTGCCGGTAGACCTGGATGGACAGCGCCAAGGCCAGTGAGAGCACGCCGACTCCGATGACGATCGCCGTCAGCACGAGTGCCTGAGGCACCGGATCGACAACCGCCGTCGTTTCAGACATCCCCTCGCTGAAGATCGGGGCTGTCCGGCCGCGGACGTACCCGATGGCAACCAGCAAAACGTGTGTCCCCGTGTCCAAAAAACTCAAACCAAGGATGATCTTGATCAAATTCGTCTTTGCAAGAACCATGTACAGCCCGATCAAGATCAGCCCCCCGGCGCCGATGTAATAAAAGGAATTCGCCATCTCTTGCATGGTTTTAGCTCACTCCCGTTCCATGAGGTTGCCCACTATTCCCGCCAGCTCGGAACCCACCTTCAGCCCGATGGCAATGTAGATAATGGGAATAATGCCTGCGCTGAAGAGGGTGTTGGGCGTTCCGAGCGGGAGAAAGTTGGCCAGGAAACCCATCCCATACGTGATTCCGAGGACACCTAGAACAACAAAGGCTAAGCCGGACAGGCTTTCGACTGCGTTAAATCGGCGCCTGTTAATCCGCCAGTCCGGCCACGTGAGATAGAGTAAAAGATAACCCGACGCGATGACCGCGCCTCCCTGGAAACCGCCGCCGGGCGTGAGATGACCGTGAATGAAGACATAAACCCCCGTTAAAAGGATAAACGGGAAAAGGAGATTGGTGCCTGTCTGAACGATGAGGCTGGCCTTTTGTTTTGGCTCTTCATCTCGTGCTTTCTTTTCGGTGAAAAGTACCGCCCCAATGCCCACCGCGGCGATAAACAGAATCGTAACCTCTCCCAGCGTATCGAAACCACGATAGGTAACAACAACCGAAGTCACAATATTAACCGCCCCGGTCTCTCTGACTCCATTCTGAATATAATGGTTGGCGACATCGATCTTATCCTCGCCGAACGGAATGTGCCCGAGGACAACATAAAATGCAGCACCCACGGTAGCTACCAGCAAAAAGGCAATAGCTTTTCGCATCTTCTTACTCTTCGTAGCGCTTCGTTTTTCTCACTGCAAGAACGAATATCGCAGTGGTGAGACCTGCCCCGATGGCGGCCTCAGCCATCGCTACGTCAGGTGCATCCAGAAGGTAAAATAACAACGACGCAAGCAAGCTCACCGCTGCGCAAGTGATCACAGCACTGATGAGATCCTTGAAAATGCTCGTCGCGACTGCGGCGACCAACATGAGCAAGATAAGTATCCCCTCAATAACGCTCATTTCTCGATGCCTTCGGCCTCTTCGCGCTCGACGAATTCCCGCCATTTATCGACGACGGTAGCCTCGCAAGGATGGACCCCACTCTTGTAGCTCGCCCTAGCTAGGGCATGCGCGCTTATCGGGTTTGTGAGAAGAATGAAAACCGCTACAATCAAAACCTTGAACATCCACTCCGGTTCCGCCACTCCAACTCCCACAATGGTGCAAAAAGCCCCGAGGGTGGTGCACTTCGTCCCCGCCTGAAGCCGGTTGTAAACGTCGGGAAGGCGAAATATCCCCAGAGCGCCGAGTAAGAGAAAGACTACTCCGAAGGCGATCACCAAGGCTCCGAGGATCGTCATCAGCATCATAGACCTTTCTCCATGTACCGGGCGACTGCGATCACACCCACGAAGGCAAGCACGGCATACACCAGTGCCACGTCGACGTAGATTCGCCTTTTCAGGTAGAGTCCCAGCAGTACCATCAGCGCGGTTGTAATAGTGATCATTCCATCCACCCCAACCAGCCGGTCTGGAGCCGTGGGCCCCTGAAGTGCACGGATCACACAAAGCAGTACCGCCATCACGCCCACACTGAAGAAAACAAGGTAAAGCGTCAGGCTCATTCGCATATCCCCTTTAGATGCTTCTCAAATCGTCCGGCGATCAATTCTGTAGCCTTCTCAATATCGCGATCTTTCACGTTGATCCAGTGAACAAACAGACAATCGCCGGAAACGTCCATGGTTAGCGTTCCCGGTGTCAAGGTGATCGAATTTGCGAGGAAGAGCTTGCCAACATCTGTCTTAAGACCTGTCTTAATCACCACGATCCCTGGTCGAATCGGCATTCGCGGGTGAACCACTCGGTAAGCGACATCGAAATTGGCTTTGAGCATTTCCCAGAAGAAGATTGGAATGTAGACGAGAAGACCGCCGAGGCGGCGGAGGGAGAAAATGCCGAGTCCCCGGCTTGTAAAGTTTCTGTAGCCCAGCGCCGCAATCAGGACCACGAGCACAATCCCGGTGATAACTTCTTGAAGCGCTATAGTGGAAGTAAAGAGAAGCCAGAGGAAAAACAATACGACTGCGGTTGCAGTGTACCTCCCCAAGTGGATTCCCATTCTCAGGCTCCATACCCTCGCACTTTAAGGTTGGTACAAACGAACACTTCACTCATAGACCCCAAAGCGGGCAGGGTCTAACAATAACTGCATTTAAAATTCTTCCTCCTTGTATTTCAAGATGTCAAGTAATTTATTGTGATTTCTAAAAAAAATTCCCTTCCTTGGCATATCATTGATAACTGCATGGACTACTGTCCGCTTAAAAGTCAAATAAATTCAGTTGGTTGTAGTCTTGATCCTCCTGGTCTGTGTAATTGAACTGCGAAAGAGCCTGTAAAATGGGGATATGAGGCTCAAAACCTGTAGCCCACGTTTCTTCTCACCACTTTAGTTAAAAAAGGCCGCCTTTTGTGCTATAAGTCAGGTGGTATCGCGGGCGTATCTTTTGGCATATTCAATCGCTTTCTCTTCCGTCAGGACTGAATCCGGCAGAGGCTTCTCAATATATACCGCCGGCATGTGGGGGACTCAACAAGAGGGATTATTCATCGCTTCACGGCACAAGCGTTTTGCCTCGTTGATTAGGTATAATGGAAGTGAAAGCAGCCTAAAACCATGTGGTTTCTGTCCAGCGACGCTGGTCGTCGTATCGACAATCGATGGTAAGTCACTGTTGAAGCGCAAGGCAAAATCACGCTTCTTGTCGTTTAAAAAGACATGTAGAGATTTCAATGAACCACTCTTGCCGGCCTTAACCTCTACGGGGATGATGTTCGATCCCAGGCTAAATAAATAATCGACTTCAGCGCTGGAACTACCACGCTGGCGAAGCCAGCAGAACAACTGCGGGTCTTCATAAAATCTACCTGAATACAATAGGTGCTGCGCCACAAATTGTTCGCAGATTGCACCTGAATTAACCAGCATGACATCACCGGCGCTCTGGATATCATTCATCGTCAGCCCGCACCTGCAGCAGACAAGGCCGACATCAAGAAAAATAGTCTTGAAATGCCGATCATTCATTTCAGCACCTAGCGGTATTCCGTTTGCATCGCTGTGCAACACCCGGTAGACAATTCGTGCGCCTTCGAGCAGATATAGAGCATTCTTGATATCACGGCTTTTTTCTTCCCGGTCTACCTGAGAGTACTTAAATTTTTGTCCGATCAAATTCGGGACTCTTGAGAATACTTTTTCTATCCGTAAGTGATTTACCCTTCGACCATATTTATTAAAATCATCACGGTATGTTGACAGAATACCACTGATAATTCTTTCGCATTCCAGGTAAGAATTGGTCTGGGAGAATACATCAATCGCTTCGGGCATTCCCCCAACGACGCAAAAGTCTTTCACAAAGCGCATGAACTCATCATGGATTGAGGCAGGAATGGATTCAGATAATGAATAGTTTTGGAGAAACTCCAGCGATTTTTGCCTACCCATGGCCAGCAGAAACTCTGCGAATGTCATCGGACCAAGGTGTAGGTACTCAATCCGTCCAACCGGCATAGAAAACTCATGATCTTCAAGAACGAATTCCAGTAGAGACCCGGCTGCGATGACGTGCAGCTGAGGCATCTGTTCGCAGAAATATCGCAATACAGCGAACACGTCGGGAGCAGCTTGAATTTCGTCCAGAAATAATAGGGTCTTGCCTGGCACAATGGAGAGATTCAGCTTTGATTCAAGCAGGGGAATGATTCGTTTGGGGTGCTTGGACTTGAATAGACTTGCCACGTCAGGTGTCTGCTCGAAATTGATTTCGGCGAGTGAATCAAAGACCTCATTTGCCAGCATGCGTACAAGATAGGACTTCCCAACTTGTCTGGCACCACGCAAAACAAGTGGTTTACGGGCTGAACGAGCCGCCCAAGTTTTTAAATCATCCAATGCGAATCGATACATGATAGCATAATGTCCTATTATTATAGCCATGTCAAGTCTAATTAAACCTGTCAAAACAGCCAGATATCTAGGATATTTTCAATCTATAATTCAGAGCTTGTAGGCATCAATGGGACACTGCTAAACATGAATGGAGATAGAACACAAGTCTAATAATTTCAGCTAACTGCGATTATCGGAAGCTAGGAGTGACAACCAGAAAATCCTTCATTGCTGCTTCCAGGTCATCATCCACCAGATGGGTATAGATCTGAGTTGTTGAGACACTTGAATGCCCCAGAACCTTCTTGACCATCATGAGATCCTTGGTCTGGCGATAGAAGTTGGTTGCGAACGTATGGCGCAGCAAGTGAGGGCCAACATTCCGTTGAATGCTGGCCTTTCTGGCCAGGCGGCCGACCATCGCGTTCAGGTATTGGGATTTGATGTATTCGCCCTTCAACGTCACGAACAACAGTTCATCAGCGGCGCCTCCCCCTCCCGGGCGAACCTCGCGCCAGCTTTTAAGGTCCTCCAGGACGGGAGAAGGCAGCCACAGGATACGGTCTTTCCGGCCCTTCCCCTCCACGATGTGGAGCCGGCCGGACAGCCAGTCAATATCACCCACCTTCAGCCCACGAACTTCAGCGGATCTCAATCCTGCATGAAGCATCAAGCGCAACATGCAGTAGTTCCTCAATCCAGTCAGGCATTTCTGGTTGGGCTTTTTCAATATCGCGAATTCCTCTTTTGCTGTCAAAACCTTCGGGATCGGGCGCGTCTTGCGCGGTTGCCTTGCCTGAGCCATCAAAATCCTCCGCTTTTTAAAATTCGTTGTTATAATATATATTATAACAACTATATAGGCACCTTATGCCATGAATCGGGGTTGGTCAAGCATAAAAACAACTCAATCATTTTTCATGAAGCATCTCAGATGATTCGAGGATTTCCCGGCAAAGGATGTCCGATCGTCCAGTTCCAGGAGCAATAAAGGAGGGAGCGACCTGCCCGCGCGACCTTCGTCAAACGGATCCTTAACCTCGTCCAGGGACCCTTCGATGAGGCGGCGCCATCCCCTAGGTGGATTCCCATCGTCATCAGATCAGGCCGGCCAGGCATCTCCTAGAGTAAGTCAGTGGCCGGCCAAGGGGTGGGGG
>Ga0272444_10006014_pt1 | contig 10452 bp, 6 predicted proteins | sample SSMForm13_FD_201033 | JGI IMG/M metagenome (GOLD analysis project Ga0272444, IMG submission 201033) | Marine sediment archaeal communities from Little Sippewissett salt marsh, Falmouth, MA, United States - SSM-Form-13 | ecosystem: Environmental > Aquatic > Marine > Wetlands > Sediment ...
TTTGGCCGGCAGTAAACCGGGCAAAAGAAAAAGAATGGGGCTGGCGAGAATCCAGAAAACAGAACTCAACGCGATGCAACCTTTCGCCGAAACTTCGTCCGGAATAAACGTTTTCGTCGACTTTTACACAACGGCATGATTTTTACATTGCCAACCTGTAAAATCAATGAAGTGAGGATGAACCGTGATCGTTTTCCACCATGCGGGGGCAATCAAGAGAATATGAAAGTTTTGCTCGTTGTTCCGCATTACGCCGACCGCATCAGCAAAGTGGCTCAAACTACCATCGGGCCGCCGCTGGGATTGGCTTACCTGGCAGCGGTGCTGAAACGACAAAACATCGACGTCAACATCCTCGACGCCAACGCCCTTCGCTTGACTGATCGGGAAACGGTTGACCGCATCGTACAGGCACAGCCCGGCATCCTGGGCTTTTCCGCGGTGACCCCGACGGTCGATCAATGCGCCGCCATCGCCGGCGCCGCACGCAACGTCCTGCCCGACTCAACAATCATTCTGGGCGGGCCGCACGCCACCAGCGTTCCGAAACCAACGATCGCACGGTTTCCGGTCTTCGATCTGCTCGTTCGCGGCGAGGCGGATTTTCGTTTCGCCGAAATCGTGCAAACGATCGCCGCCAATAAATCCGTTTTCGACCACAAGGGCGTCACCGGCAAAGATTCCGACGGCAACATCGTCAGCACCGATGATGACGAACAAAACATTGACATCGACTCCCTGCCGCTACCGGCGCGCGAGTTGCTGCCGATGCACCGCTACATCGGCCCCGATGGCGGCCGCATGACCACGATGGTGGCGACACGGGGTTGCCCGCACGGCTGCACGTACTGCCTGGTCCCGCAACTTTTCAACCGCCGCCTGCGCGTTCGCCGGCCCGCCGGCGTCGTCGACGAGATGGAACATTGTCACACAAACTATGGCACGAAAAATTTCAATTTCATCGACGACACTTTCACAACGAAACAAGATTGGGTGCGCGAGCTGTGCGGGGAAATGATTGATCGCGGTATTCCGAAGACCATGCGTTGGTTGTGCCTGACGCGGGTGGACATGGTCGACCGCGATTTGCTGGCGCTGATGAAAGCGGCCGGGTGCTACAAGGTGGAATTCGGCATCGAGTCGGGCGACGAAAACGTGTTGACCTCAGTGGATAAAGGAATCAATGCACAACAGGTAAAACAGGCTTTCGGCTGGGCTCGGGAAGTGGGCTTGGAAACGCTGGGCTTTGTCATTCTCTTTTTCCCCGACGAAACGCCGGATTCGCTCAACGCCACCCGCGATCTAGTCTTCGCCACCGATCCGGACACGATTCAGGTTAGCTTCTGCACACCTTTCCCCGGTACGCCGCTGGAAAAGCAATTGCAGGATCGCGGGCTGTCCATTTCGGAGAACTGGAGCGAGTTTATTTTTCTGAAAGCGCCGGTCTACCAACACCCGCGCTTCAGCCATGATGAGATGGTCGCCTGGCAGCAACGCTTGCTTCGCTCGTTTTATTTCCGACCCCGCGTTGCTTTTCGCCTGTTGCGTCATGCAATTGCGCGGGGCGGTTTGGTCGGGTTTTTACGTACCGCCCTGGCCGCCACCCGCAGCCTGCTGAAACGATAACGGACGACGATGACAAACATGCCGCCGACACCGAATGATGAAATGCCCGCTTCGCGACCGTTGTTATCGCGTCGTGTTTTGGCCGTTCTCTCGGTCGTGTTGACCATCCTGGCGATGGCATGGGTCGCCCGCGATTTAAATTTCAACGACGTGTTATCGGCGCTACGCCAATTACCCGCCTGGCCTTTTGTCCTAAGCTTCCTTTGCATTTGCTTCGTCACATTGCTTCGCGGCGCGCGACTCTACGCCCTTGTCCGTCACACAGGCGCCGGTTTTCGGGTGGAGCTGGAAACTATTTTAATCGGTTACTTTTTTCTCACTACCTTGCCGTTGCGCACCGGCGAGTTGATCCGTGTTATTTATTTATCGCGCCGCGGCAACATGCCCCTGCTCACTGCAACCGCCGGCGCCGTTGCCGAGCGCACGCTGGATCTGATCGCGCTTGCTTTCTGGGCAGCGATTTTTCTTTCCGACTTCGCCGGTCAACAGCTCGCCGATTTGCCGTTTTCGTCGCGCCTGCTTGGCGCCGGAGCCGGGCTTGGCGTGCTGGTCGTTGTTCTCATCGGTTACTTCGCCCAGCAGCGTTTGAAGGATCAGGCCCAAGCGCCGTCCGGACTTTTCGGCAAATTGATCCACGACACCCTACGAGGTTTTACCTCCCTGGGTACCACCAAAGATTTCCTGCTATCGTTGAGCTTGAGTCTGGGGCTCTGGTTCATGGTCATTTTCACCTACCGCTTTGCGCTGCAGGCTATTGTCCCCGACATCGAATTTTCCGCCGCCGCCGTCGTGATGATCAGCACCAGCTTTGCCATCGCCCTGCCTTCCACGCCGGGCTTCTTCGGCACTTACCACGCCGGGTTTGTCGCCGGTGCTATGTTGATCGGCATTCCCAAACAGGTCTCTTTCCCCGCGGCTATTGTGCTGCACCTGGTGCTCGAACTTCCATTTCTCCTGATCGGCGGTCTGGTGCTTTACACCGGCGGTCGCAGAGCACTCACACGGACCGCCACCGATCTGTCCCAATAGTTTTTACAAATAGCTTTCCGGTTCCAAAGGGTAGAATTCGACGTCCGGTTTTTCGTTGCCGATGTTTTCGATCACCCAGGAATCGACGCGGTAGGGGGTGCCGTTGTTTCCGTTGACGATCCAATCGCGCACGACAATCGTCAAGTCATCCGGCACACGCAAAGAAATGGTCGGGCGATCATCTCGCCACGGCAGGGCTGTCATTGCCGTGGTGCGCGCCAATTCTGCGGCGGCCGGCCGATGGTGTAAGTGAATCGTGTTGATCTGTTCAAAGCCGTATTCATCTTGCCCATAACTGATGAACGCATTGAGTTCAATGAACAACACTTTCTGCACTCGCAACGCCGGGTCGTCAGTCAGAATCGTAATCGGCAGCGCTTGCGATTGCCAGGATACAGCGACTTGTTTGTGGTAGATATCCAACACCTTTTCCAGATCGGTGAGGTCGGCAAATAGCCGAGTGTCGGATCCAACAACAACGGCTTGTTGCGGGTTGGTCACCAGCTTCTCGAAGTCGATGAGCAACGTTACCGGTTCACCGGAAATTTTCATCTGAAGCGGTTCGGCAATTTCCGTCGCGGGCAGATTTTCAGTCAGCCATTGATTCTGCGCCCATGCCGCATCGCCGTGGCGAGCGAAAAGCGTGTAAGTCAACAATCGTTCGTTTTCTCGCTTGCGGCTGAAATCTAGTTTCGCATACAGCCGGTGGTAGTTCGGCAACAACCCGACCGGGGCAAAATGGTTGCGGTAGAACTCAATAAACGCCGGCATTTCCTGTTGATAAAGCTTTTTATGCTGGTACACCTGTTCATCCGGTTGCCCGTGCACGTGTTTTACCGCCAAGGTAAAACCGGCCAAAAGGACAAAGATGATGGCAAGGATCAGTCCATTCGCCGCGACTTTTTTTCTTTCTAACAAGGCTTGCAACCCGATGCCCCAAAAGAACACAAGCGGGAGAAACGACATCATGAAGATGCGCGCTTTGTCCGCTTCGATCCAATCCTGCTGTGCGGCCAGCACGACAAACGTCGGTAATACCGACAGCAGCAAGAACAAGAAAATTTTTCGATCAAGCCGGTAACTTTTGACGATGCCGAAAACAATCAGCGAGCCGCTGATCAATCCCAGAAAAGCAAGCACATGCAGGAAATAGTAAACAGCATTGGGGTACGGCAGAAACGGCGTACGTATCCATTGAGTGGCGGCGATGAAGAGAAGTTGCGCAAACGATTGCGTCTCGCCGAGGCTGTGAAATCCGTGGTGCGACAAGTGAGGTAGATTGAACGTAAACGTCAGCACGAAGCCGGCCAACAGCAGCGCATAGTCGCGCAGCCTGGCTTTCCCGGCCAGGTAAACAAGAAAAATCGGCAATACCAATGTCAGGTGCAAAAAGCGCAGACCGACTCCGGCGGCAATCCCCCACACCAGTCCGTGAACGAATCGCTTCTCCGGATGCGCAAACAACGAGTAAAACAACACAGCGGATAAAGCCATCGCCATGGCGTTGCGATCCAACACTTCGACGGACAAGGAATATGGATTGACGACGGCGAACCAAGCAACCAGACATGCCAGCCATGTCTTGTTACTCCATCGCTGCATCAGCAAATAGACGAACAAAAACAGCAGCACGGTGAAGCAAACGTAAAGGCCGTGAAAGGTGCTCGTTCCCCACAACGGCATCAACGCGGAAGTGAACATTCCGTTGCCCGGCGTGCTGATCTGTTGATAAACGCTGCGGATTTCGTTCGCCGGTCCGCCATTCAAACCGTCCACCAACTGGAACGTTTGCATGTAAAAACACTTGGCTTCGCCTCGTTGCACGTAGGACGCCAGCGAAAGCAAAAACTCTTCGTTGGTGTAATAGAACCAGGCGAACACCGCGACTAACGCGGTCATTGTCAAAACGACTGTCTCGGTAGCACTTGGTTTAACAAGTTTGATTTGCCGAAGATGACGCCATCCGTGCCAGGCCAACGGCAGAATAATTGCCAGGCCAGCCAAGATGAGCACCGATTTTGAAAGGTAGATCGAGCCAATCAATGAAACATGAACGGCTACGAAAGGAACGGCCGTCAGCGTGAAAAAAAGCGTATAGGCGATCCGCTCGAGGGTACTCGAATTTTTCAGAAACCAGGTAGCGAGTAGATATCCGGCCAGAATGAAAGCAATAAAAATCATGCGCTAATTTGATCTCAAACGCCGGATTTTTTCCAATAGTTTTTTTGCTTCGTCGTCGAACGGGTAATTTTTCATGGATTTCAACAACAGCTTTTCCGCTTCGTCGTACCGACCCTCCTGAATGTAGATTTCGGCCAAAGCGTTGAATTTTCGATACTCAATGTCCGGATCGATATCAATGGCCCGCTGCAAATTGACTTTTGCTTCCTCCATGCGACCTTGTCTCCACATAACCAGTCCCAATCCTTCGTAAGGGCAGGTATAGGAAGTGCTATCCACCTCCAAGGCGGCACGGAAATATTCTGCAGCTTCCGCGTCCCTGCCTAATTCAAGCATGATCGTTCCCAATTCCGCCAGCGCATAAGGATTACCGGATTCGACATCCAACACGTGTTTCAGCAACCTCTCCGCTTCCGGCAGCCGGTTAAGTCCAATCAGCGAATTTCCTTTCCCCAGCAACGCCAATAGATCTGCTGGGTCGTATTTTAAAACATAATCGAAATAGTTAACCGCTTGCTCATGTTGGTTCTGGTTGGATCGCACCCAACCCAACCCCACAAAGGTCATTTCGTAAACCAACCAATCGTAGGGTTGTCGATTGGGTTTAAACTCTTGTTGCCATGTATCGGAACTAAATTCATCCGCTACCGGTAGTAAGAGTTTCATAGCGGCGTCATAATCTTGAGCGACAATATTAAGGTGACCTTGCCCTATCCGCGCACCCAGATCCTCCGAGTCGATTTTTATCGCTTGATCGAACTGACGCTCGGCTTCTTTGTATTTTCGTTTGATGAGAAAAATAAAACCTTTCAACACGCGATAAGAACTGCGATCTTCTTTCTCAAGAGCAACATCGACAAAAACGCGGGCATCGGAAAATTTTCGTAGTTGAAAAAAATGTAACGCTTTGTTGAAAGCTTCCGGCGTCGTCATCTCACGTGCGACGGCTCCACGAACATCGAACTCGTCTTCCTTGATGTTTCTCCAATCAGCAAACCACATTGCCAATTGAATTCGCTTTTTCATCAACCAATACCGCCATTTGCTCGAAATGGCCAAAGCGCGATCGATGTATTTCAGCGCGTTTTGGTAATCGCCAATCAGAAGTGCGTGCTCGGCTGCATCGTATTGGAAATCATCTCGATGAGATTCCAGGTCAGCTGCCTTGTAAGTATTGTACGTCTCGCTCGCCTCTTTTCCGAGATGCATATACAGCTTGCCCAGCGCTTGGTAAGGACACGCCCGGTTGGTGAAATGGGTTTGTTGGTGCCGGTCCAACTGGCTGGCGGATGTTTCGAGATATTGCTGGGCTGTTTCATAAGCGCCTTCTTCAAGAAATATGCGCCCCAAGTATTCGTTGGCCTGAATCTTCAGGTTAATTTTGTCGTTGGCGTAAGCGTATTCCAATACATTGTTAAATATTTTCTTGGCCTGTGTATAATTTTCTGTTTCGTAATACGACATGCCAAGCCTGACATACAGATTCCAATTATCCGGTTCCAACTCATAAGCTTTGATATAGTTTTCCAACGCTTTTTGCCTGTCGCGTAAAATATAATAATTGCCGAGTCCTTCATACGCCCGTTGGTTGCGTGGATTGAGCTCGAGGGCACGGGTAAACATTTCCCGGGCCAGTTCAGGGAACGTGTCGTTTTGCGCTAGATTTTCACTGATCATTTTGGCGTTCAAACAGATCCACCCGTAATTGGCAAGGATTTGGTCGTCATCGGGATTCTTTTCAACCTGCTTGCGCATAATGGCTGTTGCACGAAAAAACAAATCGTCGTTGTGCTGCTGTGTTGCCATGCCCACTAACCGGTAAGCTTCGGCAACGGGATCGCTAATAACCGGCATGTTTTCCGTTTGAACTTTCAACACTTTTTCTGCACCGCCTTTGAGCCGATCGGCAACAAACAACGACAGGGCCAAAAGCACGACCAGTAACACCAGACACAAGAAAACTTTTTTTCGAGTGTTTAAGCTGGTTGTAATCGTCTGGCGTATGCGATTCATTCTCTATGATCCATAAACCTGTGAAAAACTGGCTGCCACGACTCTTGGTTGTGTGCAGGTAAATTAATAACAGGACGAAAGAGCACTATCCTCCAAAACCTCATTTTTGTTATAGCACTCCACAGAAGGTCCCGACAATCCTTTCACGTACAGTTGGCCGGCCGGAATGAAGCCTATTGCTCCATGTGTTCTTGTGTTTGTAAGCGTCGGACCTTTTCCAATAGCTCCTTGGCTACATCGTCGGACGGATTATTCTGAATGGACTTTAGCAATAACTTTTCCGCCTCTTCGTATCTTCCTTCCTGCATGTAGATTTCAGCCAACGCGTTGAATTTGCGAAAGGCAACATTCGGATCGATGTCAATCGCTCGCTCCAGTTGATCTTTCGCTTCTTCCGTTCGCCCCTGTTTCATTAAAGCCAAACCCAATCCTTCGTAGGGGCAAGAATAGTCATTGTTGTTTTCAATTTCCAAAGCAGAGACAAAATAACGTTCTGCTTTTTCCTCTTCACCCATTGCAAGCATGATGGTGCCCAATGACGTCAGAGCAAAAGAATTCTCGGATTCGATATCCAATACGTTAAGAAACAGTTTTTCCGCTTCCACCAACCGGTTGAGTCCGATCAGCGAATTGCCCTTGCCCAACAGCGCCAGGATCTCTTTCGGCCGATGCTTTAGAATAAGATCAAAATAGGTGATCGCTTCCTCGTGCCGGTTTTGGTTTGACTGCGCCCATCCCAATCCCAAGAACGTCATCTCATAAATCAGCCAATCGTACCTTTGCTGCATGGGATCAAAATTCTGCTGCCATTGATCGGAACGGAAGTGAGCCGCAACCGGCGTAAAAAGCTCTACCGCAGCATTGTAATCCTGAGCAACGATGTTGAGGTGGCCTTTGCCGATCCGTGCGCCGGCATCTTCCGGATCCATTTCACTGGCGCGATTGAATTCTTCCTCTGCCTCTTCGTAATGTTGCTCAACGAGATGAATAAAACCTTTCAATACATGATAGGAACTTCTGTCCTCACGTGTGAGAATGACATCGACATAAGCATGGGCGTTGGAAAATTTTTGGATCTGTAAAAAATGTAGCGCTTTATTAAATATTTCCGGCGTTGTCATCTCGCGCGTAGCAGCCATCAAAACATTGAATTCATCTACGTTTTCATTTTCCCCGCCGGCAAACCATCGCGACAACAAAATGTATTGCTTGGCCAGCCTGTACCACCAACTGTTTGAAAGGGCAATGGCTCGATCGATATACTTTACCGCGTTTTGATAATCACCAACCTTCAATGCACGCATGGCCGCATCGAACTGGTATTTATCGTTTGAAGGCATCAAATCGGCTGCTTTGTACAGATTGATGGCTTCCCGTGCCGACTTGCCGAAATAGGAATACACCTTGCCCAATGCCTGATAGGGACACGCTCGATTGGTATCTTGGGTCAGTTGATGTCGATCTAACTGTTTCGCGGATGTTTCAAGATATTGCCTGGCTGTATCGTAAGCGCCTTCCTTAAGATAAACGCGCCCCAGATATTCATTCGCCTGGATTTTAAGATTAATCTTATTATTGGCGCGGGCATACTCCAATATACTGGTGAAAATTTTCTTGGCCTCATCATATTTTCCGGCCTCGAAATATGCCATGCCCAACCCGAAATAGACATTCCAACTGCTGGGATCCAATTCATACGCTGTGATGTAGTTTTCAAGCGCCTTTTGCTTGTCAATTCTTCGATAATAATTGGCGAGACCGGTATACGCGCTTTTATTTCGCGGATTGATTTCACGTGCACGGTCGAACATTTCACGGGCAAAGTCAGGATACGAGTCAACATCGGGCAAGCTTTCACCGAACATTCCGGCATTCAAATATAGTCTGCCGAGAACGACACAGGCATGGTCGTCAGTGGGGTTTTCCTCAACCTGCCTGCGCATAATAGCAATAGCCTGCAAATACAGATCGATATTGTTTTGCTGCTTGGCCATTCTGGCCAACCGGTTAGCTTCCAAGATGGGGTTGTCTGAGGCGGGGATTTCCGCCAATTGACCGGTTGGAATCTTATCGTCATCGCCTTTAATAAAGTCGACAGTAAGTAGTAACAACAACATAAAAACTATAACTATCGCCAGATACACGTATTTTTTTCTTCGGGTGTTCAGGCCGATTGCAATCGTCTGACGTATTCGACTCATCCTTCAGTCATCCAAAACGGTTTTAATTTGTTGACTCGATTCTGCTTTGTACGCAGGCAAATCAACAACAAAATAAGATTTTTCAGTCCTCCAATCCTCGATGTATTTATACCATTGGTCGAAAGCCTCCGGCAATCCTTGCCTGAAGACGTTGCCTCCCTTTGGCTTCAATTGATAAGATCCAGGGACTTTTTCTCATGTTCGAAGGGGAAGGCACAAATATTGTCCGCAGGGAAAAACAAGCGATTCCACACAAAGGGTAGCCAAAACGCCACCTTTGAATCCGTCGACGGTTTGACCGACGAAGTTGAACGCCACTTGCATTGGTTGCTTTCTTCTTCGGTCAGGCTGCCCGGCGGCATGCTCACCGCCTGGACTGAAAATTCCATCCCTTCTTACTCTTACGAAGAAGCCACTGGTTACTTGATTTCACTGCTTGGCTATCTATTTCAGATCACCGGACAGGAACGCTTCCGGCACGAGGCGTTGCGGTCGGCCGAGGCCTTAATCGAATCCATCGGCAAGAGAAACGGATGTGGGCGCAACGGAAAAATATATTTGTTCGATTCGGCTATCGTTTTAAGGGCACTGCATTTGTTGATGAAGACCGGTTCCGTAACGGAAGATGACGATCAACGCCAAGCTATCGAAACGATGTTGCACCTGTTGGCAAGCACTTGTCGGGAAATGCTCGATCAACGCTTGGGCTGCCTTGCCGAAACAAATGAGTGCCGGAACGAGCATTGGTCGAAAAGATTTAACTTTCACTTGCTGAAAGCGCTCGCTCATCTACATGCCTTCGAAACAGAAACGACCGTCCAAGCAGAGCTACGGCACACGGCAGAGCAGCTATTGCGTCAGCACTATCGAGAGGGTCTGTTCTGTCCCGTGGCCAACCATGCCGGCACCAATCTCCACGCGCATTGTTATGCCGTCGAAGGGATTCTGCTTTGGGGCGATTTACTCGAACCAACGTGGAAGGATGATATTCGGGAAATGGCCGCTGTTCTGGCCCAAACACAAACGCCGGCCGGCGCCCTGCCCAACACCTGGCCGCCGTCTGACGACGCCATCCTGCTCGCCGACGCTACGGCCCAAGCAGTGCGCATCTGGCAATGCGTCGATGCAGAAAAGTTCGCCGGTCCCATCAAGCAAGGTCTCACCTTCTTGCGTTCGTTGGCCCAATCCGAAGGCGGATTCTTCTATTCTCCCGATCTACCGCACACAAATTCATGGACGACCATCTTCACGATTCAAGCCCTTTTGTGGCAACACATCGGCGCCGATGCAGGTTGGCTGATATGAAAAAATACTCTGTCATCATCGCCTGTCACAACGAACAAGCTTCCATCGCCCGAGTGATCGACGGCGTAAAACAATTCGTTCCCGACGCCGAGATCAT
>Ga0272444_10006015_pt1 | contig 10450 bp, 8 predicted proteins | sample SSMForm13_FD_201033 | JGI IMG/M metagenome (GOLD analysis project Ga0272444, IMG submission 201033) | Marine sediment archaeal communities from Little Sippewissett salt marsh, Falmouth, MA, United States - SSM-Form-13 | ecosystem: Environmental > Aquatic > Marine > Wetlands > Sediment ...
GAGATCGATCAGGTGCGCGCGGTCTCGATCGACGACGCCGCATCGATGATCGAATCGGGCGACATCCGAGACGCCAAGACGATCCTGGCGATCCTTCATCGGATCGCGACCGGCGATCCTCGCGACCGAGAAGGAGACGGCGCATGACGCAATCCATCCACCGGCACGAACCCGCGAACCTCCACGAGGGCGACTTCTTCTCGTTCGGCTGGGACGCCGCGGCGGGCGGCTATCGCTTCGACCCCGCCTCCCTGCCCGAAGGCATCGAGCTGGTCGGTGCCGGCGATGTCGGAGGCAAGGCCCGGGGCCTAATCTTCGTGATGGATCACATCGCCGGCGGCGGCCGGCTCACCGATCACCAGCAGATCGTCCGGTTTCCCGATTCGATCGTGATCACCACCGAGGCGTTCGACGCGTTCATGCGGCAGAACCGACTCGCCGACGTCGTGCAGTCCGGCTGCCTCGGGGAGATCACGCTCGAGGAGATGGGCGAGCGCATCGTCGCGAGCGAGTTCCCGCAGGAATGGCGCGAGCGCCTGATCCCGATCCTCGAGCGCAAGACCGCGCCGCTCGCCGTGCGATCCTCGTCGGTGATGGAGGACGACCCGAACCACTCCTACGCGGGCATCTACCTCTCCGACTTCCTCCCGAACCGCGGCCCGATGGAGGCCCGCCTCGACGCGCTCGTCCACGTGATCAAGCGCGTCTACGCCTCGACGTTCGCCCCCAACGCCCGCGCCTACCGCAAGCGCCACGACCTCGACTGGCGCAAGGAGAAGATGGCGATCCTCATCCAGGACATGGTCGGGAGCCAGTACAGCCACGGCCTGTTCTACCCGCTCGTCGGCGGGGTCGCGTTCTCGCGCAACTACTACCCTTGGTCGGATCGCCTCGCGCCGGAGGACGGCATCGTCCGCCTCGTCGTCGGCACAGGCACCCGCGCCGTCGGCCGCGAGTACGCCCGCGTCTTCTCCCCCCGCCTCCCCGGCCTGCGCCCGGAGGGCTCGGACCTGTCGACGATCATCCGCTACTCGCAGGAGACGGTCGACGTGCTCGACATGAAGCTCGGCCGGCTGGCTCAGACGAAGTTGAACAAGCTCGACAATCCGCTCCTCACGAAGATCTGCTCGATCGTCAGTACCGACGACGGCGCGATCCGCGAGCCGATGTCGGGCGCGGCGATGCTGGCCTCGGACGAGCGGTTCCTCGCTTCGTTCTCCCGCCTGATCGAGGGCACGTCGATCATGCCGTTCACCCCGCTCGTTCGAGAGATCCTCGCCTCGCTCGAGGCCGTGCTCGGCCTCCCGGCGGACATCGAGTTCGCGATCGATTTCTCCGGCGCCGAGGCGTCCAAGGTGGGGCGTCCGCTGTTCAACATCCTCCAGGTGCGGCCGCTCGGAAGCCGCCCCGAGCATCGGCGCATCCGGCCGCGGAAGATCCCGCTCGATCGCCTGATCCTCGAGTCGCATCGCGTCCTCGGCAACGGCATCCTGCGCCGCGTTCACCACCTGGTGCTCGTCGAACCGGCGACGTACCGGTGGGAGGACGCCTACCAGATTGCGCGGACGATCGGCCGGATCAACAATCGATTGGTCGAACAGGAGGAAACCTACATCCTGATGGGACCCGGCCGCTGGGCCTCGTCAAACCCGCAACTCGGCGTACCGGTCCAGTACGGGGAGATCTCCGGGGCGGGGGCGATCGTCGAGATGTCCACCGCGACGTTCGCGCCGGAGCTGTCCTACGGGACCCACTTCTACGCCGACATGGTGGCCAGCGGCGTGCTGTACGTCCCGCTCTACGAGGAGGACGGCGACCTGTTCAACCGCGACATCCTCGCGCGACAGGACGTCGTGCACCGAGACGCCTACGTGCAGCACTTCCAGATTCCCGCCGGCCTGAACGTCTACGTGGATGCCGCACGACAGCGGGGACACATCGCAGTGCGCCCATGAGCCCACTGCGATCCGGCACGACGTCGTGCGGACGCGTCGGCGTCTACTCGAACAGGTCGACCAGGTAGCGGAGGTTCGCGTCGACCGGCCGATTCGCCTGCAGCGCCTCGCCCAGCGGCACGGCGACGATCTTCGTTCCGTGGATCGCGGTCATCACGTCGAACTTCCCCTCCAACGCGAATTCGACCGCCGCGGCGCCGAACCGCGTTGCGAGGATGCGATCGAACGGCGACGGGCTGCCGCCGCGCTGCAGGTACGCGAGGTTGGTCACCCGCACCGGCATCTTCATCTGCTCCGAGAGCCGGTTCGCGATGTACTGCCCGATGCCGCCGAGCCGGACATGGCCGAACGCGTCGGTCTCCGCCTCGGCGAGCACCTGGCCGTCGAGGCCGGCAGGCGTCGCCCCCTCGGCGACGATGACGATGCTGAACCGAGCCTTGCGCAGCTCGCGCCGCTTGATCTTTCGGAAGATCGAATCGATGTCGAACGGCTCCTCCGGGATGAGAATCATGTCCGCCCCGCCGGCGATGCCGCCCATCAGGCTCAGCCAGCCTGCGTCACGCCCCATCACCTCAAGGATCAGGACCCGGTGGTGCGATGCGGCGGTGGTGTGGAGTCGATCGAGCGCGTCGGTGATCACGTCGAGCGCCGACGAGAAGCCGAGCGAGTAGTCGGTCATCGCGATGTCGTTGTCGATCGTCTGGGGAATCCCGATCGCCTTGACCCCGTGCTCGACCAGCCGGCGAGCCACACCCAGCGTGTCGTCCCCACCAATCGCGATGAGGAAGTCGATCGCGTTGACGTCGAGGGTATCCACGACCCGCTCGGGGCCGCCCTCGATCTTGAACGGGTTCGTCCTCGAACTGCCGAGAATCGTCCCGCCGACGTGGAGCGTCCCCGAGACGTCGGCGATCGTCAGCGGCTGGACGAGATTCTCCAGCGGCCCCCGCCATCCCTCGAGGAACCCGACCACGTCCACGCCGTGCTTGGCGCCAAACCGCACGATCGATCGCAACGCGGCATTGATGCCCGGGGAGTCGCCGCCCCCGGTGAGTACTCCGGCTCTTGGCATTCGCCCATCCTCCTATCTCGACTCGGTGCTCCCGGCGCTTCCCGACTGCTCGATCAACGCCGCGGCGATCGCCGCGACCTCCTCCTGGATCGCCTTGCCCACGACGCGCGGATCGAACACCGACTTGTCCGGTGACCATTCGCTTCCCGCGAATAGGTTGATCACGTCGTCCTCGACGCCGTCCGGCGGCAGGATGCGATCGGCGTGCTCTCGGTAGAACGCGCAGGCGGCCCGCCCGTAGACGTACTGATAGTGGGTGTCCTTGTTCAGCTTGCGCACCCCGCGGCGCACGACGTCGCGCACCTGATCGGGAAGCAGCCCCGACGACCCATGCAGGACGAGCGGCACCTCGAGCCCGTGTTCATCCAGCTTGACGCGAATCGCCTCCGCTAGATCGATCCGCAGTTCGATGTCGCGGCCCTTCGATACGCCGTGCTGTGTGCCGATCGAGATCGCCAGCAGGTCCACGCCGGTCTGCCGGACGAAGTCCACCGCCTCGTCCGGATCGGTATACAGCGCCTCGTCGGAGGCGATCTCGTCCTCGACGCCCCTGATCTTGCCGAGCTCCGCCTCGATCAGGACGCCCTTGCCCCTGGCCATCTCGACCACACTTCGGCTGATGCGGACGTTCTCGTCGAACGACTCCTGCGAGGCGTCGATCATGATCGACGACACCAGGCCCTGGTCGATCGCGTGCTCGATCAGGTCCATCTCCCCGACGGTGAAGTGGTCGAGGTTGATGAACACGGAGATCGGGAACGCGTCGGCCAGCTCGTGGATCATTCGGCAGATGGCGCGCAAGCCGGCTCGCTTCTCTCCGGCTCCGACGAACTTCGCCGCGCCGGCGCTCACCTGGACGATGAGGTCGGAGCGGGCGTCGGTGTAGGCTCGCAGCAGTCCGCGGGCAATGTTTCCCTCGGCGACGTTGTTCGCCATGAACGCGTACCCGCCGCTCTCGGCTCGCCGGTACGCTTCTCTCAATCGGTCTCCATCATGAAACGGCATGGCTGTTCCTCGCTTTGCCTCTGTAGTCGGCGTCTATCATGTCGCACCGAAGCCGGGTCCGCAACTCAACCCTGCTTGGGCGATCCACGACAACCCACGATCGACCGAGCCGGGTAACGTGAGATCCTGTATGGTCGTCGCTCGGCTACGCGTCGGGCGGGAGCTCGCGGTATCGTCCCACGTTTCGGTAGCGGTCGTAGCGGGCCTCGCACAGGGCGTCGACGTCGATGTCGGCCAGGCTGGCGAGTTCCTGCTTCAGCGCAGCGGCGAGATCCGCCGCGGTCTTCTGGAATGCCTTGTGAGCGCCGCCGAGCGGCTCGGGGATCACCGCGTCGATCAGGCCCAAGTCGAGCAGGTGCGGTGCGGTCAGGTTGAGGGCCTCGGCCGCGTCCCCGATCTTCGATTTGTCCTTCCAGAGGATGGCCGCGGCGCCCTCCGGCGTGATCACCGAGTAGATCGCGTTCTCGAGCATCAGCACGCGATCGGCCAGTCCGAGGGCCAACGCACCGCCGGACCCGCCCTCGCCGATCACGACCGCCACCGTCGGCACCGGTACCCGCGACAGCGCGAGGAGGTTCTCGGCAATGGCCGCGCCGATGTTCGCCTCCTCCGCCTCGAGTCCCGGATAGGCGCCGGGGGTGTCGATCAGCGTAACGATGGGAAACCCGAACCGACCGGCGAATTCGATCGCACGCCGCGCCTTGCGATACCCCTGCGGACGGGACATCCCGAAGAAGCGCTTCTTGTTCTCCTCGGTCGAGCGCCCCTTCTGTTGGCCGATCACGACGATCGTGCGCCCGTCGAATCGTGCCATCCCTGTGACCAGGGCCTGGTCGTCGCAGTCCATCCGATCTCCGTGGAGTTCGTAGAAGCCGTCGAGCATCTCGTCGATGTAGTCGAGGGCGTACGGCCGCTTCGGGTGCCGGGCGATCTTCACCCGTTCCCAGTCGCTCAGGTTGGTGTAGAGCTCCTGCCGCAGGGCCTCGAGCTTCTTCTCCAGGCGCTCGATCTCGCCGGACAGGTCGATCCCGTCGGCCGCATCGAGCTGGCGCAGCTCCTCGATCTTCGCCTCGAGCAGGTCGAGCGTGCGTTCGTCGCTCATCGAACCCCCACGAAGAACCCGAGCAGCTTCGCCAGTTCGGCGCGCATCTCCTCCCTCGCGACCACTCGGTCGATCGCCCCGTGCTCGAACGCGAACGCGTCGGTCTGGAAGTGCTCGGGAAGCTCCTGGGCGATCGTGTCCTTGATCACCCGCCGGCCGGCGAACCCAATCATCGCGCCGCGCTCGGCGATGATCACGTCCCCCAGGCTGGCGATCGACGCCTGCACGCCGCCGGAGGTCGGGTACGTCATGATCGATACGAACGGCAGCCCCGCCTCGGCGAGCCGGCCGCGGACCGACACGGTCTTCGCCATCTGCAGGAGGGAGAACAGGCCTTCTTGGAGTCGCGCCCCGCCGGAGGATGCGACCAGGATGAACGGATGGCGTCGCTCGATCGCCGATTCGATGCCGTGGCAGATCTGCTCGCCGACCACCGATCCCATGCTGCCGCCGATGAACCGGAAGTCCATCACGGCGAGGACGGCCGGTGTCCCGTCGATCGTTGCCGCCCCGACGACGATCGCGTCGACCAGACCGGTCTTCGCCTGCGCCTCGTCGATCCGCGCCACGTACGGTCGGCGATCGACGAATCCGAGCGGATCATCGGACGCGATCGGCTTGGTGATGTCGACGAAGCTCCCCTCGTCGACGAGCATCTCGATCCGCTCCGTCGCGGTGAGGAAGAAGTACTCGCCGCACTCGGGACAGATGTTGCTGTTGTCTCGCACGCGCCGCTTGAACACCAGCTCGCCGCACGACTTGCACTTCATCCACAAGGACTCGTCCGGTTCCTTGTCGACGTGGACCCTTAGGTATTCCTTCTCTCGGAATATGGCCATATCATCACCTCTCGGAGCGCTTCTTGAGCAGTCCGAATCGCGGTCGTGTCTCCTGTTCGTCGCCGTTCGTCGCCTCGCCTCGCCGCCGCAGGCTGTCGGGGAGGGCGGCGCCACTCGAGACGACCATCGACAGGGCATCCTCCACCGGGATGTCGAGATACGTCACCGACCGCTTCGGGATCACCAGCATGTAGCCGGAGAGCGGATTCGGCGCGGTCGGCGCGTACACCAGGAGGCACTCCTCACCGGTCACGTCCTGGATCTTGCCCACGTCCTCGTTGGTGACCAACCCGATGGCGCTGATCCCTTCTCTCGGAAACTCGAACATCACCACCCGATGAAACGAGCTCGTCCCCTGGCGATTGAACAGCGCGTTGGCGAACTGCTTCAGGGTGGAGTACATCTTCCGCACGCCGGGGAAGGCGAAGAACAGGCGCTCGAGGTTGTAGTGCAACCATCGTCCGAGGACGCTGCGCACCACCATCCCGATGACCAACACCAGCAGGAGGGTAAACACAATGCCAAGCCCGGGAATCCAGCGGCCGAGCGCCCGCTCGATCGCCATGCCGAACGCCGTGCTCTTGCCGACGAGCCCGTCCATCAGGCTGTACAGGAACCACACGATGTACACCGTCGCCCCGACGGGCAGGATCGCCAGCAGGCCGCTGACGAACGTCGATCGCAACCATAGGAGGAAGCTCTTCATGGGTGGACTCCTCGCCCGCCGCTCTCGGGGCGCGCCCAAGGATTATAGAGGATCGGGCGTATGATAAGGCACCATGCGACGCCGTGCATCGCGCCACCGGCGCGTCCTCTTGTGGATCGTGGCGATACTCGCCGGGCTGTATGCAGCCCTCGTTGGCGTGCGCGTCCTCTACCCGATCGACCATGTCTCGATGCTGACCCGTTGGTCGCACGCGCACGGCGTCGATCCCGCGCTCACCGCGGCGGTCATACGGTGCGAGAGCCGGTATCGCTCGGCGGCCGTCTCGCCGGTCGGCGCGATCGGCCTGATGCAGATCATGCCGGAGACCGGCGCGTGGATCGCCGAACAGCTCGCGGTGCCCGACTTCGCGCCCGAGCTTCTGTACGACCCGGAGATCAACGTCCGATTCGGCACTTGGTACCTCGCCCGGCAATTGGCGCGCTTCGGCACGGTCGAGGACGCGCTGCGCGCCTACAACGCCGGTCCAGCGAACGCCGAGCGTTGGATGGCCGATTCCACCGGCGTATTCCCCGCAACCGCCGCCTACGTCGCTCGAGTACAGAGAAACCTTCCGATCTATAGAGTCTACCTGTCGGCGCGGTGGCTGCTGAACGCGACGCCGTCCCTCCTTTTCTAGCGTTGCAGCGAGGCCGTGCATTGGCTAGACTCGGCCCTGGATTCGACAACAAATGCAGACTGCGTGTCTCACGTAGTGAGGAGGTTCCATCTTGTCGGAGGCGACACAGTGGGTCGCGAAAGACCCGTCTCAGGAGAACGTATTCTGGCCGTCGGACGACCTAAGGAAGCACGCTTGGGTGTCGGACGAGTCGGTCTATGAACAGGCCAAGTCCGATCCGGTGGCGTTCTGGAGTGAACGCGCCGAGGATCTGTCCTGGTTCAGGAAGTGGGACACCGCGTACGAGTACGCACCCCACGCCTACAAATGGTTCGTCGGCGGGAAGCTCAACCTGTCGTACAACTCGCTCGATCGTCACGTCGAGGCCGGCGACGGCGACAAGATCGCCCTGATCTGGGAGCCGGAGCCGACCCACGAGCCGGCCGTCAAGCTGACGTACAAGGAGCTCCTCGAGCAGGTCTCGAAGTTCGCCAACGCCCTCAAGGGCCTCGGCGTCAAGAAGGGCGACGCCGTCGGAATCTACATGCCGATGATCCCCGAAGCGGTCGTCGCGATGCAGGCCTGCGCCCGCATCGGCGCACCGCACTCGGTCGTGTTCTCGGCGTTCAGTCCCGACTCGCTCCGCGATCGTATGGTCGACTGTGAAGCCAAGGTGGTCATCACCGCCGACGGCTACTACCGTCGCGGCAAGGCGATCGATCTGAAGAAGAACGCCGACGCCGGGATCGAGGGCTCGCCGGTGGAGACGCTGGTCGTCGTCAAGCGAACCGGCAAGGACGTCGAGATGAAGGCCGGCCGAGATCATTGGTATCACGACCTCATCGCCGAGGCGAGCGCCGACTGCCCGGCCGCCGAACTCGATTCCGAGGACCTGAGCTTCCTGCTCTACACCTCGGGGACGACCGGCAAGCCGAAGGGCATCATGCACACCACCGGCGGATACGCCGTGCAGGCCTACACCACCGCTAAGTGGAACTTCGACATGCATCCCGGCGACGTCTACTGGTGCACCGCGGACGTCGGCTGGATCACCGGACACACGTACATCAACTACGGACCGCTGATGAACGGCGTCGCCACGCTGGTGTTCGAGGGGTCGCCCGACTTCCCGGACTTCGGCCGGTTCTGGTCGATCATCGAGAAGCACAAGGTCACCCAGCTGTACACCGCGCCGACGGCGATCCGGATGTTCGTCAAGCAGGGCGACGAGTGGCCGGCGAAGTACGACCTCTCCTCGTTGCGCCTCCTCGGCACGGTCGGGGAGCCGATCAACGTCGACGCGTGGCTGTGGTACTTCGAGAAGATCGGCGGCGGACGCTGCCCGATCATCGACACCTGGTGGCAGACTGAAACGGGAGCCAACATGGTGAACAGCCTCCCGGGCATCGGTCCATTCATGCCGACGATCGCCGGACGTCCGTTCCCCGGCGTCCTCGGTGACATCCTCGACTCCGGCGGCACGCCGCTCGCCCCCGGCGAGGGCGGATACCTCTCGATCTTCAGCCCGTTCCCGCCGTCGCTCACGCGCGGCATCTACGGGGACATGGACCGGTTCAAGGCGCAGTACTTCGCCGAGTACGGCCCGGAACGATACTTCACCAGCGACGGCGCCCGCAAGGACGAGATGGGCAACATCCGCATCACCGGTCGCGTCGATGACGTAATGAACGTCGCCGGGCACCGCCTCGCCACCGCGGAGGTCGAAAGCGCGCTGGCCCAGAACGACAAGGTCAGCGAAGTGGCCGTCGTCTCACGCCCGCACGACCTCAAGGGCGAGGTGCCGATCGCGTTCGTGCTGTTGCGTGGAGGCATCGAACCGTCCGACGACATCCGCAAGGAGCTGATGACCACCGTGAACCAGGTCATCGGCCCCACCGGTCGGCCGGACAAGATCATCTTCGCCACCGACGTCCCGAAGACGCGCAGTGGAAAGATCATGCGGCGGGTGCTCAAGGCCCTGGTGCGCCACGAGCCGGTCGGGGACCTGACCACGCTGCAGAATCCGGAGAGCGTCGACAAGCTCAAGACCCAGGTCGAGCAAGACGCCTAGGCCCTTGGACTCGGTTTCGTAGCAAACAGACACACACGCGGGGACGGGCGATCTCGTCCCCGCCTTCTTGTGGCAGGAGGGTTGGCATGTCAGATGAGCGAATCTTCGGGATGAAGCCGGAGACGGGACGATGGATGTTCGTGCTGCTGGGTCTCTTGATGAACCTGTGCCTCGGCGCGGTGTACGCGTTCAGCGTATTCAAGAAGCCGCTCCAGGAACTCTGGGGCATCAGCGCGACCGAAAGCGGATTGCCGTTCATGGTGTTCCTGGCGACGTTCGCCGTGTTCATGGCGCTCGCCGGGGGTCTCGTCGGCAAGTGGGGACCGAGGAAGGCGGGATTGCTGGGCGGCGTACTCGTCGGAGCCGGATGGATCCTCGCCGGATTTGCCCCCAACATCGCGTGGTTGACGGTGTTCTACGGCGTCATCGCCGGCGCCGGGGTCGGCATCATCTACGGGTGTCCGATCGCCGTGTCGGCCAAGTGGTTCCCGGATCGGAAAGGGCTCGCCGTCGGGCTCACGGTGATGGGCTTCGGCCTGTCGGCCCTGGTGATGGCCCCGCTGATGCGGACGCTGATCGCCAACGCGAGCGTCGGCCCGATGCGAACGTTCACCTATCTCGGCTTCGCGTTCCTGGCGATCTTGGTGTTGCTGTCGCTCCCGATGCGCAATCCGCGCGACGGCTGGACGCCCGCCGGATGGAGCCCGAGCAAGAGCAAGGCCGCATCGAACGGCGTCGACCTCGATCGCGGACAGATGATCCGCACCCGCTCGTTCTACGCGCTATGGGGAACGTACACGATCGGCTGTCTCGCCGGGCTGATGGCGATTGGCATCTCGTCGCCGGTCGGTCAGGAAGTCGCCGGCCTGTCCGCCGGGATGGCCGCCATCTCGGTATCGGTGTTCGCGATCTTCAACGGCGTCGGGCGCCCGATCTTCGGCTGGCTGACCGACAAGCTGAGCCCGCGCAACACCGCGTCGCTGTCGTTCGCCCTCATCCTGATCGCGTCGGCGCTGCTGTACCTGTGGGGCGAGGGGAACACGGCGCTCTACTTCATCGCGTTCTCGATTCTGTGGATGAACCT
>Ga0272444_10006016_pt1 | contig 10449 bp, 7 predicted proteins | sample SSMForm13_FD_201033 | JGI IMG/M metagenome (GOLD analysis project Ga0272444, IMG submission 201033) | Marine sediment archaeal communities from Little Sippewissett salt marsh, Falmouth, MA, United States - SSM-Form-13 | ecosystem: Environmental > Aquatic > Marine > Wetlands > Sediment ...
TCGGCCGCCAGCTCGTCCCCGGTCATTCGGGGCATGGTCATGTCCGTCACCACCAGATCGAACTGTGCCGCGTCCTCCCGAAAAAGCGCCAGGGCCTCCTCCGAGCTCTCTTGCACGGTCACCGTATAGCCCAAACGCTCCAGGTAGCGTCTGCCCAGCCTGGCGATCGGGGGCTCGTCGTCCACGAAAAGGATTCGTTCCCGCCCCGACGGCAGTTGTTCCCGGCCCGCCTCGGACGGCGGAAGTCCCTCCTTCTCCGTAGCCGGGAAGTAGACCGAGAAGGTGGATCCCCGGCCCGGCCGGCTCTCGACCGTGATTCCTCCCCCGCACTCCTGAACAATGCCGTAGACAACGGCGAGCCCCAAGCCCGTGCCTTCACCCACTTTCTTCGTGGTGAAGTAGGGCTCGAAGATCCGCTCCAGGGCGTCGGAAGGGATTCCCTCGCCTGTGTCCCGTACCTCCAGCCGCACGTAGGCGCCCGGGGCCCGTTCACCGATGCGAGCGGCCTGTTCCGCGTCCAGGCGGGTTTTGTCCAGCGCCACCTCGATGGTCCCGTGCCCGTCCTCCATGGCCTGCGACGCGTTCGTACAGAGGTTCATCATGATCTGGTGGGCCTGGGTCGGGTCGGCCACCACCGCGGGAATATCCGGGCTGACGGATTGCCGGATCTCGATGGAGGTGGGCAGGGAGGAGCGAAGCATCTTCAGGGCTTCCTTCACCACCAGGTCCAGGCGTACGGGCCGCGGTTCCCGGTCGCTCTGGCGGCTGAAGGTCAGGATCTGCTTCACCAGGTCCCGCGCGCGTGTGCAGGCGGTGATCACCTCTTTGATGTCATCCCGGCTCCGTGACTCCTCGGGCAGGTCCGCCTCCACCATCTCGCTGAATCCCATGATGGCGGACAGAATGTTGTTGAAGTCGTGGGCAATGCCTCCGGCCAGCGTCCCGAGGGCCTCCATCTTCTGGGCATTGGTCAGCCGGCGTTCCCATTCGATCTCCGACGTGATGTCCCGCTTCACGGCCACGAAGTTGGTCACCGTCCCGCCTTCATCGAAGACCGGCGAGACGGACGCCTCCTCCGTGTAGAGCGATCCATCCTTCTTCCGGTTCACGAAGCGGCCCTGCCAGATCCGCCCCCCGGTGATCGTCTCCCACAGCTCCCGGTAAAAAGCCTCATCCCGCCGGCCGCTTTTCAGAATGCGGGGGTTCCGGCCCTGGACCTCGTCCATGGTGTAGCCCGTCACTTTTTCGAACGAGGGGTTGACGTACTGAATCGTCCCTTCGGCATCGGTGATCACGATGACCTCGGCCAGCTGCTCGATGGCGGAGAGGAGACGCTCACGTTCCTGCTCCGCCCGTTTCTGCCGGGTGATGTCCTGCCCGATGACGAGGACCGCGGGCCGGCCCACCAGGTCGATGGAAACGGACGAGGAGAGGGTCCACGCCCGCTCTCCGTCCGGGCGAAGGACGGAGAGCTCCACGGGCTCGTTCCGCTGCCTGGCGTCGAGCTGGGCCATCCGCGTCTGGATCAACCCCCGGGACTCCGGGGCGATGGTGTCCAAGGCGCTCAGGCCCACCAAATCCTCCGGACGCTCATACCCGAGCAGGCGGGCGCTCGCCGGGTTGGCCAGGGTGCATTTTCCGTCCTGCAGGGCCAGCATGGACACCGGGGCCGCCTCGAACAGGGTGCGGAACCGGTTCTCGCTCTCACGAACCGCCTCCTCGGCCCTCTTGCTCTCGGTGATGTCCCGCACCAGCCCGAGAAGACCGATCACCCGATCCCGGCTGTCCCGCACAGGCGTACCCACAGTCTCGCTTGGAAAGATCTCCCCGTTTTTGCGACGGTACGCGATCTCGTAGGAGGCATAGGTCTCTCGAGCCTGCCGGTTGTAGCGCCTTCGGCCCTGCTCTTCGAACTCTCCGGGCCGCGCGTAGATGATCTCGGTCTTTTGTCCCAGCACCTCTTCGGGCGCGTACCCGAACATGCGGGTGAATGCGGAGTTGACCTGCATGATTCGGCGATCCACGTCTGCATAGACCAGGGCGACCGGCATGGCCTCGAGGATCTGCTCCAGCTCGACCTGCCGGTCCCGTACCGCATCCTCGGCCTGCTTGCGCTCGGTGATGTCCGTCGCAATGGAGATGAGATGCGCTCCCCCTTCGGTCTCGATGACCTCGCCGGAGTACAGGCACACCAGCTTTGACCCGTCGGCGCACCGCAGCTCGAGCTCCATCTCTCGAACGCGCCCATCGGTCTCGAGGACGTGAATGAGCCGGGCACGATCCGCGCGGGAGATGAACCCCAGGTCCGTGGAGGTGGTCCCGACGGACCGGTCGCGGGTGTAGCCCGTGATGCGGACAAAGGCGTCGTTGACCTCCACGTAGCGCCCATCCTTCAACAAGCTGATGGTGATCAGCAGGGGGGCGCCGTAAAAGGCCTTGGCGAACTTCTCCTCGGAAAGGCGCAGGGCCTCCTCGGCCTGCTTCTGCTCGTGAATGTCCTCGAAGACCACGAACCGGCCTGCGGTGTCGTCGCCGGCCGAGGCCGGCCCGGCCCAGACGCGGACCGGGATCTCCTCGCCATCCTTTCGGTGGCGTATGATCTCCTCTCCTCGAATGCCCTGAAGCGCCTGCTTGTCGAGCTCCTTTGCCTCCGTGTCCCGGAACCGCTCCGGGCAGATCAGATCCTCGATGACCTCGCCCCGGGCCTCGCTCGCGGCATAGCCGAATATGCGTTCAAAGGCTGCATTGGAAGCCGTCACATGGTTGTCCCCATCCAGCAGGACAATGGCCTCCGGGGAGTTGTCAAAGAGCGACTGGAGACGGGCCTGCTGTGCCTCATAGACCTCCTCGGCCTGCCTTCGACCGGACACGTCCCGGGCCACGGTGTGCATGCAGGCCCCGTCGCCGATGGTCACCCGGGTGTTGCTGAACTCCGTGGACACCTTGGCCCCGTCCTTGCGCAGGATGTCCGCTTCGCTCAACACGGCCTCTCCGGAAAAAATCCGGTCGAAATACTCGTCAAAGGCCCGGCGATCCTCCGGTGCGTGGAGATCCGGGATGCGCATGCCCAGGAGCTCCTCCCTGGCGTAACCGGTCAGGGCGCACGCCGCCCGGTTGACGTGGACAAACCGGGTGGTCGAGTCCGTGATGAATATGGCATCCCGCGACCCGTCAAAGACGGCCTCGAATCGCTCCTCGCTCTCCTGCAGGGCCTGCTCCAGGGCCTGAACTCGCTCTTCGAGCTCGTCATCCGTCGGTTTTCGAGGCATCATTTTTCCCTTTCTCTCCGTCGTCCCCGGGAATTGGGCGCACCGTTCCACTCACGGCCATGCGCGTTCGGCGCGCGCTACGTCTCATCCAGTACGTTTCGAACGGTGTTTGCCGGCTCATGAGCGGTCAGCGCTTTCATCACAAAGGCCCGAACACCGATCTCCCGGGCCCTCTCCTCCGGGATCTGCGCGCTGTCGTCCGTGCAAAGGATCAGGGGGCTCTTCGGGCGTATCGCCAGAGTCTTCCCGGCAAGCCAGTCCCCTCGTATTTCGGGCATGTTCATATCCATGATCGCTGCGACCTGACTTCGAAGGAGCGGAGCTGCGCTTTCCGATACGCGAGTATGTCCCCCATGGTCTGCCCCCTGTCCAAGGGGAGATCGGGAACGCCCGAGTGTATTCCCGGAGTTTTTGTTTGATCGTGAGACGTTACGAGAGAGCGAACGGGAGTGCCACCGGTCCCCATAACCCTCTCCTTTTTTCAACCTATCACGAAGGCACCATTGGACTCTACAGGGGATTCCTGTGCCAGCACAAAAATCCCTTCCGGTCAGGCTTGAACCGCTCCAGGGAAACCGGTCTTTGGCCGTGCTCGTCCCTGGCCCGTTCGAAATGAAAAGGGAATCCGCCCCGGCCACACGAATCCACGCATCATGGGGCGCTTTCGTGGAATGGGCGATTCCCCGGCCAGGACCTCCCGGACCGTGCGGGTCAGCTCATGGGCCCTGAAAGGCGCTTCAGGAATCGGCGGAAAGGGCCCCTGCCGGGACGGTGGTTGCTTTTCGATTCGTCGTATCGTATGCTTTGATCACCTCTATCGGACCGACAACATTATCTCGTGAATCTCCTCCTGGTCTCTTCATGCGCTACGAATCGTAAGACCCAGAAAGAAATCCGCCTCTTCCTCGAGTCGCAGGACTCGGAGGGATCATGGAAAATCCGCTCGCTGAAAGGAAGCTCAGCCCCTCCGAGACAATCCTCTGGCTCATCGACCAGGAATGCCGGTTGAATTTCGTGATGCACGCCCGGGTCACGGGCGCCGTCCCGGAGGGCGTCCTGCGCCGTGCTCTTCGTGCGGTTCAGGCCCGACACCCCCTGCTTCGCGTCCGCATCGAGCAAGGTGCCTGGAACCGGGTCTGGTTCAGGGCCGGCGGCGTGCCCGAGCTCCCTCTCCGCGTTGTGGCCGGGCCGGGCCCCGGCTGGATCGAAGAGGCCGAGCAGGAGCTGCAGGAGCCCCTGCCGGCTCAACAAGGGCCCCTGGCCCGCTGCACGCTGGTGCGTCATGGCGTGAAGGACCAGACCGTGCTGCTGGCCTTTCACCACGCCATTGGCGATGCCATCAGCGGTTCCTTTCTCATGCGTGACCTGTTTCGGGCCGCGGCCCTGGCCGCTGAGGGAAGCCCGTGCGAGCTCCCGGCCTTGGCGCCGAAGCGGGAAACGAACGCCTACTTCCCCGATTGGGCCCTCGGCCTTCGAGGGCGATGGCGAAGCCTGAGGTTCGCCGGCCGCATGCTGGGCGCGACCCTGCGCCACGGCCGGCCCGCCGTTCCCCGGTTCGATGAGAAGGCCCCTCCTCGAAAACGAAGGGCCCGAATCGTGCCCCGCCGTCTCGACCCCGCATGGATCCGGCGCTTGCACGAGCGGGCGCAGGCGGAAGGCACCACGCTTCACGGGGCCCTGCTCGCGGCCCAGATCCTGGCTGTGGCGCGCGATCGCGGGGACGCGGGAGCGCGGCTCTACCTCACGGGCTCACCGGTCAACCTGAGGAAACGGCTCAACCCTCCGGTGGAAGAGGATGTGGGTTTTTTCGTGACCGTGGGGGCCTCCCTGAACCTGGTCGAACCGGAGACCCCCTTCTGGCCTCTGGCGATCGCCGCGCGGCGGTCCCTGTGGAACTGCGTGGAGCGGGGGGAGCCCTTCGTCTACGGGGTTCAGCACCGGGACCTGTGCCGAATGAACGCCCTGCTCGGCCGCCGGGCCGTCGCACGGGTGGCGGAGTCCTGGGCCTTTGGCGGCCTGACCCTGAGCAACATCGGCCGAGTTCCCCTGGAAGACCTTCCAGGACCTTTTATCATCGAAGACCTGGGGTTTGCGGCCTCGCTCTCCTGCCTGAGCCCGCTGGCCGCCTTTGCCGCCACCACGGAACGCCGGTCCACATGGAACTTCGTGGGCATGGAACCCCTGCTGACAAAGGCCCATACGGAGAAAATCGCAGACAGCGCACTGAAGATCCTCTCAGCGGCCGTCGATTGAGGGGCACACGGGGGCCCCTCCCGGCCTGCCCGGCCTTCCGGCCCTGGTCACGGGTTTGAGGCATCAGAGAGGAAGACCTTTCCGCTTTTCAGGAAGGTGCATCCTCCGCCTCCCGGCGGAGCCGGGTGCGGCCACACCCGGAAGAAAGGAGGAACCATGCCTTTGATCACTGTGACGGCCGGCATCGGATGCGGCACCGTGGACGTGGCCGGCAAGGTCGCTCAGCGCCTCGGGGTCGAGCTGTTCGACGACGAGCGCCTGCAGCGCGTGGCCGTGGACATGGGATTTTCGGCCGAGGACCTGAAGGCCTTCGATCAAAAGGCCCCGGGCCTGCTGGACCGGCTTTTCCGGCGCAGCCCCGAGACCTATGACGAGCTCATGGCCTCCGTGATCTACGAGGTGGCCCGGCGCGGCGAAGGCGTCATCGTTGGCCACGGCTCGTCCTGTTTTCTCAGGGATTTCAGCTGCGCCCTCCACGTCCGCATGCGCGCCTCCCTCCCCTTTCGAGCCGCGCGCGTGGCCGCCCGCATGCACGTGGACCTGAAGACCGCAACGGAGATCATCGCCCGGCGCGACGCTGACCTGAAGGGCTTCCTCCACTACATCCTCAAGATCGAATGGAACGATCCGTCGCTCTACGACCTGGTGATCAATGTGGAGAAGATGGGTGTGGACGTCGCCGCCTCCATGATCGTCCACCTGGCCGAATCGAATGCCATTTCCGAGTGCAGCCTGAACGCCCTCGAGTCCATGGAGCGTCTGTCGCTCCTGAAGCGGGTCGAGGCGGCCGTGGTGAAGGAGAACATCAACGTCCAGGAGCTGCAGATCGAGGTGCCCCACCCCGGGGTGGTGAGGCTCACCGGTCTGATCGACCCCATGCGCACCCCGGCCGGCGTCACCGAGGTGATTCGGAAGGTGCCCGGCGTGGCCCGGGTGATCTGCGAGGCCCGGCGGCACCCCATGGCCGAGCTGTGACCGGTGCGCAGGCCGACGGGCGCGGTTTGTGGGCGGACGTGGAAGGGCCGCACGATCCTTCCCACCGAATCGGGGGGGGGCCGTCTTGCGGCCACCCCCTTTTTCAGCGGCGCACGGGATGCTGGAGAGAGAAAGAGGTCACTCCTCCGAATTCACGCCGCTCTCTTCCGGGGTCGCTGCGGCTTCGGTGTTTTCCAATTCCCTGTTCAGACGCCGATCGATATTCGCCATGAGCGCCTCGCTCTCCGCGATGCCCAGCAGGAGCCCCTTGATCTCCAGTTTTTCCCCAATGTCATCGAGCTGTTCCGACGATATCTTTTCATAAACCCCATTCCCCAGCTCAGCCAGCTGCCGGGTAACCGTTGTTTCTAATCGGGTCTTTTCACGCCGCAGACGAGTCAGCTCAATTCCTTCTCCCGCTTTTTCAGTCACTGCATAAACAGCGGCTAAAGCGGCATCAAAACCCTCTTCCATGCCTCTTTGGATCCTGTCCCACAATTTCATACCGTCACCTCCCTCGTATCCTTTTCCTCATCACGGTAGGCTCGAATCGACAAACAGTTTGAGGTGAAGATCCACACCTCTCAAACCGATATCCTCCAGAGAAAGTCGGATCTCCGTCCCGTGGTTGACATTCGGGGGGATGCTCACGGAGAACTCCCTTTCTCCATGGACCCGTCCATACCCTTGGCAGTTCGGGCAGAAAAAACCCTCCCAAAGGCCGGACTTGTTGCATGTTGGACAGGGTTCAACCACCGGAATGGTGACCGGGCAAAGGCCCCCGCGAACCGCTTCCTCCGGGGAAAGGATCACCTCAAAATAGAGATCCTTTCCACGGCCCCTACGGAGCCCCTGATCGAAGAACCCGGGCAGAAACCCTTCGAAGAAATCGTCCGCCGATGAAGTGAACCGGCTTTCCAGCCGGTCCCACAGGGATCGCCGGGTATGGATGACATGGCGAATCCTGCTGACCCGCAGGGACGAGCCCTGTCTTGCCAGTTCCTCATCATACGCTCTTCTCCTGGTCTCATCGCTCAGGGTTTCATAGGCTTCCCTGATTTCCTCGAACCGCTCCCGGCTTTCCACGGCCTCGGAAACGTCGGGGTGAGTTTTCTTGGCCACGGTCCGGTAGGCCTTCTTGATCTTTTCGAGGCTTGCTCCCTTGCTGATCCCCAAAACAATGTAATAATCCCGCATGGCCCTCTCTCCGTTGAATCCGTCCAGCGAAGAAAAGAAAAGCCCTTCATCAGCATCAGAAAATCCGGGACACGCGACGTTGATCAACTGTCTTCAGGGCCCTTGAAAAACCGAACCATGTCATTGATGATCAAGAGATAATCATCCTCATTCCGTTGTCAAGAAGCCTTGCAGGTGTGCGGCCGGCTCGTCAGGAGCCTTTTTTTGCCGAAGAGAGCTCGGCGGGAATGGTGGTGACCGGAAGGGTGACCGTAAACGTGGAACCCCGGTCTTCCAGGCTGCTCACGCGGATGCGGCCGCCGTGTTTCGCGATGATTCCCTGGGATACGCTGAGCCCTAGGCCCGTGCCCTTTCCCTGCCCTTTGGTGGTGAAAAAGGGGTCGAAGATGGAACTCAGGATATGCTCAGGGATACCCTCCCCGGCGTCGATGACCTTCACGGCCACGTAGTGCGGGTCGTCGGCGGGCAGGACGACGACCTGAATCTTGTCCCCCTTTTTCGACGCGTCGATGGCGTTCAGGATGAGATTCAGGAAGACCTGTCGAAGCTGCTGGCTGTCCCCGTGCACGCGCGGGAGGTTGTCCGTCGCCTGGAACTCGATGCGAATGCCGGAAAGCTTGATCTGATTGGCGGCCAGCGTGATGGTGTCCTGAAGAAGCCGCCCGAGGTCCAGGGGCTCGAGCTGGGAGCCGCTCTCCCGGGCAAAATCCAGCAGGTTGCTGATGATGTTCTTGGACCGTCCCGCCTCGGAAACGATGTCCTCGACCATCTCCCTGCGATCCCCGTCGGCGAGGTCGTCGTAGTCCTCGAGGAGCATATGGGCGGTGAGGGTGATGTTGTTCAGGGGGTTGTTCAGCTCATGGGCCACACCGGCCGTGAGGGTGCCCACCGCCCGCATCTTGTGCGACTGGATCAGGACCGCCTCGCGGTTTTCCAGCTCCTGAATCATGTGATTGATGGCAACGGCAAGCTCGGTGAACTCGTCGCGGAACGCGCGGGTCGGCATGATGGGAGTGGTGTCCCCCGAGGCGATCCGGCGGGCGTGGGAGGCAAACCGATTGATGCTGCCCATAATGCGGCTGCCCAGGAGATAGGCGTTGATGAAGATGAAGAAGAGCAGAACGATGAGGCCCGAGAGATGAATCGTCCTCGATTGGGCCAGGGCCTTTGAAACGGCGGCCTTTTCCCGGCGCATGAGGTTTTGAGCGAAGGAGACCAATCGCTGCCCCTGTCTCCGCAGCTCCAGCTCGATCTCCTTCTTCTGCTTTCGATGGACGGCCGGGGCTTTCGCCTCCTGATCCAGATCCGAGAGTCTCTTCAGGAGACCTTCGTAAAGATGGATGTCGGGCGGCACGACGTTACGGCCGTCCCTGGCCAGAATCGACTCGAGATCCTCCTGGTTGCGCTCGAAGATGTCCTTCGCCTTGAACACGTTCTCCAGGGCATCGCTGAGGTTCGTCCCATAGAGAAAGTAGTTCTTCTCGAATCGCCGGGCCTGCTGGATTTCGATCACGTAGTCATTGACGATCTCCAGCACCCTGAGCTTCTCCTCCACCTCGTACATGGTGACCAGGAGGGCTGCGGAGATCGCCACGGCGAAGAGGAAGACCAGCAGAAAACCCAGGTAGATCTGAAACCGGAGACTGAAGCGCCGCCGCGTCAGCAGGGCCCTGCGGGCCGATTCGGCCGCCTCCGTGTCCTTGTGGGACCCCTGGCGGGTTTCATCGGTCCGCGGCCTCTGCCTGCCGTCTTTGAAAGGCTCGGGATTCATGATGCTCGTCTTTCGTGCCGGGGTTCGAGACGACCTCATGAATCGGGGTCGAAGTCGACGTTCGAGCCCAGCGCCTCGGCGGCTTTTGCGATGACCTGCCTCAAGTCGTCCGGTTGAAACGGTTTGGCAATAAAATCGAACGCGCCTTTTTCCATGGCCTCTCTGGCCAGGGCCATCATAGCATATCCGGTAATCATGATGACCTTGGTTCGAGGCGATTTCGAAACCACGTGCTCGAGGATCTGGATGCCGTCGATCTCATCCATTCGAATGTCCGTGACCACCACGTCGAACGGCTTTTCGTCAAACCGCTTCAATGCGGCGGCCGGATCCTCGAAGACCTCCACGTTGCAGCCGATTTTGGCCAGGGCCGGCTTCAAGCGCTTTCCTACGATTGGTTCGTCGTCCAAAAGCAGAACATCCAGTTGGTCCGCCATCTCTTCCTCCTGATTTCCGTCCTTTCCTCACGGGTCCGGAACGGCTGGGGGACGCAAACCCGCATCCCGCACGTTCACCTTCTCCCTCGCCCGGCCGCGCCGGGCCTCAGCGAAACGACTCCGCAGCCTGACGGAAGATATCGTTGTTGACGTGCACCTCCACATACCTGACGCCCGGGATCGCACCGGCGATTTCACGGATGGTGTTCACCCGTTTCCGTTTCTCGCGCTTCAATGCGGCCGTTTCCACCACAAGGGTACCACTGCGGGCCTGCACCCGGACATCGGGAAATCGCTGCAGCATGGTCGCCCGGACCCTTGCTGCCAGCTCCAGGTCCTGCAGGCAGTTGACAGAGTAGGTCATGGGAGAAAACCGCCGGTACCCCACCGTCTCGGAGATGATGCTGACCGCCTCATCCCGATCGATCTGGCTGAGACTGATGACGAGATCGAAGAGAGAAGGATCCGTCTCGTCCAGCCCGAAGGCGGCCTTGGACCAGCGCCTCCGAGACTTCCCTTCCCGCTGGATCTTCTCTCTGGCCTTGCC
>Ga0272444_10006017_pt1 | contig 10448 bp, 10 predicted proteins | sample SSMForm13_FD_201033 | JGI IMG/M metagenome (GOLD analysis project Ga0272444, IMG submission 201033) | Marine sediment archaeal communities from Little Sippewissett salt marsh, Falmouth, MA, United States - SSM-Form-13 | ecosystem: Environmental > Aquatic > Marine > Wetlands > Sediment ...
GAGATATTATGATATTTAAGATATTACCGGTTTTTCTGGTAGCTCTGATCTTTGCGGTCGGCTGCGGCCATACCCCGACCACGGTCAAACCTGTCTCGCCGGAACGCCGGCTCGATCGCCAGGCGGCCCCGGCGGAACAGGACAGCCGGCATTCCCGGGAGCTTCTGGCTGAGGCCAGGAAAGCATATGCCAATGGCAAGTACGGCCAGGCCCGGAAGTCCTGCGAGGAGGCAATCGGGTTCGACCATACCAACTGGGAAGCCCATTACTACCTGGGATTGGTTTATCAGCAGCGCCGCCAGTATTGCGAGGCGGTGGCGATCTTAAAAGCCGGGCTGGAACACTGTCCCGACGACAACCTGATCCGTTCCGAGATGCACTATAATATCGGCCTCGGCTGGGAAAAAACGGGCCGCCTCGACAAGGCCCAGGGGCAATACCGAGCCGCCCTCGATTACAACCAGGAACACCGCTCGGCCCGCCAGGGATTAAACCGGATAAAGGTGGAAAAAACCCTGAAAAACTGGGGTAAGGACAAAGACTGAAAATTGGAGGGATAAAGCCGGGAAGCGCCAAAGACCGGTTGCGGGTCCGCCGGTGTTTATTTATATTGGGCGGCAAAAATAGAGGTCCCGTTAACTCAGGCTTATGGACTATATCATCCGTCCCATCGATAAATACGACTATGACGACCTAGTCACCCTGTGGACTCGCAGCGGCCTGGAATATCGTCCCGGCGGCCGCGATTCCCGCGAGGCCATGGCGGCCCAGTTTGTCCGAAGCGATAGCTGTTTCCTGGGTATGTACGACGGCGACAAAATGATCGGCTCGGTGATCGGTTCGCACGACGGCCGCAAGGGCTGGATCAACCGCCTGGCTATCGACCCCGACTACCGCGGCCGCGCCCTGGCGCAAAAGCTGATTGATGCGGTCGAGGGGTTTTTGCACGAACAGGGGATCCGGGTCATCGCGGCCCTGATCGAAGACTGGAACACACCGTCGCTGTCGGCCTTTAAGAAGGCCGGCTACGATATCTCCGATAAAATTCTTTACTGCTCCAGGCGCACCTCGGCCGACGACTGATAAATTAACACGCCATCTCCGATTACCGGACAGCTTAAACTCGTCATGTTACCGCGTCGCCGTTATGATCGTGATGCTTTCCGGCTTTATCGCGCGGGTACACCAGGCTGATTAATGTATCGCCGGGTTTAACCGATGGCGGGTCGGTGACCGTATATATTTTAAGGCGCTTGTTTTCACCGATAACGAACATGACCACGGCACTGTCGCCGTACATCGCGCGGAAATCATCGAAAGTAAACTCATCGGTCAGCGGTGTCTTTTTCACAGTGGCGCCGGACTGGACCTGCTCGGCCAGGTGGTCAAAAGTGGCTTTCTTATCAAACAGGAAACGTCCTTGCAGATACGGCACCATCGGCCCGCGGGCCTCGGAGGTGTTATGAGGGGTCGGCGGCAGCTGGTACACCTCCTGCCGCCCGAACACATCGCTGAAATGAAGCGCCGCCAGCGAATTAACCTCGTCGTTGGAGGTTATCGCCACCAGCCGTCCGATACCGTCGAGGGGCACATCATAGAGTATATTTTCCGACAGGATATTGGCGTAGAAAGCCCGCAGTCCCCGGTTGCGTGAGGCTACGATATTGTCCCAGTTGGTATCGACCAGGCTGATATGAAAGCCTTCATCCTGAAGTATCCCGGCCATATCCTGCGCCCAGCCCTGCGCCCCGGCAATAAGAACCCCCTGCGGATTGGGCTTGGCTACTTTTAGCCAGCGGGCGACCGGACCGGCGGTCAGGCCGTAAACGGCCACGGTACCGATAATCACCTGGAAAATCAGCGGGACCATGCCCTCGCAGCCGGGATACCCGATCTCGATCAAACGGATTGCGAATACCGACACCACCGCCGCCGCCACAATTCCCCGGGGTGCCATCCAGGCTATAAATAGCTTTTCGCGCCGGTTAAGGTTCGATTTCAGGGTAGACAGCAAGACCGCGGCCGGGCGGATTATCAGGATCAGGACGGCGACAAAAATCCAGCCCGATACGTTAAACAAGGCGAATTCCTCGGAGCCGATACGCGCGGCCAGGATAATAAAAAGGCTGGAAATTAGCAGTACCCGAAGGTTTTCCTTGAACTCGCTTATTTCCCGGATAGAGACGTATTTCTGGTTGGCCAGGGCTATCCCCATAACGGTAACCGCCAGGAGCCCCGACTCCGACTGGAGATGATCGGCGGCGGTGTAGACCAGGACCACCAACATCAGCGACATCGGGTTCTGAAGAAAATCGGGAATAAGATAGCGCCGCAACAGGAGCACGATTATCCCGGCTCCGGCCAGGCCGAGAAGAGTCCCGAAGATAACCGCGCGAAGGACGCCGCCGATTACGATCGATGATCCCTCTACCATGCCCCCGGCCAGGATTATCTCGAAAACGAGGACGGCCAGGATTGCCCCGATGGGGTCATTGACGATTCCTTCCCACTTTATTATCGACCCGACCCCGCCGGCCGGGCGCACCTGCCGCAGGAGCGGAATTATCACGGTCGGCCCGGTTACCACCAGAATCGCCCCCATCAGGATGGCCGGCCCGGTGTCGATCCCGGCTATGAAACGGGCGCCCAGCCCGGCCAGGATCCAGGTGATCAAAATGCCGACGGTGGTTAAATTGCGGATAACCGAGCCGTATTTACGCAGTTCGTTGAAATGCAGGCTCAGACCGCCCTCAAAAAGAATGATCGCCACCGATATCGACACCAACGGGAAAAGGGCATCACCGAAAAGAAGATCGGGATTCAAGACGCCGGTTACCGGTCCGGCCAGAAAACCGCCGAGCAGAAGCAACAATATGGCCGGCAAACGCAGCCGCCAGGCCATCCACTGGGCGACAATACCCAGAACAATAATACTGGCCAGGCCAAACAGCAATTCTTCAGACATACCCGGCTCCCGGTAAATTAATAACTGAAATCATATTCTTATACCCCCTTGATAAGCCTGCCGGCCGATGTCAAGTCGTTTCGACCTCATCGGGTCGAGGGCGCAGCCGGCGTTTCATCTGCCAGTCGCGGTACAGCTGACCGATTTCCGCACCCAGGATAAACACGATCGAAGTATAATAAATCCAGAAGGCCACGACAATCATCAGGGCGTAGGCACCATAGATTTTCTTTATGGTCACCACATGGGCTATGTAAAAACCGAAAATTTGTTTGGCAATCTCCCACAGCAGCGCCGCCGAAAAGGCGCTGACGATAATTTTACGAAAACTCTGTTTGCGGTTGGGCACGGCGAAGTAAATAATGAAAAAGGCCAAAAAAATAACCGCGAAGGAGATCATACCGATCATGAGATCCTCGGTCAGGCCGAACCGGAACGGCTGGAGTAATTCCACCCGGTCGGCAAAATCCCGGACTATTTCCAGCGTCGGCAACAGAGTCGTGGAGAGCAGGAAGTAGAGCAGGACCAGGAGAACCAGGCCGAAATCGCGCAATTTGCCCGTCAGGACGGTGCCATTGGCCCGGACCCGGTAAACGGTGTTAAGAACCGTACGCATGGAACTGAACAGGCCGCTGGCGGCAAAGACCAGGCCGATAATTCCAATCACCCCCGCGAACCGTTTGAAACCGCGGAATTCCTCGATACGCTGAAAGACGAATTCTTTGGCGAAGGCGGCGTAATCCTGGTACGGAATGACGTTGTCGATAAATGAATTGATTTCTTCGGCGATCGACGGCTGTTCGAGAATCGAACCCATCACCGCAAATATAATCAACACCAGCGGGACAATACAGACAAACAGCGAAAAGGCGAGTCCCCCGGCCAGAAGAAAGATATGATGTTTATCGGCCCTTTGTATCAGCCCGCCAATAAAATGACGGCTGAGATCGGCCAGCAATCTCAGCCGCATTAACTTTGTTATCTTATCGTATCCCATTGCCGTCACTTTTCCCCTGCAGGGTACAACCGATATTCCGGATTACCGACTGATCGGCTTTAATGCCGACCGCCTTTTAACCGGCAACAGGAAAAATATTATCCGAGTCCGATTAATTCAATATCAAAAACCAGAGTTTTTCCGGCCAGCGGATGGTTGGCATCCAGAGTTACCATTTCTTCCTGAATACCTTTCACACGGACGCCGATTTCGGCGCCGTCGGCCCGCTTCATCTGCAACTGCATGCCGATTTCGGGATTCAGGTCGTCGGGAAAATCTTTCTTATTGACTTCCACCGTCATTTCGTCCTGGTATTGACCGTATGCCTTTTCCGGAGGAATCGTTACGGTTTTCTTGTCGCCGACGGTCATGCCGACTATTCCCTGTTCGAATCCGGGGATCACCTGGTTCTGGCCAATAACAAATTCGAACGGCGGGCGCCCTTCGGAGGTGTCAAAGACTTCACCGTCTTCCAATTTACCGGTATAATGCACCTTTACTTTGTCGCCGTCTTTGGCCTGACTCATAAGAGCTCCTTTTTTATGGCTGAATACCACCAAATTGTAATGTCGATACTGTCAACCGATTACAGAGACGGGACTCTGATCCAGACACACAAACAAAATCACGGAATAAACAGATGGGGATGTTTTGCCTGCAGGCCAACCGGCATATTTTCTATACTTTACGAAATATGCCGATATTTCGCAAGAGAATTATCCGACCGTGTTCCGGTAAAAAATGCTGCCGCGGACGATTAACTGCCGCCGGGGACTTACTCGTAGAAAACATTCTTAATATATATTCTGACCGGCCAATCCCCCGCTCCGTATTCGGCAATAACGGCAAAACCGCCGATCACCGACGACAGATCCTGATCAGACAGATCTATGGAAAATTCCTGCCAGTCGTATTCCACGGTTACCGTGCCCAAATATTTTTCAAAGGAATCCTTGTATTGATTATCGAATATTCCGCCGGCCTTAAATTTCAGCCCGGGCAAACTGAGGGAATCGGTTCTGACACTGAAAACCAGTCGTTCGGCACCGGTCAGGTTCCGCCCCGGCCTTTCCCCCCAGTTGTCGGGCGGATAGAGCCAGTAGAGACCGACATAGCTGTTTTTACCGGGTCGGGGTTCCAGCTCGACAATATCTCCTCTTGAAATAATTGCCATCCGCGTAGTATCGGCGGTTGCATCACCCAGGAAACCCGACGGCGAGAAGTAGTCGAAGACATTGGCCGGAAGCGGGGTTTTAATCGCGGTCGTTCGGGTGGTATCATCGGCAATGGCGGACCTGTTCATGCCGGAGCTGTCGATTATTGTATTGCGTTCAGCCTCATCCCGACCGGGAACGGGAGTTTCTTCCGGACCGCGGCAAACCGTATAATAGAAAGTTAATACGGCTACGATCGCGAGAATAATCCCGGCCGTGTAATAAAACGTTTTTAGCCAATCGCGCCAGGCCATAATCCTCTCCTATCATAAACCGGATACTTAATGCTATTAATTTAACCCGTAATCTGCGACCGGATCATAGAAAAAAGACGGTCTTACTCGATCAGCCAGGCCCGCCAACCGTCGGGATGATCGGAGTAATCGCGGCCGCTGACAGCCCTGATCAGCCCCCGGCCGGTATAATAATTATTGGGCTGTTTGCTTTCGGCCATGCGAACCAGCAGCTCGCCGATTTCCTGTCGAATCCGTTGGCCGAGGTACGGCTCGCCGGCGACACGGTGGCCGAGCACCAGTCCGGCCTTGTTGCGATCGGTGGCGGTCGGCAGTTGTATCATGGCCAGGAAAGGATCGACCGGTACCTCGTACGCCTTCGTTGACACTCCGTAAGCGGTGATCGGGATCATCACCCGGGCGGCGTTGTTGCGGACGCCGGCATCGGGATCGCGAGTGGCCTCGATTAGAACCCGAACGGCCGCCTGCTTGTCGGTGGCCGCCCCGATCAGGGTGGCCGCCGCCGCCCGGTCGGTTTCATCGGATGATTCCATAATGACCTGACTCAGGTGCGCGAAAGCGCTGTCGGCCACGATTTTCATCCGGGCCGTTATTAGCCTAACGTCGGCATCATCGTAATAGTAGAAACCCTCCCGGTCTTCCTCATCGATTCCGCTATCCTCGGCTTTCCGACAGGCGGTTTCATATTTGTTCAACAGCCCCTTTAACTCGCCCTCGAGGCTGACAGCACCGTCGGGAACCGTCCGGAGCGACCGGAACGCCTCATTATGTTCGGTGACAACATCGATAGTCACGTAATACCCTTTTTTAATGTCGCCGAAGTCGCGGGGAATGCCGACCTGGTCGATATTGACGAATATTATTTCCGGGTCGGCCTCAAGGGATTTTTTAATCTCCTGTAACCGCCGGCGCAGGTCGCCCAGGAACATGGTGTTCCCGTCGCTGAGCGCGCTCTCCCGGTACAGCTCGGCCGCGGTGGTATCGTCGAGGCCGAAAAACTCAACCGCCCGCAGCGTGATTTCGACCTGGGACTGCGCCTCGAGGCAGGGCGCGCAAACCCAGATTACCAGCAGAATAATAATAACCGTATGTTTCATAAGTCTTTCCGGTTATACCTCCGGGCGGCTAATCCGCCTGATTGACAATAACCAATAGACCGAGTTTATCCAGGATGCCGGTATCGAACAGATTTTCCAGCGGCATCGCCCGGTAAGCCGTTTCGGCCATATTCACGACCAGTTCCAAATTTTCGATCGCCGTTCCGCCCAGGGTGATCTTATCGGGCGGCCGGTTCCGCTTTGTCGAGGCCAGGCAGGTTTGGTACTGCTCGGTATACTGATCGGACCGGCCACTCTTCAGGTACGTGCTAAAGGCATCGATCAGGTCAAGGCGTTTTGTCAGGTTACCGGCCATATTCGAGTAATGGCTATCCAGTGGCCCGCCGTTGAACAGAGAATCGATACGGTCAAGCCCCCCGGCCAGCAAGGCCGTTTCCCCGGCGGCGATCGCCGTCAATTCTCCGACCGAGATATTTTTATTCTGCCGGTATATCCTCCGGAGCCGGACCGGGAACTGCCCCAGGGCGGACTCGAGGTTGAAATCGTACCGACGATGAAAATCGACCAGCGCCCGCAGGTCGTCATCATCGACATCATCGCGGTAGCTGAGGACTATTTTTTCGGCCAGGTCGATATTGACCGCGCAGCGACCGGACGGTTTCCGCCCCAGTTTCCCGATCGTTTCGAGATCATAGATATTAAGACTCCCGGCACCGCCATGGTCGGTTTTTTCCAGAAAGTACATCCGCTCAACGGCGTCGGTGGCAAACATCCGTATATGCTCCGGGGCCGAGGCCGCTGTCAGTCCCGGAAAAACATAAACGCTGTCGAAAATCCTGATGGAATCGGGTGTCCGGTTGCCGGCGACAACGCGGGTCAGGTCGATCAGGGTCTTGCCGCCGGAATCGACCACCGGCTGATAATCCGGGTGATGTTCAAAAAAGCCGGTCACGGAACGACTATCATCCAGGACCACACGAACCTTTACTATCCGGTAACAATGCGGGCAGGAGGCGAAAGCCGCCGCGGCCATGACGATAAATATCAAGGTTATCAAAATGATATGCTTGAACATAATCGATTCCCCGTTATTAAAACTTAGCCGACCGCGCTCTAAAATTCTATTTCCACGTCGGCCCGGTCCGCTTCGGCCACCTTGAACAGTTCCCGCGGCGTATACCCGAGCATCCGGGCGATAAATACATGGGGAATCTGTTCGATGCGGATATTGAAAGTATTGACCGAATCGTTGTAGAACTCGCGGCGGTCGGCAATCTGGTTCTCGATCTCGCTGATCCGGCTCTGAAACTGGATGAAACTCTGGTTGGCCTTCAGCTCCGGGTAATTTTCGGCCACGGCAAAAAGCGACTTGAGCGCCCCGGCCATCATGTTGTCGGCCCGGGCCTGATCGGCAACGCCCTTGGCGTTTAGAAAAGCCGTCCGGGCCTCGGTGACCCTGGTCAGGACATCCTTTTCGTATTCCATGTAACCCTTGACCGTTTTTAAAAGCTTGGTCAGCTCGTCGTGACGTTGCTTCAGGAGCACATCGATATTGCTCCAGGCTTTCTTGATATTGTTTTTCAGACGGATCAGGCTGTTATAAATGGAAATAAAATAGCCGATCAGGATAACGGCCACCAGGCCCACGACCAGGACGATCGCCAGTAGTACAATACTCATATTAAAGTCCTCTCAACGGAAAACGTTGCTTACGTACAAAAAGAGAATTACTCCGCCGACCAGAAAAATGACGCCGATAATAAAGGCCGACAGCATCTTTTTTTTCAGCGCCTTTAACAGCGCCTGTTCTTTTTTATTCGAAATTATGAACGTCGGCTCGTTTTCGCCGCGCCCAAGCTGCACCCGGTCCGGGGCGTCGCGACGATTGGCGGCGGTGCCGATAACGAACAGGTTCTCTTCCGGCTCCAGGTAATACTCGAGGTACTTCCGGTCGCCGACGCGGCTGCCGAGCGAGAGCCCCGACCCGGCCTCGAGCGGCTCCAGTTTCATTCCCGAAACATCCATGGCGGTTTCTTTCAGGCTGTCCCAATTTTTCAGGGCCGTGATAAACCGCCCCAGACCGCCGAAGGCCCCGGCCCGCTGCAGAAAGGCTTTCTTGAGCGAAATATCGATCTCGGCCCCGGTCGGTTCCACCCGCACCCGGCCGGTATCGTCCCGGGCGAAAAACGGAATACGCCGTTCTCCCCGGGCGATGGTTTCCCAGCGGTAGCTGGTCGATGTCCGCCCCTTGGAATCCCGCCGTGTATGCCGCCGGTATTCCTTGATTTCGTACTTATGATACACGCACCGGCTTCCGGAAAACGGGGCCGCCAGGAGTTCGTCGGCCTCCACCCGGCCATGCACTTCCACCAGCCCCAGGGCTATCGAGCGAACCTTGGAGCGGGGTATATCCTTGATCAACCGGTACTTGTGCTGGCAGTTGAACCCGCAATAAACCAAAGCCGCCCCGATCAGGGCCATCAGGGCCGTGGCAATATGTTCAATGGTAATTTCCAATGCTGTATTACCCTTAAAAATATCAATCTATTAATAATATACAGCGGGCGCAACGAAATATTCGAAAGAACCGCACGGAAAACCGATAACCCTGAAAGGACGCCTTACCGATACCGGTTGGTAACCATCAGGAGACCGCTACGGCCCAGGTATTCTTCACCCAGGCGGCGGTTGACACTGTACGCATCGTAGTAAATTCTCATCAGGTCGATGATATGAACAAAATTATCTTCTATATATTTTTCGAAATAGAGGGCGCTGACCACACTGCTGTCGGCGTCGACCGCCAGGAGAGCGCGGCAGCTGTCCAGCATCTCGTCCAGGTCGCCACCCTGTGAGTAGCGGCTGAGGATATCGATAAAGTATATCCGCAGGCGAATAAGTTCATCGGTTCGCCGAAAGTACCGGCCGATAGCATCATCGGCGGCCAGTTCCTTGACCCGCCTCAGTTCATTTTTAAGGCGCAACACTTCCGAGGCGGCATAGTCTGTGAAGGTCTCGGTCCAGCTGTCGCCGTAAAGGCGGCGGCGTTTTATCATCCGTTCCAGGAATTGGTTGTACCTGGCATCCGGGTCGGCGCCGATCTTGATATAGTAATCGCCGAAAGCATCCAGCCGTTCCTGCGAAAGCTCGTCATGGTAACCGAGCAAAATCGTCTCGACATTGCCGACCGTATCGCGGTAAATACTCCGGGGCGGCTGTCTCAATTGATCTAATTTGGTCTTATCGTAAATATTGATTCCGCCGGCGGCCGCGAAGCCAACCTCCTCCAGAAGGCGCACCTGCTCGATATAGGCGGTTTTCATGGAATCGATAAAGGGAATCGACGTGGCCACCGTAATGTTATCGATACGAAACAGGCTGTCGAGTAACCGCACCGCGGTCGGAGGTTTCCCCGTTCTGTCGGCCAGGCCGATATCTATAACGGACACCGCATCGTTGCCGCTGACCACCGGCTGAAAGGCCGGGTAATGTTCGAAATACCCGGTCGCTACCCGACCGCTTTTTAGTTCCACGTCGACTTTAACCAGTCGAAAACAATCGGGACAGTCCTCCGCCCGGGAATAATCGTTCGGGACGGTTATCAGCAGGACTATCAGAAAGGGCAAAAACCACGCGCGGCGCATATTACCTCCCCGGCAGCCGATGAAATTTATATCTCAATATAGGCGAAAAAGATTATTATGCCATCGGAATCCGGTGCCGGGGTATCCGTAAAAAAAGTACATTAAAAAAGCAGGCCAGGCCTCTCTGTGTCCCTGTCACCCCCAACGATTGCTGTCCCGGTCCGGTGACCGGATAGCGCAGCACCTGACCTGCGTGAAAAGATATGGCCGGTATTCCTGGGTTACTTCCGAAATACCGGTATTTCGCCCGGGTTGTTATTTTTTTCGACCGCCCGCCCTTTTGTAGCTGTATCAATAATAGCTTGCCATGTCTATT
>Ga0272444_10006019_pt1 | contig 10443 bp, 7 predicted proteins | sample SSMForm13_FD_201033 | JGI IMG/M metagenome (GOLD analysis project Ga0272444, IMG submission 201033) | Marine sediment archaeal communities from Little Sippewissett salt marsh, Falmouth, MA, United States - SSM-Form-13 | ecosystem: Environmental > Aquatic > Marine > Wetlands > Sediment ...
CGCACGCGATGCGCCGGTGGCCTTGTTCAATGAGGTAATCCGTCGCAAGTTTGCAGCCGTGCTGGTCATCGAAGTCCACGCTATGCGTGTCCAACCCCGGTACCGTACCAATGGTCACCAAGGGACGGCCGGACTGCGCGAGTTCGCGGAGGTGCGCGTGATTCTTCGACTCCTGCACGGGCGCCAGCACGTAGGCGCCCGGCTGATACGAGGAAAGTGCCCGTAGGGCTTTCACCTCGTTCTCGTAGCTTTCGTCCGTGGTGTGCTGGATGACGAAATAGCCCGCCCGCTCCAGTTCGCTCTGCATGCCAACCAGAAGCTCGGTATTGAAGGGATTGCGTATGTTGCCCACCACTACGCCGACGATCTTCGAGAAACGTGCCGATAGGGAATCCGCCACGAGGTGGTGATGGTACTTGTTGTGACGAAGGGCGGCCTGCACCCGGCTTCGGGTGCCGTCGCTCACCCAATCCTTACCGTGCAATACGGCCGATACCGTGGCGCGCGAGACGCCGCTGGCTTCCGCAATATCTTTCAACGTAACCGGCCGTTTACTCATTTTTCCCTCTATGGTGCCGCGCAAATAATAGCGAATGCGGAACAGTAAATCCAGAAAGTCATGCCCCCTTATCATGGAATACGAGCTTTTCTTATGTCAAATCGAACTCGCTGGAAATCGAGAGAAATGGGACGCCCATTCCGTTGAATCCGCCGCGAACGCCGCTTTGCGTCGTTTCATTGCTCACCTCTAGATTTTATGTCTTGACAACGCCGCTTGTCAAATGTAAAGTAAAAGCGTTCGTGTGCTGAGAACACGAACGCGCAATGGGCTGTAGTGGCTTTCGGAGATTCGGGCAAAGCCATGCGTCTGTCTTGGCGCCATGGCGGGAGGGAAGGGACGAATGACATCCGTAGAACAGCGTTTTCAGCTCGCTCTTATCATCTTGATCTGCCTGGCACCGGCGGTGTGCCAAGGGCAGGACCTCCTGTTCACGAACAGTGATTTTGAATCGGGGGACCTCACCAACTGGACCGAGGTATCGGGGGACTGCTGGAGCACGTCCCCCGCGCCAAGCAATGGCCCCTTCATCGCGCAGAATCCACCCCAAGGAAGTTGGGCGGCATGGTCAGCGGTGATTGGGACGGGCGACGAGTCGCACGTAGGCGTGTTGGAGTCCACCACGTTTACGGTGCCCGCCGGCCAAGACGCTATCGTCTTCAACATCGCCGGGTGGGCCAACCAGTGGCACCGCGTGGACGTCTACCTTGCGGCCGACGACTCGCTCGTGGCGTCAGCGCAAATGCCGAGCACGACCCACATCTTCACGGAACAGACCATCACGGGTATGAGCGCCTACGAAGGCCAGGATCTGTACCTTCAGATCGTGGACGAGAACAACGATGGCAACCCCTCGTCGAACGGTTGGCTGGGAGTGGACAACTTCCACTGGTTCACGGCCTTCGCCGCCGAGGGGCTCACGGGGAACGGCAATTTCGAATTGGGTGATTTCACCTACTGGACGGCGAACGGCGCGGCCTTCGGCAGCGGTCCGGTGCTGAGCAACGGCGTGTCGGGCGGGAAGGAAGGCAACTATTTCGCCGATACCTTCCATTCGGGCGAACCGGCCACGGGTTCGCTCCAGTCCGACTCGTTCGTGTTGGGCGCCACCGATGAAGCGCTACAGTTCCTCATCGCCGGCTGGAACGGTCCGTCGAACGACCGCGGCCTGAACTTCGTTGTCGTACGAGAAGACGGGACGGATACCGAGCTTTCCGCGCGGGTCACGCCATTCGGTGGCTCGAATGACCTGCAGCCGGCGGAGATCGACCTGCGCGACCACGCGGGCAAGACGGTCTACGTGTATATGGAAGACGGGGACACGGACACGGGCTACGCCTGGATGTCGGTGGATCAGTTTCGCCTCGCCCAGTTGGAGACCTACCCGGCCTTGGGTATCAACGGCAACGGCAACTTCGAACTGGGCGACTTCACGGCTTGGCATACGACCGGCGCCGCCTTCGGCGCGGGCCCGGTCAAGTCCAACGGCGTGACGGCGGGCAAGGAAGGTGCGTACTTCGTGGACACCTTCTCCCAAGGCGAAACCGCCATGGGAACGCTATATTCCGACTCGTTTGTCGTGGACAACGACCTTCTTCGATTCCTTATCGGCGGTTGGCCGAAGTGGCCCGGCACGGAGGATCCCATCTCCAAGTGGGTCGTCGTACGCGACGCCGGCACGGACGAGGAACTGACCGAGCGCGTGTCCCCGCCTGGCGGCAACAATGACTTCTCCGAGGCGCAGATCGACGTCAGTGACCTTATGGGCCGCTCGGTCTACGTGGAGATCGTCGATGAGGATGAGCACACGGGGTATGCCTGGATCGTGGTCGACAACTTCCACCTCGATAACTTCCCCTTGACGGTCTCCCCGGCGGAGAACAGCCAGTCCACGTTGGAGACGGGCAGTCATCTCGCCCTCTCCGTCACCGCGTCCGGTGGCGCGGGACTCTTGTCCTATCAGTGGTACAAGAACGGTGAGCCCATCGACGGCGCCGACGGCCCCATGTTCAGCATCGAGGCCGTGCAGGAATCTGACAGCGGCACGTATTGGTGCGAGGTAACCGACGAGAACACACCTCCCACGACCGTCAGTTCGGGACACGTCGCGCTCTCGGTGGTCCAGGGCCTGCCCCTCTCGGCCGTGCCGGTCATCCTGCTGTTGATCGTGGCGCTGGCGCTGGTTGGCGTCCTTCGCCTTCGCCGTACCCATCCGTAGTGGCCATCGCGCCGGGGACCGGCCCAACCGGTCCCCGATCGCTTTCTCATCCATCAGTGGTCGCGCGCGTGGCCGCCGCAGTGGGGCGCTACGGGCCGGCACACGAACCATGGGAGTCATCGCAATGCGCAAAAGGTCCGGATTCACCCTGATCGAGTTGCTGGTGGTGATCGCCATCATCGGCATCCTGGCGGCCATCCTGCTGCCAGCCCTCGCCCGGGCGCGGGAGGCGGCGCGGCGCGCCTCTTGCGCCAACAATCTCAAGCAGTTCGGCCTCATCTTCAAGATGTACTCGGGTGAGACCAAGAACGGCAAGTTTCCGCGCATGATCACGCGGCGGCCCTACGGCTACCTCACGTGGAATGCTTTCGATTCGACGGTGCTCTATCCCGACTACTGGACGGATCCCGCCATTCTGGTGTGCCCTTCGGATGCCGGCGGGGATCCCCACGGGAACTTCTATCACATCAAGCACGACATCGTGGCGCACGTGGAGGAGATCATGGAGTACGGCAACGCCGCTTTGCCGTGCCTCCACTCCAAGCTCTCCATGCCCATCTCCTACAACTACACGCCCTACGTGGTGCAGACCTCGTCGCAGTACGTCAACCTCTACACCAACTTCATGGGCATGTGGCCGGGCGCACCCACCAACGGGGACCCGTGGATGGACTACTACCCCGCCAACCTGCACCCCGACTGCCCCTGGGTCATGGGCTGGCATCGCTACAACGGCAAGGCCACGGGGGAGGACGACTTCGGACCCGGCGACCTCATCTGGGCGGGGCAGGACCTCGGCTACCTTGATGATGATGGCGTGACGCCGCTCGACTCGAACTATCCTCGCATACGGGAGGGCATTGAACGCTTCTTCATCACCGACATCAACAACCCCGCCGCGGGCAGCGAAGGTCAGTCGAACATTCCCGTCATGTGGGATGCCTGGGGCGCCAATACCATGGACTCGGGTGGCTGGTGGACGACGGGTGGCATCGCGCGCTTCAACCACGTCCCGGGCGGCTGCAATACCCTCTACATGGACGGACATGTTGAGTTCATCAAGGTGGACGAGAAGTTCCCCCTGATGGCGAATCCCCATTCATCCAGCCTCGCGGGAACCACGTCACCCAACACTTCAATGAACAACATATCCTATTATGTTGGGTGCTTCAGCGGCATGGGCTAAGTGGTGGACTTGACAGTGGAAGGCGGGGTTGTGCAGCCTTCCACTGTCTTTTTGTCTGGCCGGCGCGGCGCCATCAGACACGGCAAACCCGGAGGGAGAGACAACACAATGAATCCGCGGCAACGATTCCTGGAGACCATGCGGTTCAATCCGGAGGTCCATTCGCTCAAGTGGGAATTCGGATACTGGGGTGAGACCGTCAAGAATTGGTATGCCCAAGGCCTGCCACAACGGGACACGCCCTATCCATCGCCCGAGATCACCACGCCCACGTCGTCCCTCTATTCCACCGCGTGGACCTGCCAAGGGCCGGACGTGATCCCCAACGGCATCGCCATCATGGCCGGCGGCCTCTATTGGCCCACCCAGGGATTCCCCCTCGACCAGGATGTGCGCCGGCACCTGAACATGGACCCGTGTCAGCGGCTCGTGGACGTCAACCTGCTCTTCGAACCCATGTTCCCGCCAGAGGCCGTCTCGGAAGACGAGGAGACCTTCACCTACCGCGACCTGGACGGCGCCGTGCGCACGCTCCTTAAAGGGCCCGCCACCATTCCCACCACCATGGAATGGCCCGTAACGAATCGCCGCGACTGGGACCGCATCAAGGAGGAGCGCCTTCGCCTCGAAGACATCAGCGGCCGCTTCCCGGCGAACTGGGACGCCTTGGTGGAAGATTACCGCAATCGCGACTATCCCCTGGCCATTGGTGGGTACCCCTTCGGCCTGTTTGGCACGCCCAGCCACATTCTGGGCTACGACCGCCTCTTCATGCTCTACTGCGAGGACCCGGACTTCGTCCACGACATCATGTCCGCCTTGACCGACCTGTTCCTCCGCGTGAGCGAGGAAGTGCTCTCGCGCGTCGAACTCGATCATGTCCAGTTCTGGGAGGACATCTCCTTCGGGAAGGGTCCCATGGTCTCGCTCGACATCGTGCGCGAGTACATGCTCCCCTACTACAAACGAATCGTCGGCTTCTTCAAGCAACACGGCGTGGATATCATCCTGCTCGACACCGACGGCGACTGCAACAAACTCATTCCGCTCTACATGGAAGCGGGTATCACGGGCATGTATCCTTTTGAGACCCATTGTGGGATGGATATTGTCAAGGTACGGAAGGAGTACCCGAACTTACAGATCCTCGGCGGCGTACCCAAGTCGGAGATCGCCAAGGGTCCGGCGCGTATCGACGAGATCCTCAAGCCCGTGGAGGAAGTGCTGAAGACCGGCGGTTTCGTCCCCTTCGGCGATCACTTCATACCGCCCGACGTAAGCTGGGAGAACTTCCACTACTACCGGACGAAGCTCAACGAAATGATCGACCGATACGGGTCGTAGCTGGTTACAAGAAACGGAAGATGACCACGAACGGGGAGAGACGCTCAATGAGAATGCGGCATGTTTCGACGATTGGCGTGTGTCTGGGGTTGCTGCTGGCGGCGGGTTGCGAGCAGCCACCGGCGCCGGGTGGCGCGGAAGGCGAGCAGTACCGCTTTACCATGATCATTTTCGACCAGCCGGGCAACGCCTTCTGGACGAAGGTCGTGGCGGGGGCCCAGGAGATGTCTGAAATTCTGGGATGCGACACGGATGTCCAGTTCGCCAACGGCGACGCGTCCCGGCAGAACGACATTCTGGAGACGGCTATCGCCAACGGCGTGGACGGCATTGGCGTCGTACTCAATTACGATGATGCCTACGACGAAAACGTCCAGAAGGCTATGGATGCCGGAATCGCGGTCATCGCGTTCAACATTGATGACACCCAGCGCGCCGAAGGCAGCGCGCGCATGGCCTACATCGGCCAGGACATGGAGGAGGCTGGGGCCATGGTGGCCGCGCGGCTGGTGAAGGAGGCGGGACTCAAGGAAGGCGACCACGTGGTGTGCCCCGTGGAGTACCCGGAGGCGGTCTACGCCATCCAGCGCTACGCGGGCGTGAAGCGGGTCCTGGATCAGCACGGCATCACCTCGGAGATCCAGAGCACGGGCGCGATTTCCGTCGAAGACGTTCTGAACAAGGTCGCCCAGTACCTCATCGGCCACCAGGAAACCGACGCCATCTGCGCCATGGGGCAGATGCCCATGGAAGCCTCGCCGAAGGCCTGCAAGGACGCCGGGGTCGACTTGCCCATCGCCGGCTTCGACCTTTCCACGCAGATCGCCCGCGACCTCGACGAGGGCCGGTCCATCGCCACGGTGGACCAACAGCCCTTCTATCAGGGAGCGCTTACGCTGGTGCAGTTGTACTACCACGCGAAGTACGGTCTTCACCCCTGCGACATCAACACGGGCGGCGCCATGGTGGACAAGTCAAATGTCTCCCGCGTCATCGGCTTGGCCGACACGGTACGGTAGAGGGTTACACCATGAGTGCTTTGCGTGTAGTACTCCGCCTGAAGGCGGCCAATATCCTGCTTGTCTTCGTGGCGGTGCAAGTCGTGTGTATCGTAATGGGGCTGTGCTTCCCGAGATCCTTCCCGTACCTATCGCTGAACCATGTGCAGTTGCTGCTCAAGTCCATGGCGCCCTTGGCCATTCTATCCATCGGCGTCGGTATACTCATGATCAGCGGCGAGTTCGACCTGTCCGTGGGTTCGAACTGTGCCCTCTCCGCCTACATCATGGCCATGACCTACAACGACGGTAAGGGTATCCCGCTGCTGGTTGCCATCGCCCTCGCGCTGCTTTGCGGCGGCGCCATCGGCTTGTTCAACGGCGTCATCACCACCCGCGCCAAGATCCCCTCGTTCATCGTCACGCTAGGTGGACTCATGATATGGCGCGGCGTGTTGCTCTTCGTTTCGGGCACCGCCACGGCCTCCTTTGAGACGGGCAAGTTCGCCGGTGCGGTCTTCACCGGCTCGTGGAACGTGGTCCAGGCCCAGTTCGTCTGGGCGGTGCTCATCGGCATCGGTGCCCATATGCTGTTGGAGAAACACCGCTTGGGGAACCATATGTTTTCGGTCGGCGGGAATCAGGACGCGGCCCGGGCCATCGGCGTGAAGACCGATGCGGTGAAGACTAAGGCGTTCATCATCTGCGGCATGCTGGCGGCCTTCAGCGGGATCATCAGCTCGGCGCGCGTCAACTCCGTCTCCCCCGAACTGGGGAAGAACATGGAGCTACAGGCCATCGCGGCGTGCGTGGTGGGCGGCCTCAGTCTCATGGGCGGCGTGGGCAGCATTCTCGGCATCCTCCTGGGTGCCGCGTTACTGGCCACCATCCGGGATGTGCTGACGATGGTTCGCGCACCGGGGCTCTACCTGGACCTCTTCGTGGGCGTGCTCATCATCGTCGCCGTCATCTTCAACCGTATCACGCGCAATAAGGACGTCTGACCCATGCCGGAAGCCGCACAACAAGAGAACGCCGCCAACGCCGTACCGGAGACGCCCATTGTGGCGATGCGCGGCCTTACCAAGCGCTACGGTTCCATCGAAGCGCTCAGCGATATCGACTTCCACATCTCCGCCGGCGAGGCCGTCGGCCTGCTGGGCGACAACGGAGCCGGGAAGTCCACGCTGATCAAGATCCTATCGGGTATCGTGCCCCACACCTCGGGCACCATCCTCTACGAAGGCAAGCCGACCCGCATCCGTTCGCGCAACGACTCCACCGCCATGGGTATCGAGACCATCTACCAGGACATCGCGCTGGTGGACGACATGAACATCATGCGCAACATCTTCCTCGGCCGCGAGGAGACCAACGCCTTGGGCTTCATGCGGTCGCGAAGCATGCGCAAGAAAGCCATGGAGGTGCTCGAACACACCGTGGGCATTTCGGGCATCACCTCGCCCGAACAGATCGTGCGAGGACTCTCGGGTGGCCAGAAGCAGGCCGTCGCCCTGGCGCGGGCCGTGTACTTCAAGAACCGCATTCTGCTCTTCGACGAACCGACCAGCGCCCTCTCCGTCCGCGAGACCGACAAGACCCTCGACTACATCGTCCAACTGAAGGGCGAGGGCATTTCGAGCGTGCTGGTGACACACAACATCTACGACGCTTACCGCGTCGCGGACCGTTTCGTCGTGCTCAGCCACGGCCGGAAGGTCCTCGAAGTGGATAAGGCGCAAACGGACGTCGAGGAGTTGACCCGGTTCGTGGTTTCGCACTGACCGGGCAAGGAATGAGAGGCAATATGAGTGGCAGTCCCCTGATTCGAGAGACCTTCGATGCCGGCGAAGGGATCTTCCGACTGATGCCCGTGTTCGTTCCGCGGCGGTTCAGCCAGCCGGGACACCGGCTTCGCTTGCACCCCGATGACTACTTCGCGTTGGGCACGGAACGCGGCGCCATCAAGGAGCGCTGGTTTTCCTCGGTCATCCCCGCCATGAACGGTCCCCTCGCCGCCCCCGACGAGGGCATGAGCTACGTCATGCCGGCCGATGGCGACGTAGCGCGCAAGTTCACCTTGCGGGATGCGGTCGGAGCTTTGCGCGATGACCTCATCGGCGCCGACCTCATGTCCGAGTTCGGCATGTGGCCCATGTACTCCAAGTTCTTCGATTTTGGTGAACCCCTCTTCCACCACGTGCATCTCGGCTTTGAGGCGGCCGCGCGCGTCGGCCGGCTCGGTAAGCCGGAGGCCTACTATTTCCCCCCCCAGTTGAACAACCACCCCGGCACCTTCCCGCACACCTACTTCGGTTTCGATCCGGACGTTACGCGGGAGCAGGTGTTGGAGCGTCTACTCGATTTCGAGAACACGGACACCCGCATCACCGAGTTGTCCCGCGCCTACCGCGTCGAGTTGGGCACCGGCTGGTACACGCCCCCCGGCGTCATTCACGCGCCCGGTTCCTGCCTTACCTACGAGCCACAATGGAACAGCGATGTGAATTCGGTCTACGAAAACGTGACCGCCGGTGAAGTCTATCCCTATGACTTCCTCGTCGAGAACGTTCCCGAAGACAAGAAGCGCGACATGCACTACGTGCTGGATCTGCTCGACTGGGACAAGAATGTGGATCCCCACTACAAGCGCCACTTCTTCCGTCCTCCCGTGGAGGCCGGACGCGGCGAAGGCTATGTGGAGCAATGGATCGCCTACGGCAACGACTACATCGCCGCACAGGAACTCACCGTGGAACCCAGCGCGACCGTGACCGTATCCGGCCCGGTGGCCTACGGCTGCATCCTCGTCCAGGGACACGGCAAGTTCGGCACGTACGACGCCGAAGCCGCCGTCATGCTGCGCTACGGCCAGCCCAGCGGCGACGAGTACTTCGTGAGCGAACCCGCAGCCAAGCAAGGCGTGACCATTACGAACGCCAGCCCGTGGGAGCCCATGGTGATTCTCAAGCACTTCGGCCCGAACCACCCCGGCACCCCCGCCGCCCCAGAATGAGGCAGCCCTTCGACCCGGAACTGGACTGTCCACGAAGCCACACAAAGGCACACGAAGAGGAAGAGAGAGGATTGGTTTGGAGTAACGTTTCAGAGGACCGTCCTCGCCGGTCCGCAGCTTTCGTCTGACGTCGTCCACCGAGCGCCTCGAACGCGCGACCGAAGGAAAGGAAGTACGGAGATGCTTCGTCTTGGGGTGAAGCATTGGTATGCCCATATCGCCCGATGTACCTCTTGCTCCCTCTCCCTTGTACTCGGGGGAGAGGGCTGGGGTGAGGGGGCTTGTTCCCCCTATGGTCATCTACATAGCGCACTGGACGCCAAAACGATTGTTTACCGCGCGTTACCAGGTTCTGCCTGGCAATGCGCTCGCATTCCGAAGCCGTGCTTCGCCTCTCGGAGGAACAGACCATGTCGCATACCATCCGCTTGACAGCCGCCATGATCCTGCTCGCCTGCACTGCCGGCGCGCAGACCTACGACACCAACGTCGTGTTCTTCGGCGACGACTCCCTCGAAGGGTGGACCACCGACGGTGAGGACATCTGGCGGGTGCGGGAAGTGCCCAGTGAAGACCACACGCGGTACGCCGTCTCCTCCCAGTACTTGGGCGAAGAGAAGGTCGGACGGATTGCCTCGCCTCCCTTCACCGTCACCAGCCCGTTCCAGCACTTCCTCATCGCCGGCGCCGACGGCACCAAGACGGGCCGCAACGATGGCGACATGAACTACATCCTTCTCCGCTCCTACCCCGACGGCGAGGAACTCCGCCGGATGCGGCCGCCGGGCATCCACATCTGGCAGCCTGCACGGTGGCTCACGCCCGACTTGGTTGGCCGCGAGGTGTACCTGGAACTAGTGGACAACAACCCACGCATCCGCGACGAGGGTTTCGCCTGGATCGGACTCGGCTACTACGAACAGCGCACGCCACGCTTCGAGGATCCCATGGCCACCGACGCGCTGTACGGCCTCGAAGTCGACGAGGGCGCCGAGTTCAGCCTGACCCGGTCGCTCCCCTTTCTGCTTTCGGAACGGCGCGGCAAGGGAAGCAAGCGCGTGGTCACCGGGGATTCGGAGACCATCCCGGTCGGCGCCACGGCCGAGACCATCTACCTCCTCG
>Ga0272444_10006020_pt1 | contig 10440 bp, 6 predicted proteins | sample SSMForm13_FD_201033 | JGI IMG/M metagenome (GOLD analysis project Ga0272444, IMG submission 201033) | Marine sediment archaeal communities from Little Sippewissett salt marsh, Falmouth, MA, United States - SSM-Form-13 | ecosystem: Environmental > Aquatic > Marine > Wetlands > Sediment ...
CCAGGTTTAGCAGTGATGGTCTCTCGTTGGCAACGTTGGTGAGGGGCTGCGGTGTGTAACGCAGTCCGCTCGAGAGGCGAACGACAGCCGCAAAGGACGAATTTTGCAGCGGATAGCTGCGCCCGAGACGGAGACCTTCTCCCGGCCCAAAATCGAATCGCATGATTCCCGCGAAGTCATGGCGCTGATCAAAATCGAGAGGTGCCGAAACCGCTGCCGGTTCCAGATGGGTCGTGTACTGGGGAGCGCGATAAGGCCCGTTGCCCTCGCCGTACATGTTCGTGTAACGAAGATCAAGCTTCAGGTTGCGATGAACCGCTATCATGACGTCAAGTTCGAGACCGCGAACGGTACATTCGTCGATATTCCGAAAGGCGAAGTACCAGGTTCGCTCGGAGTTCTGAGTATACTGCTGCAGAAGTCCTGAGCCCTTCTTCAGGAAAGCAGAGACGTTCATTTCTATACGGGAATTGAGTCGATGCCAAACGCTTACTTCAACATCCGTTATCTTTTCCGGTTCCGGACGGAGTGTTCCCAGGACCGGCAGGAAATCCAGGTGCCAGGTAATACGCTCGAATAAATCGTGGCCGATGTACAGATTCCCGTAAGGAATATTCTGATAGTGTACTCCCGCCCCTACGAACAGCCGGGTCCGCTCATCCACCGGAACTTCGATATTCACCCTCGGTGACAGCCGTACGAAGCTCGGTATCTCCTCAAGGTACTCGCGTTTCAGGACAGGTACATCCGGGTCAACGTTGTTATCGGGGTCAAGTGGTCGGGCCGGGTCTCGGGTTTGAAGAGCGTCGTAGGAGAAATAGTCGAGACGCAGACTCGGCGTGAAGATCAAATCGTCGGACTCAATCCGGTCGGCGATATACAGCCCCATGTTGATTGGGTGTTTCGCGTCGTTGCGCCAGTCGAGGTCGTCGGTCTTGTTCCCGAGCGGATCGTAGCCGTAACGATTGCTGTACCTGAAACCGTTGTTGCCAAGACCGAGATATGTCTCCGACGGCTGGTAGTTGCGATAATACCGAATCGTGTGCCGCTGGAGCTCAAAGCCGGCGGTGATTGTGTGGGCCTTGATGTGTGTTGTCATCAGGCCGTCAACACCCAGCCGGGTGGTCTCATGGCGCAGGTAGTCGTTGACTATCGCGGTTTCATCTCCCGAGGCCGCAAACACCCTGGCCACGCTGTCGATACAGACCAGAGCACCGTCGATTGTAGCGGTGTCGACACAGATCCAGTAGGTCTCCATCTGGAGAGGGGTCGAGGGATCGTCAAAAGCGCCGAACAGGTTGGTTACCTCACGCCCGTCCAGATGGCTCGGATGGCCATAGGCCAGGAGGTCCTCGCGGTACACGCCGTCGCCGCGAAACTGCTTAGCCCGATAGAAAGTGGCCCCCAGCGTGTAGCTGGTACGGGGCGAGCGGTCAAACGTGATTTCAGATCTGAGCGACAGGTTCTCATCTTTGTAGTAGGGGGAATGCTCCGGAATGAAGTAGAAGAAGTGCCGATACTCCTGCCACTCGTCGTAAGAACCGTCGGCGGTCAGTGCCAGGTGCAGCCGATTGTCGATATCGTAGTCGACCCGTCCGTTATACGACCAGCCGCGCAGCCAGTTGTTCGGGAGGCGGTCATCGGAAATCGCTGAGGGCTCCCGGTCGGCCTGCCAGCGACGTTCGACCGATGCAAACAGGCGCCCTTTATCGAGACCCGGCAACGGCCCGCCGATGTTGGCCGTGTACCAGTTGCGATCGTAATCCGAGCCGGTCAGGTTATCGCTCAGCGTTTCAACCATCCCCGACCATTTGGGAGCGCCGGCACGAGTAGCCATTTCAATAACCGTCGACCTGGCGTAAGTCTGTTTGGCCGCGATCTTCTCCGGAAAGAGCGATATCTCCGACAGCGCCCTCGGGTTTATCCTGAAAGTCATGTTGCCGCTGATCGGGTTGATTAGCGGCACGCCGTTGAGTCGGTAATCGTGGTGGTAAAGCCGCCCGCCACGGACATACAGCTCCGGCGTGGAGATAGCCTGACGAGCCGGTCTCTCACCCCACTGTGATTCGTAGTCGATGTAGAACCACGTAGGTCGGCGCCCGTCAGAGACGACGCCGGTCTCAAGGAGCAGCAACTCCTCGATGGAATAGACCGGAAGTTCAAGAAGTTCGTCGGGGCTGTGTGTTGAATGAAGCGTCTGGGCGGCGGTGTCGTCTGGCGGTTCTGTGGTTGAATCTGACTGGGCGAAGGTCACCGTTGCGGTGATCGCCAGAAGAGCAATTATCAGTACGGGCATACGCAATTTGGTGGACATGGCGGATCCTCTAACGTGCGTTCGATATTGTCCTCTGGTGCAATGAGGCAATCTTACCTTACAGTAAGAGACGTAGAGTACCCCGATTGGGTTCAAAGCTTAAGTGGTTCAGGTTAGCTCACTTGAGTTCGCTCTTCCGAGTGCAGGTAATGGGGGAATTCCGGCGGGGTGGCCCACCCGTCCCGGGTGGGTTTCAGTATTGCTTTCTTGAGCCTCAGGGTCTAACTTAAAGCCGCGTAACAGGCAGGCTGAAGCCTCTGCCGGAGTGGTGGAATTGGTAGACACCAGGGACTTAAAATCCCTTGGACCGTAGGTCCGTGCCGGTTCAAGTCCGGCCTCCGGCATTTATTAAACGAAATGGCAGCCTCGAACGGCGTAGTCTCCAGACCCAGGAGCAATGGTATTTCCTACGGCCGCGGGGCTGTCTACCGCTCAAACCCCGGCGGCTGCCTTTTCTTTCTGTGGGCTATGGTCCAAATCCACCTCAAGCCTGTCATAATGATGCCGATAGCTACAGTTAATAACACCCCTAAAACTACCCCCTCGTTTCTTTCCCAGAACTTTGTCAACCACCAAAAAAGGTTTCCCTCAACCATAATGACGACCTCCTTTGGAGGGAGGTCCTTCCGGTCTACTTGGCCGTTTGACAAGGGCAGCCTTGCGCTAATGGTCAAGAACAGTTTCTTTTCTCCGCTTCTGAGAGGCGTTACGGTCCAAAACCACTCAGTATATTCATCCAAGATGGGCTGGTCGGTTGTAGACAGCTCCTCAATCTCAAACTCGTCGGAGTCGCCTACTAATCTTGCGCTCATGAATGGGCTTACTATGACTCTCTCTACGGAGGGAACCCCGTCGAATCCTTCGGTGAATCCAGCTAGAGAATCCAGTGAGACCCTTACTGTGACGTTCTCCTTAACCCCTTGCCTCATTGTGTCTCTAGGCTTGAACGCGATCCGACCCTCGTCCAATGCCTCGTAAACGGTTTTTGCCTCCGCCGCTAACTTAGTAGAGTAGGAGGAATCGGTGCCCGGCTGAACCGAAGCGGTGTCATCGGTCAGAGCGGGCAGTGGCAGAACGCTAATATCCAGCCAACCGCTGCAGACAAAGGTATCTGGAGCGTGAGCCGCAACTTCTATGATAGTGTTGGTACCGGGGATGGACGGGAACTCGATGATCATCGGTTCGTCCGTGTGGTAGCCGGTGTAATCGAACGTAAAGGCGCCGCCGCCACACTCGGTACCAGCAGCGATACCCCAGTGATAATCGAAAGGTGCGTTGATGAAAGCCTCAACATGGACGATACCAACTGACGGCGGAATGAACTCAAACCACGCATTTCTACCAGTAAATCCTACTAGGGAGTTCCCCGGCGTCATGCCGGTCAGGTCCCAGGTGTAGGTACCGGAAGCCATGATCGGAACAGCAGCTTCACAATCATCAAACGTGTGGACCTCACGCTTGTCTATGGACAGTCTATAGCGCCAGTTTCCGTTAATAGGGTCTTTCGGATTGGCGCCGCAGGCAAACTCGTAGCCATTGCCAGAAGTAAGGATCGGAGTTACTCGGGTCGTATAGGTGCCGGGTCCCAAATACAGCTGGACCGTCGTGGGTTCTCCAGATGTGCCGACATCATAATCGTAGTAGCCGATCGCCCCGGAGTCCATTACCATGATGTAGTAGTTGATGGGATCAGCAACTGCGTGCCAGGTAATTACTTCACCCAGCGGGCTTGCTATCGTGTAGTGGAAGCAATCATTGTCACGAGCCCCACCATCGGCCCACAGGGTTCCGCAAATCGTAGTGCTCTCCGCTATTATTCCCCAAGCACCCGCACCGAACGGACCGTTGTTGACGTCGGTCCCACATGGCTCGTCTTCGGCAATCCCGTTCGTAATACAAACGAGCGAATCAGCCCACTTGCCTTCACCCAATTCGCTGCCGTCCGCGTCGTCGCTGCCTGTCACCACGTTAATTGTATCGCCGGTCCTGCTATTCTTAGCGGCATTAGGATATGTCGATGAGACTCCCAGCAGCAGTGCGAGGAGGATTGAGAGGTAGCGCATGGGTCCCCCGCTTGTGTCTGTTACCTAAAACAAGATAGGAGAATCCACCTATTAGTCAAGGCAAGATTGGGGGATGAGCCGGTCAGGCAAGGGTCCTCCGGCAACCGGGGCGGCTGCTATGCGCCCGGCATACTCAGTTAAACGGCTCGGGGCCGGCTACAACGCGGGGCCGGTTGACTGCGTCGGGAGCGGCGGTTGAAATCGCTCGCTTGCCCGAGAGGGGAGGAGCGCCGCTGAAAGAACCATCGACTACATAAGTCGCATGACCAGTGCCTTCGTTAGGAGCCCAGTCCCACTTGTACGTGCCGGGATCGCCTGGTAAGGTCGGGTTCTTGAAGAGGGTGAAACTGAACGCCACTACATCGACCGCGTCCGGGAGACCGATCCGGTTGCGAAGCACCCCTACTTCGAAGTAGTTCGAGTTGGTCGTGATGTTGAACAGGTCAACGTCACCTTGATCAGTCCAGCCGCTGCCATTCCACGACCAGAGGGCATCTTTGTCGCCCACACTGGCGTTTCCTCCAATCTGTATTCTGTATTCTGCGCCGATATCGTTGAGACCAATGACTCCCGGTGGCTCCCACGCCGGGTTGCCGTCGGATGCGGTCGTGTCTCCGGTGGCGCGGTTCTGGTCGGTGTCCAGGTATATTGCTACAAGAATCCCGAGATTGTCTTCCGAATTGTAAACGGTCCAGCCGCCCCAGGTTTGCACCCGGAACTCCAGCAGCGAGCCGCCGCTTCGAACATGTACCGTGTTAATGTCGCGGTGGATCAATTCTTCGTCATCGTCGGAGATGAGCAGTCTCCAAAGGTAGTGAACCTCTATCGTATCAACGAAAGTGCTGTTGCCGAGAACGTCGAACACTTCGGCCGTAATTTCATGCACGCTTCCCGTGTCCAGTCCGGAGGCATCCCAGGTGTATTCGTACGGCTCGGTGTAATCGTCCGAGCCCACCACCTCAGCGCCATCGATATAAAAAACAACCTTCTCGACCCCGGTTTCATCGGAGGCTGAGACCGCAATGGTCGTGCTGTTACCGATAACGGCGTCGATGTCCGGTGAGGCAATGGCACCGTTGGGAGGATCGGTGTCGTTGAGAGTCGTAAATTGCCAGACATAGTCGGAGGCCAGGTGATTGTCCGCGGTGTCAGTAGCCGCCATAGTTACGGTCACCTCATAGGTCTGATCGCCGGTAAGGAACGAGGCGGGCGTGAATATAAGCGTCGAATCGGCGTAGGAGACACCGCCGGAGACCGATGGGTTAATCTGAAAGGCCGAAGACATCGCTGAGGGTTCCATATCCTCGGAGAACTTCACACTGATTGTGCTGTTGACCGGGACGTTGACGGCGTCGGCTGACGGCGAAGTAGAGACCACCGTCGGCGGCGTGTTGTCGAGATCGGTCGAGAACTGCCAGATATATGGGGAGGCGAGGGCATTGCCGGCTTTGTCTTTGGCAGACGATGATACGGTCACCGTATAGGTGGTGTCGCCCAGCAGGAAAGAGTCCGGATCGAACGTCAGAACCTTGTTGGAATAGCTTATCGAGCCGGTAACGGCCGGTACGATGTTCAGGGTGGAGAGGATCATCGACGATTGATTCATCGCCTCCGAGAAAGTCACGCTGATGTCGCTGCTCACCGAGACGAAGCTGGCCCCGTCGACCGGACTTACGGAGACCACCGTGGGCCGGGTAGTGTCGTCCGGCGGGCTCACCGGGTCGTCGCCACAGGCGTATAAAAACAGGCCGAGGGCGCTCAGGATCACAAATGTTGCAAGGCGGGTAAGTTTGGGCACATCTATCTCCGGAATCTTGTACGCTCGCTTTTTGAAATCGACCCCACAAATCTCAGGGGATCTTCAAATTAGGCCAATTTCGGACAAAAAGGGTTGGCGGTCAATCTCTGATCCGAAAAGGCCGTAGTTCGACCCCCTCCTGAAAAGCAATTGCCGGGCCGGAATTCCCTTCGCGGGAAGGAGTTCAGCGTTCGGCCCGCAGAATAGTCCGGTTGGACCCGGCCAGTACCAGGCGGCGGGAACTCACCGCCATGCAGCCCAGAAGTGACTCGGTACCGGTATCCAGGACCTCCCACGCCTCGCCGTCGACCGAAGTCAGCAGGGTGCCGTAGCGACCGAACATAAAGAACCGGGCGCCGGTCCAGATCAGGTCGGTAGGGCTTATGAGGGTGCTCGGGAGCTTTTTGGCCGACCAGTTGTAACCGTCGTTCGAAGAGAAAAAGCAATAGTAAGGGTCGCCGAGCTGGGGCACGCGGTAGCCGACCGCCCCGAACCGGTCTCCGGTCCAAATCACCTGTCCGATCGAGGAGCCTTCCGGGGCCTCGATATCGTGGTCCGACCATGCGGTCCCCTCGCTCGAGAGATGAGCCGTGCTGTCGCCCAGAGCCAGATAGCTTCGGCTGTTCCAGGCTGTCGAGCGGAGATCAACAGCGCCCGGCCCGGCGATACGGTTCCAGCTCTGGCCGTCGTCGGACAGGAAGATATGCCCATATTCACCAACACCCACATACTGGCCGCCGCCGCGGATTAAATCGAAAATCTCGCCGCCGACCGGATCCCAGACCCGGCTCCAGTACTGACCGTCGGTGGAGAAAAAGAGCGACCTGGCTTCGTCGTCAGCGCCGCCCACCGCCACATACTTGTCCCGGTTGTAAACCAGCTTTGAGAAGTGGGTCGCGGCATAACTGTGTCTTTCCTCCCAATTGGCGCCGCTTTCTGAAGTGACAATCGTCCCGAGATCGGTCACCCCGAGAAAACCCTGACCGTTGTACGCGATATCCGTGATGGTTACGCCTGAGCGGGCGATCGCGAGGAGGTTTGGAGACGCGGCCGCTGCGATATATCCTGTTTCTCCGGCGGCTGTGACGGCCCCGGTGACGGTTATCACAGTATTGAGGGCGACCGGCACATCGCACGGCAGGTTGTCCCACAGAATCCCGTTGGGCGAGGTCAGGAGGACCGACTCCGGTTCATCGCTGTAAGTAATGCTTTTGACGCCAACCGCCACCAGCTCGGTGCCGGTCCAGTCGACGTCTCGCAGAAGGACGCCATCCAGCGAAGTCGCCAGTTCCCAGTTCACAGCGTCGGAGGAGCTGTAGATAAACGACTTCCCGGTGCCGGGCATCCCGTCCCTGACGCCGACCGCAAAGAGATCGTCCCCGGCACGGGTCAGAGAGACAAGGCGGCAGTTCTCGGCAAGGCCGGTGGGTCGACGACCCCAGGCCACACCGTCCTGCGAGACCGCCGTCATGCCGCTGTCTCCGCAGGCGAGCCAAAGGGTGTCATAGAACAGGATATCTTCGAACGTTATACCTATGCCGGAGGAGTGTTGCGCCCAGTCTGTTCCGTTAGTGGTCACCATCAGCACGCCGCTGAAGCCGCTGACCACGATGCTGTCGCCGGTCGCGGCTACCTGTCTCAGAGCAGTCTGGCTGGGTGTGTCCTGAACCGTCCAGACGACGCCGTCCTCAGAAGTGGCAATAGTGCCGTTGGTGCCTACGGCCACGAACCTGTCGCCGGTCCAGGCGACATCGTAAAGGTTGTAAAGGAGATCGTTGGGCCGGTTGGTCCATATCAGGCCGTCGGGTGAGGTGTGCACCACGCCGTTGCCACCCACCGCCACACAAAGAGTGTCGCCCCAGACGAGGCAGTTAACGCTGCTCGAGGGCCAGGTTTCCACGATCTGCCAGGATGTACCGAGCGGGTCCGGGTCCGGCTCAGGCCCCTTGTCGCAGGCGAATGCGAGCAGAAAGCTCGCCACTGTTATGTAATTGACTGCTCGGACATTCATCGACCCCACGCTTACCTCCCGGACAATCCAATAGTCTGGTGCGGATTTCTGTAATGTGATACACCCACCATCTGCAATATAGGCAGAACAGTGCATCGGGGCAACCATCCGGACAGATGTTATAGTCTTTGCCAACGGGTGGAGAATCAGTTACTTTTGAGCAGATTTGGAGGCAAGATAAATGGGTCGGAAGTCAAGAGCGACTTCGGAGCGCACGCATCGACACACCGATTTTTCGGAATCGATAAAGAGCCTGGACGAAGAGGACCTGTTCCAGACTCTCGAAAGTTCGGGAGAGCCGGCGTTTCTGTTGATTCTCGATACGGTACAGGACCCGCACAACCTGGGGGCGTGTCTTCGCACGGCCAACGGCGCCGGAGTGCAGGCGGTGATCGTGCCGAAAGACCGCTCGGTGTCGATTACCCCGGCGGTGCGGACGGTGGCCTGCGGTGCGGCGGAGAAGACACCGCTGGTGCGGGTCACAAACCTGGCCCGATTTCTGGATCGCCTGAAAAAAGCCGGGGTGTGGCTGGTTGGAACGACCGATCAGGCGGACAAGTCGCTGTATGAGCTGGATCTCACCGGGCCGATTGCGTTTGTCATGGGTTCGGAAGGGACCGGTATCCGGAGGCTGACCTCCGACAAGTGTGATTTTCTGGCGAAACTTCCGATGGCCGGTGATGTCGAAAGCTTGAATGTTTCGGTTGCGACCGGGGTCTGTCTGTACGAGGCGGTGCGGCAGAGGAGCGGGGGGAAGGGCTGAAAGGCGACAGGTGACAGGGTCGTGTCACCGGTCAGAGAATACCGCCCCACTCTCGCAGGGCGGCTCGAATTCAGACGGGGCGCTTTCAATAACGCCCTCCACGCTTGACTGGTAGTCACTCACAAGATATCTTCCCGCCAGCAAAAGTCAACCCGAGAGCCTGACCGGAACAGCAGGGGAGCCCCTTTTGAGACCAATCCTCATCGCCGGAACGATAATAGTCAATTTCGCTCTGATCGCCTACACCGTCGGGATCATCATCGAACAGCGGCGGCATCGGGTAACGAAGGGCGTCCTCTGGTTCCTTACAGTCGGTGTCATCCTTGACATAACCGCCACCGCCTGCATGATAATCGGCTCCACTCAGAGCCCGTTCACGCTCCACGGGATTCTCGGCTATTCGTCTTTGTCGGCTATGCTTATCGAGACCTCGCTGGCCTGGCGGCACCGCCTGGCCAACGGCGAGGCAGAGGTCTCCCGCCGACTCCATCTTTATTCCCGCATCGCTTATATCTGGTGGGTCCTTGCCTATCTGACAGGAGCCTTCCTGGTCTTTTCAAGCCGTTGATGCTTCGCAGGATATCGGTAGAACAGCGTCCCAAAGACCTCGAAAAGTCGAGAAATTGGAACCCAATTCCGTACTTTGTGGTTTCGGGGGTAGCAGAACCAATCATGGAGTACCTAAAGAGGGAGAAGATTCGATGTTTAAACGTGCATTTGTTCTGGCGCTGGCCTTCCTGTTCGTTGGCGGCGCTGCCCAGGCCGCCAAGTGGGAGATTGACCAGCCGCACAGCTCGGTCGGCTTCAAAGTCAGCCACCTGGTCATTTCCAGCACCACCGGCAAATTCGAGACGTTCTCGGGTGACATTCAGTTCGACAGCGAGAATCTGGAGGCCGGAAGCGTGTCGATGACGGTCGATATCGCCTCAATCAACACCGGCAATGAGAAGCGCGATGGCCACCTTCGGTCTGGCGATTTCTTCGATGTCGAAAACCACCCCAAGATGACTTTTGTATCCAGGAAAGTCGTCAAAGGCGAAGGGAACGAATTCCAGATCGTGGGCGACCTGACTATCCGCGGCGTCACCAAAGAGGTCACCTTTGACTGTGAATTCAAGGGAACCGTGGACTTCATGGGCACGACCAAGGCCGGTTTCTCGGCCGAGACCACGATTGACCGCCAGGATTTCGGCGTCCAGTGGAACAAGGCTCTGGAGACCGGGGGAGTGCTGGTCGGCGATGAAGTCGATATCAGCATCGAACTGGAGCTCAACAAAGTTGGATAAAGCCGGAAGGTTTTTGAAAGCCCGCGCCTGGCCGCGGGCTTTTTATTGCCCGAAAGGGCGGTGAGGAACCCCGGCTGCGCCCCCGAAACCCATTGACATCCCAGGGGCATTGTAATATAATTGCGGACTTGAAAAAAACGCCCTGAGGTGCTCGGGCTGCGATAGCACGTAAGTCAGTTTCAATCAGTCTGGAGGTTTGCAGGTG
>Ga0272444_10006021_pt1 | contig 10438 bp, 12 predicted proteins | sample SSMForm13_FD_201033 | JGI IMG/M metagenome (GOLD analysis project Ga0272444, IMG submission 201033) | Marine sediment archaeal communities from Little Sippewissett salt marsh, Falmouth, MA, United States - SSM-Form-13 | ecosystem: Environmental > Aquatic > Marine > Wetlands > Sediment ...
TTCTGCTCTACCTCCCTTTTCCAGCGTAGTATACACTTACTGACAACCGCATCCACCACTGCCCCCGCTTGGGCACGGCGGACAACACCAGTTATCCTCACAACTGATCGGGTACTTCCATGCTAAACCGTAGTACCCACCCCACCTATCAACTGCCTGCAGAACAATCTTGATGAAACAATCGCCTTCCGTCTCAGGGACATACGGATCAGGTGGCTCGTTCGGCTCATCCCCACCGCAGTCTGGGCACTCCCCCGGATCGGGCCAATCTGGCTGTGGCCACTCCTTGGGCGACAAGGCAGCAGTGGGGAATGGATCGGGGGCGTCCACGTAGTCTGGCGCAAGCGATTCATATGTCCATGTGCCAAACGGCCAAGGAGGAACCTGGCCAGACCAACCGATCCTAAACCACACGCCCCAGACATCAGCCCAGTTTCCTGTTACGTTCTCACGATCATGCAAGCTGAACACAGAGAACTCCTGCACCGTGTCGTACCTGAGAAGATCTCCGACACTGTAGCCGTCTGGCAAGTCCTCGCCCTCGTCTGGTTCTCCAACAAGAACCTCTCGGATCAATGTGACGGTAAAGCGCTTCCTGGTCTCGTCTCCATCTGGGTCGATGACGCCCATATCGTACGTGTACTCGCCAGTTGCTCCGTTACAACCAGCCACATGCGGGCTGAGAAGGACCAAATAGTCATCGCGCCAGTGGAGCTTGGGCTCCGTGAGTAGATCCTCGCCGATCACCGGCCTGGTGTTTGTGGCTACAACCTCAAACGTAACGGGTTGCTGGCCCTCCAACCAGCAATTGATGGCAAATTTGCCCTCAGAGGTATACGTGTGACTGGTGCTTAGCGACTCTGACCAGTATGTCGCCGAGCCGTCTCCCCAGTTAATGAAGCAGGGCTCAGATACATCGACCCTTACCGGAAGCCCCCCGAGAGAGTCCTGTGGATGCTGGACGACACGCTCGTACCTTGTGTCCATGTACCAGAGCGTGGCAACCAACGGTTCCAGTTCTTCCTTAACAAGCAGATCCCCAAGCCAAGAGCATCCGGCTAAGACGGCAATCGCCGCCAAGGCGAGGGAAAATGCAACAAGACGCATGATTCTTGGCACCCTCATGGTGCACCTCCTGTTCATTCGCCTGTGCTCGTCCGCCATCCTATATGAACCATGGGTGTAATGTCAAGAACAAAAAACGAGAGAGGGGCGCTGCCACGAAAAAAGCAGATCGCCGAAAATAGTGCACGCCATAGCAAGCCCGGCTTCACGGCAATCATGAAACTGGCGTGGCCCTCGCACGTTGCACCGTTCTTGTAGAGCTGAAAGGGAGTTGCATAGAGCCCGCCCCTCCTCCAGTTATCCTCGGTAATGGATGTTGGAGGGAGGATCACCTCTATGTCACCATAGGGAGGGGCGATCCTTTTCGGTAGCAGGAGCGGACTGGTGTTCGGTCTGTCCATTGATCATCTCCCTAGCGATCTCCCGTGCGTACGCTCTAACCGAACCTGCGTCAGAGTGCTTCAAAAGCCAGGGAATCCGCGACATAGCGCCCTCAAGGCGCTTCTCCAGTGTCAGCACAGTCACTACAGGCCTCCTTGAGCCTTTCTATCGCACCCTCGGGCATACACGAAGTTGCCCTTTGGATATGCCTCTCCGTTATGGTTCTGACCCCTGTCTCAAGACGAGAGATTACGGCTTGGTCAACCTCCATTCTGCGCCCGAGGCCTGCTTGCGATAAGTGCAGCTCCTCGCGGCGGATGTGGCGCAACACGCATCCCGGCTCCGTACTGCGGAGCTTGTCCATGTTTTTGCTGGGAGAGCAATCGATCCTATATCCGACAGCTGGCTTGTTTCAAGACCTACGGACAATTGTCCAGTTGACGGCGTGAGCTTTTCGCCCTATTTTGGTTAAGCAGAAGGCGACAGGAGGGTGGATGCCAATACAGATCTTCAGGAAGGTCTCGCCAGGCGTCTGGGACGACTTCAGGTTCAAGCAGCTGCCTAACGACGCGAAGCTCGGGTGGCTCTACGTTCTAACGAACCAGCAGAGCACAAGGATCGGGCTCTATGAGCTCAACCCAATCGTCATGTGCTCTAAGCTTGGGCTGAAGAACGTCCAATCAGCAGACGAAATCATCCAAACGCTGGAATCCGCTGGCATGCTGTCCTACGACAGGGACAACGGGCTCGTGTGGGTGCACAAGTGGCTTGCCTACGACATGCCTGACGGCAAGAATCAATCGATGGGGCGGATAGCACAAGCTGAGAGACAACTACCTCACCCTTACGCTAAAGCCCTGCTACTAATGATGCTCCCACTTGCTACAGCTTACTCGCACCCTTATTCAATGAGTTCCGAGCAACTGGAAGCTGTGGCAGAGTGGATGGGACTGGATACAGGGATAGAGATTTCTCCGATCGACGCATGCGCCGCCGTGGTAAGCGACCTATCAATAGCAGAGCAGTTCAGCTCAAGGTTTGCTGGCAGCGGGAGCCCGCTGTTGTGGGCAGAGGAGGTGGCCGATTTGCTTCCGGATGGATGGTGGGAGATAGCAGACAGAACGCCGTCGGAACGCCGTTCGAACGCCGTCGGAACGCCGTCGGAACGGGTTGGACAACGCCGTTCGAACGGGTTAGACAACGCCGTCGGAACGAGGAAAGAGGTTATAGAGGTAATAGATAATAGGGCCACTGACGTAGTTAATAAGAGTAATATAACTACAGCGCCAGCGTTGCTGGCGCCGCAGGTCCAATTGCCGCAGTTCGAGAAGTTGCTTGGCGGGCCAAACGAGCCGTACTACCCAACGATCTCAAACAAGGAAAAACGATTCCTTCTGCTTGAAACACCCGAAAGGCTGAGCAACAAGGTTGTCGCCGGGCTGCTATTCGACCTCCTGATTCACGGCAAGAAGAACGGCAAGCATGTACTCATTGAGCATGGCGTCAAGGCCAAGACAACCAGATCGGTTGCACAGGCGGTCCACAAGTTCGGAATTCCGCTAATGGTGGAGTGTTTTACTAACTGGGAACACGTCCCGGCCTCACTTTTTGGGGCGCTCACAAATGCCCGGTATCGTAACCAAGCCATTGTGTCCGAGGAGGACCACAAGAAACGCAAAGAAGTGGGAACGATCGTTCCCAAAAGCTCGCTTACGGAAATCGCAGAGGCGATGTCTCCATGACCGTTGTGAGGGAGCTACCCAAGAACATCGAGGCAGAGCAGGTTGTGATAGGCAGTGCAATTCTCGAGCCAGATTCCGTTGTTCCCGAGATACTGCAAAACCTCAAACCTGAGCACTTCTACCAGCGGAGACACAGGGTCATATTCACGGCGATCAGAGAGTTGGCGTCGAGGAGTAAGCCTACGGATATCGTCTCGTTGGCCAATCGTCTCGAAGAGCTTGACCTAATGGAACGGGCTGGCGGCAGGATGTATCTGAATGAGCTCATGGACAGAGTCGTCACAACAGGTGCTCTTGACTACTACACGGAGATAGTGCGCGAGAAAGCAGTGAAACGGGCCATTGTCGATATTGGCTCGCGGATATCGGAGCTTGGCTATGACGAGGAGGCCGAGGCCTCGGCTCTCCTCGATAGGTCGCTGGAGATGCTAACGGAGCCTGACATCGTTTCATCGCGTGCTCAGATCAGCACTATTCAGGAAGCCTTCGGCTCTTGGGATGAGCAGATAAGGAGGCTTAGATCCGGAGAAGGAGGAATGACATCAGGATACAGCGACCTCGACCAGTTCATTCGCGGAACCGAGGCACAGACTATCGTGATAGCGGGTATGCCAGGGCTGGGTAAGAGCGCTATGGGGCTGAACATGATTTACAGGCAAGCCAAGGCTGGTATCAAGTCCGCAATTGTTAGCCTTGAAATGCCGAAGGAGGCGGTTGTAGAACGCCTGGTCCAAATCGAGGGGCGCATGACAAGCGACGATCTCCTGTACAAGCCGGGGCAGGTAGACAGGGCCGCCAAGAGATTGCTTGAGACGCCGCTGAAGATAATCGCCATGGACACGTCGTCGTCGGTTGGGATCATTCAGCAGATGCGCTTGCTCAACCGGCAGGGCTTCAAGAGCTTCTTCGTTGACTACCTCCAGCTTATGAAGCTAGAAAACGCAGAGCGCAGGGACTTGGAGATTGGCGAGTCGCTCCGTCTCCTCCTCGAATTCTCAAAGCACTTCGGGGCCTGCGTAATCACCGCCAGCCAGGTTAACAGATCGGCTATGATAGCTGGCGAGCGAGGGCGCCCACGGCTACACCAGATGAAGGAGTCAAGCGGTGTCGAGGCTCACGCAGACATCATCCTTGGCCTTTGGCGCCCGAGCTATACCGACTCAGACGAAAAGAGCAACGAGCTTGCCGTAGAGTTCCTGAAGAACCGCAAGCTTGGCCATGTGGGAAGGACAATCAAGTTCGTATTCGACCGCGACAGACAGACAATCGAGATGGAGGGTGGTGCGCCATTTTGAAGAAAGATAAGAGCGTTAACTCCCTACCAGAGATCATAAAGCTTGTCGACAACGAGACCAAGCCGAACGGCAAAATATCGGAGTCCGCAGTACAAAGAATTCTTGCCCTTGCGGTTGAGATGGAGAGCAAGACGAGGAAGGGGGAGCGAGGGCCGGTAGTAGCCAGGAACCTGGTCACGCCGGAAATGATTCGCTCGATAGCTCGCACGAAGAGGTTCAGGGACATGATGGATACCAGAAGGAGGCGTTTTGACTGACTCACTAGCTAGTCCGGTTCTGCGCGCAGGGACCTCTCTCTCTCGGAGAGAAGAGGAGTACATGATGATGGACAGGGACGCATGGGCAGCCCTAGGGCACAGCAAGCGAACCTCGCTTGTGCTAGAGGCGGCGGATAACCGTTGTGTTGTGCTTGGCTCCCCTAGGGCAGGCGAGGAAGTTGTTCTTGTCTGCGTAAGCGAGGGAGCAGAAGCACCGTGGTCTATGTTGCCAGTCATGGCTTCTGCGGATGTTGAGCGCGACATAGCGAGCAAAGTTGTTGATGGGTCGATTATCGTTGCGCACTACGACCCGCTAGACAAAGAGGCGGGCTTGGAGCTGCTTGATATCGAGCGAAGGCGCATTGCGCATGAGGAGCTTGACTTCTACGTGCGCCACCAGGACGGCATTCTTGATGCTGAGACCTGGTATTCAGGTCTTCACGAGAGCTGGCTGGCGCTGTGTAAGTCTTATCACGACTTCTGCCTTCGATCGCTGGATGCCCCACTCAATGCCAAGGCCTTAGGACTAGATGCTAGGTCGTGGCAGAAGCAGACTGGGATGCTGTTCCCAGGCCTCAAGAAGATGAAGAAGGTCTTGGAGCATCCATCGTCGTGTGGCACATACTGGGAGAAGGGGCTCATCTCGCCGTTTGTGCTCGCATCAATTCTGGACGCCGCCACTGACGACACGGAGGTGTCAACGTTGTTGACGAAAGCTGTTGAGCATGCTGCTGTGCAGCCTTCCCCCGAGAGGTTGGCGGCGACTGATGTTGAAGCCCTTGAGGAGGCTTATCCGGAGAAGAAGGCGAAACCACGCGCCCAGAAGGGAGTTGTTATTGTCGGTGCGCCAACATATCATGAGATCCACGATGTCTCGTCTCTGAAGCCGGATTCAGGCGGGCAAGAGGTTACTATCGTGAAAGGCGAGGTCTTGTGGCAGGACAAGATGAAAAAGGTGCCAGAAGCGTAACCATTTGCATATTGGGGCAGCCTGCGCGGAAGAGTAACAGCCGGCAGATTGTGCGCCGCGGAGGAAGCGGCAAACCAATGCTGATCAAGTCAAAGGAGGCACGAGAGTACGTCCGCCATGTGATCAGAACCGTGCATCCGAGTTCGAGGCTTGGCCTTGGCTCGAAGGATTGCCCAGTGAAGATCTCTGGTACAATCTTCTATCGCAACAAGTTCCTGGCAGATCTCTCGGTTGAGCTAGTGCAGGATGCTCTGCAGGAAGCCGGGGTCATATCCAACGATCGCTATGTGTGCCATGTTGACGTCAAGAAAGGCCACGATAAAGGCCGACCAAGAGCGGAACTAACTATCGAGGAGGTGCCGGAATTCAGATGGTAGAAGCTCCCCTAGAGCATGAATCCGACAGCGATATCCTTAGCAGGAAAATAGACGAGCTAGCAAAGAAGTGTAGCAGAATGGAGCGGGCAGCGGCTGAGATGTGCGCTCTAAGCGGGCTTTCTCCCAGGCAGGCTATGCTAGAGGCTGGCTACTCTAAAGTCACCGTAAACAAGCGTGGCCCGGCGTTTGTGATGGATCGCCCGCATGTGGTTGAGTACATCAAGGCGCTGAAAGAGGGGAAGAAAGAGAGCCTCGTCGGAGGGCTCAAAGCACGGCTGGTAGGCCTTGAACACTCGTTAGGAATCGCGATACGCACGCTTACCGAACTTGCGCAAGAGGCTGATTCCGACAGCGTGCGGGTGAGAGCAGCCGGAAAGCTGCTAGACCTGGGCAAGGGCATCATTATCGCGAGCATGCCCCAGGCGAAGGTCGATGCCACGGCGCTGATGAAGGAGATTTACGAAGAGGCGGTAGCGGCAAGGAAGGCTCACGAGGACCAAGATAAGCCGCTAGAGGAATACCTGGACGTGGAGGCAGACGGCGACGATGCCAGCGACTCGAACGCAGGAGCAGAGGGATGTTCTCAGGCAGATAGCTGATCCGGTAGACGGCGTCCTCTTTTGGATGACCAACTACTACATGACGTTCGACAAACCTAAACAGCGTCGAGCGAAGTGGCCAGGCTGGCCGTATCTGCGTGACTACGTGATGGAGCTACACAATCCCTCACTCCCTGAGAGCGAGCAGCAGTATCTGCTTGTCGAGAAGAGCAGAGACATGCTGGTAACGCTCACAACTGCTGGCTACATGCTCTACTGCGTGCAGTTCATCCCGGATTGGTCCGGGTTTATCACCTCTCGCCGAGAGTACGAGGTAGACGACGGTGGCCCGAATGCCACCACCGATTCCATCTTTGGGATGATCGTCTACGGGTGGCGACAGCAGCCTAGCTGGATGCAGATGCCGCTTCGCATATCGCACCTTCGCATTCACAATACCGAGCCGGGAATGAATTCCTACATCACTGGCGAGTCTGCGAATCCAAACACGGGCCGCGGCAAGTCAGTCACGCTCAAATATGGCGATGAGTTCGCATTCATGCCGCAGAGCCACAAAGTCCACACGGCCATGGCCGGTGGCAACTTCAGGACCCTGTTGTACTCTAGCACCCCTAATTTCGCTGGGAACGCGTTCTACGACCTCAGACATAGGGAGGACTCACCGTTTAGGGTCCTCAGGTACCACTACCTCGATCGTCCGGACAGAGACGAGGCGTGGGCAGAGCGTCGCCGCAGGACGATGAGCGATCTTCAGTGGATGACCGAGTACGAAATCATGTACGAGTTCTCGAGCGAAAGGAACGTCTACCCGCGTTACCGTGCTGATGTTCACACCGCTCCCGCTGAATCGATGCCAACCACCGGAGAGCCGTACATCACCTTCGACGAGGGGATCAGCAAACCCGGGGCGATGTACTTTGCTCTCCATGTAGACGGCAGGCTCTATATCCTCGACGAGGTCTACGAGGCTGGAATCCATGTAAGGGTTCCGGACGCCGAAAGAGATAACGGAGTGCGAGATTGGGTCGTTATCGCAGAGGAAATGGCGGAAAAACACGGCTACAAACCGGATGAGGTCATGGTCGCGTGCGGCCATGAGTCTCGCGCCACGGCGTCTCATTTCCAGCTTGCTGGATTCTCCTCGCATGTTGCTGACAAGGACAAGCTTGGCCGCATAAGGATCGTTGACAAGCTAATGATCCACACCGAGAGTCATAAACCCCGCTTGCTTATTAGCTACGAATGTCCCAATCTACTGTGGGAGCTACCCCGTTATGAGCGCAAGAGCATCAGAGGCCGGATCACAGAACAGCCCAAGGACGGCAACGATCATGGATGCGATGCCCTGGGGGTACTTGCGCAGCTTCTCTTCCCCGAAGCGGCGGAAGAGGAGGGACACTGGACGATGGACCCTAACAACTGGGAAACGGAGGGTGTAATCGGCGATGACCCCATTCGAATCAGATAAAGCATCGGAGATTGCTCTGCGGCATGCGCTTGCAAACGGAGACGTTGACGCTGAAGACATACTCTTTTACCAAGCGCTGGAAAGGCTAACAGCTGCGACATTCCCCTCCGACAGAGCCCTTAGGAGCACGAGCAGCTCGGTGGCGTCTGCCTGGGAGAGCAGCGGAAGCACAATCGAAGCGCTGGATTCCGCTGCAAGGATGGAGATGTACTCGAAGTGCAGGCAATTGGTCAGGGACGAAGCTCTCGCTGGCAATATCCTCCGCAAGTACATGGTGCACGTTTGTGGCAATGGCCCGAAGATACAGCTTCGCGCCTCAAAGACCGAGGACGGCGAGATCGTTGCTCATCCGCGACAAGAGATATTCGAGGAGCTATTCCCGAACGGTCAGGACACCATGCTCTCCAGAACGCTTTGCTCGCAGACATTCGTCAATGGAAGCATCTTTGTCTTTCACCTGCCGATAGAGTCACCGTTTCGTGTCCGGCTGAGCGACGAGGAGACTGCCGGATACCCCCAGGTTAGAGCCGTTTGGCCTGATGTCATCAAGGATATCCATCTGAGGGATGCTTGGTCTCTCACGCCGATCGTAGAGTCGTACGAGGTTTCCGGCAAAGGTAGGCTGCGGGCATTCAGGAAGATGTTCCAGGAGGGGTGCGTCCCGTCAGACAACGTAACGCATATGCGCATCAACCACGAGGACAACGACGGTGTCTGGGGAATATCTCTGTTCTACCGATTCACGAAAGAGATCATGAGGTACATCGACTGGCTAGAGCAGCGCTCGCTGGCGGCGAGGGCGGCAAACCTGATGTATCTCTTCTGGTTCCGCAAGGGAGCTACCTCTGGGAAGAAGTACTCGCTGCCGGATGAGCCGATGATGATCGAGATGCACCAGGGGCTTGAGGATGTCAAGCCCGTTAATCTTGGTCAGGGAGCTGGATCGCGAGAGGCTGCCGGTGGTGATGGATACGAGATGCGAATGAGGCTGGCCCAGTCGGTTAACCTGCCGGAGCACGAGGTGAGCGAGAACGCACAGTATGCTGCCCAGATTGGCAAGTTCGGCTTCCCGGCAAAGCTTTTCGAGTATTACCAGACTGTCTTTACCCCGCAGCTTCAGCGCGTATTCAGCAAGGCCGTCGGCTGCCATCCTCAGGACGTTATCGTTGTCTGGCCAAAGGTGGATACACGAGACAGGGCTCAGGTTGTCAATGAGCTTTCGTCTCTGGAGCGGGAGCGGATTATCTCAAAGAAGCAGGTGCGCCGCGATCTTGGCTATGGCGAGGACAACATCACCGAGCTAGCCGAAGAGTTGCAGCAACAGATGGGTTCGCCAACGACCGCTCCAGGGCTCGGTGGCTTTGCGGGACTTGGTGCTCCATCTAGCCTTGGCGGCATTTCCAGCCCCGGTGCCTCGCCTCTCGGCCTGGGAAGCCCCGGTGGCAGCGCGCCAAGCATTCCCGGGCTTTCCATGTCGATTCCGTCTGGCCTAACGCTAAAATCGGCGCTTGATCCAGAGTCTTTCCCGGCGAAGATTATCCAGATGCAGGCTCAGTCCGATTTCGGAATCAGCTACGAGGCTGTGAAGGAAGATGCCCCGCCGCAGTTGCAAAACGGAGCCATTGGGGCTGACTATGGCTACGCGTCAGAGGGAGCAGCCGAGATAGGTGGGTTTGACGAGAACGGTGACATCTGGATCGTCGGGGAGATGACGTTCAAGCGCGTGCCGTCCGACAAGTGGTCTGACGCGTTCAAGTACGCAATGGACAAGTACCCTTCCATCGACACGGTCTACACGGGATCGGATGAGCCGGAATTGTCGGATGCGCTGAAAAGAAACGGGCTCGACACCTATGCCAAGCATATGGGCGAGGATAGGACGAAGATCCTGCTTAACGCCTTCCTGACAGACCACAAGATCTACATTCATGCTGGCTGCGAGGAGCTGCTCGCCGACCTGTTCCCCCAGGCCGCAGAGGCCATTGCTGGTATGGATACGACGAAGACGCGTGTTGACCACAAGGACGCGTTTCGCTATCTGGTGATTGGCCTGCTCGAGAAGTCCGGAAAGATTGCGAACATAGGCAGCCCTGAGGGGCAGGAGATCACCGAAGCCCCTGGAGGTGTAGAAGGTGCGTAAGAGAGACAAAGGAAGGAAGCTAATCAACGAAACCCCTCAAACCTTCATACAGCTGGTCCCTGGGAACAGTAATGCAAAGGAGTTGCTCAGCTGCCATAGCCTCTTCCACCAGTGGGCGCAGGAGATAAGGTCAAACAGCCCCAACGTTGAGATCGGCGAGCATAGGTGGACTCTCCCATGGAT
>Ga0272444_10006023_pt1 | contig 10436 bp, 8 predicted proteins | sample SSMForm13_FD_201033 | JGI IMG/M metagenome (GOLD analysis project Ga0272444, IMG submission 201033) | Marine sediment archaeal communities from Little Sippewissett salt marsh, Falmouth, MA, United States - SSM-Form-13 | ecosystem: Environmental > Aquatic > Marine > Wetlands > Sediment ...
GAAGAGCATTTTTCAGTGAGTAATTATAGAGAAAGTGACCTTTTGTGTCAACGAGAAAGGAATCACAACGTGCGTTATCATTCGGGATTGCAATACTAAGGTCAGATACGTTTGGGAAGTATACCCTGATGTGTGTATTCATATCTGATTAACATGCCCCAATATTTGTATAAATAAGAAAAACAAGACTCTAAAGTGAAAGGGGCACTGATAATATAATAAAAATGAGAGAAACTCTTTTTAAGCAAAACAGCGTTTACCAGGGAGGCAAAAGTTCACCCTAAATATTCAAACTGTAAAGAAAGTGAAAATTGTAGGATGGAGACAAAGCAAAAGCTTATATTTTCGATTTAAACTTAACTACTTAAAAAAATATAGACCGTATGGTTCTACTTTTCCATCAAACGGTTTCTTGGTGATCAAATCCAATTTTCTTTCGTATTCAGGCAGTGTAAAACTATCATCACTCACGTTTATTATCACACACAAGCTTTCACCTTTATACCGCCTTATAATTATTAACAATCTTTTATCGGTCTCAAGGATCTCTCTTGTGCCAGAAGGGTGGAACGAAGGCAATTGCTTTCGGTCATTTAACAAATGCAAAAAACTGTCTAATACCTGATTTCGAAGGGAATGGGTATCCGAAACAATCGAATCAATGACGTCCTGAGAAAGTCCCTCACGGTTGATCATTCGTTTTATTCCTGAGTCTTCCACGCCCCTGGTATAGTTTCTGGAGCCTAAGAGACTGTGTATGTAAATGCCGGGAACGCCTTTTAGAGCGAGCATGATGGCCTGTGATGCAATAAACCTTTTAACTGCGAGCTGATCGTCTGCTTGATTGGGATTGTTAATCGCATCGAAATAACTGATATTGAGTTCATAGGGTACCTTGATGCCGTCTTTCACCTCATATGATATTAAACCACCGTGGGCTTTGGTGATACGGAGCAGATTCTCGAAGTCTACTTTCCTGAAAATTTCCTTCCCACTTGACAGCCCTATCCCGTCATGGGAAGCAAGAAAATCGAAGAAGAGAAGATCGTGCCTGTACCCTTTAGTCTCCTCGCGGATATATGAAACATCCTCTCGCGCAAAGGCATCTACGACCAGTGGAGGAAGTGAAAAATTATACACCATATTCGCCTCATGGCCCTCTCCAAAATATGATATGTTATCTTTATATGGAAAATTTGCCTCCGTCAAAATGAGTGCGTATGGTGCGACATATTCCAGTATCCTCCTTAAAAGTTTTACGATTTGATGAGTCTTGGATAAATTTACACAACTGGTATGCGGTTCTTTCCACACGTATCCAATGGCATCAAGGCGTATAATCTCGACGCCTTGGGAGAGGTAAAATAAAAGGATATCAATTATTTTTAGAAGCACTTCTGGATTTTTGAAATTAAGGTCTATCTGGTCTGTACTGAATGTGGTCCACACATATTTTTTCCCCACGGCGGTTTCAAATTTGGAAAATAAGGGGGTCTCTCTGGGGCGAAATACCTTTGGCATTTCAATCTCCGAGTCACTCCAGATGAAATAATCCCGGTATCTTTTGTCGCCCCGAAGAAATCCTTGAAACCATCCCGACTCACTCGAAACATGGTTCATGACGAGATCGATCATCAAACGATATGCACTGGCAATTTCTCTGATATCCTTCCACGTGCCGAATCTGGGATCAACTTCTTTGTAATCTATTACCGCATATCCCCCGTCTGAACTACTTGGAAAAAAAGGGAGTAAATGCACACCCGTCACGGCATCCTTTACATGGTTTTTAAGAAAACGGAGGAGGGTAACGAGAGGTTTTTCTCCTTCTTGGTAAATTGTGTCGGGATAGGTAATGAGAACCGCGTCCTTTTCATTTAGCAAAACCCTGTCGTTGTATTTCTTTCTCTTTTTTCTGATAGTATCACTTCTTCCATGCACATCTATCAGGTTTTTGAGATCTCTAAAAACTTCATTGGCTTTCTCTCTTGAATAAATGACTGTTAAGATGTTTTTTATGTGTTTCAGTATCTTGACCGAAGACATGGGTAAACCTTGTGTTATCTTTATCTTATTTCTATTAGTGAAACCCAAGTTAGAATATTCCGATCCGGGGGAAAGCTTTTAAAAAATCCGGTGGTCCCTGAGCATTTGTCCTATATCGTATGTACTAAATAAATAGCCAAAAGTATTCCAATCGAGCCAAGCAAAATGGCAACCAAAATATCCGCAATTATAGATGGGCTATAAGTGTCTTCCATGATTTCTTTTTCCGTTTTGAGAAATCGATATGTAGCCAAAAGACCTGCACCGGCCCCAAGTAAAACAAGGAAGATACCCAAAAATAAAATGAGATTATATCCGTTGGATACGCTCTGTACACCCCAACGTTGCATAATTTTTTATGGGGATTCCTATGAGCTACATACCGAAAAATGACTCTTGACAGGCTGACTTACCAGAACGTATAGAGGCGCCGTAGACGGGATCAGCCGAAAGCCTTTAAGTATTCTTGCAAGTTTTTCAATTTTCTTACGGCTCGACATTGGTATTTTTCTTGTCTGCCGTGAGATGACCGACGGCGAGCAACGGTGCCTGCTTAGTGAAAAATGCTACATCCAAAGTCGTCTGCACATACCTACTTTTTTTAAATGAAAGGCTTTCAAATACATCCATCCATGCTCTGTTATTTCTGGGGCTCTTCTAATCTCGCTTCCCACTTGTGCTTGAATCAAAGCACATTTCATACTTTAGGCTTTGGCAGAAGAATCACGGTGTTGCCAGGTCCCTCTTTTTGATGTTAGTGTTTTTATAATATATCGAATTGAAAATAAGGAAAAGCATTTCGAGCTGATTCACGACAGCCCTAATAAATATCTCGTTTTCGCCGGAAAGCTCTGCCTTTGGGATGATACAGAATGTCTTTATATAAAAATTTTCATGTCCCGAACTCACGAAAGTAGACTCCGTTGATTTTTTGTTTGATACGAGGTCCTTGTTGCTGATTTTATACTTGGGGTGGACTAAATTCCCTCGTGTTTCAATGTGTTCCCCCAGGGTATCCAGGTTCTTAGTGTTAATTATTCTAAAGAGCATCCACTCAGAGTTTACCATATTGAGGGTCCTGCCTGCCAGGTACTGCAGAATATGACCAAAATCTTTCTTATTTTCGGGGAACTTTCGTATTTCTGAGAAAACAGCTTTGATCTCCTGTATCTGTATATTTACGGCCCCGATATACTTAAAAGCCTCCGTAAGCCGATTCTCTAAATTACCTTTTTCATTCTTCAACCTATTAAATTTATAATTATTTCTTGCCACTTCTTTTCGATACAAAAATAGCACAGCATACCCAACAATAAATAGTAAAATGATAGTAGCAACCTCGACAAGTTGCTCCTCAACTAATGTAAAGTCTGACTGGATAATGTAAGGTGTAAAGACGATGAGGAGAAATATGGTCACCAAAATCAAAAGCCACATTCGTTCAAGGAACCTTATTTTCTTATTTATGAATTCCAACTACCACAGTCCTCTCATCAGTTTATTCAAGAGGCCCCTTATCCTCTGGTTTTCCCAGAAGTCTTTCACTAAAGACAACTGATAGATTCTGGAGAGTGTTTGCTAAACTAACATGTCGCTGCCAGCTTCCCAGCGATGGTTTTGAATTGACGCTACCTTGTTATAGTGTCGTATCGTTTTTCCAAGCTATTTTTAGCTTTCACCTTTCAGACGTTAGCCCCTTCAAATATGTTCTAATCAATTTGTCTCTGACATGGCTAAAAAATCAGACGTCATCGTAGATGTTTTTCCACCAAAACCTTCCCCATGTTCGTCGTGGTGTTCAGCGGGGGAGCTCATGGTGCGCCGAATGTTCCCTTGTGGTGCAAGCTGCATGCGGAGTAATATGCTGTCGCGCTGATCTGAGAAACGTCTGATGACGCCGTGTCTGCAAACCAAAATGTCGATAAACCCCTATCTTGGTTAAGTCGGTGACGAAGGACCAGGTGATGGAATAGCCCCAGACCAAAGCGATTTCCGGCCAACTGATCGGTGTGATGAGACCAAACCCATAGGCAGCCAAAACGGTCCCCAGGAGCTTGGTACCTATTGCCGACCAGACCATCACTGGCGCTGGATAGGGTTTACCTAGGTAAAACCCCTTACTGCGGGCAACAAACAACGTCAAGTGTCCGGCAACGGCCATTTTCAGGAAGATGTAGGTCTGGACCTGTGAGATGGTTAGGTGTAGCCAGTCAAGGGCTAGATAAAGCATTAGGAAGCTACCGGCAACCCCGGTTAAGCCCATTACAGTGGAAACAATAATTACCTGATGCATGTTCCAGCGGGCAGGTTTTGGATCGAGCCAAGTCCTGTCGAAAGCGATGGTCATGATAGGCACGTCATTGAGGAAGGCCAGCAGGATGATCATAATAGCGGTGATAGGGTAGAAATTGAAGACGATCATCGCAAGTACCACGAAGATCATGATGCGAATCGTTTCCGTAATGCGGTAGATCGCGTAACTGTTCATCCGCTCGAAGATCCTGCGCGCCTCCTCTACCGCATTGATAATCACCGATAGCCCTGGGGCAGTGAGTACCAGGGCTGCTGCTGCGCGGGCCGCGTCTGTAGCCCCACTTACAGCGATGCCCACATCAGCCTGCTTCAATGCGGGGGCGTCGTTCACCCCATCGCCTGTCATGCCGACAATGTGGCCACGATCTTGCAACGCCTTAACAATGCCATACTTGTGTTCAGGGAACACCTGTGCAAACCCGTCGGTTTCTTCGACCTTCTCCGCTGTTTCGTTGGCCATCTGTCCCATTTCCACGGTCGTTTTTAGCAACTTTTCCGCAGCATGAATGTTTGTCCCTAGGCCCAGCTCCCCAGAAATTTCACGACCGATGGCAAGGTTGTCTCCAGTCACCATTTTTACTTCAATACCATGAGCTTGCGCCTGGCAAATCGTCTCCGCTGCGTCATCGCGCGGCGGATCATAGAGGGGTAGTATGCCCAAAAACTTCCAGGAACCGCTGCCCTCGGCCCGAGCTACCCCCAGAGTGCGATAGCCTTTAGCAGCAAAATCGTTGATGGTTTGGTCAATTTTGTCCTTGGTCTCTTTGTCCACCTGAGCCAATCCGAGAATCACCTGAGGTGCGCCTTTGGTGACCTTCAAGGTCTGGGCGTTGCTGTACTTCACGGTGGCCTCGGTGCGTTTGCTCACCGGGTCGAAAGGAATAAATTTGACCTGCTGGTACCCCTTGAGCACGCTCGGATCCTGAAGACCGCCGATCACCGCCATGTCAATGGCATCCTGATCCTCGGCCTTCGAAGCAAGGGCTGCCGCTAGGATGAGCTCCTGCTCATTTCCAGACCCAAAAATCACTGGGTCGCCCAGCGTTAGCTTGTTCTGGGTCAGGGTTCCGGTTTTATCGGAGCAGAGGATGTCCATACCCGCCATTTCCTCGATGGATTCAAGGCGCGAGACGATGGCCTTCAGCTTGGAAAGGGCCAGAGCGCCCGCAGCCATGGTGACTGAAAGAACCGCCGGCATGGCTACCGGGATGGACGCCACGGTGAGGATTAGAGCAAACTGAACAAGCTCGAGCAGGGGGGTCCCGCGAAAAAGCTGCACCAGGATGAGCAGCGCGACCAGTCCAAGACTAATATAAATTAAGTAATCGCCAATCTGCAGCACCGCCTTCTGAAAATGGGATACCGGTCTAGCTCTGGCGACCAGCTTTGCGGTCTTGCCAAAATAGGTATTGTTGCCTGTTCCTGTGACCAAGGCAACCATCTCCCCCTGCTTGGCCACTGAACCGGAATAGGCGATGTCCCCGATCTCCTTGCTGACGGGCAACGATTCACCGGTGAGGGCGGACTGATCCACGTTCAGGTAGTCACCTTGGATGAGTTTGACATCGGCTGGGATGATGTCTCCCAGGCGTAAGCGGATAATATCACCCGGCACCAGCTTTTTGGGATCGATTTCCTGCCACTGACTGTCTCTCAGCGCCCGACACTTGAGGGCCAGTTTCTTCTTGAGCGCCTCGACCGCGTTGCCAGCTTGGTATTCCTGCCAGAAACCCACAACCGCGTTAAAAACCAAAAGGGCCAGGATGATGGTGAAATCGGCCCAGTGCTGTACAGCGCCCGAGAGCACGGCAGCGACCTCGATCATCCAGGGTATCGGCCCCCAGAAGTAGCCCACAAACTTGAGCAAGGGGTGGCCCTTTTTTTCCTCTAGGGCATTGGGGCCGTATTGCTCAAGACGCTGTTTAGCCACCTCGCTGGAGAGACCCTTAGGGCTGGCATTTAAGTCCTTTAAGAGTTGCTCCGGGCTCGACCCCTGAGCCTCGTCACTGCTGATAAGCTTGAGTTGAGTTTCCATAATCTTGTCTCCGTTCCGTCTGGTATCTTTGGCATCAAGGGGCGATTATTCGATTTTTCAGAAGGGCCTTCTTGTACAAGAAGGTGACCTTAGAGTCAAGAAATCACCTCCTCATCTGGACTTATCTCTATGCAGCAATGAAGGCTTTAACCCATGTACCCAACAATATCTGGTCCTACCACCAGAGTGAATCGTAGTTGTAATTGTCGTAAGGATTGTACAACGGGTCATAGGAATACGGTCCCTTGGTATGCCACTCTTCCCATGGGTAATCGTAGCCATGGACGGTCAGTCGATTGTCCACTGTCCAGACACCTTCGGTATGTAGGGCAACATGCCCGGCCTCACGTCGCTCGGACCATTTGTCCACTTCGCCGTCCAGTATGGCCACGCCGTTCTTTACGGTCACGCCAATCTTGTCATACACCGGGTGGGTGGTCCAGTTCCATTTGAGACGGCTCTTGACCTCCTTGGTCAGCGCGGCATCTGAGTATCGGCGCTCCCAATCCACTTTAATAGTATTGATGACCCTTTTTACCCCACGCACATGGGAGGCAATATCCTCGGCATGCAGCTTCTCATGCCAGGTATGGGTAGCGCCGGAAAGCGTGACAACAGCATTCTTCACCTTCACGCCAATATCGAATCCATTTAAACTATAGTCCGTGTTAAGATTAAACTCTACATCGTCACGAATTGCCCAGTCCTCGCGTAGATCTGCACGAACGAACAGATTGTTCGTTACCCAACCTACGCCAACAACATCGCGGACATCCTGCCCGGCAACACGCTTCTGATATCGATAGGGGACAGAGCCATCCAGGGTAACGTGACCATAGGATGCTTTGATAGAGATGTCCAATTTGTCCACGCGGCTGTCCCGATTCAATGTGTTTTGGACGGCCTTTTTCAAGGCATCATCCGAAGGCGCCGGAGTCTTCTTGCGAACACCTCTATTCTCCCACCACTCTACCTTGAGGTTGTTCTTGACGCCCTTTACATGAGATATCCAGAAAAGGTCGCTGCTCGCCCGGTCTCTTTCGTAAGCACTGCCAACCGAGCCCTCAAGGGTGACGATGCCATCTTTAACTGAGACAGTAATGGGCAGCCAGCTGAGATACACATCGCTTTCTATCGCTGCCACAGCATCATTTTTAATTTCCTGATCATTACGCTTGCCCTTGTGTTCGGCCCAAAGGCCATTCTTCACATCTTTCACGCCGCGAACCTCGCTGGCAAGCAGGCGGGCTTCTTGAGCCTCGCTCCAGGTGGCCACCTTGCCTGAGAGGGTGACCTTGCCATCCATACAGGTCACATGAATCCCTTGGGATTCGATTACCGCGCTGTTGAGAATGCGGCGCCGGACATCATGAGTGATGTCCATATCCCGGCGGTAGCTCGGCTTGACCTCAATTTTGTTTATCACGCTCAGGACGCCATTGATTTTTTTCGCTTCCAGGGCTGCATACCGTTTTGCGGCCAGGTTTTTGACCTTGCCTGACAGAGTAACGATTCCTTCCTGGCTCCTCACGGTTATCTTGGAAGCTCCTATGCGTTCATCGTGTCGAAGCGCATTCTTTACCCAGTACGTGATGTTATGATCCGCTACTTTATCAGCAGCGAATGACTGCGTATCCCCCAGCACACCCAAAAGGATCGTAAATACCATTGCCAAAATGATTGAGATTGTCCTCATACTATTTTTCTTCATAATAGTTTCTCCTTTCATTGAGCTGCTTCAAGAATACAAAAGCAGCATGTCTATAGGGTTTATCAGCCTACAAAATCAGGTTTAGCATTAGACATATCCAAATCTTTTAGCCATTCAGTGGCTAGTCCCACTCATTGTATGTATCGTACTCATGCTCACTCCAATCTGGGACGGGTTCAGGCTCCTTTTTCACCATGAGGATTGAACACGGCATCCTCCGAATGAGCGCTTCATTACTGCGCCCAAAAAGAAAGTGCTCCAGACGGCCCTCTTCATGGGCAAGCAGGATCAAAAGATCTATGTTTTCTTCTTTGATAACTTTTAAAACTTCCTTGGTGGGCTCTCCCCCTCTAATGAGTTCTTTTACAGCCATCCCGTTCGCTTTCTCAGAATCTATGAGCCTATCCAGGTCATCTTTGGCTTCCTGTTGAATTCTCTGGTAGTCCTTTTTTAGAGATGTTATCGGCAGGTTCCATCCCTCATATCCGAAAGGATTATGAATCACATGGATAACATAAAGCTCGGCGCCGTATTTTCGGGCTAATGAAACCCCATAATGGACAGCTTTTTGGCAGTATTTGGTCATTCGGCTCACTACAAGAATACGTTTGATGTCGTCGTTCATTGATTTCCTCCTCATTTGCAAATTTACATGGAAGTTTCTTTAAGTCATTAATTGAAATATCACGTTATTTTATTTCTTCTTTGAACATCTGTTAGCGGCTCTTTGACAGTGGCCCACCGCAGAACGATTTCTACGGGCTTCCGTCTGCGGTGTGGCCTTTTACTGTACGCCTTTTTCATTGCTCCGGCCTTTAGCCTTTGGAGACTGATTTAAGAACCACGAAGTGAGTGCTACCGCCCCGTTTGATTGCAAGCAGCAAGCTTTTATCTTGCTTGGCCTTCTCTATAGCCTGGTTGTAATCATTAAGATTGTGGATTTCCTGACGGTTCACTTCTTTGACCACATCGCCTGTGCTCAACCCTGCTTCTTCCGCCGGACTCCCGGGAGACACGCCGGAGATTACCACACCCTGTTCGTCTGGATTCAATCCAAGCTGTTGGGCCAGTTCAGGCGTGATATCCTGCACAGACAAGCCCCAGGCTGTTGCTGTTTCCGGCAATTGGCCTTCCATTTTTTGAGGCATGGTGCCGATTGTTACTTCGATGGTTTTTTCCTTTCCATCCCGGATGACATCAACCTTGGTTGTGCTATTGGGCTGGGTCGCCGCTACAAGACGCGACAACGTATGGGCATTTTCCACTTCATGTCCATCAAATTCCTTGACAACATCACCACGTTTCAGTCCTGCCTTTGCAGCCGGGCTGCCTTCGGTTACATCCGAGATCAAGACGCCTTTTGCTTCCTTGAGACCAAAAGATTTGGCCAAATCAGGCGTGACATCCTGGATCATCACACCAAGCCAACCACGGATGATCTTGCCGGCTTTGAGCTGCGGAAGCAGTTCTTTTGCCAGGTTGATGGGAATGGTAAATCCGATATTCTGACCCTGGGCAATAATAGCGGTATTAATGCCGATCACTTCGCCCTTCATGTTGAAAAGAGGACCACCGCTATTGCCCGGATTGATGGCTGTATCGGTCTGGAGAAAGTCGTCATAGGGTCCGGCTCCGATAATGCGACCCTTCGCACTGATAATACCAGTGGTAACAGTCTGCCCCAGTCCAAAAGGGTTTCCTACCGCCATCACCCAGTCTCCAACTCGAATGGCATCAGAATCGCCCAGTTGGGCCGGTTTGGGAAAATCGGCATCCGGGTTAATCCGGATCAAGGCCAGGTCTGTTTTGGGATCCCGGCCGATCGCCTTGGCATCATATTCTTTACCTTCCCTACCGCTTTCAAGCTTTACCTTGATTTCAGTTGCTTTTTCAACCACATGGTTATTCGTAAGGATCAGACCGTCTTCGCTGATGACGAATCCGGAGCCCAGGGCGTGGGTTTTCATTCCTCCCTTAGGCATATCCCCAAAAAAGTGTTTGAAGAAGTCATCTCCAAAAAACTTCCCAAATGGAGCATTGGGTCCGACAAAAGGCTGAAGCGGCGATCCCTTCACCACCTGTGTCGTGGAGATATTCACAACCGAATGTTTGACTGCATCGGCAAGGTCAGCAAAAGATGCCGGCGCCTTCTTTTCGATCCCGGGCGATGCCGCCAAGGCAACCTGGCTTATGAGTAAAAATGTTACGAGTCCGATTAAAAACAAACATTCAACTAATCTCAGTGTTTTTTTACTATAAGGTTTCATCTTTAAGTTCTCCTTTCAAATTAAATAATTTCAGATACTAACGTTCACCTTCTCTATACATACT
>Ga0272444_10006026_pt1 | contig 10432 bp, 8 predicted proteins | sample SSMForm13_FD_201033 | JGI IMG/M metagenome (GOLD analysis project Ga0272444, IMG submission 201033) | Marine sediment archaeal communities from Little Sippewissett salt marsh, Falmouth, MA, United States - SSM-Form-13 | ecosystem: Environmental > Aquatic > Marine > Wetlands > Sediment ...
CCTTGTAACCGACGCTCTCTGCTCGTTGCTCATTTTCCCTGACGGCCAGAAATACGCTTCCAAAAGGAGAATTGGTTATTCTTCGAATCACCATTATGGAGAGAACAACAATAACCAGGACAAAGAAGTAAAACGCCAGGGGTTCCTGAACCGAAAAGGAAAAAGGACCTAACCCCACGTCTGGTCGATGAATCCCCCTCAGGCCATCGTCGCCCCCGGTCAGATCTTTGAGCTCAAAGATCGTAAAGTAGATCACTTCATTAAAGGCCAGCGTCAGCATGGCAAAATAGATCCCGTGCCTTCGGATCGATACCCAGCCGATGATGAAGGCGATAAGTGCTCCAACCACTGCGCCGGCGAAGATCCCCACAAAGACGTTGATATCAAATCGAACCAGGAGGATGCCCATGGTATAGGCCCCGGATGCGAATAGGGCCGCATGGCAGAATGAGAGGAGGCCTGCATATCCCAGCATCAGGTTAAACGCAACGGCCAGAAGCGCAAAAATGAGGATCTCTGTGGCCAGTTCCGTAAAAGGGAAGACAAACGGAAATATCAACAGGATAATTACGATGATCGTCAATCGATCCTTTAGAAAGTGTGCCATAGCAGCCAAAACTCCTTAGCGTTTGCCCAGTAATCCTTGAGGCCGGAAGACCAATATCAGGGCCATCAGTACAAACATGATCACATTTGACGCGGGAGGCCAGATCATGGTGGTAATTCCTTTGGTAAGCCCTACCAGAATACCCCCTAATATGGCGCCACCAAAACTTCCCATACCGCCTACAACGACCACGACGAAACTCCCGAGCAAGACCGCATTGCCCAAATCAGGCTGGAGACTCCCGATAACAGGTCCTGCCAGAACCCCTGTAAGTCCTGCCATGGCCGCTCCAAAGGAAAAGATGATGGTAAAAACACGTCGAATATTGATCCCCAAGAGATTCGCCATCTCCTTGTCTTCTGTACCCGCCCGGATGATGGACCCATATTTGGTCTTCTCAAGAAAGAGCCAGACACCCAGCATGATGAGTGGGGTAATAATCAGGATGAATAACCGGTATTTGGGGTAGAACATGAATCCCAAGTCCACAACCCCGCGCAAAATCTTAGGGGTTGGAAAGCTCATGGGCATGCTCCCCCATATGATGATAACCAGTTCCTGAATAATGAGGGTGAGACCAAAGGTCAGCAAGAGCTGGTAGGTAATATCTCGGTCGTACATGGGCCTCAGCAGGAAAAACTCGATGACCAATCCCACAAGTCCCACGACGATGGGGGCCAGGAAGAGGGCTATCCAAAAACTGGCCCCGCTCCCTCCCAAAAGCCCTGTAAGCGTCAATATGAAGGTAAATGCCGCATAGGCACCCACCATATACATCACGCCGTGAGCAAAATTGATCACATCGAGCATTCCGAAGATAATGGTCAACCCGACGGCCAAGAGCCCGAGGACAATACCCCATACTAAACCGTTGAAGAGTTGGCCCAGGATCAAACTCATGCTCAATTCCATCGACATCTCCTTAACAGATGAGACCTTCGAGAACCATGGTTCCCGAAGGTCCTCATCATGGCTATTTGTCGCAAGGAAGTTTCAGCTTCCACACCACCGGGTTTTGTTTATAGGTCCGGTAGACCTCACCAGAGCCGATAATATTCAGGTAATCATCAGGGTATTTCATCTCGCTCGGCTTCTTGGCCAGACCCAGCAGAAACGGATGAACGACCTGGTGATCAAAGGCACGAATCGTCTCTTTGCCGGTGGGGCCGTCGTATTTATGCCCCTCCAGGGCGCAGATGACCTTGTTCACGTCTGTGCTTCCGCACCGTTCCATCGCCTGAATGGTCTGTTGGGCGCCCACATAGTTTGCGGCAACATAATAGGAAGGGATCGTGTTATATTTCTTCTTAAATCTCTCCACAAGGCTCTTAGAAAAGGCATTATCCGCGGTGTGCCACCAGTGGGAACCCACATACATGCCTGCCAGTGCCTCAGCACCGATCCCTCTCAGCATGGTCAGGCCGTCGGCGGGAATAAGGACCTTGGCCCTGTCTTTAGCGCCGAACTCGGCTGTGGCACGGGCGCACTTGATCAGCGGGGACCCATACAGATTGAGCATGATCACATCCGGCTTGGCCGACAAGGCCTTGGTAATAGCGCCGGAGTAATCCGTCTCTTTGATGGGCGTGTACACATTGCCGATCATTTTGCCGCCCATTTTTTCTACCACTGCCTTGGCCTCGGTATACATGTCCGTGCCCCAGGCATAATCCATGGTAATGCTAAAAAAGGTCTTGGCCTCTGGGAATTTCTTCATAAACCCGGCAACCGATGAATTGGCAATCGCGAAATTAGAGCTGTCCCATCGAAACGTATACCGGTTGACAGTCCCGGCACTGGTCAATTTGGATGCCCACCCCTGGGTCCAAAAGAGGGTCTTGGTATCAGCGGCCACTTCCTGCATGGCCAGCTGAACCGCCGAGGAACATCCTGATTGAACGAATACGGGGTGTTCCTGCTCTACCACCTCCCTGAACTTCCGAACACCGACAGCCGGCTTCAACTGGGTATCCCTTTTGACAAACTTCACTTTCTTCCCGAGAACCTTCCAGCCGACTTCGTCCAGGGCAAGCTGTACAGCCTTTGCACCTTCATCACCGGACGCGGCATAGGGGCCCGAGAGGTCATCTACCGTCGCAAAAACAATTTCATCCGCTGCGGTAGCACTTGACAGACCGAAAAAAACAGTAAACAGGGCAAAAAAAAGGGTAGCAGACAATACAAAAAGACTCGATTGACACGTTTTTCTTTTCATTTTCTCCCTCCGTATCGGTTGCTGTTTCTGTTTCCAGTTCCAGGCCAATCCCACCAAATTCTCTGTTTCTTATCCACCTCCTTTCTTATAAGAACGCCCTAAACGCTCAAATATTTGTCCCGGATTTCATGGTTGGCGGCAAGTTCATCGTTGCTGCCGGTATATATGATCCTTCCCTGATCAATGACATAATGCCGGTGCGCGATCTTCAGTGTCATCTCCACATTTTGTTCCACCAGAAGGATGGTGACTCCTTCCTGGCTCAATTTGGCAATGGTCTCAGCGATCAACTTGATAATAATCGGCGCCAGGCCTTCGCATGGCTCGTCCAGAATAAGTAGCCTGGGGTTTCCCATTAAGGCCCGTGCAATGGCCAGAATCTGCTGCTCACCCCCGGAGAGCTGCAGTCCCCGGTGCTGCTTTCGCTGATAGAGAATCGGAAACAGTTCCCTTACGGCCTCCAGACTCCAGCGGCCCGTTCTTTGGCCCTGTATGGCGATGTTCAGATTTTCATCCACTGTCAATGTGGTAAAAATCCGCCTGTCTTCCGGAACCATCCCTATCCCCAAGCGGGCGATCTCAAACGGGTTCAGATGGGTAATATCCTGATCCTCAAAGATGATCTGTCCGCGTCGGGGATGCCTCAGTCCCATGATAGAGCGAAGGGTGGTGGTCTTTCCGGCGCCATTACGACCCAGAAGTGTCAATATTTCCCCTTCTTCCAACTCCAGGGAAACCCCTTGGATGACATAACTTTCCCCATAATAGGTGTGAATATCTTTCACATCCAGCATCCGTCTATCCCCCAAGATATGCGCGTTTGACTTCAGGATCTGCCTGAACATCAGCAGGGGTCCCACGTGAAATGACCATCCCCTGGTGCATCACGATCACCCGCTCCGAAATACTCATGACCACATTCATCTTGTGCTCGATCAGAATGATGGTCAGGTCATTTGCCAACACTTTGATGAATTCAATCATCTTGACTGTCTCATCCGGGGCCATCCCGCTGGTGGGCTCATCCATGAGCAGGAGAACCGGATCCGTGGCCAGGGCGATCCCCACCTCCAAGAGCCGCTTGTCACCGTGGGAAAGGTATTGGACCTGCTGATCCGAAAAAGGGGCCAGCCCTATCTTTTCCACAACGCTCTCGGCCTTCTGATCGATCTTCTTGAATCCACGGACATGCTTAAAGAGATCAAAACGGGCCCGGGATCGGGATTGAACCGCCAGCCTGACATTTTCAAACACACTGAGCGCCGGGAAAAGGTTGTTCAGTTGAAAGGACCGTCCAATACCCAAATGTGAAATCTGATAGGGTTTGAGCCCGCTGATCTCGCGGCCCTGAAACGTAACGGCCCCGGCTGACGGCTCCAAATGGCCGGAGATAAGATTGAACAGCGTTGTCTTTCCTGCCCCGTTCGGTCCGATAATGGAATAAACCTTTCCCTCTTTCACCTCCAGATCAACCTGTGATACGGCCTGAAGCGATCCGAAATTCTTTGTCAACAGCTCTGTCATTAATAACGCCATAATTTCCGGCCCTTTCGATAGAGAACTCACCCCTGAAGCGCACGATCACATGCCGTGTACCTCGGCCCCTAACTTCCCATACCTCCATCCACCGAATAGATGGACCCCGTTACATAGCTGGCTGCCGGTGACGCCAGAAAAGCCACCACCTCAGCGACTTCTTCCGGCGTTCCGCCCCGTCCGAGGGGGATGCTTTGTTCCATGGCCTTGATATTCTTTTCCGTGAGCACGGCCGTCATGTCCGTCTGGATATACCCGGGGGCAACCGCGTTCACCGTAATACCGGTTGTTCCCAACTCCTTGGCCAAAGATCGGGTGAAACCGATGAGGCCCGCTTTGACGGATGTGTATGCGGTCTCTCCAGGCCAACCTTTTAAACCCATAACAGAACCGATATTGATGATACGTCCCCATTTCTCCTTTGTGATGTACGGAAGGGCCGCCCTGCAGCAGTAAAAGGCGCCATAAAGACCTGATTTCAAAACCACATCCCAATGCTCCGGAGGGAGCCGTTGCAGGACCTTGGCCCTATGGGTGATCGCGTTGTTGACCAGGACATGAAGTTTTCCCATGGCTTGGATGGACTGGGCGATCATGGATTCCACGTCTTCCATGTTTCCACAATCTGCCCGGACAGCGACGCCGCTTCGTCCCATTTGAGAAACCCGATCCACAACATCTCGGGCTGCCTGGTCGTTGGAGACGTAGTTGACAACGACATCCGCCCCTTCTTTGGCCAGACGGAGGGCCGCGGCCCTGCCGATACCCCGCGACCCCCCTGTCACAAGGGCGACCTTACCCTCCAGCGTGCGCGCCAAAACCGACCCCTCTATTCACTGCCATTGTCTAATTCTGTATGTGTACTTCCCATGAAACTGGAAACTTGAAATTAGAGGATGATGATTTGAAATTTCAGATTCAATCTCCAATTTCCAATTTCAAATATCTTTGGTTAGCTCTTGATGCCTGCAAGATATTTGGCGATATTCTTTTTTGATTCCAGGTCGTAATTAGAGCGGATGCCGATTTTCTCCATGATGGGCGAGCCCCCGCCATGTACTCCTGCGTATTGACCCCATCCGGCCATGGCTGAACAGGAAAAATCTGAAATAAATCGGAACAGACGATGCAAGTCTTCAGATGAGACCTCAGGATTGCGGCTGATATATTTCTCAAGATCGGGGCCTGTTTCGGGATTGAGCCAGTCTTCTTCCGGGGGCAGCGTGGAGGGCAATCCACCGGCGATGGAATTGAGGATGTCATATTCATGATAGATATTCATACCGGCCATATACCTTCCTGTATTTGAATAAAGAAACTTGGGCGTATAAATTCCGGAGGAAGACTTCTTTGACCGGGCCGCAGCCGCAATCCCAGAGGCATAAACGAGTTCAGCGATGACCATCAGTTCTGTCAACTCGTCCACAATATGAGGTGATTTCCCCACCCCGTTGTACTCGGCTGCAAGGGCGGTGGCCCCCAGAATAATGTCCGTGATGGCGGGCTTGCAGCCACAATAGGAGTGGCGATGGAAACCGGCGAATGTCAATGCCAGTCGACCGGCGAATTCCCACTCGCCACACATGAATACCCGCTCCCACGGGACAAAGACATCGTCGAAAACCACTACCGAATCAGCGACACCATAGCGGTTGTACGGGGCCTTAAGTTCTATTCTGGGTCTGGGCGCTACGATCCGCGATATGATCTTTACACCATCCGTATCGGCGGGGATGGCAAACGAAACGGCCCACGCCTCTTCGTCCTTCGTGAAAGTCCTCGTAGGGATCACCAGGTGCTCATCCACATAGGGACCCATGGTAATATGATTTTTTGCGCCTCTCACCACAATCCCTTTGCTGTCCTTTTTTATCACATGAAGGTACAGATCGGGATCCTCCTGCTCCGAAGGTCTTGCCTTTCTGTTCCCTTTCACATCGGTCATGGCCGTACTTCCCACCAGGTCGTTGGCCTGATAATATTTCGTGAACTCCAGAAAATTATCGTGGTAATGGGTTCCCGTGGCGTCGTCGATATCTTTTGTGACGACCCCTATGGCATTCAAGGTATCCGTGGCCATACAGCGCTGTGCACATCCGCCAACCCGATGACAACACAATCGCTTCATTTCCTGCTGTTTGTAGAGGTCTTCAATGCTCAGGTTCAAGGCAGTAAACCGGTTGATCTCTTCACCCGTTAGATGAGAACGGGTCACCATCAGGTCCTTGAGTTCTGGATCGTTGACCGAATCAAAGGTGACCTTCAAGGTATTGATGGCCAAATCAAGCATGGGATCGTCACGCCCGATCTTTTTTCCATGGGCATAGACGTTGGGCTTCATTTTCTTGAGCCTTTGAACATACTCTTCAGATGTCTTTAGTGCCACAACGCACCTCCCTTTTCATTTTCATCCGACTTTCATCGTCGGGCTTAGGTAAAAAATCGCTATGCAATGTTTCAGGCCATCCCGCCGCTTACGCCAAGCACTTGACCCGTAACATACTTTGATCTGTCAGAGATAAAGAACCAGACCGCGTCGAGAACATCTGTGATTTCCCCCACATAGCCAAAAGGAATCTCTTCTGTTGCACGGGAAGACATCTCTTTCTCTATGCTCAAAGGTCTGACACCTCCGATAAATCCTGGAACAATACAATTCACGTTTACAGAAACATCCGACATACCCTGAGCCATGGTCTTTGTAAGGACCTCTGTACCCGCCCTGACGGTTTGATACCGGATGGGGTCAAGGAACTTATCCCACGCCCAAGGTGCCAGATATAACAACCTTTCTGACCGGGTCTTCCTCATCTCCTTTTCAATCGCACCGGCCAACTCTTGAGCGCAACTAAATTTGTCCTGTAATTCATCGATCAATACACCATCTTTTCGTTTGATGGCAGCCGAGTCCTTGGTTGCGATGCCCAAATCATGAATAACAATATCGATATGGCCGAAATCGTCTACGATTTCGGTAAAAAGCTGGGCCGTCAACCGAGCGTATCTCTTGCCGGAATAGATCTTTGCCTCTTGCCATTTCTCGGGTTCAGGGATGGGATACTCCCTTCTTTCCCCAAGACCGTCACGGGTCTGGATGGCCAGTCTTACCCCCCGGGTGAGAAGGGAAAAAGCGATTGCCTTTGCAAGCAGACTTTCTCCACCTAGAATCAGTACCGATTTCCCCTGTAGTTCTTCATTCTCCCAGCAGCGTCCCTTTGCTGAGGACGTGCCAACAAGCAACCCATTGAACGCCACATCAAGGATCGCCTTTTCCATCTCCATACGATCGATATGCCCTCTTAAATCCCAGCGTTTGACGACCCAGGTCTCTGCCATGGATTTAATAAGGTTGGCGGCAACGCGTGTGTTGAAATGCCTGAGCTGGCCCTTATCCATACCTTCTCGCAACACCTCTTCGATTCGAAGGACACGGGCCCTTTCTCTCTTGAGCAGTGCCTTCAGGAGGGGTGCGTCGAGGACGTGGGTCTCCTGATACAATAGGAGCACGGCGTCGGACCAATCATACATCAGTTTGAATTCTGCCTTGACCATTCGCCGGAGCTTTTCCAGCGGGTCATCGACGTTCTCTGTGGTCCGATTGCTCTCCCGGATTGCGATATTGTCTATGAACTGATGGATAAGAAAGAAGATATCCTGTTTCGAACCGACATATTCATATATGTTGCCGTGGCTGACGCCCGACGCCTCGGCCAATTCCCTCAGACTGGTCTGGTGGAAGCCCTTTTGAGAGAAGAGCTTGATGGCGGCAAGCACGATCTGTTCCCTGCGCCTGGCAACCAGTTCCTTGTTTCTGACCTTTGTTCGAACAACAGCCAATAGGAGATGTCTCCTTAGCATAAGCCCTAATCTGAAGTGCGCCACAATGAACTGCGCCTTTGCTCCTAAGGCTTCACGTCCGAAAAACAGATTTACTATGTGGATAAAAGAGATGTAACCATTGGTATGCGGTGCTCTTGAAGGATGAATTCAACGGATATTCAGTTTTCCGACCGTATGGTCAGCGACCGACTAAATGTTCCATAGAATAGGTATCTTTCCTTTGTCAAGAAAAAAATTCGATATCTTGAACGAGACCCCCACGACGCTTGTCAAACCCCCGACACGAACCGGGTGGCGTCTTAAATGACTCGAATCTCAAGATCCGGCTCCGGAAAAAAATATGGAATCATGATCACCCTTTAGAAAATTCAGGTTACATGAATTCAGGGATGGAGGGATTTGGGGATAGACCATCTGTGGGGGTCAATCGGGTGTAAGCGTGACAGCCCCGGTATAGCCGGGATGTCTGCGGCAATAAAATATGTGTTAGAAATCCCGCTTTGGGGGACAAGACGCGAAGAGGTTTGGTGATCCCGCAGGACGGCATCCCGCTGATGAGCGGGAGCCCCTCATCGGGTTGCGGCCGTCAGGCCTCAGGTTATAAAGGCGTTACGGCATGAATCAGAGGTGGCTACGCAAGACCACGTCGTTTGGCATACTGGTATGCGAGGCCCAGAGCCTTGATGCAGCGCTCGGGTTCTGCAAATACGGGAAATCCGAGGTCCTCGATCCGCTCGGTTAATTCTCGAACCGTATCGGAATTCGGGCCATAGACCCAGGTGACCACCGGTTTGTGGTTCAAGGCCTTTAGTCCTTCATAGGCTTCCATATAGGCCCTCTGGTTATTCCCGTGGGCGTCGTGCCAGAGCACATTGAAAAAGCAGTCCACGTTTTCATCCGCGATGACTTCCTGTACAATGCCGGAATAGACCGTGGAAAAATCCTTTACCGTTGGGATCATAGGGCCCAAATCCACGGGAATATTTCCCAACCCGGGGAACATGTCTTCAAATCGATTCGCGGTTTCACGGGCCAGGCGTGCTGTGGTCAGTCCGTATTCGGCCCCTCCATCTGCGGCCAGTACGGCCAGCGCACCCGTGTAGGTCACCATTCCAAAACGGTTTCCCTGGGGAAGGGGCTGGGAGACGAATATCTTGGGTAGTTCAAAGAGTTCCCGGAACCCCTGAATCCGAAGGACCCCGGCCTGCCGACATGCCATCTCGAAAATGGCATCATCGATGGCGAGGGAACCGGTGTGGGATGCGGAGGCCCGGGCCCCTTCCTGTGTGGTACCCAGTTTCAGGGCCAGGATCGGCTTCTTCGCACTCACACGTTCGCACACATCCAGGAACCGACGTCCGTCGCGTATGGTTTCCAGGGAGAGCGCGATGACCTCGGTCGACGGGTCGTCTGCCAGATATTCCAGAAGGTCGCACTCATCGAGGTCGCATTTGTTTCCAAAATCGCATATCTTGCTGATGCCGCACCGGAGATCTTTATAGGGAAACGCCTGCGGATTGATCATCCCGGTTTGAGAACAGATGGTGACGGCCCCTTTTTTGAAGGTGGCGTACCCGGCATCGTAGGGGCCGGGATTCAACCCGTTTAGATTATTCACGATGCCGGCGGTGTTGGGACCGATGATACGGATCCCGGATTCTCTGGCAATCCCCACCACCTCTTCCTGCAACTTGGCTCCTTCCGCGTCCCTTTCAGCGAAACCGTCTGCAACCAGCACAATGGCCCGTACACCTTCCCGGGCACACGCCCTGATGACAGCGGGCACATTTCGCGCATTGATCATGATGAGCACCAGATCCAGCTTTGCCGGAACGTCCTTAATGGATGGGTAGACCCGGAGCCCCATGACCTCCTCGTAAGATGGGTTAACAGGGTAAATACCCCCCGGGTAACCGGCTTCCAGAAGGTTCTTTACCACCACATATCCGCCAAAGACACCTTGTCTGAACGAACCGATAACCGCAATGCTTTTGGGCTCAAAAAAGAGCGAGAAATTGTTGGGTGTTTCCATCTTTCTAATCGTCAACCTCTACCTTTCTCATTCCTAGTTTTTGGATACTGGATGCTCGATTCTGGATACTGAATATCGATGATTCCTCAACTTTAGGCACGTTAGTCACTTCAAACTTTAGACATTTCTCTTACCGGGTACCCTTTGGATTGAATATTGATTATTGTCTATTCGTTACATTTCGGTGTTCCGGACAAAATCC
>Ga0272444_10006027_pt1 | contig 10431 bp, 7 predicted proteins | sample SSMForm13_FD_201033 | JGI IMG/M metagenome (GOLD analysis project Ga0272444, IMG submission 201033) | Marine sediment archaeal communities from Little Sippewissett salt marsh, Falmouth, MA, United States - SSM-Form-13 | ecosystem: Environmental > Aquatic > Marine > Wetlands > Sediment ...
CCACCACTGAAGGACCAGCCGACAGATGAAATGTGCGAAAAATGCGGCAGCCCCATGGTGCAAAAGCAGGGGCGCTTTGGCCCGTTCCTGGCCTGCTCGGCTTACCCGGCCTGCAAAAATACCCGTTCCTTGAAGGGAAAGGCCCAATCTGAAGCCAAGCCCACGGGTGTCAGGTGTCCCGAGAAAGGATGCGGTGGCGAGCTTGTTTCCCGCCGGTCCAGGCGGGGGAAGGTCTTTTATGGATGCAGCCGTTATCCTGCCTGCACCTTCGCGATCTGGGACAAACCCGTTGCCAAGGCTTGTCCCCAGTGTGGGGCCCCCTTTCTCGTGGAGCGCACCACCAAGAAACACGGGCTGCACCTCAGCTGTCTAGACAAGGAATGCGCCTACCAAGAGCCCCATCAAGAATAGTCATGAAGCCTCCTTTTTTAGCCGGCGAAATCCACAGTCATACTCAGCCTGACGCCGCCAAGCGTCAAAACCTTGACAAATAACACACCCCTAAATCAGGCCTCCCAACCTTACGAATCCGATGAGCTTAACCAAGACCCGTCAGTGTCCTGAGATTGCAGACCATCATTTTCTCGACCATTTCGGCATGGTTCCTGCTATGCGGAAGGTTGACGTAGTGTTGCCCCCAAAGGGAATTGAGGATTTCTGCAGTTCCGACAAATCGGTTCGGGGAATGCACGCGCTTTTGCAGTTTGACTGTAGGATCTCATGTAAGGAGAGGTGACCATGGCAGTGGAAGTTCTAGATACCCTGGGTCAGAAGTGCCCTCAGCCGGTCTTGAAGATCGCTGTGAAGGCCCCGGATATGAAACACGGTGACATTTTGGAGGTATTGGGAGACTGCCCGACCTTTGAAAAAGATGTGCGCACCTGGTGTGAGCGGCTGGGCAAAGTCTTTCTTTCCGTAAAGGATGAAGGGCAAAACAAGAAGAGGATCCAGATACAGTTTTAGAAGGCACATGAGCGGTCAAGAAGCCTCGACACGTAATGAGATGCTTATACCCTGGCAATGGCAATGCGCTCGTCGCGCCGCCTACGAGAGGCTTTCCTGTGGAAAGGAAGCTTGAAGGGTGAAAAGGAAACTAAAATGCTGGGAATTCTTTCAATGTAAGGAAGAGGAATGCCCGGTTTTCAAGTCAAAGGTGCTGAATTGTTGGCTCATCCCAGGCACCCATTGCCGAAATGAGATCCAAGGAAAGTTCTTGGAAAAAATCGAGATGTGCCTTAAATGCCGACCCTTTCAAGCAAATATAGATACCCGTTCCATCGAAAACACGCTTGCGGTGGTCAATAAACAACTCACAGAATTCAGGCACATGGTTGAGGAGCGAGATAGGGAGTTGGAAGGCACCAGCATGGAGTTGGCCCTGGGCTTGTCCGAGGTCTTCGAGGCGCTAAAAAAGATCGCTTCAGGAGACTCTGAAGCCAGGACACCCGAAACCTCAGAACTCGATTTGATCAGGAAACTCAAACACATGGTCAACCTGACCGCTGAGAATCTCGCAGAAATCGTTGATCTATCCCATGAATTTGCCATCGGTCTGGCTGAGCACTTCGATGTATTGCACAGGGTCTCAAAAGGTGACCTCAATGCCCGGGTATCTGGGATTTCAAAAGTAGACCTGTTGGAATCCTTAAGAAACGTAACGAACGAGATGGTGGAAAGTGTATCCACAGAGATTGCCGAGCGCAAGCAGGCGGAGGAAGCTCTGCAGAAGAGCCGGGAGCGTTTCAGAGATATTGCCTATAGTATGGCCGATTGGATCTGGGAAGTTGACGAGAACGGTGTATACACTTACTGTTCGCAAAAGGTTGAAGACCTCCTGGGGTATTATCCAAACGAAATTCTAGGAATGACACCCTTTGATCTCATGCCACAGGATGAAGCCGAAAGGACAGGAGAGATTTTTTCTAAGATAGCCCAGAAGAAAGAGCCTATCACAGAAATGGAAAACTGGAACAACACCAAAAATGGCAGACTCATCTGCCTTGTCACCAACGGCGTACCCATCCTCGATGAACAAGGCAATCTTAAGGGCTACCGCGGAGTAGACAAAGACATCACCGAGAGAAAGCGTGCCGAGGAGGCCCTAAGAGAGAGCGAGGAGCTGCTGAGAGCCACGATCGAATCGACCGGGGACGGCATCCTCGTGGTGAACCACGAAGGACACGTCACCCACACCAATGCGCGGTTCGCTGAGATGTGGCGCATACCAGACGAACTGATCGAGTCAAGGGACGATCAGAAGTTGCTCGATTATGTCCTGGATCAGTTGGCAGAACCCGAGGCGTTCCTTTCAAAAGTCCAACAACTATACCAGTCATCGGCAGAAGACCTTGACACGCTTTTCTTCAAAGATGGTCGGGCCTTCGAACGTTTTTCGTCTCCGTTGATTCGAGACGGGGAAACAGTGGGGCGGGTCTGGAATTTTAGAGACATCACCGAGCGCAAGCAGGCCGAGACGGCCTTAGAGAAGGCCAAAGAGGCAGCAGAGGCGGCCAACGCCGCGAAAAGCGAATTCTTAGCCAACATGAGCCACGAGATCCGGACCCCCATGAACGGCGTCATCGGCATGACGGGGCTGTTGCTCGACACGAAACTGACCCCCGGACAGCGCGATTATGCAGAAACGGTGCGCGTCAGCGCCGATTCGTTACTGCAGATAATCAATGACATCTTGGACTTGTCAAAGATTGAGGCTGGGAAATTAGACCTGGAAATCCTCGACTTTGATCTTCGAACGACCTTAGAAAGCGTGTGCGATGTCCTGACGGAGAGAGCTGCCAAGAAAGACGTCTCATTTTCGTTTATGATCCCTCCCGAGGTTCCACGTTGGCTCCGGGGGGATCCTGGGCGTCTTAGGCAGATATTTCTTAACCTTGGGGGCAACGCAGTGAAGTTCACGCAGCACGGCGAGATAGCCATCCAAGTCTCGCTGGACGAAGAGACCGACACGCACGCCACGGTTCGCTTCGCTGTCAAGGATACGGGGATCGGCATCCCCCCGAATCGCTTGAGTCGTCTCTTTAAGTCGTTCTCCCAGGCAGACGGCTCAACCACCCGCAAGTATGGCGGGACCGGTCTCGGACTCGTTATTTCTAAACAGCTCGCTGAAAAGATGGGGGGCGAAATCGGCTTGGAGAGCCGACAGGGTCAGGGCTCGACATTCTGGTTTACGGCGGTTTTTGAGAAACAACCCGAACATCAAGAGGCTCTGCGGGTGCTACCCGCCGACATCCTGGGCAAACGGATCCTGGTGGTGGACGACAACGCAACCAACCGGGAGGTGCTCTCTGCCTACTTGGGATCGTGGGACTGTCAGTGTCGCACGGCCTCAAGCGCCAAGGAGGCGCTTCGCATGCTGCGTCAGGCTGTTAAAACCGGCGAGCCCTTTCACCTGGTGATCCTTGATCATATGATGCCAGAGATGGACGGCGAAGACCTGGGCCGGGCCATCAAGAAAGCCCCGGCACTCAAGGAGACGGTCTTGGTCATGCTTACTTCTTGGGGCCGGCGGGGCGATGCGGCCCGGGTGAAGGAAATCGGTTTCAGTGCCTATCTGACAAAGCCCGTCAAGCACTCTCAGCTCTTCGATTGTCTGGTGACGGTCCTTGGCGAAGAGCCAGAGGGAGCCAAGGAGGATGAGAAGCCGCCCCTGGTGACACGTTACAGCCTGGCCGAGGCAAAACACAGGATGCGTATCCTGCTGGTGGAAGATAACGTCGTTAATCAGAAGCTCGCCACGCGCCTTTTAGAAAAGATGGGCTACCGTTCCGATGCCGTGGGTAACGGCAAAGAGGCGGTTAAGGCCCTTGAAATGGTGCCCTATGATGTGGTGCTCATGGATGTGCAGATGCCTGAAATGGATGGCTATGAAGCCACCAGGCTGATCCGTGATCCCCAATCCAAGGTGCGCAACCACGATGTTCCCATCATCGCCATGACGGCCAACGCCATGAAGGGTGACCGGGAACGCTGCATCAAGGCCGGGATGGATGATTACATCTCCAAACCGATTCAGCCCGAAACATTTTTCGAAGTCATCAAAGCGTTCCTGCCTGAGTCTGGCTCGGATCCAAACATGGAATAAGGCGTGTCACAATAGTGGCCTGCACGTTTCCATAACAAGGGGCCGGTCCAGGTTTCCCATCATACGAGCCCTCCTTTCGGCAGGCTTCATGCCCCAAGGCCAATTCCTCGAAAATACCTCATGTATGCCATGTCTATATTGAGCCGAAATGTCATTTCAGGTTGGCATTGCTCCTTCTTTGTTCTTTTTGAACGCCGGCATAAAGCTAGGCTGGCCAAATGAATATCCGCAGCTTTTTCGTGAGAAACGGATTTATATTGACTTAAAATAACAATTAGGGTCTAATGTCCCCCAAAAGGAGGTGGACACAACATGGACAAAAAGGCCCTGCTCAACACGAGGGAGGTCTCCCATTTTTTGGATATCAATGAAAAGATGGTTTACAGCCTTATTGCAGACAAGGGGCTGCCAGCTACCAAGGTAACGGGAAAGTGGCTTTTCCCTCAGCATCTTGTGGAACGCTGGCTGGAAAACCAGACCATCAACTATCCCAAGGATGCCTATCCACTTCCCCCTTATCATGGCCTGCTGATCATAAGTGGGAGCAACGACATCCTCCTGGACAAAGCTATTTCACTGTTTAATCGGCTTTATCCCGAGCATATGGCGGTCTTCGGCAATGTGGGAAGTCAGGGTGGCTTAATAGCGCTGGGGCGGGGCCTCTGCCACATTGCGTCAAGTCACCTTTTGCAGGAGGATGAAGAGGAATACAACTTTGACTTTGCCAGTCAGGAACTCAAAGGGCAACTGCCGGCCGTAGTGAATTTCTGCCAAAGGGAACAGGGTCTCTTGGTGGCCAAAGGAAATCCCAAGGGCATTCACAGCATTTCTGATTTGGCTCAGCCGGCGATAAGGATCACCAATCGCCCACTGGGAACAGGCACCCGCTTGCTCCTTGACCGAGAACTGGAAAAGGCCGGCATTAAAGGGTCGGAAATTGAAGGGTATGGACGTGAATTGCGGAGCCATTTGGACGTGGGTCTTGAAGTGCTATCCGGGCGGGCAGACGCAGCGCCCGGCATAAAGCCTGTGGCGAGTCTCTTGGCGTTGGACTTCATCCCCCTTCGCTGGGAGCGTTATGATTTACTTGTTTCCAAGGATCGCTTTTTCGAACAGGGGGTACAGCTCTTTCTCGGTCTACTCCATGAATCTCCCTTCAAGGAGTTGACTCAGGAACTGCACGGCTACGATCTGAGTCTGTGCGGCAAAGTGGTTTTTCCAAAACAATCCAAGAAGAATGCGCAGGAATAAGAGATGAAAAGAGGTCTGGCTTGGATCTTGACACTGGTTGTCGCTGTGTTGACGGTTCCTGAAGCAACCAAAGGGGCTGAAAGATTCCTCAAGATGTCCACCACTACGAGCACAGAAAATTCCGGACTCTTGGACGTGTTACTCCCTGAATTCACGAAGGAGACCGGCATTCAGGTCAAGGTCTTCGCCAAGGGGACCGGTGCAGCCATCCGAGATGGTGTGGACGGCAACGTGGACATCATCTTTGTGCACGCCAAGGAGAGGGAGGAGAAATTCGTCCACGAAGGCTACGGTGCCTACAGGTTGGCGGTGATGCATAATGATTTCGTGATTCTCGGCCCCGCCGCTGACCCAGCGGGGGTCAAGGGGACTGGTGATGCAGCCAAGGCGTTGAGGAAGATTGCCGACCATAGGGCTACGTTTGTATCTCGGGGGGATGACAGTGGCACCCATACCAAAGAAAAGGCATTGTGGAAGGCCACTGGGGTGCCCCTGAGAACGGAGACCACGGAGATCGTTAAAATGGGGAAAAGGCAAAGGGTTTTTTCCCAACACCCCGAAGGACTCGGGCAGTGGTACCTTTCCATCGGGCAGGGCATGGGCAAGACACTGACCTACGCCGAGGAAAAGCAGGCTTATACCCTAGCGGACCGGGGGACCTATTTGAAGTACAAGTTTGGCAGAGAGCAGGGCCTGGATCTCAAGATTGTTTTCGAAGGAGACGCGGAGCTGTTGAATCCTTACGGCATCATCCCAATCAATCCGAAAAGGCATCCTCATGTCAAGTTCAAGTGGGCGGACCGGTTTGCCCAATGGTTGATATCGCTAAAGGCACAAAGCCTCATTGCCCGTTACAAGATCGAGGGACAACAGGCATTCTTCCCGGACGCCATTCCCCATACGAAGTAGTTTTCCTTGAGTCCTCATGCTACCAGCTGAGAGATAAAGGATTCATCTTATGAGTTTTCTCATCGATAGCTTTCTGTCTGCCATACTACTCATTTGGTCGCTGGACCCCGGACTCCTGGAAATTATCGGTGTTTCTCTCAAGGTAAGTTGCACATCGACGCTCATTGCCAGTTTGCTGGGGGTTCCGGGTGGATTTGTCATCGCCTTTAGCGAGTTCCCCATGAAGCGTCTGCTTATCACCATACTCAACACGTTGTTGGCCCTACCCACGGTAGTCGTGGGGCTTTTTGTCTATGCCTTCATCTCTAGGAGAGGGATTTTTGGCGTTTTTGACCTCCTTTATACCCAGAAGGCCATGATCATCGGCCAGGTCATCCTCATCATACCCATCGTTGCCACTTTCACCATCTCTGCCGTTAGCCGCATCGATGATCGGTACCGAAAGACCGCTCTGACTGTGGGAGCCAACCTCCTCCAGACCGCATGGATGATTGTCCGAGAAGCCCGTTTCAGCATTGCGGCCGCGATCATTGCTGCCTTCGGCAGGGTTATCGCTGAGGTTGGAATCAGTATGATGCTGGGCGGCAACGTCAAGGGCTTCACCAGGACCATGACCACGGCCATGGCCCTGGAATATGATAAGGGACAATTCGTGTTGGGTGTTGCGCTAGGCATTGCACTGCTTGCCGTGGGCTTTGCGGTGAACCTTTTTTTCAACTATTTTCAGGGGAAGGTCCGGGTATGAGCCCCGTGCTCTTCGAGCTAAAAAACCTAAAAAAGGTTTATGATGGACGAACGGTTCTGGATCTGGAAAGACTTTCCCTGGACCGGGGAAAAATCATAAGCCTCCTGGGGCCCAATGGTGCCGGAAAGACCACGCTCTTGGAAATCATGGCATTTCTCTCCAGCCCGAGTTCTGGCGAGGTATGGTTCGACCAGGAGAAGGTGGATTTCACCACCGGCAAAGTCATACACCTTCGGCGAAAGGTTGTGCTCGTTGAGCAACAGTCCATCCTGTTTACCACAAAGGTTTGGAAAAACGTGGCCTTTCCGCTGAAAATACGAGGCACACCCAAGGCAAGGCGGCAGGAGATCGTAGAGGAACTCCTAGACCTCGTGGGCATGGGGGCGTTCAGACACGGGAAGGCCCATAGGCTATCGGGTGGAGAAACCCAGCGGGTCGCCATTGCCCGGGCCCTTGCCTGTTTTCCAGAGGTTATCCTTCTGGACGAACCCACAGCCAACGTGGATGTGGAAAATCAGATCGCCATCGAGCGAATCATCCAAGAGATCAACCAGACAAAAGGTATTTCGGTCATTTTTACGACCCACAATATGATCCAAGCGTCAAGGCTGGCAGATGAAACCGTGTTCCTCTACGAAGGAAAGGCGGCACGCTCCATTTATGAAAACATCTTTAGCGGTCACATTGAAACAGAGAGAAACGGTTGCAAACGCTGTGTACTCCAGCACGGCCTGAGCTTGGGAGTGGACTCCGAGAAATCGGGTCCGGTCCGCATATCTATTGATCCGAGCGCGGTAAAGATCAGCCAAAATCAAGGCAACGCCTCACTCGAGAACACCTTCCAAGGAAAGCTCATTCAGCTGACCGACCAACAGAGCCGGGTGAGGGTTCTCGTTGATGTCGGGATACCACTCAGTGTCTTGATGCCAAAGGAGATGTTCGGGAGCCTGGGTCTGGGGATGGGAGACGACGTATGGCTCACCTGTCCACAACAAAGCATTCAGGTTTTCTGATTGAAGATCCCTGCAGTCCATACGCTCGCTTCTGTGGCTCAACATCAGGGCCCTTTGGCCGAAACAACCTGTTGACATACAACCGCCGTTTCACTTATACTTTTATTGTCTAAATGGAAATTCTTTTAAACAGTTAGACGATTCTTGGGTCTCCTGCCAGGAACTGCCGAATAGACGCCTTCCCATTTGGGGAGTGCGTCTTTGTCATCCCTGATGGGCTACGTTGCCAAGGTCTCTAGCGTTCTTTGATCAAAAGGATGATTATGTCCGTCGATTTTGAAGGCCTCCGTGTCGTTTCCTTTGAAAGCCGCAAAGCCTCTGAGATGGCTGAACTGATCAGGGCAGCTGGGGGCACACCGGTTATTGCTCCTAGCATGCGGGAGATTCCTCTCGAGCAAAACAGTGAGGCGCTCACCTTTGCCAAGCTTCTGCTCGCCGGCTGGATCGACGTCCTGATCCTCACGACCGGTGTTGGCACACGCCTTCTGGTCAAATCGGTATCGACGAAATACGACACCCGCGACTTTGTGGACGCTCTGAATAAGATTAAGATTGCTGCACTCGGGCCCAAGTCCGTGGCTGCGCTGTGGGAGATGAACATCGCGCCGACCATTCTTGTTCCCAGGCCTTATACGTGGAGCGATTTGTTGGCAACCTTCGACGAGCAATATCGGGTGGATAACAAACGGGTGGCGGTTCAAGAATATGGGCAGTCAAACCCCGAACTGGTCCAGGCCTTGGAGGATCGGGGAGCTCAGATCTTGCCTGTGCCCGTTTATCGATGGGGGTTACCTGAAGACCTGGGTCCCCTTCGCAGAGCCATCCGGGATATCATCGGCGGCGACAGCGGGCGTGTGGGTTTTGCTTTATTCACCAGCGCCACGCAGGTGCGCCATGTCTTCCAGGTCGCAAAGATGGATGGCCTTGAAGGCAAATTGCGCGAAGCCTTCAAGGAGGTTTGCATCGGATCTGTGGGGCCCGTTGCCAGCCGAGCCATCACCGAGCAAGGATTGACTGTGGATTACGAACCCGATATGCCCAAAATGGCTCACCTGGTGCGAGAGATGGCGCGCCGCGGGGGCGACTTACTTGACAAGAAACGAACCGCTTCTGAAAACCGGGTTGATACCAATCAATGGCGCCGCATTGATATGGTTTGGCAGCCGAGTACCGATGGACACCCTACCATCAAAGATTCTGTGTTCATGAAGGCATGTCGGCGCGAAGAGACGCCCTACACGCCCATATGGATCATGAGACAGGCCGGGCGATATCAGCGTGAATACCTGAGAATTCGGAAGAAGGTCACCATGCTGGCGTTGTGCAAAACGCCTGAATTGGCGGCCGAGGTGACATTGATGGCCGTGGACCGTCTCGGCGTAGACGCAGCCATTATTTTTGCGGACATCCTGCTGGTCACTGAGCCTATGGGTTTGAATCTGGAATTCGTCAAGGGCGAGGGCCCCGTCATCTATAATCCGGTACGCACACGGGCAGATGTGGATCGGCTCAATAAGCCTGACGTAAATGAACTGGCTTATGTGTTTGATGCCTTAAAGATTACTCGCCGCGCCTTGCGGCCCGACATTGCTTTAATCGGCTTTGCCGGGGCACCGTTCACTATTGCATCGTACATGATCGAAGGCGGCAAATCAGACCACTACGTGAAAACCAAAACCATGATGTACCGGGATCAGGCAACGTGGCATGCCCTTATGGAACACCTCACCAAGATCCTGATTGACTACCTCAATGGTCAGATCGCCGCCGGGGCTGATGCGGTGCAGCTCTTTGATAGCTGGGTCGGTTCCCTATCCCCTGACGATTACCGCCAGTTTGTCATGCCTCACGTTAAACGCCTCATCGATGGGCTTGACAGGTCTGCCCCGGTGATCCACTTCAGCACGGGCAACCCTGCTCTGTTGACTCTCATGAAAGACGCGGGCGGTGATGTCATCGGCCTCGATTGGCGTTCCGACCTGGCCGTTGCCTGGTCCATCCTCGGTGATGATGTGGCGGTCATGGGCAACATGGACCCCATCGTTTTGTATTCGTCGCCCCAAGAGATTCGGGCTCACGTGCAAGCCATTCTGGACAAAGCGGCGGGACGGCCGGGGCATATCTTCAACTTGGGCCATGGCGTCTTGCCTGATATGCCCCCGGAACACGTGGCCGAATTGGTGGACGCGGTCCACGAACTCTCGGCGAGATCTTAGCTCAAAGCTCAGGGCTGAAAGGTCAAAGGTTGTCGATTTGTAACGCTTTAGCGCTTTAAGAAACAGGCATATTGTCCAGGCCTCCTTTCGCTCTGTCTAAACCGGTTTTTGATCAATCTAAGGCTCGCTCCAGGGGCTTTGAAAACTCACCCTTTGGGTTCAGACAGTTCAAAGCCCTTATCTTGCGCTTTGCCA
>Ga0272444_10006029_pt1 | contig 10427 bp, 9 predicted proteins | sample SSMForm13_FD_201033 | JGI IMG/M metagenome (GOLD analysis project Ga0272444, IMG submission 201033) | Marine sediment archaeal communities from Little Sippewissett salt marsh, Falmouth, MA, United States - SSM-Form-13 | ecosystem: Environmental > Aquatic > Marine > Wetlands > Sediment ...
GTCCTTGAGCTTGTAGTAGTTCCGGTAGGTGACGGCAAAGGGGGACTCCTGCTGGCCGGGCTCCCCCAGATAGGAGAAGCAGCGGGCGTACATGTCGAAGCTCTGCTTTCGGGAGGCCACGGCCATGTCGATCTTCTGGAGCGCCTGGACATACCCGTTCCACGCCTTGGCCTGCTTCAGCCGGTCCTCGATCCGCCGGGCCTTTTTCTTGTCGATGCTCTTGTAGGTGGACTCGAGCACGGCCTCCTTGTCTTTTTTGATTCGATTCGCCACGCCCGCCCCTTCCTCTTTTCCCTTTTCCGCCTTGGCGAGCGTCTTGATCTCATCCAGGTGGGTCACCATGCCGGCCCATGACGGGGCGTCGCTCTGGGCCTTCAGGGCGGCGATCTCCCGGGCCGCCCGATCGAGCAGCAGGAAGTAGGGGTTCCGGTCCGTGGTCATGAGGGAGGCCATGCGCCGCCACCCCGCCCCGGTGTCTCCCCGGTTCATGCCGTCGTGAAAGCGCTTGATGAAGGCAAACCAGGCATCGAAGAAACCCTGCTCGTACCAGGACCAGAAGCCCTTCACATTCTTCTCGAACAGGGGCTTGGCGGTCTCGTCGTTCAGGGCTGCCTCAATGGTCTCGATAAAGGCGTGCACGTGGGTGCGGCCCTCGGAGGTAAAGGCCGCCGGCACGTGGACCCCCTCGTGAAAATCCCCGGCCTCGGAGACGCCCCAGAAATCGGTCAGGAGCACATCCGGGGTGTCGGGGACCCACTTTCGAATGAGCCAGCGCAGGTCGCCGCCCTTCTTGTTCAGGAGATCCACCAGGGCCAGCCGGAACTCCTCGAGCCTCTCTCGCGTTTCAGGCCGGTCTTTGTCCCAGGCCAGGTAGGCATAGTAGATGTCCCCGAACTTGGCGGCGACCTCCGGCGGGATTCCCTTGTCCCGGGCCATGAGGAGATCCGATGTGATCATCCTGAACTCATCGGCCACGGTCAGCTTTTTGCCCGCAAGGTGCTCCTTGAGCACGGTGATCCGCGCCACGGCATACCCGAGGTAGTCCACGAACTCGTCCTCGGGGGTCTCCCTGGTCACACGCTCGAGGTTGTGCGTGAGCTTCTCGTCCATGGGGCCGAGAAACCCCTTCTCGAAGAGGTTCGAGAAATGGATCCTCAGTTCACTCACCACCTGAAGGCTCTGATTCAGGCCGAACCGGGGCAGGAGCCAGGACCGGTTCTTCTCGTCCATCTCCAGGATCTCGAGACGCATCTTGTCCAGCATGAGGAGGTCCGTGGCCTTGTCCCCGGTGAGGCGCGGCGGGTCGTAGAAGGCCTGCGTGAACCCCTGCATGGTGGTGTGGTTGTGGACATAGGAAAATCCGAGCAGGCCGCAGACGGAGAGGCCCACCAGGAGCCAGGCCAGCAGGCCGAGGTTCCGGGTCAGCCGGCGCCAGACGAGGAACTCGAGGATCGGGCTGAAGACGTTCCGGTCCGTGGGAAGGATGCTCTGGAAAAAGTCTCTCAGGAAGAGCCCCGCCTCCTGGTCCGGCTCGGGTTCGGCCGGAGGCTCCATGCCCGTGAGGGAAAGGAACTCGGACAGGGGGGAGCCTTCGCGACGGGCGCTGGAAAAGTAGAGCCCCCGCAGGAGAGGCGTCTCCTGAAAGGCATTCTCCTCGAAGATCGCCTTCAGGAACATGGAAAGGCCCGGGCCGAGCCGTTCGAACTCGTTCGGAAAGAGAAGGGTCCCGGGGGAGGGATTCGTGGGGCGGTTCACGAGAATGAGCCGCAGCGCCTTGAGATCCTCGGCGATCTTATCGAGGCCTTTGTCGGCGACCTCCTCCCAGTAGGGGTTCAGGTCCACATTCATATAGCCCATGGCCTGGGAAATGGACTCCGGCGGAAGCCGGTGGGTGAAATCGGTGAACCCGTGCACCAGGTCCATTTTCGTGACCAGGACATAGACCGGAAACCGGGCCCCCATGATGCGCATCATCTGATCGATCCGCCGGCGAATGCTCTGGCCGTCCTCCCGGAGCTTTTTCTCGTCCCGGCTGAGGAGCTTGTCCGCCGAGATACCGACGATCACGCCGTTCAGGGGCTCCCGTTTCCGATACCTCGAAAGGAGGGTGAGAAACTGCTTCCACTCTTCCAGATCCGGGCCTTCGTCGATGGGAATGGTGTACCGGCCGGCCGTGTCCAGGATCACGGCCTGCTCGAAGAACCACCAGTCGCAGTTCCGCGTGCCCGAGAGGCCGGAGGCCCGGGACACCTCGGTCATGGAGGAGCTGAGCCTGGAGTTCTTGATGGCCGACGTCTTTCCCGTCCTGGACTCCCCCATGATGAGAAACCAGGGAAGGACATAGAGGGGATTGCCCTTTTTTCTCAGGCGTGAGCCCTGAAGACGCTTGACCGACACCTTCCAGTGCTCCTGAAGCTCCTGGAGCTGGAGCCGCTCGGAGACCGGCGCGTCCTTGATGGCCTTGCGGTCCTGGTCGATCACCCGCTGGACGAACTTTCGCTCCCGGCCTCTCACGAGAAGCTTCTTGAGGAAAACGACGCCGATGACAAGCCCCACGACTCCGGCGACGAGAGCGCCGCCCACCCACAGGGGCCAGTCCCGGGTCCGGCAGAGCCAGTACGCGAGCGCGCAGAGGAGGGCGATCAGGAAAAGGGCCAGAAGCCCCTTGAACAGGATACGAATTGCCTTGCCCATGACTCCCTTTTCGCAAGACCTCCGCTACGTGGAAACGGAGGGTTGAAGGCGCCCCGCGGGCCGGTGCATGCGGGACAAGGACCTTCCGGAGGTTCGAGAGGCCACGTGCGCCCCTTGTGTCCGGGTCAGAACCCGGAGCCGAAAAACCGCGTGACCTCGGCCCGAAGCATCCGTTCGAAAAGCACGTAGAGGCCCGCAAAGAGCAGGACCGGCAGGAACGCCACCCCAAGGGAAAAGGGGGTCACTCCCCGCCACACCTTTCTCTTCCGGGACCGTTTCCGTCCGGTGTCGGGCTCGTACCCTTCCGGAAAGAGCTCCTGTGGAAAGGTCAGATCCGTGTTGTCCGTCACCCGTTTGAGGTTCGTGTAGCGGATGTCCTCCATCTTCCCATCGTCCGAGGGCTCGAAGTACTGTCCCCGGAATCCCAGGGCCAGGCAGAACGCGTAGACCTCCCGAACGGGCCGTGCCTCCGCGGCCAGCGCATTGAGCCGGGAGAAGAACTCCTCCCCTGCGGCCGTGGTGTTGAAGTACTCCCGTTGAAGCTGGGCGGTCTCCCAAGTCCCCTTTTCGGGCCATGCCGAGCAGAGGATGCGCTCGTCCACCCAGGCACAGACCGGAAAGAAGGCCTCCTTCCAGTCCCCGGGGTCGATCTCCCGGTCATCCCTGCATGCCTCGGATCGGGCAATGAGCGTGTGAACCGCCTCGAAGACCGAATCGTAATCCGGGGCGTCGGTTTCGCCGGCATCGGCCACATAGGCCGTGTAGGCGATCAGTTCCGTGAAGCAGTCGAGCAGCGCCATGGGCCCCTTCCCTTCCCCTTCGGGGTTGTCACATACGTGAGATCACCAGGTCCACGCCGGCATCCTCCGGCGCGTCGTCCCAGTGCAGGCAGAGGTTTCCGCTTCGGGCCAGGTCCGCCCACCGCGGGTGGGTCGTGTCCAGCATGAAGCAATAGGAGCCCGGCCGCTTCGGAATGCCCGGTGGGGGCGACGGCCTGGCCTCCGCCGGGACGCCGGGCAGAGCGCGGGCCATGAGGTTGGCCATGGCCTCCGTGCTTCCGATCTTGGCCAGGTGCTCGATGGCATTGTGCACCGTTTCGGCGTCCTCCCCGGTCCGAACGACCAGGCAGAAGGCATTGCGCTCGGAAAGGGCCTCCAGGGGGACCTGTCCCTTGAAGTCGTGCTCCTCGCGAATGAGGTGTATGACGTTCTCCGCCCCCACGATGATGGCGTCGACCAGCTCCCCGATGAGGGTCTCGGCCCCGCGAAAGCACCCGGTCAGGTCCTCGTGGTCATAGTCGGGCATCAACGGGGTCTCATCCACGAGCCTGCCCAGGGCGTTCACGCGATCCGTGAAGGTACTCAGCTCCCCGACGAGCTGGCGGAAGAGGCCGAACAGGTGCCAGGGATGAACCACAGGGGTCTCGACCCAGTGATGGAGCAGGGGGACGTATCGATTGAAGAGGGAGAGGGCCAGGAGGTAACGAAGCGTGTTCCCCTCGAAATCCGACGACCGGACGTCCCTGGTGAGCGCATAGGACTCCAGGGCATGACAGCGGGACGTGACCTGGTCCCGAATGCCCTTCAGGACGCCCATCAGGGCATCCGATCCGTCCAGGGTCATGGTGGGGGGAATGAACCCCTCGGAGAGGCGGACCTCGGCTCCGTCCTGCTCCAGCCCGGCCACCGGAATGAGCCAGTGATCCCGGTACCCGTTCACCTCGGTCTCCCAGACGACCTTCAGGGAGACCGTCATGTATCGAACGCTCGCGGGCGGGCCGTCACCGTACAGGTCCTTCACCTCTTCCGGGTCCACGGGACAGCTATAGCGCTTTCCCATGGGTGAAGCATCCCGATCGCTCCGATAAACGGCCACGTTGGGTCCCTTGGGGTCCCATTTTTTCAGCCCGAGATAGACCCGGAACGGCTTCTCCCCCTCCAGGTCGAACGACTCCTCTTCAAAGGACCTGGGCGGGACCGTGGCGTTCCCCGGAAACGCGGCCCACGTGCCGTCCTGGAAGAGGGCCTCGCCCTCCGTGACCTCGAAGACCCGCTTCTTCAGGGCCTCCTCCTGGACCCGAAGTCGCCGGACCCCCCAGAAGCAGGGGCAGGCATAGCGGAGCAACGGACCGAGGAGGGAACGGCCGTAGCGTTCCAACTGCTGAAAGTGCTGAGGCTGAAGGAAAAGACCCTGGTGCCAGAAAAGAGGTCGGTGCGGCTCCGTCATGGCTTCGTCTGCTCCTGTACGGCCTGTTCTCCCAGAACGAGGGTCACCTCGAGGGGCTCCACGGTGGCCACCCGCTTTCGTCGAATGAGCCCACGGGTCTCCACGCGATGGGGGATCTCGAACAGGGCGGTCGCCTTGCCCGGCTCCAGGGCGTAATATCCCGCGACCACGCCCACCCACCGGGCCTTTTCCGCGCGATCCAACACCAGGGTCTTTGTATTGCCGGGCTCGATGTAGACCTTTTGCGCGGCCATGAAGGTGGGGTCCTTGCCCTTGGCTTCGAGCAGTTGCCTCAAGCCGTCTTCGTACTGGGAGAGTTTCTTGAACTGATTCGCCTCGCTCAACTGGTACACCACCATGAGGAGGGCGTGGGGTTTGTCGTCAAACGCATTGAGGAGTTTGACGGCCTTGTAGGTGATCTTGACGCCTTTGGGTCCGAAATCCCATGAGGGTGCGGGGTCGGGTTTGTGAGCGCACGAGCTCAACATCCAAAGAAGGCCGGCGGCGCAGAGGAGCCCCCGGAGCACGGTTGACGGGCGATTCAAAGACATGGCGATCCTCCTGTCCATTTCCACGGGCACGCTGCGTCTCACAGGAAAGAGATGCGGGCGCCCTCATGACATCGTGCAGCAAGGAAGACGACCCCATCCTTCTTTGCAGGTTTCATGCCCGAAAGCGTCCGCCGGGCAGGACGCCCTCGGGCCGGCCCGCTCCCTGCCGAACGACCGGGGGACCCGTCCCTGCCGACCCGGTATGCCCTGTCTCGAACCTCAAGGTTCCCCGGCGCGAAGAGCGAGCGTCCCGTGCATCCGCTGATTGAGGTCCTGTTTTCCTCCACATCGGAATGGTGATGGATTTCGATGATCCCGACAGACCCCTTCATGTGCGGTCAGAATGCCTGTGCAGGCGGGAAATGACCGGAGAGAAGGTGCGGGATCGTTCGCTGAAGGCGGAAACAGGAGGAGGTTCGCTTCTGAACGTACAAAAAAGTCCATCAAAGATAAATAAACAGAAATCGAGATCCGCGGGAGGGAAAAGGGACGCAGGCAAAAAGGGGCCCTTCGAACATTTTCCGGCGCCCCTTTTTCAGGCCATGCCGTGGCGCTGGGCCACCTTCTCGAACATGCGGGCGAGGCCGCCCGCCAGGGAGTAGGCCGCGCCGATGGGGAGGTTGTGGTTCGTGGCGGTGTCGAAAAAGATGTGCAGGTCGGATGCCATGCCGTCGTCGGGCCTCCAGTAGCAGTAGAGGACCGGCACCCTGGGGAGCGGGTGGAGCACAATGGAGATGTCCGAGTCGAAGAGGCTCTCCACCTGCCGGCCGTTGAACACGTGGAGCATGTCCTCGAAGAGGTCCGTGTAGGTGTCGGCCACGGCCTTGACCGGTCTCTCGCAGCGCTGCTCGAAGAGGCCCTGCCACGGGCCGCCTCCCTCGAGCTCGCGAAAGGGGACCCAGGTCCCTGTGACCGGGGCCCCGGCGCCTTCCAGGACGTAGCTGAGCACGGGCACGGCGATCCAGGGATGGACGTGGATCTCGGAGGTGAGGTTTCCCCGGGGATCCACGCGGACGTCTTTTCCGCAGACCTTGAGAAGCAGGGAGTCGCCGCTCATGCGACCCTCCAGCCGTTGGGCCGCCTCGGCCAGATCCACGGCGGCCACCCGGTTCTTCAGCCGGTCCACGGCCTCGGCCGCTCCTTCGTCCACGGTCTTCCGCGTGGCGGTCTTCCCCTCATAGCGCTCGACGAGCGCGGGGGCCAGGCGCGGGCAGTCCGAGAGACGGCGTCTGCCCTGAAACACGGCCGAGGCAAAGGCCAGGCAGGTGGGCTCCCCGCACTCCCTGCAGTTCGTCTTTTCCAGGATTTTCAGAATGTCCACAGGGCTGTTCAGGCGCTCCACGCAAAGCCTCCTTTGGGGAATGGCATCACCCCCTACCCTATCCCATGCCGCGAAAAAGGGAAACCCCCTGCGGCCCGGATCGGACGGGGCCTTGGGAAAAAGACGGTGGCACCGGGCGCTGGATTCTGGTAGGTTGATGGGCCTCGGCGGGTATGTCTGTGTACCCCCCCGACCTCGTTCGAGCCGGCCGTGCTCGAACTGATCCAAGACCGCCTTTTCGGGTTTCCGGAGCTGAGCCACGTGACCGTGGAGAGTCCCGGGGCGGAGAATGCCGCGGCCGGAGGAGACCATGAACGAACCCCTGGAGTACATGTGCATGGAGTGCGGGATCAGCCACTACATAGATCCGGGCGCCGGCCTTGAGGAGGAGGTGGCCGAAGACGGGACTCGCTTTCTGAGGCACACCGTCTGCTCGGTGTGCGGCGGCCCCCTCGCCCTTCGGGGCCGCGCCGAAGAGGAACCTTCCTACCGGGTGGAGACCTGAAGGCTACGTGAAGGTCGACCGGTAGAGCTGCCAGATCTCGGCCTCCAGGTCCTCGTGAAGGAGCTCCACGGGCCGGACCCCTTTCATGCACCCGTGGTTGGGGGAGTTTCCGTACATTCGGCAGATCAGCGGACGGACCGGATGAATGGTGCAGCCCCGGTCCGAGACGTAGGCGCATCGGCCGTCCCGGGGCTCGCCCGGCTCCCGTCCCTGCGCCCGAAGGTAGTCCCGAATGCGGCGGGCCTCCTCCCGGCTCATGGAGAGGATCCCCACCGTGCGGCAGCAGGCCGTACACCCCGGCTCACAGTCGAAACGGGGAATCAGTGCATAGATATCGTCAAGATCCGGCATTATCCGTCTCCGCCGCATCCGCGGCCGGGGGGCTTCCGGAGCGGCTCGCGACCGGCCTGGGCCGCCTCGACCCGGTGGACCGGGCCTATGCGGGGTTCTTTCTGGTCCTCGGGCTCCTGGTCCTGATTTTTCACCGGAACCTTCCTTTCTGGGGTGGCCACCTGGCCCGGCAGGCGGCCGTGTGTGCGGCCATCCTCGTCCTGGCGCCCCGGCTGCGGGGCCGGCGCGACCCGGTCAGCCGGTTCCTGTGCCTGGCCTACCCGGTGATCGCCCTGCCCGCGGTCTACTGGAACATGGGTCCGCTCATCCATCTGGTGGTTCCGGGGGAGCTCGATCCCTGGATCGTGTCCCTGGAGACGGCCCTCTGGGGCGCCCTTCCCAACCGCCTGGTCCTCGCCTGGGTCCACCCCGCGGCCACGGAGATCTTCCAGGTCTTTTACGCCTTCTTCTGGATCCTGGTCCCGGCCGGGGCCCTGGCCGTGTACGTGCGGGGCGGGGAGGCCGTGTACCGCGCCTTCCTGGGCCGGGTCCTGGCGGCGTTTTTCCTCTCGTTCCTGGGGTTCGTCCTGCTGCCGGTGGCCGGCCCCCGATTCCATCTCGACCCGGAGGCCCTCTCCCTCTACCGCGGCCTTTGGGCCACGGATTTCCTGCGCGGGTTCGTTCGAGGCGCCGCCTTTCGGGGCGGGGCCTTTCCGAGCGCCCATGTGGCCGCCGCGGTCGTGGTGGTCTTCTTCGTTCGAGCGGTAAGCCGCCCGCTCGCCCGATGGCTCTTCGGCCCGGCGGCCCTGGGGCTCACCCTGGCCACGGTGTACGGGCAGTACCATTACGTCACGGACGTGGCCGCAGGGCTGATTCTGGGTCTCCTCCTCATCCCCCGAAAGGCCGCTTTGGGCACGACGCCCGCGCCGCCGCCCTGAAGGGATGTGTCAGGCCGGCCCCTCGTGTCCCTGAGGACCGCGCTCCAGGACCCGGCCCAGGTGGCCCAGGAACCCCTCCACATCCCCTCGAGTGATGCGCCCCACGGTCCCCAGGCGGAAGGTGGTCCGGGCCAGGGGCCCCTGGGAGGCGTAGATCAGGTACCCGCCCTCGCGGCACGCGCGGCCCAGGGTCTCCACATTCCACCCGGCCGGAAGGTTCACCGGAGTCATGGTGCGGGCGAGGACCTCCTCGGGCAGAAAGAGCGTGAGCCCCAGCGCACACAGCCCCTGCCGGAGCGACCGGGCCACGGCCTCGTAGCCGCGAATGCGCTCGCCGAGCCCCTCCTCCATGATCTCCCGCAGGGCCTCCCGAAAGGCATAGAAGACGGGGACGGCCGGTGTAAAGGGGGTCTCCCCCCGAGCCTCCGCCTCAAGGTGGGCCCGAAGGTCCGCATAGAGGGCGGAGCGGCGGCAGGACCCGGACGCGGCCAGAAATCGCTCCCCCGCCACCGCAAACGACGCGCCGGGCACGCCCCGAAGGCACTTGTTGGCCGATCCTGCAAGGAGGTCGATGCCCCACACGGCCGTTTCCAGCTCCTCGCCCCCGACGCTGCTCACCCCGTCCACGAGCACCAGGCGGCCTGCGGCCCGGGCCCGGGCCGCGATCTCCTTCAGGGGGTTGAGCCTTCCAGTGGTGGTCTCGTGATGGACCAGATAGACCGCGCCCGTGCCCTCGCGCTTCAAGGCCGCTTCCACCCGGTCCGGGTCGGGAAAGGCGCCCCAGTCCAGGGAGAGGACCTCATGGGGCACGCGGTGAAGCCGGCATGCGGTCGCGGCCCGCTCCCCGTAGACGCCGTTCGAGACCACCAGGACCCGGCGGTCCCAGCCCGAGAGGGCGGCCAGGGCGGCCTCCACGGCCAGGGTTCCGGATCCGCTGAAAACGGCGCACTCGTATTCGGCCTCCGCCCTGCAGACGGAAAGAATCCGCTCCCGAATCTCTCTCAGGAGGTCTCGAAAGGCCTCGTCCCGGTGGCCGATGTCCGGGCCGGTCATGGCCCGGCGCACCCGCTCGGAGATGTTGGCAGGACCCGGCGTGAAGAGGATCATGCGAGCACCCCCCGAAGCCGGCGGACCAGGTCCGGCGGGCTCACACCGACCCGGGGGACGCCGTCACGCCGCCCCGCCGCCACCCGGACCCGGAGGAAATGGGGCCCAGGCTCTCTTCGTGCCGCCGCCATCTCCCGGGCCAGGGACCCGGCATCGTCCACGGCGGCGACCCGGGCGTAGCCCGCCGCCCGGGCCACGGCGGCCAGGTCCGCGACAGCGGAGGCCGCGGGCTGCCCGCCGGTGGACTCGTAGGAGGCGTTGTCCAGGACCACGTGGGTGAAGCGCCGGGGGCGCTCCGCCGCCACCATGGCCAGGGACCCCAGGTCCATGAGCGCACTCCCGTCGCCCTCCACCACCACCACCCGCCGATCCGTGCTCAGGGCCAGGCCCAGGCCCAGGGACGAGGCCAGGCCCATGGAGCCCATCATGTAAAAGCTCGTGGGCCGGTCCCCGGCATGAAAGGCCTCCCGCCCGATCAGGCCCGTGGAGAAGACGGCCAGGTCCTCGGGGTCGAGGGCCGCCAGAAGGGCCCTCAGGGCCTCGTAGCGCCTCACGCCACCACCCCCTTTCGAAGGATCAGGGCCGCCGGCTCGCCCCGGCTCTCCATGGCCGCCACGGCCCGGTCCACCGGCCGCTCCAGGGGCGGCTCGAGCAGGAAGGCCGGGACCCCCAGGGTCTCGAGCAGGGGCAGGGTCATGGGTCCCATGATTCTGTGCTCGGGCGCATCGCCTCCCCCTTCTCCCCGCCAGGAGATC
>Ga0272444_10006030_pt1 | contig 10423 bp, 5 predicted proteins | sample SSMForm13_FD_201033 | JGI IMG/M metagenome (GOLD analysis project Ga0272444, IMG submission 201033) | Marine sediment archaeal communities from Little Sippewissett salt marsh, Falmouth, MA, United States - SSM-Form-13 | ecosystem: Environmental > Aquatic > Marine > Wetlands > Sediment ...
CCCCAGAACTGGTTGGTTCTTCCTTCATGCAGGTTCTCCTCAGGCCCACGAGGCTCACCACTGACCTTTCACAGCACCGCCAGAAGGTGAACGGGGTGGTGACTCAACTCCGTGGTCTGGCCCCTTCCTGAGCCTGGATGCATAAGACTGAAAAGGCCCTGCCATAGCTGTTGCATCACTACGCTACCTCAGAGCCTCCATTGAGGACTCATTCATGCTCACTGTGCAGGCGTATCATAGCAGGCAAGGGCACCCACTTGCGGGGCCTCGCCACACACTCTCCACGAAATCACTCACCCCATTCTACACCCGCTCCTCGTATGTTCTCAGACTTAACATCCTGAAACGTATACATTTGCACTTGAGAATCCTATGACACAGCGCCTTGGGAAAGTAAACGGAGTGCCGTGGTTACGGGGTAAAGGTGCCGGTGTGGTGTTCGACTCCAACTTAGCCTGGAAGGTGGGCTCAACATGCCTTATACTACTCCATACAGTTGTTCTTCAATTTGGTTGGAAAAAAGGGTTAAGAACTCAAGGGGTCCAGGCGTAGAGGGTGTCTATAGGTGGATAATTTTGACAGATTGTCGGATTTTTAGACACACGGCAGAGATCTTGGGTCGAATTTCAAGCCAGTTACATATACACATCATTTCGTTTTAACCCTGGAATCCTTAGCACCTCCAGCCCTCCTTGGATCCTCAGGATCACTGCAACCTTTTTGGAGACAATTCCCAAATATGAAGAATGCCAACTGTCTAGAAAGCCCTTGAAGGCAGGGGCCAGGATAATGGAAAGTGGAAGACACAAACAGGGTCTGTTGAGGAGGTTTTTTCGTTTTCTCTTTGTAGGTCTCTGGGAGTCCACCTACAGGAGAAAAAGACGAAGGGCCCTCTACCGTCACCATACCCCTTAGTCATCCTATGAGGAAAGAGCAGGTCCGTACTTTACTTGGGGGCGATGGATAGGGAAACGAAAGCCTTAGGCTGTAGATGGCCAAAACTTCGGGTGGAGACAGGAGAAAATGACGCGATGATCTCGCCCACCACACAGGTCTGCAAAAATATCCTGAAGGCCCCAAAGTAGTTTCGCCTTTGAGTCGCTTGGCCCTATGGCAGGGATGGGCAAGGAGCGCGCGAGGGTTCAAAGAAGCGAATCGGGGAGACCCTTGGCCAGGGTTTCCTGTCTTCAGATGTGGCTGTAATCAGACTTTCAATTCTCTGTCAGGCTGCGAAAACGGAAGTGCCATCAGGACCTCCGTGCCTTGGTCTTCCGATGAAGTAAAACGTATCTCTCCGCCATGTTCCTCGGTTACTAGTCTTGCCACATAGGTACCCAAACCAAATCCGTTCTGCTTGCCCGAGGTGGCATATTTTTCGAAGAATGTGGGTTGCACATCTTGGGGAACGGCACCCCAATTGTGAATGGAAATCGAAAGCCTTTCCGGCCTGCCTTTAATCTTGATTTTTACCCGTTTGTCTGGCGGGGATGCCTCGATGGCGTTTTTCACCAGGTTGTCAATGGCATTTTGAAGGTACATCCGATTTCCCTCGAAAGGAAGGACGTCATCTATGGAATACATCCTCTTATTGTTTATAACGGAAATGTCAACATTCTTCTCATCAGCCAGGAAGTGCAATGTGTTCCTTGATTGCCTAATAATATCGAAGAGATTGAACATGGCTTTTTGACACTGAGAGGCCTTCTGCTCCAGATCAGATATATTCAGATAGGTATTTACCATGTTTTCAAGCTGAATACCGTATTGACGAATCTGCTTGCAGTATTCCAACTGCGTGTCATCCAAAGTTGTCTTATCCATGAGCAGGTTGGAAAAGCCCACGATCCCTACAAGAAGCGATCGCATATCATGTCTGAGAATTTCCTGCTTTGACCTTAATTCCTCGTATCCTTCTTTGCTTCTTTCTGCCTCCAGGACCTTCTCCTTCTGAAGAGCCTTCTCTGCGAAAGCAGCGTCGATGACTTGGGCCAACCGGGCTGTCTCAACCGGTTTGGTCAGGTAGTCAAAGGCACTAGCACGAAGGGCTTCTGATGCGGAGTCGAAGTTGGGATATCCGGTCACTAGAACAGTCTGGCAAAGGGGCCTGTGGATTTGTATGAATTTCAGGACAGCCAAACCGTCTTCTTCTCCAGGAAGAATGCGGTCTACGAGGGCAACGTCGAGATCTTCTTCAGACTGAACAATGGCTTTTGCTTCCTGAGCATCTCCTGCTGTAAGGACTTCGTGCCCCATGCGAGAGATGAGCTTTTGATATGTCTTCCGAGTCTGTTCTTCATCTTCTACCAGAAGCACTTTTGCCATGACAACCTCACGTAGGGAGACGAGTAAAGAAGCGAATAAGGCAGGCTCGTATGTTGATAGTCTCGCAAAAAGTCCGTTTTTCTCCAAAACGCTCAAGGTCGTTGGCAAAAGACTCCTTGGGACCCTATCTGTCTGTTCCGCGTCTTTATAAGGTGAAACGTATGAAAAGTCAATCTCTTATACAACGCTTGTGTGAATTTCTGTCTGGAAATGGGACGGGCAGAATACTCTGACATCCCATGAAGTTAGTGGAAAAGGGCCGAGGGACAAAATGTGGCAACCCAGCCCTGTACACGAAAACGATGAGGAGACTCCCCACGGTTTGGAGTCGGCGGCTCTGGTATCCCTATATCTGCTCTGCAGCAGCTTTCAGATGACCCAGAACCTCATCTAGCACTGCGCTAAGTCTGGCCGATTCTTGATGGATGATTCTCGCGTATTCTTTGAGCTTCTCCGGCGGATGGTCTTGGCTTGAAATCCGTCTTGAAAACCCTCCAATGGAGACTATGGGATTTCTCAGTTCGTGCATCAATTTCAGGGCCACGTCGTTTGCGAATCTCAGTATTTCCATTCGCCTTGCCTCTTGATTAAGCCTTCTCTCCTTTTCACGCAGCCCGTTCTCTGTCTGTTTGCGCTCCCTTATTTCTCGCTCCAACTTCTCGTTTGCCCCAACCAGATCGGCTGTGCGTTCATTTAGGTGCAGCTCGAGCTCCTGCACAGAATTTCTGAGTGCCGCCTCCATTCGCTTTCGTTCGGTGATGTCCCTGATGATGGCACAAACCATTTTCCGGTCCTTAAGGGCGTACAGCCCGGAAGAAATTTCCACAGGAAGGACCGTGCCGTCTTTCTTCTTATGAAGGCGTTGCACGGGGCCGGGAGATGCTACGTCCGGTTTTCCTGACGCCACTTCTTCGATGTGGTTGCCCGATTTCTCTGGTTCGGTCGAAAGCTCTAGTACCTTGAGACCCAAGAACGCATCACGATCGTATTCGTAGAGTGCCAGAGCGGCCTCATTTGCATCTACTATCTCTTTTGTCTCTACGTCCACAACGATAATAGCGTCCGATTCTGCGGAAAAGAGCAGTCTGTAGTTCGCCTCGCTCTGCCGTAGGGCTTCCTCTGATTCCTTGCGTTCGGTGATGTCCCTGATCAATCCGTCATAGGACGACACCGCCCCATTGCTATCGAAGTACACGACAGGTGTATTACTCACCCAGCAGATGGCACCGTCTTTCCGGACGATCCGGTGCTCTAACGGCCCCACCTCCGCGCCTGCCAGGATCTGTGCTGTGTGTCCTTCCACTGCACTACGATCTTCCTCGTGAACCATCTGTATCCACAAGTATGGATTCGCCTTGAAATCCTCGGCCTCATATCCGGTCACCGCCACACAGGCAGAGCCGTGAATGGTTTCCATTGGACGGCCGTCTTCTGTCCGCACGGTGAACACATAATCCGTGACAGCTTCCGTCATCCGTCGGTACCTGTTCTCACGCTCACGCAGGGCCCCCTCTGCCTCCTTGAGATCATGGATGTCTATGGCCATTTCATAACGAACCATTCTGCCGTCCGGCCACCTGATGGCCTTGTCTATACACCGATACCACCTTCCATTGACCTTGTTCTGAAATTCCCACACGTGGGCCTTTCCCAGGCTCTCTCCGAAGATCATGGGATTTGTACAAAAGTCACAGGGACGGTCCAGGCCCTGGAAGACGCGGTAACATTTCGCACCCACAATATCCGGCCCGAAGACGGCTTTGGTCGGTGCATTAACATAGAGCAGCTCATAGCTTTTAGGATCACAAACGTATATTGCCTCATCAATACTGTCGAAGATGGAAATGAGTTCCTGCCTCTGTGCATCCAGAGCTTGCTCCAGCCGCCGCCGTTCGGTGGCCTCTTCTTCTAACGCCCTGACCCTTTGTTCCAATTCCTCATAGGTTGGTCTATCAGTCATTAGCAGGTCCTCCAACGGAGACAGAAACAAAGAAGGCCCCGAGCACACCCCTCTTTCGTGCGTGGAGCCTTTGTAGGAACCATGGGTTTCTTTCACCTAAAGCTTATCGTATCACTCTTAAGTGCCCTTGTGACCTATAAGACTATTATCTCACCAAGCCCCGACATGTCAAATTGAAGCCTCCTCGCAGATGGCACAAACCCCATGGGATCAAATCGTCAGGCACGCAAGCCCTCTCATGATGGGGTCAGGGACTTGGCTCCTGTCCTCTCCCAAGGGCTAGATGCGGGCCCTTGCAGCGTCTGACGGGCCTGGAAAACCCTGCCGCTTCTATACCAAGGCCTGGATAATCTTACGATCTGCCTTTGAAAAGGCAACATCGTCAAAACCACTCGTCGTAGTCCAACGCCAGTCTCTACACCCCAGGGCCGCGGGGGTGCCGTTACGGTGCGCACAGTGGAAGGCGTGAAGGGTCATGCGGAAGTGGGTGTACACATGTTTGATCTGGGCCGCGCCTTTGCCGACCCGAACCGTGATCCCCACCTCTGCTTCAATCTCTCTCAGGAGACAGGCTTTGAGGCCTTCTCCTGGTATCTGTCTGCCTCCGGGAAATTTCCAGAGCCCTCCCAATAGCCCCTTGTTCGGACGCTGCGTGATAAGGACATGGCCGTCTTGGTCAGTAATCACCCCTGCTGTCCAATGACAGTGGGGAATAGGGCCGCGTTTCTTTGTCAGGGGAAGGACTTCCTGCAAACCCTTTCTGTAAGCCTTGCACAACGTCCGGACAGGACAAAGCGCGCACTTGGGTTTCTGGAAGGTACAAAGGGTGGCGCCCAGGTCCATGAGACCCTGGTTGAAATACCCGGCCCTTTCCCTAGGCATGAGTTGCTTTGCCAGGTCCCACACATGCCCCGTGGTCACAGCCTGACCCAAGGGCTCTTGGACAGCAAAGAGCCTGGTGATGACCCTCCTTGCGTTGGCATCAACAGCCGGTAGGGGGCTGTCAAAACCAATACTGAGTATGGCGGCAGCTGTGTATGGGCCAATACCCGGCAGACTCATCAGTCCTTCCCGGGTTTTGGGAATCTCTCCTTTGAAGTTTTTTAGGACCCTTTTTGCCGCAGCATGGAGATTCCTGGCCCTGGCATAGTACCCCATGTTCTCCCATGCCTTGAGCACATCATCCAGCGGTGCCTCGGCAAGGGCAACCAGCGTTGGAAACTGTCTGAGAAACCGGTGGTAATAGGGGATGACGGTTTCCACCTGGGTTTGCTGGAGCATGACTTCAGAGACCCAAATATGGTAGGGGTCACGGGTCTTCCGCCACGGCAGATCACGCTGGTGGTGGGCATACCATGAGAGAACCCTTTCACCAATATGTTTCGATTCCTTCTTGTGCATGGCATCCGTTTTGTTTGACAGAGGTCCCCGGGCTGGTGGTTCTTGCCTCTTGGCCTGGAGAGTTCCTTGTTGGTAAATCCTTGATGCGACCTTGTCAACCATCCCACAAACGGTAAACGCCCAGGAGTTTGGTCATAGGTCGACGCTCGGTTTGCGGGAAAAAAGAGATGCGAAGAACGTTGGCCAGAGGATGTGTTTGTGGCGGTTTTTGATCAAGGCAGGATGTGTTTCCCTCAAGATATCATTTTTAGGCAAAAAATCGAAAGGTTATCCTCATATCCCCAAAATCCTCTTTTTGCTAAAGTTGCCTAGCACCTGGCCGATACACATACTAACCAGGCTACCCCTCTGGCCGCCCCTGATTGCCGGCATCTCCTTTCACCGATCAGGGGCTTTTTTTTGCACGCACCTGGCCGTTCTGTCTGAAATCTCATGACCCCTCACCTGCTCGGTTCCGGTCCCCTGAAGGCCTTGAGATCCAAGACCATTCATGGTTGCGATACCCTAATCCACAACCACGGGCTCTCTTAGAATGATGGCAATAGCCTCAAAAGCCTTCTGAGCAACGGCCGGATATGCCTTGGTCAGCGAGGCAACCTGTCTTAGGTTGTCCGCCGTCCTGGTGACCAGCATGGCCAGGTCTCCCTCTGCCATGCCGGCAATCTCCAACACCTTATCCCACGGCAGGCCATTGGCCCACCCATAAATGGTGGCAGCAGGCCACAGCGAGATGGGTCTTACCTCAAACCCCCTTACCACCTTGCGTTCCACCAGGGGAGCAAGGGCCTTTTTCATCCTATCATAGGACGCCAGCAGACGCTTGGGGACTGCGGATTCGTCGAGCTTCACATCCACATCACGATCGTGGACAAAGGGCGCCACCAGGGCCGCAAACAAGGCCGGGTCGGAATCGGGAAAGACCCCTTTTCTCAGGCCTTCGGCAATCATGAGGGGCTGGTCGAGCCTGAGTTGAGAGGCCCACATGCCATCATGGGTGAGCGTGTTTTCTTCGGTGACAAACCCCTCTTCTTTGAGAAACGCAAGGTGCCGGGCAAAGTCATTCCACAATCCCATACGCACGGCGTGGGCCCTGTCCCAGGTCAAGGCGAACCCCTCAAGGACCCGCCTGAAGCCGCCCCGGGGCTTTCCATGACATGTTTTGAAATGACGACACTGCCTGCAAATCAGTCCGTCAAGTTCCTCTTCGAGAAGAAGGGCCCGCGTCTTAAGGGGGCTCAGGGTTGAAAGGGCCTTTTCCCCAAGAGGCAAAGACTCCAATGGCGACGGGAAGGCCTCCTGTGCGGTTTGCGCCAATAGTGCCCTGACCTTCAAGGGATTATCCAGGGACGGCAAGTCCACGAGCTTGTCCAGGATCTGGGAAACCTTTTGCGGACGAAACCACCTCATTTTCAAGTACTTTCCCCGCAAAGAGATCCCGCCCCTTACCCGGCAGGCCAGGACACCCTCTTCGCCCCTTCTCACGTGACGTTTCATGGCGCAGTATGTCCGGCCACGGCGATCCCAAAAAAGCCGCCCCGGCACCAGGCTTGCCAGCTTGGAAAGATGGCTCTCGAGCTTTTTCAATCTCCGGCGCAGCTCTCTGATTTCATGAATCAAGGCACGGCGCTTGCGGATCAGATCTAGGACAAATTCAGGGCCTGGACACAGGGCATCGGGAAGAAGGCCCATCAAATCTCGGCCGGATTGTTTGAGCTTTCGCTCCAGGCCCGGTTCCTGGTTTACCAAGTTAAGGTAGGTGGCAAAAGACCTTTGAAAGATCTCCCTTATCTGATCCGGACTGTGAGACAAGAGCAGGTTCAGGACCATGGAAAAATCGACCTTGATCTGGCTGAGCACATCCTCGGGCGGTGTGGTGCAAAGATCGGCCATGAGCCGCACATCCATGAATTTTCCTGGTACGACCAGAGCAAAACCGATGCGGTCTTTGCCCCGCCTGCCAGCCCTGCCCGTTGTCTGGTGGAACTCCGTGCCGTTTAGGGAAACAAATTCATGGCCGTTGTACCTGTCTGAGTTGAGGAACACTACGCTTCTGGCCGGGAAGTTTACGCCCGCGGCCACGGTTGACGTGGCAAAGACCGCATCAAGCAAAGCTTCGGTCATGAGGTCTTCTATAACGAGTTTCCACACCGGTAGCTGGCCGCTGTGATGGGCCCCCACGGCCCCGTTTCTAAGATGCCAAAGCTGCCGGTGTGTTGACAGGTGGGGATGCTCCTTGATGAGTTGATCAATATGGGTACCCAATTGCCCCCCCTGTCGTTGGTTTCCGCCTGTGCCGTCCACGGCGCGATCAAGGGCCCCGTCACAGTCCGCCCTTGATTTCATGAAAAATATGGCGGGAAGAAGATCGTATTTCCTCAAGACCCTCAAGACCTCCCCAAAAGGGGGAAGGCCCCGTGGAGAGGAAAGGACCGGAGGGTTGGGGCTGTTTATGTAGGTCCTTACCTTTTTGTCCATGCCCTTGGAATCGACAAGAGGGAGCAGCCTGCCGGAGGGGTGAAAGAAGAGCGGAAAAAGGGGCACCGGCCGGCCCGTTTCTTCTACCAGCACGCAGGACTTGGACCGGATGGATTCCAGCCAATCGGCAATCTCCCGGGCGTTTCCTATGGTGGCAGAAAGGAGCAACAGGTGGACCCGTGCGGGCAGGTAGATCATGACCTCTTCCCAGACCACACCGCGATCTTCATCTCCCAGGAAGTGGGCCTCATCCAGGATCACCAGGTCTGCGGCCAGGTCCACGCCCTCATGCATGGCATCATAGAGTTGATTCCGCAGAATCTCGGTGGTCCCCACAATAATGGGGGCATCGGGATTTTCTTTGCGGTCTCCTGTCAATATGCCTACCTGGTCGGGGCCGAATTCGTCGCTGAACTCAAGGCGCTTTGAGTTGGAAAGGGCCTTTAGGGGGGAGGCGTACCAGGCCTTGCCTCCTTTCTTGCGGACGCGACGGATGGCCTCCTGAGCGATCCAGGTCTTCCCGGAGCCGGTGGGGGCCGAAACCAGGCAGTCCGACTTTCCAATGGCGGCCAGGGCCTCTAGTTGGAAGGGATCCGGCTTGAAAGGAGCCTTGGGGGGCGCGCCGATCCTGGCAAAGACCTTTTTCAGCCGGGCGTCGGCGCTCGGCTTGATCCTGGGTATTTCGCCCCTGGGGCCCCGAGGCCTCGGCCGGGGGTGGACAGGGCGGCCTCGGCGTGGTTTTCTATATAGCTTGTCTCGCATCTCTTCTATTTATTCTTCCCTGCCTCAGTACCTTCCGCTTGACTCGACTCAACAAGACGACGCAGCTCTACCGGCAGTTGCAGCAATGCCTTCCGGTCGCCCATTGCGTCACGTCGAACGGCTTTGAGCATTGCCAGAGCATATTCTGCTTCGGAGATTTCTGCAAAGGCGGATCGCAACGTGTTCTCGGTAACTTCGAGCTGTTCTGCGGCGGACTTCGATAAAGGGATCTGGTCTTGTATCCACGAAATAAGACCACCAACTAAAGAGTCTTTATCCGTCCTATATAGAACAACTACTTGTCGCAACAAATCCTCATCTTCCACAAATCTGTCTATGTTAAGTAGTCGTGAGACAATTAGGCTACGTGACCAATGAGGCTCTGGGATTACTTTTAGCATTTCATCTAATGAACGTAATGCTTCGTCTTCACGTCGGAGGCAAGCAAGAGCCTCAACCCGGGCACCGAGGGCCGACGGATTGTCTGGCTGGATGCGCAACGCGGACTCAAAGGCAGCCAACGCCGCCCTAGGGCGAACGGAGATACCAAGCGCAACTCCCTTGTTGAATAGAGCATTGGCAACCTGCTCCAGAAGCTCCAGACGGTCGCTGTCACCAAAACGCTTCTCCACCTTATCGCACAGCGCAATTGCTTCTTCGCTCCGGTTCAGCTTCCAGAGCGTTGCTCCCTTGTTGACCAGAGCCATGGCAACTTGCTCCAGAAACTCCGGATGGTCGCTCTCATCAAAACGCTTCTGTATGTCATCGTACAACGCAATTGCCTCTTCGCTCCGGTTCAACTGTCCCAGTGTTGCTCCCTTATTGAACATGGCCTTGGCAACTTGTTCCAAAAGCTCCGAATGGTCGCTGTCACCAAAACGCTTCTCCACCTCATCGTATAGCAAAATTGCCTCTTCGCTCCGGTTCAGCTGCCCGAGCGCTACTCCCTTGTTGATCAAGCTATTGGCAACTTGCTCTAACACCTCTGGCTGCTCACTGCTCCCGTATTGCTCCACCACCTCGTCATAGACTGCAATTGCTTCTTCACTCTGGTTCAACTGTCCCAGTGTTACTCCCTTGTTGATCAAGGCCTTGGCAACCAACCTCAGAAGCTCCGGATGGTCGCTCTCATCAAAACGCTTCTGTATGTCATCGTACAACGCAATTGCCTCTTCGCTCTGGTTCAACTGCCCCAGTGTTGCTCCCTTATTGAACATGGCCTTGGCAACTTGCTCCAGAAGCTCTGGATGGTCGCTGTCATCAAAACGTTTCTGTATGTCATCGTACAACGCAATTGCCTCTTCGTTCCGGTTCAACTGCCCGAGCGCTACTCCCTTGTTGATCAAGGCCTTGGCAACTTGCTCCAGAAGCTCCGAATGGTCGCTGTCACCAAAACGCTTCTCCACCTCATCGCAAAGTGCAATTGCCGCCTCGCTTCGGTTCAACTGTCCAAGCGTCGCTCCCTTGTTGACTAGGGCACTGGCAACTTGTTGTAGAAGTTCT
>Ga0272444_10006031_pt1 | contig 10422 bp, 10 predicted proteins | sample SSMForm13_FD_201033 | JGI IMG/M metagenome (GOLD analysis project Ga0272444, IMG submission 201033) | Marine sediment archaeal communities from Little Sippewissett salt marsh, Falmouth, MA, United States - SSM-Form-13 | ecosystem: Environmental > Aquatic > Marine > Wetlands > Sediment ...
GCGAACAGGGATCGAATCGCGGTCGCTTCGGGGACAACGCGTGCGCCGAGGGCGAGGGCGCCGCTTCCGACCGCCAGGCCGAGGACCCATCCGATCGCGCCCATCTGGTTGAGCCGGCCGATCTCCACCTCCCAAGCGCCCTCGTCGCGGTTCTCGATCACGATCAGCACGGTGACCGAAGCGTTGGCCACCCAGAAGAAGTTGAGCAGCATGTTGATCCAGAGGAAGTGCGCGAACGAGGGGACGAAGGCCATCGCGAGGAAGCAGATCCCGACGGCGCCGTAGCTCGCCACGACGAACGGCTTCCTCCGGTTTGCGGCGTCGGATAGGCGTCCCCAGAGGAGACTTCCGACGACGCCGACGAGGCTGACGAGTCCGGCCAGAAGCCCGAGTGTTCCGACGGAACGTCCGAGGACCCGAGAAAGCATGAGCGGGATGAGGACGGACGACGTCCCCAGCACCAGGTTGGCAAGAGCGACGGCGACGTACCACGGCTCTCCTTCGCGCCACCACGAGCGAAGCGATCGTCTCACGGGACCTCCCATGGATCAGTCCAGGTCTAGCATTTTGGCCGGCACGATGCAAGAGCGCGAAGTATAGCCGCGTTCCATCCTGCTTCCAGACCAATCGTCCTCACGTCCGAAAAACCGATCCCGAAGGGTCGCGTGGGCTCCGCGTCGTCACGGGGGAAGACGGCGGGGCAGCCCCGGCAGGCGCGCATGAAGGTTGGGCGCGTTCCACAGTCGGAGCCGCATGGAGGTTCTTCTGCTCTTCCGGTCAGAACTTCGTGATCCGGGAAAAGCGCGAGAAGACGATCGGCGCGGCGGAAGCGGATCTTCTCTGCGCCGACGTAGCCGAGATTGTGGACGAGCGTGTTTGACGTTCCCGTGAAGTTACCGTGCTGCTGTGCTTACAGTTCGAGAGAGAGGACGATGACCTTAGACTCGATCGGACCGTTTCGGACGAACGGCCAGACAGGGCAGTCGGCGTGCCGAGCGACGAAGGCGTCGTCGGCCGCCGCTGTCGAGAAACGGATTCGGCAGATCCCGGTCATGAAGGAGTCTCTGTCCCCGAACGTTCGCGTGGGATGGTTCCGGTCACTCTTCTTCCAACCTAGGCGAGCGAGCGCCTCAGCGGAACTACGGTGTGAGGTAGAACAGGATCGCGAGGTAGTGGGCGACGCTTCCGCCAAGGACGAACAAGTGCCAGATGGCGTGGTTGAACGGAAGGCGCTTCCAGCCGTAGAAGATCGTGCCGAGAGTGTAGAACCCGCCCCCGACGGCGACGTAGATGAGCGCCTCGTGAGGCACTCTGAGCCAGAGTTCTCGGGCCGCGAGAACGATCATCCAACCCATCAGGAGATAGAAGACGAGGGAAAGCGCCCGCAGGCGCCCGATGAAGATCGACTTCAAGACGATCCCGACGATCGCCAGCGTCCAGATGACGACGAGCATCGTGAGTCCCCACTTCCCCCACAAGGAGAGGAGGAGGAAGGGCGTGTACGTCCCCGCAATCAGGAGGTAGATCGAGCAGTGGTCGAAGACCCAGAAGACGCGCCGCGCACCCGGATGTCTGAGGGCGTGGTAGAGCGTCGACGAGATGTGAAGAAGGAAGAGAGACAGTCCGTAGATTGAGAAGCTCGCCAAGTGGAGTGACGAGCCGCTCCCCGACGTGCGATAGAGGAGGAGGGCCGTCCCGACCAGGCTGAGGACCGCGCCGAGGCCGTGCGTGACGCTGTTGGCGATGTCCTCGCCGAGCGGGTACTGAGGTGGATGGCGCTTCTCTGTTTTCTCCATCGATGGGGATGATATCCGGCCGACCGAGGGCGTTCCGCGAAGCTGGCTGCTACGGGGAGGCGTCCGCATGACACGAATCAGGGAGGATCCGGAGCAGCTTCCAGTTCTCGCTCGTAGAGGATCGCGTTCCCGCGCTTGCCGACGGCGCGAAGTGAGCCGAGGTTCCGAAGCGTGTACGCGACTTTCCGCGCCAGCCACTGCGGCCGGCCGAGGGCGGCGGCGAGTTCGCGCGTCGTGAACGGCCCGTCGAGCGAGATTGGAATGAACGCGAGGTAGTCGATCGGATCTCCGAACGTGACCGAGTCGACGACCTCGACGAGACGGCGATCCTGTACGGTCCAGTCTTTCCCGCGCCGTCGGCGCAGACGAGGGGCGCGAACCTCCTCCTCGCGGATGAGCAGGACGTCGACCGACAGGTTGGGGTCCCCGAGGAGATCGCGCAGGCTGACCAGTTCGGAAAACGCGTCGATCCAGTCGCCGCGTTTCGGCGAGCGGCGCGAGCCCGTTTCGCGGCCGCTTTCGTCGAGCCGGATGAGCACCTTCTGCGCCGCTATCGGGAGGGCGAGGCGGACCGGATGTCGTCTCAAGAGCGCGGCGAGCTTGCGCCGGAGAGAGGACGTCGATCCGGTCTGGATTTCGATGATCAGATCTCCGCGAACGATGTCGGCGACGAAGCCGTCGACGGGGACTTCGAATCGGTCGCCGTCCTCCGCGTACCATTCTTTCAAGGCCGCGTGGAGAGACCTCTCGTTCAGCGTGCCGATGTGGGGGGGCGGCGCGCTCACCCCACTGGTCGGTTCAGGTTCGATCGTCACCTCAGGATCATCCACGTGCCGGCGAGGAGGGCCACCACCCCGAGACCTCGCCACAGATCGAAGGAGCGTTGCGCCGTGCCCAGGATCCCGAAGTGGTCGAGCACCGCGCTGAGGATGAGTTGAACGGCGATTGCGAGCGTGATCGCGGCGGCGAGTCCGAGCTTCGGCACCGCGTAGCTGTAGGAGCCGACGATTACGACACCGAGGAATCCGGCGGAGTAGACGTACCAGGGGACTGTGCGCCAGGCGGCGAGGTTTCCGCCCCGCATGCCGACGAGGAGGATCAGCGCCCCCAGCAGGACGCCTCCGAGGTGGATGATGAACGCGCTCTCTACGGCTCCGACACGCGCCCCGATCGTGCCGGCGAAGAGCGATTGAAACGCGATCGCGATGCCTGCGACGAGCATCATCAGGATCGGCATGGCGGCGTTCATGCGAACTCCTCTCGCGAGAGGGAACGGATGCGCCGGGCGGCTACGCGCCCGACTTCCCTTCGAGCCAGTCCATCACATGGTAGGTGAAGCGGCACCGGTCGGGGAAGAGAAGGAATTGGGCGAGGGTGAGATCTCGATCGACGGACGGGATTCGCGGCGTCCCGTCATCGGCTCGGACCAGACGAATTAGCTCGCGAAGTCCGGCGAGCTGCGTCTCGGTCTCGTCGGCGATCGCTTTCGGAGGGCGGCGGCCGAGGAGCGCACGCTCGATCGCCGCTGCTTGCCTCTCAACCGCACGGCAGCTCGCCTCGACCCGCTTCGTTCCGTGGCCGGTTCGCCGGCCGGACCGGACTAGGGCTCCTGCGAGCTCGCCGAGGAGGCATTCGCCGGCGTGGGCCAGAAGGACCACGGCAGCCGTGTACCGCCCGTCGAGGTACGTGAGGAGGCCTTCGCGCGCGCTCTCGACGACGATCGAGTTTGCTTTCGAGTTCGTTCGGCCCTTGAGCCGTTCGATGTACCGTTCGGGGTCGTGTGCGAGGATCGCACCGTCCTCGATGCAGCGCGTTCCGTACTCGGTGACGTGGACGAACGGAAGGTCCGGATTGAGGGAGTTCTTCCCCGGTGCGAGGACGCCCTGGGTGAGGAGCTCCCACAGCACTTCGTTTAGGGCGAGGACGTCTCGGCGCTCGTACCCGTCGGCACGAAGGCGCACGTCGTTCTCGACCGCCCGGAAGTGGGTCTGAGGCGTCTTCCTGAGAATGTCTAGGACGATCGGGCGGAGATCACTCTTGTTCATTGCGCTGGTCCTGCTCCCGTCTTGATCGCGAGCTGCAGCTCTCGGCTATCCTTGAATGTCTCCTAGAGATCGATCACGAACTTCCCGTTCTCGTGGAAGAGCTCGTCATCGACCGAAATCCTGCCTCCATCCGAGAGGTCGCTGACCATGTCCCAATGGATCGAGGACTCGTTCCGGCTTCCGGTCTCAGGCATCCCGGCCCCGAGAGCCATGTGGAAGCTCCCGATGATCTTCTCGTCGAAGAGCGTGTGCCCGGTGGCGCGTGTGATCCCTTTGTTGGTCCCGATGGCGAACTCGCCGACGTAGCGGGAGCCCTCATCGGTCTCCAAGGTCTCCACGAGGAAGTCCTCCCCCTTGTCGGCGGTCGCCTTGACGACCTTGCCCTTCTCGAACCACAGTTCGACGCCCTCAAGCTTCCGGCCCATGTAGACCGTGGGATAGGAGAATCGCACGTGCCCCTCGACGCTCTCCTCGACCGGGCCGGTGAAGATCTCGCCGTCGGGCATGTTCTTCTTTCCGTCGCAGTTTACGAAGGTTCGCCCGGCGATGCTCAGCTTTAGATTGACGTTCGGGCCTTCAACGCGGACCGACTCCTTCCCCTTCAGCCAGTCGACGATCTTCTGCTGTTGCTCCGAAAAGCGCTTCCAGTATCCGACGGGGTCATCGGGTTCCGGGAGGCATGCGCCGAAGACGAAGTCTTCATATTCCGTGAGGCTCATCTCCGCATCCTGTGCGAAGGCGTTCGTTGGGTAGAGGCAGCCGACCCAGCGCAGGGCGCCGGACGCCGAGCGCTCCATGAACGTCTTGAACAGCTCCTTCTGGGCCTGGCTGGCCAGGCGAACCTTCTCCGGCGGGACGTTGGTGAGCTCCTTGGTGTTTGCCTTCGCGTCGACCGAGATCAGGACGTCGTACGTATCGTAGATCAGCTTGTACGGTTCGGGAACGTGCTTAAGCTGTTCGTCGGACGCGTAACGGAAGAAGAGTTCCTGGGTGCCGTCGAGCGTTATCCGCGTGAACGGATGACCGCCGGCGTCGAGAACGGCGACGAGCAGGGCCTTCGCCATTGGTTCGGCGGCGGCTCCCGCTTGGATCATGACCTTGTCTCCCGGACGAACGACGACGGAGTAGTTCACAAGGACGCCGGCTAGTTTCTCGGTTCTCGGATCGAGCATCGTATCGTCTCCTCGCTTTGGATCTGACGCCTGGGCGCTACCTCGCTTTGTTGGTGCCGTCAGCGTACTCGCTCGGCCGCAGACGGGCAACGGCGCCTTTGGGACTCCGCGACCGTGCCTCGGCGACTCAAAGCCGGTGCACCAGAGACTTCGAGGTCGAGCCTCGAAGACCCAAGCCGGCTCTCACGCAATCTCCTCAAGGTCGAGGTCGCGGGCCGAGCGAACGTTCGCACCAGGCCGGAGGACCGCCACCCTTCGCGTGCCATCTCCGTACGCGTTCGAGGAGAAGATTGTCAGGCATCGCTCGTCGTACAGCGTCGTTGGGGCGAGCGGTTGGTGCGAACGGACGAGAACGCGAACGTTGAGTGACTCCGCTCGCCTCTGGAACGCGGCTCGCCCGAACGCAGGACGTCCCCACGCTTCGGAAGGGGATTCCATCTCGCCACTCCAGTCTCCCCACGTGATTGCTCGCCAAGCCGGCGATCCGAGATCGATCGACTCGAAGGCATCAAGAGAGGAGAGGTCTGGAAGGGCTCCGTGCAGGCCGAGGACACCGGCGGGATGCCAGGCGGCGAACGGAAGATGCGCGAGGGCACTGGCGACCGTCCGCTCCGCCCCGGGCGCAAGACGATCCCAGAAATCGGCCGGCGAAAACGGCGCGACTGCCCAGCCTTCGTGATTTCCCATCAGGAGGTAGACCGACGTCGGGTGATCGAGTTTCGTTCGAAGGATCAGCCCGAGATTCCCTTCGGAGTCGGACCCGCGATCGACCGCGTCCCCGAGGAAGACGATCGTCCGATCCGGTCTCAAGTGTCGCTCGAAGATCCGTTCCGTCGCGTCGATGTCGCCGTGGGTGTCGCCGACGAAAACGATCGTCCGATCTGAGTCGAGACCGACCAGTCGGCCCTGTTCGACGAGGATCGGAACCACAGCGCGCACTGTCGCGAGAAGGTCCATGCGTCGACGATAGCCGGCGCATCCGGCGCTCACAAGACGAGTTCCTCGACGGGCCTGGCGGTTCGCGTGAAGTCCTCGCGTCTGCTATGCGATCTCGAGCTCCGCCGTGCAATACGCGCAACGGGTTGCCGCGATCGGAATCGTCGACCTGCAGTACGGGCACTCTTTCGTCGTAGGCGGTCCTTCTTCGGCCGGTTTCCGCATCCGCGAGAAACCTCGCACGATGAGGTACATCACGAGTGCGATGATCAGGAATGCGATCACGGTGTTGATGAACGCACCGTAGTAGATCGCCGCCGCTCCGGCTTCCCGCGCGGCGGTGGCCGATTCGTACGCATCGCCTGAGAGCACCACGTACAGGTTCGCGAAATCGACGTTCCCGACGAGCTTTCCGATGACAGGCATGATCAGATCGTTGACGAACGATCCGACCATCGCCGCGAACGCCACGCCCATGACGAACGCGATCGCCAGCTGGAGGAGGTTCCCCTTGGTGATGAAATCCCGGAATCCCTTGTGCATCCCTTTCACCTCCTGGTAGTCGTGCGACCAGATTCTAGGCCCGTGACGCTACGAAGTGAAGGGGTCGGGCGCTGTTCAGGCCGGATGAAGTGTCGTCATGGCGAAGGTTTTGCGCATTACACGGGGCGCGATCCGTTTGCCGTATAATGCCCCCATGGCCACGCTGGACGACGTCGCACGGTTCCTGGGTCTATCGAAACGTGCCGTTCGCTCAAGAGTGAACGCCCTCGGCGACATGATCGAGGGGCACATGGTGCGCGGTGACCGGAATCGTCTGATCTTCAAAGGGGAAGCACTCGCGATCCTTCACCGCCTCGAAGAGCTACGTCAACGTGAGGGGCTGGCCATCCACCAAGCCGTCGTCCGTCTACGAGGGGAACTTGTCGGCGACGATGACACCGCCGGCATCTACATCATGGTGAAGCCCGAGATTCGCCTTCTCCAGGAGGCCCTCGTCGAAGCCTATCGTGAGCGCGATCGGTGGCGCGAGTACGCCTATGCGCTTCAGTCCGTCCTGCCGCCGGAATTGAAGTGGTTGGACGCCGTCGCACCTCCGGAGTGCAACGATCGACGGCTGAACTAGAAGATCTTCCGGAACGCTGCCTTCGGTCGACTCGAATCCAGGATGCAATCGCCGAGCGTTTCGTGGGTCGCGAGCTAGTCTCCCCCCGCTTCAGGCATCGCCTCCTGGGAGGGGAAGCGCGGGAGGATCTCTCCGCGGCTTTGAACCGCAACGCGGTCTCCCGGCCGCAGCTCCGCGGAGTCCTTCGGGGCAACGCCGCGCGCCGGCCCGAGGAAAGAGATAGGGGTGCCGGGCTCGGTTCCGCGACGATCGATCAGGGCGAGGCCGACCTGATGGGCGCCGCCGACGCTGACGCAACTGGTCGTGCGGCCGAGGAATGAACCGTTGCGATCGACGATGGCGGCTCCTGCACGGACCGGCCGGGCTCCGAGTTCGACGCGGAAGCGGGCGACCTCGCGACTTTGATTCGTATAGAACGAGACGCAGGGCGTCCGGCCGATGAAGAACGGCTTGTGCAGCTTCACGTACGGACCGAATCCGGCCTCGAACGGATTGACTCCGTGGGGGCCGGCGAGTTCGAACCCGTAGAGCGGGAGTCCGGCTTCGGTTCTCGTGGAATCGCGGGCGGCGAGTCCGCAGGGCAAGATCCCGTCGCCCTTCCCTGCCGAGAGAAGCCTCTTCCAGAGCCAGGGCGCGCTCTCGCCGCCGGCGTAGATCTCGTAGCCGAGAGGCTCGCCGGTGTAGCCGGTCCGCGCGACCAGGAGCTGATGCCCGTCGGCGACGAGTTCGCAGAACTGTGTTCGCTTGAGGGCGGCGAGCGTTCGACGATCGGACGGATCGAGGATCCGCGCGAGGATCCGCTGGCTTCGGGGGCCCTGGAGAGCGATATCGATGACCCCTCGTTCCTTCTTCAGGTCTCGAATGATGACGTGAGGCCCGGATTGTCGTGCCGGTGCGTCGTCGTCGATCCGGTAGCGACTCTCATTGATGCCGTTGAGCCACTTCCAGTCCTTGAGCTCGTTGACCGCATTGACGACGACGAAGTACCGATCGTGCGCGCGGCGGTAGACAAAGACGTCGTCGAGGACGCCTCCGCTGGGGGCAAGGAGATAGGCGTACTGGGAGCCGCCGTCTTCCAGCCAAGCCGCGTAATTCGACGTCGCGACATTGAGAAACTCGGTTGCGCCGTCTCCCTCGATCTGGAAGACGCCCATGTGACCGAGGTCAAACAGTCCGGCGCGCTCTCGCACTGCGCGATGTTCCTCGAGACTCGACGTATACCAGACCGGCATCTCCCACCCGGCGAACGGGCCGAGCTTCGCGCCGAGATCGCCGTGCAGCCCGTGAAGAGGCGTCTTGCGAAGAGCTTCGTGTTCAGCCTCGGTCCACGTGAACGTTTCCCTGTCTGCGCCGTCGGATGAGGGGCCGAGGCGCGATTGCCCAACGAAGTAGGGCTTCGACAGAGCGAATCGGTCGGGATGACGTGCGTAGGCTTCCTCGATCGACCGAGAGCCGTCGAGTCCGGGAGGCGTCGCGAGGCTCTCGCGCGCGGCGGTGGGCAGGTCCTCTTCGGGGACGATCTCGATGACGGCTGGCCCCTGGACCTTTCGAAAGATGTCGATGGGATCGAAGAGCGTGTAGCCCTCGGCGAGGCCGGTCAGCCACGCCCGCGCTGGCTCCTCGGCGTCGCGCGGTACGGAGACGGTGTAGTCGTCGGCTCCGAGCTTCGCGATGAAGGCTTCGGCGATCGTTCGGCCGTTCTCGTCGAATAGGAACGTGCGGCAGGGCCGGGCCGGCTCCACGGCGAAGATGTCCGACGGGGTCGCCTCGTTCAGGAGCGCGCGGACGCGGCCTCCGCGCAAGCGGAGGGACGTCCACGGGGACACGCTCTCGGAAAGGTCTCGATCCGGTGGCGGCGCGGCGATTCCCGGGTCGATGCGCGCGAGGAGGTCGAGCGTCTCTCGTGACGCCTTCTCGAGAAGGGAGAGCGGAAGCTTGCCTCGCGAGAGTTCTCCGGTCAGGCCGAGATAGGAGAACGGTCGGATGGAGTGCAGGACCTCTGCGATGATCGAGGCGAGTTCCTTCATCTCGGCCTCGCCCATCCCTCGCTGCGTGACCCACGGTGTTCCGAGACGGATGCCGTGGGCGTCGGCAGCGCTCGTGTCGCCGGGCAGCGTGTTCTTGTTGCAGACGATCCCCGCGAGATCGAGGATCCGACTTGCCACTTCGCCCATCATCGTGAAGCCGGTCTCGCTCTCGAGTTCTCGAAGATCGACGAGGAGAAGGTGCGTGTCTGTTCCACCGTAGGCGACGGCCAGACCGCTTGCGCGGAGGGCGTCGGCGAGATGAACCGCGTTCTCGACGATTCGACGCTGAAGGTCGGCGAACTCGGGTCTCTGGGCGAGCTTCAGCGCAACGGCGATCGCGGCGATCTTGTTCACATGGGGGCCGCCCTGCTGACCGGGGAAGATGGCACTGTCGATCCGAGCGGCGATCTCGGGATCGGTTGACAGGATGATGGCGCCGCGCGGTCCACAGAGCGTCTTGTGCGTCGTAAACGAGGAGACGTGGGCATGCTCAATCGGATTCGGATAGACGCCGCCCACGATCAATCCGGCCGTGTGGGCGACGTCAGCGAGAAGAATGGCGCCGACGTCATCTGCGATCTCCCGGAACGCTGCCCAGTCCGGCTGCCACGGATACGACGTGAATCCGGCGATGATCATCCGCGGGCGGTGCTCCTCGGCCATCCGCCGAATGGCGGCGTAATCGAGCCGTCCGGTCTTCGGATCGACGGCGTACGAGACGATTCGATATCGCTTCCCGGTCACGCTGAACGGCGAGCCGTGGGTGAGGTGGCCTCCTTCGGTGAGCGCCATTCCCATCACGGTCTCTCCCGGCGCCACGAAGGCATCGTAGATTGCGAGGTTCGCGGCGGCCCCAGACAACGGTTGCACGTTCGCGAAGATGCGATCCTCTGGCACCTTGTCCGTCGCAAAACAGGCCGCGGCCCGTCGGCCGGCGAGGGACTCGACCAAATCTGCGATCTCGGTGCCCTTGTAGAACCTCCGATCTGCATATCGTCGGTAGCTGGCGAGTTGCTCGTCGAGGTCGGCGAGCCGCGCCGGCGGGAGATTCATCATCGCCTCCCGTGGATACCCCTCCGCGTAGACGCTTGTCAGGGCCGATCCGAGCGCTTCACGGACGGCAGGAGGCGTCAGGCTCTCCGACGGAATCAGGATGATCTTCTCCCGTTGGCGTCGTTCCTCGGCCGCGATCAGCGCTGCCATCTGGGGATCAGCACTAAGCAGGGAGGAAGAGGGAAGTGAGTGGGTCATGATCGCTCCTTGTCTGGGTCGAACGGCTCGGGATGGAGTCTACGATCAAGATCGCGCCCTTTCCAGCAC
>Ga0272444_10006032_pt1 | contig 10422 bp, 8 predicted proteins | sample SSMForm13_FD_201033 | JGI IMG/M metagenome (GOLD analysis project Ga0272444, IMG submission 201033) | Marine sediment archaeal communities from Little Sippewissett salt marsh, Falmouth, MA, United States - SSM-Form-13 | ecosystem: Environmental > Aquatic > Marine > Wetlands > Sediment ...
ATCATAATCTTTCGCTGTATTTTTATCCATATAATATCCAGCGGCATAATAAAAAAGTGAATGACGATTATGGCGGCAATTATACCACCAATTCCTATCGAAATACCATTAATTATCCGTTTATGCTTTCGTTTTACTTCTTCGTCACTTTCAATTACCGGAATGGATGATAACACCGGTATATGTGAAATATCATCAAGTTCATATGCCGACTTAATAGAATGATCAAGGCTTTCCTGAACAAACGCAAGACCTGCCCCGACACCGAAGGCAAGAAATAGGCCCATCAACATAATTTTACTCCTGTCCGGCTTCTCCGGTGATCCCGGTGTTGCTGCTGGCTCTATAATGGTAAAACGTTCGCCATGTTGTGTTTCTTCCATTCCTTTGGCTACCTGTGACTCCATAAGTTTACTCATGATCTCGTTGTACTTTACCTTTGCGATGCGGTAATCAGCATTCAGACTCTCATATTCTTTTTCGATGAGTGGTGCACTTTCAATCTTTTTCTGATATTCACTCATTTTATTTTTGATCCTTCTTTTTTCATTAAGAAGACGGCTGGTTTCTAAAGTGATTGAATCAAGCTGCGTTTTAAGATGAATATAGGCGGGATTTACCGGATTTTGAGATGCCAGAGCAGATAATGATGTTTTTCCTTTTGTCTTTTCTATCTCTTGAGAAAGGCTGGAAACTTCTTTTGAAAGTTTTATGACATCAGGGTGTTGCTGTCCTAACCGTGATTTCATGGCGACAAGCTTATTTTTCAAATCAGTGAGTCGGTTCTCCTTTTCTGAAGTTCCTTTTACCCCCGATTCACGGTTTGAAAGATCCTCTATTTCCCGTTTTAATTTTATAACATCGGGATGTTTATCGGATAGGCTTGATCGAAGATTGATCAGTTGCAGCCGCAGGGCATTCAAGCGCTCTTCGGGAGCTGCTCCGAATTCTCCTCCACCTTCTTCACTAGCGTAGGTTGACGGAGAGATGGTTGCAAGTTGCCCTTCCAGGTACACTTTTCTCTCCTGGAGGGATCGGATCTGCATATTGGCCTGATCGATATCCCTTTTCAGCTGTTCCAGGGCACTCACATTTATAGTATTGTACTCGGGAAGTTCACCTATATGTGCTTTTTTGAATTCACTGATTTTCAATGCATATCCATTGATCTGTTGTTTGATGTGATCCAGCTCCTGCTGTAAAAATTGTGTTGTCCGGGTTGCCTGAGCTTCGCGCTTTTTGAGATTTTCTTCAAGGTAAAGTGAAGCGATTACATTGGCGACTTTCTGAACAGTGGAGGGGTTTTTCCCTTCGTATGACAGGGTGAAAGCGATAGTCGATCCACGACCCCTTTTTCCACCGGCCTTTATCTTTTCGAGATTGATATCCTTACGCATTTTATCGATGATGATTTCTAAAGCATATTTTTTCCGAATTTCCGCATACAAGTTAAATTGATTGATGATCCCGGTAAGGTTGGATCGACTCAGAATACGCTGTGTAATCGTCTGCAGACGTTCTTCAACATATCCCGTTACCGTTGCTTTAACGTATTCCTGAGGAATCTGCTGTGACTCGATGAGAATTGTCGATCTGGAAACGTAAATCGGCGGTAGTGTGAAGGCTACGATGACAACAACAATAAAAACCGGTATGGATGATAGCAGAAAAATGAGTATTCGTCTTCTTATCAGATTTTTTATATCCTGAATGTTTTCCATTGAAAATTATTCCTTGAATAAAAGTAACTAGCTATCAGGGTTCAGTTATCAGCAGTCAGCATAAATTCTACTGCGGCGAAGCCGCAAAGGTTAAAGGCCTAAGGTACCAGGAATCAGTTTCCATTTATCAGGTTACCGATTTCCCAAATCCGAAGTTCGATACTTCCTTAAGCCCTTGGCCCTTAGCCTTTTGTCGTTATGACGTATTCGGCACCAACATATGTGAAAATAAAACCTTCGTTAAAAGTAGAATTCGACTCGTTTATCATAAGCCGTAAGTAAATATATTTTAATAATTGTCTTGTTTTTTTACAACCTCTATTGATGGTGATGTCAGCGATTGCTAACCATAATGCAATCACTTATATTAAGCAATAATAGTGCCATTACCGATGCATCATAGCTTGAAATTGATCATCATCGGTTCTTTTGCAAAAAGCTACCATTTTTGGGGGAAATTAAAGTTCAGCAGGAGCCATACAGTATTGCGATCAACTTCGCAGTCGTTCGAGAGCGTTTTATCGTATTCATTGGCGTAACTGTATGCCAGATTTAGTGCGACTTGATCTGTAAAATTATAATTGAGGGAAGGTGTGACTGTGTAGTATCGAGTATCGGTATCTTTCGTTTCACTGTCCTTAGACTTCGTGAAGTAAAGAGACCCCGCGAGCTGAGAGCTGAGTTTACTCGTTAGCATCTTGCTCAATGTGAGTGTAAAACGGTCAACTTCAACCGTTTCGCCCTCAGCAGTATAGGAGAGATCACGTGAATAGCCAATCTGTGCAGAAGCTGTCTGCCAGGTTTTTGTGAGATTTACTTCTGCTGTCCATCCCCAGTCATCATCAGTTCTGCCCGAAATATATTCCGTTTCGGTGTAGCGAGGGCCGGCGCTGATGTTGCCCTGTAACGTTTCTGAAAATGTATGAGCAAGACCTATGGTAAGACCATATGTATCCAGGTCCTCCTCGTCAGAGTCGGTATTTCTATAATAGGGTCTGAAAGTAATAACGTCCCGTCTGTTATTAAAAGCGTGGCTGTATGCCAGGGAAGAAGAATGGCTGTCAGACTCTTCAAAACCAGCAAGATCATACTCTGTTTTCGCAAAGGTATAATCTAATGCAAGGTCTGAGACTTCTGTCAGCTTAAACGACATGCCGCCGCCGGCACTATAAAAATCACGTTCGGCGCGCCGCTCGACGACACCAGTCTCCTGCAGTTCCGTGTCAAGGGTTGTGTCTGAGATGTAGGAACCACGGACATTGACCGACATGCGTTCAAAGAGCTGATACCCCATAGTCAGGCCGTAGTTCTGCCGCTCGTAATCACGATCCGTGTTTTCATTATAGCGGATGACATCAACCCCGGCAGTTGCACCGAAAGTAAAACGAGGGGTGGCAACATCCAGTGAAAGCTCAGGGCTTAGCGTCCCGATGTAATCATCCAGTTTGTTTACCCTGGAAAAATCGATGTTGTCGTTGTATTCGCCACGGATACCGAGAGAGGGTGTAAATGTTACGTCGGCGGCAAAAGTTAAAAAGGGTGAAATTGTCAATAATACAATCAATAATGCCAAACATGATTTTAAACGCATGGTTAGTAACCCCCTTTTTTTTAAATTCGAAATCCGAATGTCGAAATTCGAAACAAATTCGAATATCGAATGTTAAAAATTCTAAACAAACCCAAAATTCAAGATAAATATGAAAATCTGATGTCGAAATGCTGAATTCAATACAATTTCAAATAGTAAGCTATTGAGATTTTATTTGCTTTTTTGTAATATTGCTCCGAATATGTTCATAAGTTCTTGAGATTCCTTTGTTAATTTACCTCTATCAGCTTCCAAAGCCGATAAGCCATTGGTTTCAACCAATCTTAACCAGTATCTGCTTTCCTTCGATTCCTTACGGCAAATCTTTATTCTCATTAAGAAATCTTTTTTGCTTAAAGCTTCGTTTGCCTCGATGTAGTTTGCCCCAACCGAGCCTGATGATCTTATGAGTTGTTTCCCGTCTTCAATATTAGATATGGTTTTTTGTAAGTTCTTAACAAAATACCTGACGTCCTTTGCAAAATTTAAAGTTCGATCTTCAAGATCGTATTGCCTGGAATTTGAGGTTTTTGTCATTTGAAATTGTCTCGTATTTCGTTTTTCGAATTTCGAGTTTCAGCGATCATGCTTGATCGCTATGGTACTACTACGACATCTCCTCTTTTCAGCGTAATGTTTTGTTCGAGTCTTTTTCCCTTTTTTACATCGTCATAATCGAAGGGTAGTTTTATCTGCTTTCCTTTTTCCTCTCGGAGGATGATGATGCTGCCGGGGGAGGCGAAGGCATTTAAATCACCTGCCATAGCAAGAATCTGCATGACATTTGTTTTCATGGTGATCGGAAATTTCCCTGGCTGGTTGACCTTACCGACTACGTAAGCAGTCATGCTGTTAGCGCTCAGGATCATAACGGTTGTTGTTGCATCAGTTACGAATTCCTTCACTTTTTTTGAAACAATATCCCTCAATTCTGGGACTGTTAAATCGGTTACATCTATGTCTCCGATGAGGGGAAAAGCAATAACACCATCAGGGGGAACGATAATCTGGCGGGTCAGGTATTCATCCTTCCAGACAGAAATTTCGATGCTGTCTCCGGGCCCTATTTTATAAGTATTTTCTCCTGCTAGTGCTATAGTGCTGTCAATCATTGGTAAAGCGAGAAAAAAAAGCAGGATAAAAGATAAAAGTTTATCTTTCATTGTGCATATGCCTCCATTTCTATGTCGAGTCCTTTCACTGCGAAAACGTGATTTTATGTTTGAAAGTTTTCGGGCAATGTTTTTAACTATTCTATAGTATCACACTATTTTAAAATCCCCCTGTGTCCCCCTTTACAAAAGGGGGATTAAAAGGAATTCTGCTAACGGTGTCCTCCTGTATTTCCTTAAGCAGGAAACTTTCGAGGGATAATTCCTTACGTTAATGATATTGTAACCTATGGGGACAAATTTTTCATTTCCTGCTCCGCTTCCTGACGTCCGGGAAAGTTCTCTCCGTCTTTCAGTGAGAATTGTAAATGCTTTTTCGCTTTTTCTTTATTATTCAGCTTAAGATAAATCATTCCGAGATGATACTGCATTGCCGGAACTTTCCGTGTTTTTTCATCAATGCTCAGGAGCAGATCACGTGCTTTTTCGTATTCGCCCTTATGATAATATACCCATGCCCCGGTATCCACTAATGAGGGGGAGTTTTTATATTTTTCTAGCAGTGGCGAGATCAATTTTTCTGCTTTTGTAAAATTTTCCTTTTTCGGGTCATGCTCTACCAGGGAAAAAGCCAGATTATTGGCTGCTATCGGGGTGTCGGGATTTCCGGCTAAAACTTCCTCGTAGATTTCTTGTGCCTTTTTATATTCACCCTTTTTTTCCAGAGTCATAGCGGTAAGAAGGGCAATGCGTGAGTTGTTTGGGTTCAGTGCTCTCATTTTTTCGTAATTTTCCAAGGCTTTATCAATGGAACCCTGAGACTGTTCGAGTTGTGCGAGATTGAATAATGCCTGCTGGCTGTTGGGATTGATTTCATAAGCCTTTTCAAAATTCGTTCGAGCATGTGGAAAATCCTTTTTGAAAACGTAAAGTTTACCCAGCACAATGTAATAATAGCTATTTTTCGGGCTCTTCTGAATTTGTTGTTGAACCTTCTCGATGGCGTCATCCACTTTCTGCTTTCTCATAAGGGGATCCAGGCTCTGAATGAGTGCGGGGGTATAATCAACATTGGTTTCAAGGGCCTTTTCAAAGAGTGATTCCGCTTCTGTTCCTTTTTTTTCTAAACGTTTAACAACACCTTTTTTATAGTATGGTACAGGAGATTCGGGTGCGAGCTTCATAAGGCGGGAATAATATCTGTCCGCTTCAGCAAGATCTTTTTTCTCGAGGGCCATATTTCCAAGGGCAAGGAGGGCTTCAAGTACATTGGGATTCTTATTAAGTATTTTTCTATAAAGATCTTTCGCAATTGCCGGTTCCTTATTAAAGATATGAGTTCTTGCAAGACCGAGAGATACGGCAATATTTTCGGGTTCTTCGTTGAGAACTACACGATATTCTGCGATGGCTCCCACATAATCTTTTTTTGCAAAAAGGATGTCACCTTTCAGTGCGTGTCCGGCAACATCTCTGGGGTTTTCTTTGAGAACTTCCTCGACGAGTTTCATTGATTCGTCGATTTTTCTTTCCTGATAGCGAATTCCTGCAAGGAAGAGCCTCGCCTTCAGGTTATCGGGGCCTGTTTTAACCGTTTCCATAAATTGCTTCAACAGCCCTGTGGCACTCTCCCTATTCTTTTTTCCAAGTTCATACCGGGTCAGTACTGCATAAGGAGCATACTGTGTGGGTAGGTCACTCATGGCTTTCCGCAGAATTTTTTCCATGGCATCATACTGTTTATTAACTGCGTAAAGGCGGGCCAGATAAAGACGGGGTTCTACTTTGTCAGGATTGTCGCTAATTAAATCTGCGAGTAATGTTTGTGCTTCATCCTTTTTATTTGTCCGGTTGTAAAACTGTGCCAGAAGGAGTTTCGGCTCAATCGCTTTCGGATTCTGGTCGACCAGGATTTCGTATTCCTTTGCTGCATCTGCCACACGATTTTCTTTCTCAAGGATGCGTATCAGAAGCAATCGTCCCCGTTTATTCGATACATCCTTGGTAAGGAGGTCCCTCAATACTTTTCGCGCGCCCTCCATATCCTTCTGTCTCAGCTTGATGTTAGCAAGGATAAGATAGCCGGTGTCTTTTTTAGGATTTTTCGTGATTATCGATTTCAGGATTTGTTCGGCTTCGGGATATTTTGCGTCTACGATGAGACATTGAGCCTTTACGAGGAGAGCTTCTTCATGGTTAGGAATTTTGGCAAGAACAAGATCAGCTTTCCCCCGGGCCTCATCCTTTTTTTTCGCAAGAAGAAGAATTTGCCCTAATGCAGCCTGTGCGTCCAGAAGATCAGGGTTATTTTCAACGGCTTTGTTCAAGGCAGCGTAAGCAGGTTTGAAATTTCCTTGTTTGAGAAATGACATGCCAAGCATGGCATATGCTTCAGCAAAGTTGGGATCTATCTTTATGGCGTTACTGAAGTTTCTGCTCGCCTTTGCGTATTCTCCATTGGCATACAGTTCTTTGCCCTTGTCAAAGAATTTCGTTTTTTTCGTTTCCGTGCTGCCACAGGCGACGACTGTTACTGTCAGGATGATCAATAAATAATGTATGAATTGCTTCCGTGCCATGTGCAAGCCTCCTTATTGATTGGATGGAGTTAAAAAATTAGGGTCTTCTCCACTTTAATTGAAGAAGAGGAACCAAGGATTCCAAGGGTCAAGGATTCAAGGTTTTATTTTCTAAAGACTTTATAAGCATTTTTAACATTCTTCCGATTTCTGCTATGCCTTTATTGAGTGTACCCCTTTCATCTTTTTCAATGAAATCTAAATCCCCCGCTAATAATATCTGTGTTTCCAATTTGCAGACAGAACCATACGATAGATCAAGCATCCTGATGTTATCCAAGGTTGTCTTTTTTTCTTTGGAAATTTTGCCGTTATTCTATATATCTCTATACAAAGTTTATATGACTTTTCCTAGACTTTCAAATCTTTCTAATTTTTGAGCATCTCACTTGAATCCCTGGCCCAGACCGTTCACCAAAAGGATAAGTTGCGGTCTAAATTCAAAGATTCTTTCTGTTCGCTTGTCCAATAACCGTTGCAGTCGCGCCAGGGTGGGCCCTGAATCCTTGACCCCTCGTACCCTCTGGAAGAAATCATACCTGCTAAATTTGATACAATTTATATGTGTTGCCTTAATAAATTACAACTGATCGGGATATGATCCAACAATGTATATCGGTTTTTTAGTATGCCCCCGAAAGTCCTACAGTAAAGATTCTAATGCGGTAAAGCCGCATAGGCTGAAGATCAAAGGAATAAGACAACAGGTACCCGATTTTGCAATTCCGATATTCGATACCGCTTTGAGCGCTTGGCATTTCACCGTTATCATTTATCCAGTATAAACATCTGTTCAAAAAGTGCAGATGTTAAGAAGATTCTATATCGAATTCAAAAAATTAGCATATTTGCTTTGAAAATGAAAGGTAGTTTTATAATTGAAAATTATATTTTCCCTTTTCTAAGGCAGGATACAAGGGTTATCGTTAAAAGCGTTCATTGTTAAATCCTCCCTAGCCCCCCTTTAGAAAGGGGGGGAGTAAGAGAGACATTTGACAAATGGCGAATCAGATTCCCTTTTTCGAAGAGGAAAAACAGCGTGCTGCGGTTAGCGGTATTCCTTTCAATCCTTCTTTTTTACAGGGGGACGCGGGGGCTGCCGTCGACAGTATTCATTTTCATCTCCCTTTTTTAACCCCGATAAACGGGATAAATCTCACTAAAGGGGATAAATGCGTTAACAAAATTATTTTCTGGCAGAAAAACTCAGAAAATAATTTCTAACTTACTAAAGGGGGATACAGGGGGATTTTAAGAGAAAGAAGAAGGGAGACCAATCAACCGGAACAAAATCTTCCGCACGTGCGGTTCATCTTCATGCATAGACCGGAAGGGAGTCATCGGGTACATCCGAAAGACATTGATAGTCACTGTCTTTTTCTGAAAGCAATGGATTATCGACAGGCCATTCAATGCCCAGACCAGGATCTGACCAGAGAATTCCCCGTTCGCTTCCAGGTTCGTAAAAGTCGGTGCATTTGTAGATGAAGAGAGCCGTATCACTGAGCACGCAGAATCCATGAGCATACCCTTCAGGAATGAGCAATTGCTTTCTGTTTTTGTCAGAAAGATACTCACCATACCATTGACCGAAAGTGGGCGAGCCACGCCGGATATCGATCGCCACGTCAAAGACTTCTCCAATTAAAACCTGGACGAGTTTTGCCTGCCCGTGTGGATATTGATAGTGTAATCCCCTCAGCGTTCCATAAACAGAATATGAAAAGTTGTCCTGGACAAAACGGCAATTGACGCCGGCTTCACGATATCGCTCTTCGTGATATGTTTCCATAAAGAATCCGCGCGCGTCATCAAAGACCTTTGGTTCTATAATCAAAACACCGGGTAACGATGTTTCTATAACCTTCATAGTAATTTCCTCGAAGACCCGGCAACTCTCATAAGATACTGACCGTATTCATTTTTGTTCATCGGTTCGGCAAGCTTCAGCAACTGTTTCTCATCAATGTAAGCCATACGATAAGAGATTTCCTCAATACAGGATATTTTTAAGCCTTGACGCTTTTCAATAGTCTCGATGAACCTGCTTGCATCGAGGAGAGATTCATGAGTTCCCGTATCAAGCCACGCAAATCCCCGGCCGAGTTTCTCAACATAGAGTGTTTCTGAGTCAAGATAGGCACGATTTACATCGGTAATTTCCAATTCACCCCTGGCGGATGGTTTCAGGTTTGCAGCTATGTCGAGGACTCTGTTGTCATAGAAATACAGTCCCGTTACTGCCCAGTTTGACTTTGGTTCGGGGGGCTTTTCCTCAATTTCCAGAGCGTGGCCATTTTTATCAAAACTCACGACGCCATAACGTTCCGGGTCATTGACCCAGTAACCGAAGACAGTTGCTCCCTCTTTTCTCGAGGTGGCGTATGAAAGATTTTCCGGCAGACCATGTCCGTAGAAGATATTGTCGCCAAGGATGAGACAAACGTTATCCTTTCCCACAAAATCCCGGCCGATGATAAAGGCCTGTGCCAGTCCCTCGGGGCGGGGCTGTTCGGCATAGGTAAAGGAAAGACCCCATTGCGCTCCATCCCCTAATAGTTCTTGATACCGGGGCAGATCCTCAGGGGTGGAAATGATGAGGATCTCTCGAATCCCGGCCAGCATAAGCATCGAAAGAGGGTAGTAGATCATAGGTTTGTCGTAGACCGGTAAAAGTTGTTTGCTCACGACCCGTGTAATCGGATAGAGACGGGTTCCTGAACCGCCGGCAAGTATGATGCCTTTCCATGTGTCTGGCGAGTTAACGGGCGATTTATTGGAACGCAAGTCATTCATCAGTTATTCCCCTTGACGATTTTTCGATTAAAATTGATGAACTCGTAAAAAGTCAAAAAATTGCCAATTTGTCATTCCAGCGAAAGCAGGAATCTTGTATTTACAAACAGTTATAGATTCCCGATCAGGTCGAGAATGACAAAACGAGAGGAATTCACTCTTTTTACGAAACTGTCAAAATTGTTTTTGCAATAATTGTAATGTCTGATTTGAAGTGTGCAAGTATTTAGCATGATACGTTTAAAAAAGGAAGGGGATTTTCATTTCAATCCCCCTTTTCTAAAGGGTGATATAGGGGGATTTTGATAAGATGTTGGCAGAAACCCATCGACTATTGAGAATGTATTATAAAAATTGAAGAATCTTGTCCTGATGCAAGTTTTTGAACAGATGATCTTTGAGGAAAGATTTTAGTATTTTTGCTTTATTCGCCAGACCCGAGCCGCAGGTCGCGGTATCAATAAAGCAGCCACCACCACCACCGCTGCTGGCCCCAGCGCTTCCTCCTCCCGATCCCGCTGTAACTTCATTTGAATAGTAACTTTCATATCCGTCGGTATTATATGCGGTTATAGCAAAATAATATTTCCTTCCCGTCTGAACACCTGAAACAGTATATGATG
>Ga0272444_10006034_pt1 | contig 10417 bp, 10 predicted proteins | sample SSMForm13_FD_201033 | JGI IMG/M metagenome (GOLD analysis project Ga0272444, IMG submission 201033) | Marine sediment archaeal communities from Little Sippewissett salt marsh, Falmouth, MA, United States - SSM-Form-13 | ecosystem: Environmental > Aquatic > Marine > Wetlands > Sediment ...
ATATATAATTAATAGCAACTGACTATATGTTGTGCTGCTCAGCTGTTGTCCATACCCCATATGGCAAGGGGCCCTTGGTGACGTGCAAAAAGGGCACCCTATGACCGCCCATGAGGCGGCAAAACCGGGGCGGAAAACAGACAAGCTCGGGCCAAGTTGGGAAGGAAAAGGCGCAGATGGGGCCGAGTCGAAGCTTTGATCCCCAGTCAACCTCCATGACAGGCTGGACTTGACCTCTTGTTTGTCTCCCTATAGGTTGATTGTAGGCGGTATTTACTTTTCTGGGCAGCCAGTGGAGTTCCAGTGCCTTCCTGATATGTGGGGGGGTGGTGCATATCCCACGTTGGTTCTTTGGGGATCTGACGGGAACCGCAAAAGGCCCCAAGCCTTTGTTGGTGGATTGGCAAGAAGTTCCAACGTCCGTCACTCCGGCGAACCCCGGATCGTGGTCTGGGGCAGGCTCTGGGGTCCAGAATGGCCGTTTAACGTCATTCCGGCGAAAGCCGGAATCCAGTAGTTTTAAGTAGTTAAGATGTTCCTGGACCCCGGTTTTCACCGGGGTCACGACTCTTTACGAAACCGTCTTTATTGATTTTCTGCGTGCCATTTGGTGTCTAACAAGGTGAATGAGGATATCCGGGATGAGAAGAGGCTCGTCTCCTTGCTTAAGCAAGGGCAGGAGGAAGGATTTCGCCTTCTTATTCAACACTATCAGGCCAGCCTCCTCAGAATAGCCTATGGTATCACCTTAGACAGAGAAGAAAGCCTGGACTTAGTACAGGAAGTCTTTCTCAAGGTGTACAAGAACATCCGAACCTTCAGAGAAGCATCGAGGCTTTCCACGTGGCTCCATCGCATTACTGTGAATCAGTGCCTTAACTGGAGGAGAAGATGGAAGCGGAGGTTCAGGTGGCATCATGAGTCCATTGATGAAGAGGGGCTGCCTGACCACCCCGCCTTAGGCACAAGGGATTATGATCCGGAGATCCTCTACCAGAACAGGGAAATGAGAGAAACCTTGTGGGCTGCCCTGAAGGAGCTCCCCGAAGAAGTAAGGGCTGTGTTTGCACTGAGGGAACTGGACGGTCTTTCCTACGATGAGATTGCCAAGGTGTTGAAGATCAAAAAAGGAACCGTCAGTTCCCGGCTCTTCCATGCCCGCAAGAGGCTAAGAGAGGGGCTAAAGCCTTATCTTAAACAAGAATGATCAAGGACAAGGGGACAATATGTGACAAACTCTTTTACATAAGAAAGTGAATCTGTTATGAGCACACTAATGCTCATCCACGAACGCCATAGCAGGAATTGGGCGTTGGGGTCCGTTTCCAATTCAGTCCGCCACAGGCGGATTTGATGAGCTAGGCCGCGGAGAACGGCGCTCATCGAAAAAAGAGCCAATTTATGGATGGAAACAAACAAAGTCTGAGATGATGCGGCAGTGTGTGTTCCCTTACTATATGACTGGGTCTGACTGGTGAACTCGATGGCATTTAAAAGACTTAACTGCTTGGTTTTGTTGGTTGTTGTTGGGTCTGTATTGCCAGGCGCCGTTTGGGCCAAGGGCAATATCGCCATCGATGTCAAAACGGTGCTGGCCTCTCAGGAATCGGAATATCTCGATCCCAGCTTGTCGTCCTTGATAAAGGAGTTCCAGTCCATTTTCCGGTATTCCTCGTACAGACTCTTAAGTGAGGATCATGTTGGTCTGACCATGAAAGAGACCGGTACGGTTTCCCTGCCTGGAAATAGGGTCCTAAAGATCACGCCCATGCAGGTCGTAGAAGATAGAGTTGAACTCAAACTTGTCATTCTGAAGAAGAAAAAGCAGATATTCGAAACCCTCATCAAGCTTCTCAACCACAGAAGCCTTACCGTGGGAGGACCCAAGCACCAAGACGGTGTTCTCCTCTTTAACATCTCCGCCTCCTTCTAGTTTCCTGCCAAGGGCCCGACGCAGACGGAACAGCAGACGACCCCGTCACACAAAGACAGAACTCCAATTGAGTGAAAACGTTCTGTCATTCTTTCGACCAATCCACTCCAGGACCTTGTCCAAGCACCATGGGGTACTCATAAATCCCCAACCCCGGTCACAAATTTCTTTTTCAATTGAGTTTTTTTGAAAGACCGGTGTCTAATAAAATAGAAAGCCACATCCGTGAGGCAAATGGAGGCTTATGAGCCGGAATATGTGTGACGAGGGGTTGTTGAACCGCTTTTTTGATCAGGAACTGGGACCGGACGAGTCCGACCATATCAGGGAGCATTTGAAACATTGTGCTTCCTGCAAAGGGGCCCTTCAAGAGAATCAGACCCTCTCAGCCCAGTTTAAAACCAGTTTGGATCAAGAGCTTTCTCATGCCGACATTGGAAGGATTGAAGAAAACGTACTTGCCCTGATCCGGAGAAAGGAGGCCCCATGGTGGACACGACTCAGGGACTTCGTTGTTTCCAAGAGATTCTTTGTCCCTGCCACGGCCATGGCGGCGGCGCTTTTCTTCTTTGCACTGTTGAAACCCCCGGCATCTATATCGGGCCCTAGCGCTATCGTAAGCTCTTTTGAGGGCGATGTGGCATCTGTCATGATTTTGGAGACGCCAGAATCGCACCAGACCATTCTCTGGATTAGCGAGAACCTGACTCCTGGTGGTGATAATGGCAATGGATAGAGCAATGGTCTATCTTTTGGCCTGAAGCCTGTCAATGGAAAGTCATGTCAGGACGGGCTGTTGCCCAAACCGCAAGCCCTTTGACCGGTTCGTTTAGGCGTTTCTTGTCAACAAATCTAGGCGGATCAAAAAACGTTTCAGAACAAGCCAAAAGGGATTTGGGCAACAGCCCGAGGAGGTTTGACGACGAGACAAAAAACCCAAGGAGATTCTTGGAAAGGAGGTATGAACAGGTTATGAAGAAGCGAGCATTGCTAGTGTTGATTATTTCAGCCATGGGGGTGGCCTTTTTGTATGCAGGCGTTTTTGCAACCCAGCAGGCCTGCGACGCCATCACGATGGACTCACCGGTCTTTGAAAAGCACAAAAAGGCCTTGGTGACCTTTACCCACAAGAAGCACAATGTGGGGTACAAAATCCCCTGCGCCGACTGCCACCATGTTTACAAAGACGGCAAGAATGTGTGGAAAGAGGGTGACGAAGTTAAGAAGTGTATGGCCTGCCACAGCGAGGCCAAGGCTCCAAAGGCAAAAGAGGGTGAGCCCAAGCTGAGCAAGGCAGAAAAGATCAAGAAGTACTACTACTCAGCTATTCATGAAAACTGTGTGGGGTGCCACAAGGCCTTGAAGAAGGAAGCCAAGCCTACGGGTCCCACAGCCTGCAAGGAATGTCATCCCAAGCAGTAGTAGCAGGAAGAGATGCAAATGAGGGATAGGGTAAGTGTCCTTTCCGGACCTTACCCTATTTCCTAGAGACATCTGTGGCGGTAACGTACTCAACGGGGAGTATCCCCAATAAACGTGGTCAGAGCCACGGTCGTAGGCCCATCATCGGCCGCCACCACGGTGCTGGCATAGACAGACAGGCTTCATGTGTCGATTAATGACGATGGTTTCGTAAAAAGTCAAAAAATTGGCTTTTCCGTCATACCGGCGAAAGCCGGTATCCAGTTTTTTCAATCTGTTCTGGACTCCGGCGTTCGCCGGAGTGACAAGGTTCAGCACTTTTCACGAGACTGTCAATGACAACGTGAGCCGCAAAGAGCGCTACAAGACCCCTCGGTAGAATGCCAGTTGTTTTGCATAAGGTTCGAACCGCTTGGCCAGATCCGACCTTTCCTTTTCACCAAGGGGTTCTTCTTTGCGACCCACCTCTGCCAGCGGCTTGACTTCCTCTGCCGTTGAACAGCCAACAATAGCGACCGTTATTTCGTAGGACAGGGCGTATCTGATGAGCTCTTCCGGGGTGGTATTTAACTGGGGGTGGATGTAATGAGAGGCACCCAGGACTTTCATGGCGATGACGGCCATGCCCTTTTTCTTGGCCGCGGGCAAGGTTGAGGTGAGAAAACCGCCAAGGAGCCCTTCCACCGGGTTCACGGGCATCATGACCGCATCCACCGGCCATGCTTCAACCGCCTTGGTCAAAATGGCAGGGTCATGGTGTCCGGTGACGCCAATAAAACGGACCTTGTCGGCTGATTTGGCTTCCAGGAAGGCCTCCAAGGCCCCATCAGGGCCTGAGATGATGTTCAGATCCTCCTCGGTTCTCACGTCATGGATCTGCCACAGGTCCAGATAACTGGTCCCCATGCGTTGAAGCGTTCTCTCAAGGTCCGCCATTGCCCCCTCCCGATCTCTGCTCGCCGATTTACTGGCCTGGAAGATTCTGGGCCGTACATCAGGAAACTCCCGCCAAAGAGAACCATAATAGACTTCGCTGTCTGCGTACACGTGGGCTGAGTCAAAGTAAGTGATCCCCTGGGCGATAGCCTCCTGGATGACCGCCCGGGCCTGGTCCGTCTTTCCATAGGTGCGGAGGATCCCTTCGCCTCCCAACCCGACTCCGGTGACCTTTTGACCTGTCGCATTAAATGGCCTTGTCAGAATAGCCTCCTGTCCCATGGCTTCCTCCCCGGCCCAGAAATCCGTATTGACAACCCATCCTTCAGATTATAACAATACTATATCAAAACGATTTTTGGAATCCCATAGGGATGAATCTCGGCAAAGCGCTTTTTTCGCCCCTGGCTTTGGAGGGCAAGCAGCGTTCGTCATGGGGATAGGCTGAGGCGTCCTAGCGTATCGGCAGGGGCCTTGTGCCAACGATCAAAGAACATCAGAGAGTATTGGGACGAAAAAGGTATGTCATTTAAAGAGAATAGGTCAAAAGTCGGCCGAAATGACCCTTGCCCTTGCGGCAGTGGTCTTAAATATAAAAAGTGCTGCCTCGGGGAAAAGAGACCCCCTTTCGAAAGCCTCAAGGATTTGTACTTTCAGAAGCACAGAATTCGCCTTAAGGCCCCAGGGGACATTGAAGGTATTAGAACGGCAGGACGCCTGGCCCTGGAAACCCTGGATCTGGCGGAGGGAGCCATCAGGCCAGGCATCACGACCGATGAGATTAACACCCTTGTCCATGAATTTACGGTCAAAAAGGGTGCCACTCCTGCCCCCCTGAACTATAAAGGCTTTCCTAAGAGTGTATGCATTTCTGCAAATGAAGTCATTTGTCACGGAATTCCTGGGAAGAGGGTCTTAAGGGAAGGCGACATTGTCAATGTAGATGTCACTCCTATCTTAGATGGATATCATGCCGACACCAGCAAGACTTTTTTCGTTGGGAAACCGGGTGCGAAGGCGAAAAAGATCGTTGCTGTGGCTCGGGAATGTTTGACAAGGGGCATGGCAGAAGTGCGACCCGGAAACACCGTAGGAGACATAGGTTGGGCCATTCAGACCTATGCAGAAGGGCAGGGCTGTTCGGTTGTGAGAGAATTTGTGGGCCATGGTGTCGGGTTTGAGTTTCACGAACCCCCTCAGATTCCCCATTACGGTCAGAAAGGGGCCGGGGTTGGCCTGGTTCCAGGTATGGTCTTCACGGTGGAACCGATGATCAACTTGGGCAAAAAGGACCTTCGGATTCTGGAAGACAAGTGGACAGCCGTAACAGCTGACGGGTCCCTTTCTGCCCAGTTTGAACAAACGATCCTTGTTACGGCGGATGGCTTTGAAAGTCTCACCCCTTTTTGATTGAAACCAGGGTTTACTCTGTTTTCTCCTCACCGGTCCGCAGCGGAGCTTGCATTTATGGGATTAACGGATCCCGCTTCAAACCATCCTTATCAGACATAAGACCTTGATTTCCCACTTTGTAGAAAAGGCCAAAAGTTTAGGGTTTGTAGCCGTGGGCTTTTCCAGGCCTGAAAGGCCTCTGTTTTTTGATCAATTCTGCTCGTGGATCAGTGCCGGCAAGCATGGAGAGATGGCCTGGCTGGAGAGGCATCAGGAATTAAGAGAGACTCCAACAGGGCTCTTGGCTGGTTGTGAGACAGTGATCTCTTTGGCTTATCCCTATTCCTCAAAGAAGCCGATCACTCCTGACGGTTTTACTGCGGCAAGATATACAGAACCACGAGAAACCGACTATCATAATCGGTTGAGGAGGCTGGCCCGAAGGTTGGCACGCAGCCTTGTGGAATGGTATCCGGGAAGTAAGACAAGGGTCTGTGTTGATTCGGCCCCCATTCTTGAAAGGAGTTTTGCCTACGCTTCGGGCATGGGATTTATTGGGAAAAACAACATGTTCATTGTGCCTGGATATGGGTCGTACATTTTTCTTGTAGAGATCCTTACCACGACGGTTTTGGCCCAAACAAACAACCCGCCCATGAAGAACCAGTGCGGCTCCTGTAACCGATGCCTGGAGCTTTGCCCCACTGGAGCCCTTGACGGCCCTTTTTCATTGGACGCCTCAAAATGCCTGTCGTACCTGACCATTGAGTATGGCGGGGCAGTAGACCGTCAGACAGGAAGAAAAATGTCACGCTGCTTTTTCGGTTGCGATGTCTGTCAGGAGGCGTGTCCGTTCAACGAGGGAGGATCATTAACGGATCCTTGCCTTCCGTCAACAGAAAAGCTCCTGGCCATGGGAGCCGAAGATTTTGAAAAGAGTTTTGGCAATACGGCATTTGCCCGAGCGGGCTTGGAAAAGGTGAGGGGCAATATCAGGGTCGTGAGATCTTAACTCCTCGTTCATTTGCAGAGCCACGTTGGAACATTACGATGGAATGTGTACTTCTCGGTTCAGGAGGCATGGCGCCCATGCCCTACCGCGCCCTCACTTCCCTGGCCGTCCGTTGTCAGGGACGACTGTACCTGTTCGACGCCGGGGAGGGGGCCCAGGTAAATCTTAAAAAGGCCAAGTTAGGCATTAAAGCCCTCCGGGTCCTTGCGATCAGCCACCTGCATGGAGATCATTGCCTGGGCGTACCAGGGCTTCTCATGATGAGGGCTCAGGTGCCGGAGCCCGGTTCTCTCACGATCCTTGGGCCTTCCGGGATCAAGGAATTCGTTTCCCATTTGCACCAGTCTCTCGGCTTTTTTCTCAACTATCCAATCCAGTTCGTAGAGTGGAACGACACTGCTTCTAATGTGGCTTATGAGGGCGAAAGGGTTCGCATCCTTTGGAGCCCTCTAAAGCACACCAGCTTCTGCCTGGGGTATCGTCTTGAAGAGCACCCCCGTCCCGGGAAGTTCAGACCCCAAGCCGCACAGGCCCTTGGCGTGCCGAGCGGCCCCATGTGGGGAGAACTGCAGAAGGGAAAGGAAGTGATCTTGGAAGATGGGACCGTGATCTCTCCGGATCAGGTCCTAGGCAGTTCCAGACCGGGGCGTCATGTGTGTTACGCAGTGGACACCCGGCCCAGCAAGGACCTGTATCGCCTCTGTCAAGATGTGGATCTGGCCTTTCTGGATGGCATGTTTCTTCCAGAAGACCAGGCAGAGGCTGAGACCAAGGGGCATATGACAGTAGAGGATGCTGCACGAGTGGCCTCTAGGGCAGGAGTTCGCAGGGCAGTGCTTGTGCACATCAGCCCTCGGTATCGAGAAGAGGTACTGGAGGTACTCACCTCTGCCGCAGTCAAAAGATTTCAAAATGCTGAGATGGGACGAGACCTTGAGTCCTACTTGGTTGACCTGAGGGACGAGTGAACCTCGATCATCAGGTAGAGGGGCGAGTAGTTGAACCTCAATTGAGCGAAAGTGGAGGATGCCCTGGATTCAAGGCGTGTCTCAGACGGAGCACTGTTTCCTTGGGATTTTCCCAGAGGAGGGATATGGGTTTGGATAAAGGCGGATAAGTGGTTATATTTTGTTACAAGGTAGAGTGTTCTGGCAAAGAAGGGGAATATGGCTGAAAGGAGATGGGGAGAGGGCCCAGAAAGCTTTCGGTTCAGACAATAACGCCGGTGAGGACATGAGAGGATGGCTATTATGACGACTGTTAAGATAAAAGGGATGTCCTGCAATCATTGTGTCATGGCCGTTACCAAGGCCTTAATGGAGATAGACGGGGTTAAAGGCGTGGAAGTGGACCTCACAAAAGGCGAGGCCACCTTTGACGAGGCAACACCCGTTGATATGGATATGGTACGTGCACAGATCAAGAAGGCGGGCTACGACATTGGCTGACAGAGTCACACTGAACATCCGCGGTATGACGTGCGCAGCCTGTGTCCGGCGTGTGGAGCAAGGACTAGAGGATCTGGTGGGGGTGGAAAGGGCTGCAGTCAATCTGGCCACGGAAAAGGCCACGGTCGAGTATGACGCTTCGATCCTTGACCTTGAGCGATTGAATGAAAAAATCCACGAGCTTGGGTACGAAGTGGTGAGCCTGGAAAAGCCGACGGACAGGGGACTTGAAAAGACTACTATTTCCATCGGCGGCATGACCTGCGCAGCCTGTGTCCGGAGGGTAGAGGCAGCCTTGAACACCGTTGATGGGGTAAGTGATGCTTCTGTCAACCTTGCCACGGGAAAGGCAACCATCAGTCACCGGCCAGATTGGGCGGGCCTGGAAGGACTGAAAAGTGTGGTTTCTGAGGGCGGGTACGAGTTTCTGGGCATTTCAGAACAAGCCCTTGGGGACCCTGTAGAGCTGGCACGGGAAAGGGAAATTAGAGAGCTGAAGGTCAAGTTCTTTGTGGGCCTGGCATTGAGTGCCCTTGTTTTTGCTGGTTCCATGCAAAACTGGTTTTTTTTTCTTAGACCGATTCCAAGGCAAGTGATGCTCTTGTGTGTTTTCGCCCTTACCACCCCCGTGGTTTTCTGGGTTGGAAGTCGCTTTTTTGTCGGGGCCATCAAGGCTGCCAGACAAAAGACCTCAGACATGAACACCCTGGTGGCAGTGGGCGCCCTTTCCGCTTATCTTTATTCCGCTGTGGCCACCTTTTTCCCGAAGGTTTTCGCAGGGGCCGGTGTTGCGCCCCATGTCTATTTCGACGGGGCGGCTATGATCATCACACTGATCCTGTTGGGCCGGCTGCTGGAGGCAAAAACCAAGGGAAAGACCTCCATGGCTATCAAACGGCTCATGGGGCTCAAGCCCAAGACTGCCCGGGTCATAAGGGACGGCAAGGAAATCGATATCCCCATGGGGGCCGTGATAAAAGGAGACCTCGTGTTGGTGCGGCCCGGGGAGAAGATCCCCACAGACGGGGTCCTTGTTTCAGGATCATCTTCAACGGATGAATCCATGCTCACCGGAGAAAGCGTTCCTGTGGCCAAGGAGGTGGGAAGCGAAGTCTTTGCGGCAACCCTCAATAGGAGCGGGAGCTTTACCTTTAGGGCCACCAGAGTGGGGGCCGAGACAGCTCTTGCCCAGATCATCCGATTGGTGGAGGAGGCGCAAGGATCGAAGGCCCCCATTCAACGGATTGCCGACAAGGTGGCCTCCGTTTTTGTGCCCGTGGTTTTCGGGATCGCGGTCCTGACTTTTGTCATCTGGTACTTCCTTGTGCCGGAGCCCCTATTTAGCCGTGCCCTCCTCAATTTTGTCTCCGTTCTGATCATTGCCTGTCCTTGTGCCATGGGCCTGGCAACACCCACGGCGGTGATGGTGGGTACGGGCCTGGGGGCAGAAAACGGTATCTTGATAAAAGGTGGAGAAAGCCTGGAAAAGGCCTACAAACTGACCACGGTGGTTTTTGACAAGACAGGCACCTTGACCAAAGGAGAGCTGGAGGTCACGGACCTGATTACCACAGAAGGGGTGGAGCAAGAGGCGCTTCTAAAGGTTGCCGTTTCTGTTGAGGCTGTATCGGAGCATCCCCTGGCACAAGCCATTGTGGAGAAAGGGCGTCAGCAAGGAATAATTCCCGACACGGTGACTTCCTTTGAAGCCATATCAGGGCTGGGGGCGAAGGCTGTGCTCCATGGCAGCAAATGCCTCCTCGGAAACTATCGGCTCATGGAAAAAGAGGGCATGAAGATGGATGGCCTAGGCCGGAAGGCAACAGCACTGGCCAGTGAGGGCAAGACCTGTGTCTTTGTGGCAGAAGGGGCCCGCGCCATAGGTCTTGTCGGCCTTTCAGATGTGCCCAAGGATTCAGCCGGAGAAGCCGTGACTGCGCTCACGGCCATGGGGTTGGAGGTGGCCATGATTACCGGGGACAACGAAACCACTGCCAGGGGCGTAGGCCAGGCCGTTGGCATCCATGAGATAATGGCAGAAGTGCTTCCTGGCGAGAAGGCAACTGAGATAAAGCGTTTACAGGCGGAGGGGAAGACCGTGGCCATGGTGGGAGACGGCATCAACGATGCGCCAGCCCTGACAACGGCAGACATCGGGATTGCCATCGGAGCCGGGACGGATGTGGCCATGGAGGCCAGCGACATTACCCTGATCAGAGATGACCTGCGATCCGTTCCCGCAGCCGTCCGGCTTTCCTTCCAGACCATGAAGGT
>Ga0272444_10006035_pt1 | contig 10413 bp, 8 predicted proteins | sample SSMForm13_FD_201033 | JGI IMG/M metagenome (GOLD analysis project Ga0272444, IMG submission 201033) | Marine sediment archaeal communities from Little Sippewissett salt marsh, Falmouth, MA, United States - SSM-Form-13 | ecosystem: Environmental > Aquatic > Marine > Wetlands > Sediment ...
CACTTGTCTACTCATTCAAGCCCGCAACGGCATCTGTTCAAGTCTTCACATAAATCCTCCTGCAAAGGGTTAACATTACGTTCTTACTCGCCTGGGCCCGTAAGGGCATCCGGATAAAGTCGGATATCATCGATATAGCAGACACCCGACTGGCCGGCCTCGATACCGATAGTCAGCGTCGTGATGTTTGTCAGGTTCACACCGACCGAGGTAAGGTCAATGTTCCACGCGATCCATTCGCTGCCGGCGATGTCACCCGGATCACCATCGTAGGGCACCTTGGCGCCGTTGATCTTGACGTACAACTGCCCGGTGTTGGCGGCGTCGCCGCGGAAGTGTACGACCAACACCGTCACGCCCTCGACCGTCCAGTCTTGCGCGGGCGAAAACGTGCGATCGGCCTCCGAAATCCCTACAGCGACGGTGTTGTCATAGATCAGCGGCATGGACTGGCCACCGCTGTTGACAATACCCGTCTCGCCGAACGTCCCGTTGGCCGAGGTCAGGTAACCGACTTGCGAACCAGTGCCGTTGTCCCAGCCGTCCGCCCAGGTCTGGTAGACGGTCGTTCCGGCATCGATATCATCGTTGTAGCTCTCGAAGTCGTCCACGATCAAATACGCCGCCACCGCGAAACACCATACGTATCCTTCTGAGATGCTCTGATCGCTGTTGATTTGGTCAATGCGCCAGTAGTATGTCTGCCCCATCTGCAAATCGTCCGGGGTATACGCAGTGCCGCTCTGACGGCCACGATAAAGCCCCGTGGTATCCTCCGCAGTCGCCTGGGCAACCAACTGGGCATCCGTGCCAAGATAAACATCGTGCTCGATCGCATTATCGCCGGGCTTCCAGGTCAGCGTCGAAATCTCTTGGATGTCGCCAACGCGCTGGTGGGCAGGCGTCGGGTCCCAGGCAACTGCGGGATCGCGCCTCATCACGCTCTCCAATTCCTCCACAGACAGGGCACGCTTGTAGATTCTGACATTAAACATGGAGCCGGACCACCGTCCGCTGACAAGATCCCCGCCAATATACAAAGCATTTTCTCCCTGATCGACAAGCGTCGTAGCCTGGGTGGTCTTGATTCCGTTGCGATAATAGGTCAGGGCGCTTCCATCTTTGATGATAGCATGATGCGTCCATACACCATCTTGCAGGTCCGGGTAATCAAGACCCTCAACTGCTCCGTGGTCTACAACATACTCACCGGTATTCACGAAGTACTCGAACTTGGTCGGTGTGAACATAATGAATCGAGGATAATCCACACCCACGTCACGATTGCCCAGGATCGTCTCAAATTCTCCGGTTCCATCTCCTTCCTGTTTGGCCCAGAAGGCCCAGGTAAAGCTGTCATCGACGCCTATGGCAGGGATCTTCCCGGCCTTCACCAGCGCCCCGGTCTCATCGTTGCCGTTGAAGGTGAGGACCATCCCCTTGTCAGGATCGTCCACCCAGACGGCGCCGTCGTCGCCCAAGCCTCCGTCAAGGTAAAGGATCTCTCCGTGGTTTTCGTGCCCGGACCAGTCAATGGCCGTGTTGCCGCTTCCTTCATCGAGCTTCCACCACCCAAGGAGATCCGGATCGTGAATCGTGAGGATTGGCAGCGTACTGAATGTCCAGACGGAGCCCTTCCATTCGGTGCCGGTGGCCTTGGCCTCATCCACGCGCCAGTAGTATGTCGCACCTCTCTGGAGTTCACCGGGGTCGAAGGTCGTGGTTGCGCCGACGGTCCTTCCCCGATACTCGGGTGAGTTCTTATCCGCATTGGCCACCGCGTCTTTGTCGGTGCCAAAGTACACGTGATGGAAATCGCCGCTGGCGCCCGCCCGCCAACTGAGTTCGACATCTGTCAGTTTGTTCCTGGCCCAATCGGCCGGATTGGGCGTGTTAGCGGTCATCGGCAGAACAGAGAACGACCACAGATCGCCTGTCCCAATCGTGGTCTTGTCGGTGCCGACCGCGTCCACGCGCCAGTAATAGACCTGGCCAGGTTCAAAGCCCGCTGCATGTACATACAGTTTTGATGCAAATGGTTTGTTGTCAGCAACCAGTTGGAGAGTTTCGGGATCGGTCCCCAAGTACACGTCGAAGTACCCGGCGGTATGGTCTTTTCCGGGGGACCACCGGAGCAGGCGATTGGTGGGGTTTACATCTGCCGCTCCGTTGGCTGGGTTTGGTGAGAAGGGGCTCAAACGAACCCAGGGTGAGAGATACACACCTGAGATGACTACGGGTTCAGCGCCGATGCCGGGGCCGGCCCAGGCCACCGCCAAATTGTCTCCACCATCACCTTCCACCTGCCTGGCTTCGACATAGTATCGCTCGTTGGCTTCGAGATGAATGGCGCCGGACTGTTGCGACGGAAACTTGGCCCACTCCTGTGGGGCTGTCCATTCCGCGACGTTGGCGATTCGGATTGCGCTGTCGGGCTCGTCGCCCGTGCCTAGCCATAGCTCACTGCCGTCATCGCTGGCGATCCAGAAGAAATACGTGCCGGTCTGCGGCGGGTACAGGAATCCCCGAACGCGCGTTGAGTAGGTGTCAGCCCAGTCGGTCTTGCCTTCCAGATTGGGCCGGTACTCCCACGTATCCGGCTGATCCGGCCACTTTTCGCTGTTATAAAGAGTGTCCAGAGTGCCGCCGATCCCGTCCCAATACTCGAATAGGATCTGGCCTCGTTCTCCCTGGGCACCGGCTGTATCGACAAGACAAAACAGCCCCCAAACGACGGCGAAATACACTGACTTCTTAAACATGACCAACCTCCTTCCAAATTGCCCTCAAACCAGGTATTCCTACCAGAAACGATCCAATGTGGAGACCCTCTTTATTTAATTCCTATGGCATACCGCAATGTATCGAAGGGTGTTACTTCCTGTACAACACCATCGACACAATCCCAGGCTAACGGTGTTCGCGCTCAAGTTCCAATGCGGGTTCGGCGAACATGCTCCAGCAGTATAGATTCTCCTGAGGTGTTGTTGTTATGAGTGTCAAGAAACGGTCGCTGGGATTGAGCGGGATGTCAATCTGATCGGATTCAAAAGGATCTGTGCCCAACTCTCGGGAATAGTTTATCCGTCCATCCACGAGCACCCAAAAGGTCACCTTCACTCGCGCGTAATCTTCTTCTTCTTGAATATCTGCTAACGTCTCCGAGATACCACAGTGGGCCTGGAAGCGAGAAATCAAACAGTTCGACATGCTCGCACGGATGCTATCCAGATCAAAGGTGATTCCTACATTTGCGGAGGCGCCAATTGAGGGCTGCCCTGGTGTTTCATAGCGGTGTCCCGCCAAGTGCCCTGCATGAACATACTGATCGTCAAAAACAGCCCCGCATACAATCCCATCATAGTATGTCCCGTGAGTGTTCGGGCAATCCTGGAACAAGAGACCGGTAGAGGTAATCGTGGTTGATGGGTCACTACCGTTAGGAACAAAGACCCCGTCAATGAACGGCAGCCTCTCAATGCCGATAAATCCTGATCCGGCCCTATATCCGCTATTGTTGAGTGGACGGCGGAGAATAGTCCCTCTGGATACAAAACAGCTATCATCTTTCGTAGGATCCAGCGCCTGACCTTGTACGCCCGTTCCAAAACCATTGCCTCCTCCCACGACGTCAGCTAAATCCAAACGCTTTCCCGGTATACCGAAACAACTGTCGGCCTTGGGCATGTGACGCACGAATAGATTAGGACAATCATCCAGTGATTTAAGCCCGATGCAGCCAGCTTGGTCTACATGCGCAGCTTGCCCCTCTGTAGCAACTTGGGAGGAGGTCACATCGCCCACACCCACACTACCTTCGAACACATGAACCTCAGCACCATTCGTCTGTCCAGTTGACAATCCAAACTCGGTGCCATAATCGACGACCGTCGCCCAGGGGGTTTGCACGCGAAAGCCCACGGCCTGAGAGGGAACATTGGCCGTCATTGACCCATTTTCCAAGGCCATTCTATTAGAGGACTGTAACTCGAACGTACAGGGCGCCTGGATAAGCACCTCGGCGCCCTGCTTGAAGGTCAGTTGAGCATACCCCTGTTCGAGTGTCATTGAGCCACGACGTAACTGAGATCCTTGTCGCGGAGCACGCCACACGGCATGCGAGGAGTCGTCTAATGTGGCCACCACCCGATGCGTATGCCAATAGTGAATCCCGCCCAACATGACAAGGACAAACACACCACAAATGGCTGCCCTTACGCCAATTGTGACAAACCGTTTCAGCAAGTTGTCCAATTTCGTTGCACAAGCCAGGCAGACCTCGTAGAGATTGAAAGAAGCCCTGGGGAGTGAAGACTGTGACCTACTCGCCCGCTGCTCGGCCAAAAAGGCCTGTAATTGTCGCTCCGCTTGTGCTTTGATTTGATGCACCTTATCGACATCCGACTTTTCTGGTTTCATTATGGATTCCGTGGCGACCTGAGCCGTGTCGGAGGGATCCGCATTGGGTCCGATGTCTGCCGAGGCGGGAGCAATAAACCGTTCAATTGACTCCTTAATATCTTCTTCCAAGAACTCATTACGAATACAGCTATTGAGAAGGCCATAGCGTGCAAATAGCTGAGCAAAATCGGCGTCTTCCAGAAGTCTGGAACGCAACTCATTGGCCTGCTCGGGGGTCAGACGCTCATCTATATACAGATGTATTAGTGCTATGGGATCCGTCATGTTACTTTCCAATGAACGCCGATCCTCTTTTGCACACAGTTCGCCAGCGATTCACGCACACGGCACAGTATAATGTAAACCGCATTGCTCGACAGACCCAGTCGCTGGGAAATATCCCGAATTTCCATTTCCCGGAAATAGCGGAGCTTCAGGACATGCCTTGGCCGATCGTTGAGCGACTCGATACACGTATGCAACGCCTTCTTGATGCCTTCCGATTCACCATGAATGACGTGGTAAGCACGTTCAATCCGCCGCAGAACCTTCTCGTCAAAAATGATCCGTTCTCGCCCCTTGGAGCGAAAATAATTCACCACCTCGTACCGGGCAATCCTGAGAATCCAGGGAAGCACCTCTCGGGATGGATCAAGACGATCGTATTTCTCCGCAAAAATCACCGCGATGTTCTGAATGATATCCTCCGAATCATGATAATTCAGGATCATCGAACGGACATAGGCAGAGACCGTGGGCAAGATCTGCATCCACGTGACAGCAGAGTTGCGTGGCCCTTTGAAGTGTTCCGATTTCTCCTGTTCCATTCCAATAGAATAACCGAGGAGAGAGCCAAATTCTTTCATGGTTTTGTCAAGATTATGAAAAAAACATTCGTAAGGAACACTTCTTTGGTAATGGTCGAAATCAACTTCTTAACTGAAATGGTTTCTATACAAGCCGCTCGGCCTTCAGATACGTACGTTCGAAATTGGTTTCAACCGACTGTCGGCTTAACCCGACTTTCCCTGTTCGCGGGTAAGATCGGGAGTTTGAGAAGCATTTCCTGCGATAGCGGTGCATTGTCACGGTTGCAGGGTCCGATCAGGCCTGAATACCGGTGTAGTGCCGACCTTTGTCACCTGCGAACGGTAAAATGGGGACTTATAGACGTTTTTGAGCCGAACAGGGAAAGTCAGGATAGCAGCGCATCGCGAGGAGGGAGCATGCGCCCGTAACCGGTGGGACTTCGACAGCCGCATGCAATGAGTCGCGCGGGAGGCTCCTGAGGCGTGTTATGTCACGCGTTCGGCGCCGGACAGAAGGGTTTGGATGTCGGCGATACCTACTCCGGGGCCTTGGGGGACAGTCAGGGCGCCGTCTCGGACCTCCAGGGGCGGGCTAAACCAGGGACCGTATTTGGCGAGGCTCTTCTTGTATTCCTGGTAGGCGCCGATGTCGGGCGTGTACGAGGCGAAGTGAAGCATGTAGACAAACCCGAAGCCGCCGGAGATATGGACGGTGGTCGGCATATCGGCCACCGCGGCCATACGTGCCACGCGAGTCGAGCGAATGAGTCCACCGTAGTATTGCAGGTCCGGCTGGACGATGTCCACGCCGCGGTTGCAGATCGTCCAGCGAAACCGCCGCTGGCTGAACTCCTGCTCCCCGCCGGCTACCGGTATTGTCAGAGCGTCGGTCACGCGCTTCGTGTCCTCGAGATGGTCGAAGGGGCACGGCTCCTCGAAATAGACCGCATCGATATCCTCCAGCATGCGTCCGACCTCGATGGCCTGGGGCGGATCGTATGAGCTGTTGGCGTCGGCGTGAATGGCAATCTCATCGCCGAGGGTCTTGCGGGCCAGGGGAATAAGCCGCTCGGTCCGGCCGGGCATGGCGTCGGCGTTCCTGCTCATGCGTCCGCCAACCCGGAACTTGACGGCCCTGGCGCCGGTCTCATCGACCAACCGCTGGAGGTATTCGGCTTCGGCTTCCGGCGTGCTGTCGCGTCGGCCGCTGGCGATATAGAACGGAACCTCCCGTCGAATGACACCGCCGAAGAGCTCGCCAATGGACCGCCCGGACACCCGGCCCAGCATGTCAAGGACGGCAAACTCCACCCACGCCAGCGGGCACCATAACGCGATCCCCTGGAGCTTGTAATTACTCTTGTAGCGGTAGACGCCCCACAAGTGCTCCTCCAGGTCGCGAGCGTCCTTGCCAAGAAAGTAGGGAATGACCGATCGCTTCAGGACGGGATGGAGATAGGCCGCCCGCGAATTCGTCAGGGAAACGCCCTCGGCCCCGTCCTTCGATCGAACGCGCACGAGATAGTCGTCGTCTTTCTGCAGCAGCTCGATCGACTCGATCACCACCGGTGCATCAAGCCCGTCGAGATGGAGGACCGGCTCGCCGGCGGCCCTGTCCAGCGCCTCCGTCGTCACGCTGGAAGCACCGCGCCGCCCCGATGACGCGCCCGATATCGACCGGCAGCCCTGGAGAATCGGAAACGCCGCCGCACCGGCGGCCAGTTCCAGAACATCGCGACGTCGTAGTCCCATGGCTCTGCCCTTCCATATTTTGAAACAAAGATGTCACATTAGGAAAAGACCTCTCGCTCGATGTGACCGAGATAAAACCGACCGTCGTTGCGCATGAAGTTCAAGATCGCGTCGAGCTGCTGATCGACGAACGTCGCCTCGTTCGAAACTACCGCCATGCCGAGCACGGCGCTGGTCTTGCTGTCCTGGTGATCGACCTCGGAGACCGAAACGTTGAACCGGCTCTTGAGCCGGCCAATCACACCCTTGACGATACTCCGCTTTTGCTTGAGCGAACCAATCCCCTGCATGTACAGGGTCGTTGTCATCACACCAACGAGCATGGGCAACATCCTCGAAAACCCGGGCCTTTTCTCAGGACACGAGGATATCAGGTACACCGAAAACGGTCAATCGCCCGTCGGGCGGGCAGGGATGCGGTCGGCATACGGTGGCCGCTATTCGAGGCCGGGTACATCACGACCTGCCCTTTGCAAACGCCCCGTGGGTGGCGCTTGCTGAGCGGCCGCCGGGGCGGTATAATACCGGCTGATGTTCTAAATCAGGAAGAGAACTATGGACAAGAAGTTCGTTAGAGCGATCTTCCCCGGCTCGTTCGATCCGATCACGAACGGGCATCTCGACGTGGTGAAGCGCGGTATTCGGCTGTTCGATGAGTTGATCATCGCGGTGGGGCGCAGTCCGATCAAGAATCAGCTTTTCACGCCGGTCGAGCGGGTCGAAATGATCGCCGAGCTCATCACCGACATGCCTGGGGTGTACGTAGAGAGTTTCGAGGGCCTGACGGTGGAATACGCCTCGGCCAAGCAGGCGGATGTGATCCTTCGCGGCCTGCGCAGCCTGACCGACGTGCAATATGAATTCCAGTTGGCGATGACCAACCGGGCCGTGACCGGCATCGAGACGGTCTTCATTATGACCAGCGAGCAGTACGGCTTTACCAGCTCGACGCTGATTCGCGAGGTGGCCTCTCTCGGCGGCGACTTGTCCAACCTGATCCCGCCCAGCGTGCATCGACGTTTGGAAGGGCGCTTCAGCGAATTGGGCAGTCGGAAGGCATAGCGGGTCGCCGTGGTACCGCCCGGGTATCGATGGGGCGGCCCCGCCATACGATCCGCTTCATGGAACAACCAGCATCGAACAGCGTAGCTACTGTATGTGGGGTGCCGGGTAAATCCGTTGGCTGCCCGAAACGTGAGCCGGACCGACTCAGGAGCCTCCAGGGCGTAAGTGGGGCACACACGCGTCCGTTGCGACCGAGATTTGCTGGCCGAAGGCAAAGACACTGTGTTATACTCTAGACATCGAATGTGCGGCTGAGAGCATTGGCCTTGCCCTGGCGCACAGGGCTTGACCGACAAGATATAGAAAACCAGGGCTTTTGACAGAGGCCTTTATGCAATGCCAGATCTGCAACAAACGAACGGCCACGATTCACCTGACTGAGATCAGTAACGGTGTCCGGACCGAGATGCACATATGCGAGCACTGCGCCGCTGAACAGGGCATCGCCTCGCAAAGCCAGTTATCTATCAACGAGTTGCTGGGTAATCTGCTGGCGGTGCAGCCTTCAGACGAAGAAATCTTCGGGCCCTCGGAGCCGGATTTGGCTTGTCCCAACTGCGGATTCACACTGGCTCGGCTTCGGAAAGAAGGAACGCTGGGCTGTCCGCACGACTATGAGATATTCGAGCAGGCGCTGTTGCCGCTCATCGAGCGGGCACACAACGGCAACACCCATCATTGCGGCAAGGTGCCGTCGAAGATGCCTCAGGACACCAAGAAGCTCGTGGAACTGTCGGATCTGCGGCGGCAACTGGAGACGGCCGTTCGCAATGAAGACTACGAGCGCGCCGCTGAATTACGAGACCAGATGAAACAATTTGATTCGGACTGAACGGTTACAGCTGGAGACAGGAAGTCGCCGGAACGGAACATTCACAGGTCAGCATCGATGAAACTCACAGATATCAGCAACGACATTAACGATTGGTTCAGCGGCTCCGGGCCGTTAGCCGATATTGTCGTGTCCTCTCGCATTCGCCTGGCCAGAAATCTGGCAGGTCGCAAGTTTTTGAGCTACTGCTCCGCCGACGAAAAGGCCAGCATCCTCGAACAGCTCAAATCCGTTCTTCTCGCGCTGGACCTTGGCGACAAGGTTTCCTATGTCAGCGTCGATCGGCAGTCAAAGCTGAACCGCAACTTTCTCGTCGAACGGCATCTCATCAGCCGACACCACGCGATGGCCAAGGGCCCCCGAGGTGTGGTCATCGCCCATCGTGAGTCGTTCACCGCTATGATCAACGAGGAAGATCATCTGCGCATCCAGGTGCTCAAGGCCGGGTGCCAGCTCGCCGATTGCGCCGACCAGATCGACCGCATCGACGATATGATCGAAGAGAAGGTGGATTACGCGTTCAGCCCTCGGTTCGGCTACCTGACAGCGTGCCCGACCAATCTGGGCACGGGCATCCGCGTCTCGGTGATGCTGCACATGCCGGCGCTGAAAATGACCGGCCAGATCGATAAGTTCCTCGCCGCAGCCAAGGATATGAATCTGGCCGTGCGAGGGTTGTTTGGGGAAGGCAGCGAAGCCGCCAGCGATCTCTACCAAATCTCCAACCAGGTGACGCTGGGCTTGAGCGAGAAGCATATCGTCTCGGAGTTCGTACAGGCCATCATCCCGGAAATCGTCGAATACGAGAAGGCCGCCCGTCAACAACTCCTGGCCAAACAGGTGGACACGCTGGACGACAAGATCTCCCGCGCCATCGCCCTGCTGCAAAACGCCCATTTGATCAGCTCTCAGGAAGCGCTGTTCCTCCTGAGCCACCTGCGTCTGGGCCTGAACATGCACGAACACATGGGGGCCTCTACTCCGGCGATCCAGCGGCTCTGTGCGCTTCGGAGCACCGGACCCGACCCCCACCATGGGTTGTCCATACGCACCATCAATCGCCTGTTCATGCTGACGTTGCCGGCGCACCTGCAATTGAACTACGGCAAGTCTCTCGACGCGACCCACAGAGACGCGCTGCGGGCCCGGATCATCCGCGACGCTCTCAGCCGACAGTCGTAGCGGTCATGGCTCGAAACAGCGGTTAATGTCATTCATTCGGGCTTACCACATCCTCACAGGAAGCTCGCGCATCGTCATTGAGTTCAAGCGCTATACCGCAACGCATAGCGCTACCGTCCGGCGTCACGTTTCCTGGTCCGGCATCGACCGCGCAAGGCTGCGACCCCAAGCACCAGGAAGGCGACGGTGGCCGGCTCCGGCACTGCCGCCACGCCGTACATGTGGCAGTCTGCGGCGCCGTCGGCGTCGCATTGTTCGTGCAGCGTGATCGTACCGACCGGACAATCCGCTGAGAAAATCGACAGCAACTCGTCGGTCACGCCGTCGCCGGTGCTGTCAATCCCAATATCCAGGCCCGTGTCGATGAACCCC
>Ga0272444_10006036_pt1 | contig 10412 bp, 2 predicted proteins | sample SSMForm13_FD_201033 | JGI IMG/M metagenome (GOLD analysis project Ga0272444, IMG submission 201033) | Marine sediment archaeal communities from Little Sippewissett salt marsh, Falmouth, MA, United States - SSM-Form-13 | ecosystem: Environmental > Aquatic > Marine > Wetlands > Sediment ...
GTTCTCTGTGAGCTTCGTGGTCTCGGTGATTAAAATTGTGAATTATTAAGGTTAAATATCTATATAACTTAATCCATAAAAACGTGGCGTCTTTGCGTCTTGGCGCGAGGTGTCCATTAATTAATTTTCAGAAGAACCCTAAAAATGCGTATAACGACACGATTATTTTGGGTGGTTTTAATCACCGTTTCATCCGGGTTGTGCCAACAAGAGTTGAGTCTGGATGATGCCATTTTGACGGCGTTAAAAAATAATTATGACATTCGAATCAGCGAATCCGAATATGACGGCGCCGAAATCAATAATTCCTATGGGACAGCCGGACTTTACCCAACAATTGATTTTTCATTGAGTTCATTATACCAACAGGATTACAGTGATTTAAATGATTTCACTCTCAATCGTACTACATATGGCATCACATTAAATTGGACCTTGTTTGATGGATTTTCCATGTGGATTCGCAAGGAAAAGCTCGATTATTATCAGGACTTGACGGCCGGACATGCCGATGTGGTGATTGAAGGGACCATTGAATCGGTCATTCTCGCCTATTATGGTGTACTTTTGGAACAGGAAAAATTAGAGGTTGCCGAGACTTTAAAAAAGCTGTCACAGGATCGATATGATTATGAAAGTGAACGGCAGCAACTGGGAAGCCTCACGACTTATGATCTACTGCAAGCAAAGAATTCCTGGCTGGAAGATCAGGGGAGATTTATGTTGCAAGAAGCGGCTTTTAAAAACTCGGTTCGCGACTTGATATTTCTTATGGGTGAGGAATCGCAAGTAACCTATACATTCACCAGTGAATTTGAGCCGAAACCGCAAATGTACGATCTCGAGTCCTTGCGCGATAAAATGATGTCGAATAATAGAACTCTTAAAAATCAATATATTAATCAATCGTTACTTGAAAAAGAAATTCGCCTGAAAAAAAGCGATTGGTATCCGTCATTATCTTTACGAGGGGGATACAATAACGTCTCGTCAAATACCGATTATCTGAATAACGGCAGTGCCAGCTCGGAATCGTATAATTATCAGGGAACGTTGACGTTGTCATGGAATTTATTCAACGGCGGAAATCGGCGCCGCGCCGTTGAAATTGCCCAGGTTGATCGGGAAATCGGGCAAATCGAAATTAATCGCATGGAGCATAGTCTTGCTAATCAACTCCACAATCTGTACGAAATTCATTTGGTGCGACAGGAATTGCTCAATGTTGCGCAGGAAGCTTTGGATACGGCCGAGCTGAACTTGACAATCTCTGAAGAAAAATTCCGCAATGGAGTAATTAATTCTTTCAATTACCGGGATGTACAGTTGCTCTATCTCAACACGGCAGTCAATCGGTTGAATGCGATTTACGCTTATATTGATGTAAATACCGCTTTGATGCGATTGACGGGGGGAATTATCGCGCAGTACGAATAAACCACTGCATATTTATTGGATAATGCAAGCCCTCGGCTTTTCGAGGCACCTGCAAATCACTGATTATTTCATAAAAATCAACCGTTTGCCGGCCGTGAATTCACCGGCGACAATTCTGTAAAAATAGACCCCGGATGGTACGGACTGACCGCGCTCATCATTTCCATTCCATGTCACCAGGTAAGTTCCAGGTGATTGATCAGCGTCGACCAGGGTTGTTATGTGATGACCGTGTACATTATATACCGCCAAACGCACCTCAACCGGTTTGGCTAATTGATAGGTAATACGAGTCTCCGGATTAAAAGGATTGGGATAATTTTGTTGCAGAGAAAAATGATCCGGAGCATTGTGATCGATTTGCGCAACGCCGGCAGGGTAGTCAATAGAAAATGGTGCGTCGTTTTGATCGGTTAAGGAACGCTGTGGTGAACTGATGTTTATGAGAGCAAGTTCACAAACAGGTTCATCCACTGTCCATTGCCAAGATCCTGTGTTCGGTACGTTTTCTACCAATGTCGACCAGCTACTGCCGTTATCGCGCGACAGTTCAATCTTTAAACCATCCGGTACGTTTTCAGAGTCCCATCGGATGGTTCGATTTTCACCCACCAGCCATACTTCGTTACCATTGGGCTCAACCAGAGTGAGGGTGGGTACTGCTGTGATATGAAAGTTTCCATTGCTGATATCAACAGGGAGTCCATCGGAATCTGAAATGAGTGCGAGACATTCCTCTGATGGGGGTTCGGTGACGGTCCACGAGAACATACCGCTGTCCGGCTCATTTTCGGCAATCGTCTCCCAGGTGATCCCGTTGTTTCGTGACAATTGAATTTTAACGTGTCCGCTGGTATTGGCCGATGCCCAGGTGAAGTCTTGTTGAGTGCCGACTTGCCAGGTTTCGTTCCCATTTGGCGATTGAATGGATATCACCGGCGTGGGTGATATTGTAAATGAAAAATTGCTGACATCGGAGACAGTACTATCGATATCCGATATTTTAATGCGACATTGGCTTGAAGGTGGCGCCGTAACCGTCCAGGTATAAGCACCGGTGTTCTCAAGTTGATCCGCAATCACCTCGTAGGTCTGGCCGTCATCTCGGGACAATTCTATTCGTACCGCGCTGGAAACGTCAACAGAGCTCCAGCGAATATCTTTGTCCAATCCGATGCTCCATGATTCACCGCCGTTGGGAGAGAGGACCGTAATATTGGGTTGATGAGATTCCTGAATTGTAAACGTGGTGTCACTAGTGTCCGCTGCCGCTCCATTCAATGTGGTGATGAGCAGTAAACACGCCGTTGAGGGGGGACCACCAACTTGCCAGTTAAAGGAGCCGGTATTTGCAGTCGCCTCGACAATGGATTGCCAATTGGCTCCTCCATCGCGCGACAATTGAATATTAATGCCGTCATTCACATCAGATGATGTCCATTGAATCTGCTGTCGGTTGTCTATCGCCCATATCTCTCCGCCGTTCGGGACTTTGAGATCCAGTACCGGATGCAATTTCTGATAGATCGTAAAGGCTTCGTCGCTGATGTCATGATGGGTTTCATCCAGCGTTTTGACTCTGACGAGGCAGGTCTCGGAAGCGGGTTCCACTACGGTCCAGGTAAGCGATGTGCTTTCAATACTTTTTATACCCAGGATCTCCCATGTCACACCGCCGTTGCGCGACAATTCTATAGTCAAACTATCTTTAATGTCCTGAGAGAACCACCTGATGGTTTGCAAAGAGCCAAACGACCATTGCTCGCCGCCGTTCGGCGAAATAACTGTTAGAACCGGCTCTGGTGCATCATCGATCATGAATGATTCAGCGCTTACAGTTTCAGCCGCGCGATCCTGGGTGCTGATCTTGATGAGGCAATCCTGTGAGGGAGGACCGACAACCAACCAGCGAAACAAACCTGTATCGGCAACGTTATCATCCAGGATTTCCCAGGTAGCTCCCCCGTTTCGCGATAATTCAACTCTGACGCTGTCCGTAACATCTTCGGATGTCCAGGTAATATTAACCCGTGTGCCGATGGTCCAAAATTCGCCGCCGACAGGTGATGTGAGAGTCAACTTTGGATGCAAGGTTCGGTAAATCGTAAACAATGCATCCGAGATATCAGAGGCTGAACTGTCCTGGGAGCTCATCTTAATGAGACACTCTTTAGAGGTTGGTCCGGTTACCTTCCAGGTAAAGGCACCGGTATTGGCCGCCGCAGCCGCCAGGGTTTCCCAATTGATGCCGAGGTCGCGTGATAATTCGATGCGTATGCCGTCTTCAATATCTTTTGATTCCCAATGCAGGGTCTGCTCGATCTCCAAGTGCCAGGATTCACCGCCGTTTGGCGACAAGACCGTAATTTCCGGATATTTCGGTTGAAATATGGTGAAAGACCGGACACTGGTATCCTGCAATCCTGCCATCGCAGAACTGATTTTTATCAAACAGGAATCGGATTCCGGCCCGATAACTCTCCACAAATAAAGAGAATTTGATGGGTTCACGATCTTTATAGTTTCCCACGTATCGCCGTTATTTCGCGATAGCTCAATGCGTATCGAATCAAGGATATCTTGAGAAAACCAGCGAATTTCAGTGGTATCACCAATAGCCCAGGATTCACCGCCGTCCGGCGCCAATAGAGTCAAAATAGGGTCAAGAGGTTCGGCAATGGTGAATGACGCATCACTTTGATCCGAGGCAGGACCCGCTGGATCTGTGATTCGCATCAAGCACGCATTTGCAGCGGGTTGCGTAACAGTCCAGGGAAAGGAACCGGAATCATTTATATTGTTTGCCAGACTTTCCCAACTTTGTCCGTTATCACGACTCAATTCAATGGTCACTCTACCACTAGTGTTGGTTGATGCCCAAACAATCGTTTCCTGCTCATCTATTGTCCATTTTTCTCCGCCGTTTGGGGTGGTCAAGCTGATGTTCGGCTCGGCTTCGATGGTGAATGCTGCATCACTGATATCCGAAATGGATTGGTCCATTGTGGATACTTTGACCAAAGCGTTTTCACTGGGAAGGCCTTCTATTGTCCAGTTATACTCACCGGTATTGGCGATGTTGGCGACGATCGGCATCCAGGTCAAACCACCGTCTCGACTTTGTTGAATGAGAATGGACTGGTCGATATTGTTTGATGTCCAGGTAATGGGGTATGTGGATCCGATTGTCCAGGTTTCCCCCCCGTTTGGTTGAATGACTGTAATTAAAGTGGGCAGTTCATCAACTTTAACGAATTCAAGATAATCGACTTTGGCTAATTCGCTACGGTCACCTTCAATTTGCAGCTCCAATTCATCAGCGATGTGAATTTCCATCGTATTCAAATCATGGTAAACAAACACATCTGTTTGCACAGCTTGATCCCATTGCCAGCGACTGAATTCACTCCCGTTCAGAAAAGCACGGGCCTGACTCTCTCCTCCGGTTTCGTCGGCATAGCGCACGAACAAGCGGTATATTGCCGGCGGCAAGTCCACGGTAAGGCTTAGAGAGCCACTCGTGTTTGCAGTTTTCAACTGAGCAACTTTTCCGTTACTCGCAGCTGCATTGTTCACACTCTGCATGGAGGAGGTCAGGGTTAAGGTCTCTGCTTCGATACGATAGCGTGGCTTATTTGAACCTTGTATTGTAAAAAAGGCATCACTTGAATCGGAAACCGACGTGGAAGGTGATCCGGAGATACGAATCAGACAATCTGAGGAGGCACGATCCGGAACCTCCCAGAGGAATTGTCCGCTGTTATCTCCATGGGCCTGTACAGCGTCCCAGGTCAATCCACCGTCGATACTTAATTCGATCACTATTTGGTCGGTCAGGTTTTGCGAATTCCATTGTATCGAGTAGTTGCTGCCGGCAGTTAATACCTCGCCACCGTTTGGGGCCGTCACCTGGATGGAACGGTTGTCACGTATGGAGAAAACCGAATCGCTGAGATCCTCGGGATTGCCGTCCGCAGCATCTTGAACACGAACCAGACACTGTTCCGATTCCGGTGGTGGGACGGTCCAGGTATAATTACCGCTGTTGCTTATTTGCGAGGCAATCGAGATCCAGGTGGCGCCGTTATCAATAGAATAATCCAGATCTACGCTTTGTACATTGGGATCTTGAATCCAGCGAATTTGTTCTTGCACCCCGATGCTTAACACTTCACCGCCGTTGGGTGATAGCAAAGACAGGGTGGGAGGTTCGCTGAGAAATAAATAGGCCTTTCCGGTAGTTGTTTCATCATTTGGATTTAGGGCCGATATCAAAATATCATGAACACCGTCGTTATCGACATCTCCTCCTTGAGATACGGAAAAACCAAATCCGTCATCAGCACCCTCACCGGTAATGATAACGTCGGCTTGATTCATGGTCATTGTCGCCGGCCACGAACCGCGACCGTAAAAAATATAAGCTTTGCCGGTTCCTTTACCCAATTGATCATCATCGACAAGTGATGAGCCGATAATAAAATCATCATAGCCGTCTTTATTGTAATCCCCCATTTCATAAATATCGTGACCGATATCATCCCAAACCGTACCCTCGTGAGTGAAAATAACATCGGCTGCTTGTTCGATATCCTGATTGTTTCTATAGGAAATATTTTCACCCAAAATCAGATAAAAGGTATTTTTTTTCCCACTGGTTATGAAATCGGGTCGACCGCCATCATTGACATCACCCACATTGGCAACGTTCCACCCTAAACCTTGTTTGCTCAATCCGACCCATGAGGCATCAACGTTTTGCAATGATCTATTGCTCCGAAATCGCGACCGATCTCTGCCCAGAATCAAGTAGGTTTTACCACTGTTGGGATTATCATTATGATCAAAGTTGTTGGCACCTACAATGAAATCGTACAACTTGTCTCCATTGATATCTCCCACTGCGGATACTCGATGGCCCGCCCAATCATATTCGGCTTCTGCAACGTAGCTGGCGTCGGCGGCATTTTCAATGTCCTCGGATTTCAGCCAATGACGACGCGCTTTGCCGAATATAATGTAGACCTTACCGGCTTCGGGACCGACCTGGGAATGGAATCCGGCTCCGATGATAATATCATCTACTCGATCTCCATCAATGTCACCGACTTCTTTGACGTGTGCAGCCTCCGCCCGTGGATTGATGCCGTAAATCGATGCCGGCGCATCTTCCAGGTTGATTGTTCCATTATAGCGGCTATTCCCGCCAAAAAAGAGGTATACTTTGCCCAATTTGGGTTCTAACTCTCCATCGATATCAAGACTGTATTTTTTTATCGAAATGGCAAAGTCGGGATATCCATCGTCGTCTACATCACCGATACCATAGCTATCATGGGAGGCCTCATTTCCTGGAAACGAACCGAGAAACTGAGCATCCGCTGTATTCAGATTTATCGTGCCTTTCCAACCGCTAGCTTTGCCGTAAAACAGATAGACGGCGCCGACATCTTCCGAGAACTCGTCTTTATCACGGCCCGGGGAGGTAATGAGAAAATCATCATATCCATCCTTGTCGATGTCGCCGATGAATGAAACATGATGCCCCAATTTGTCGCCTTGCTTCAGCCCGAAAAATCTGGCATTGGCTGCGGAAGCATTGATATGATTGTCAAGTTGAGCAAAGGCCTTTGAACCCAACACAATCCACAAAGAAAAAAGTACCCATCGTTTCATTAGTTATCCTTTTACTTGACACGTTTGGTATGCATATGGTTACGCCTGAATCGGCGTATGAAAGAGAGACGGTTTTTCATCTTTTTCCGGATCTATGCATTTCATAAGGAGTATGCTATTACGATAGCGGTTAACCGGCATGATAATAAAGCGTACTTACAGCGCACCTGAAAAATGTGCTGTAAACGGCCATAGAAGCCTGTTTCCATTGAGGCCAAATGACCGGGACCATTTGGTGCCCACCTTTAAGGTGGGCACCAAATATTCATGCGGCCTTATTTCATCAATATCATGCGTTTTGTGGACGAAAAGGTGTCCGTGATAATGCGATAAAAGTACATGCCCGAAGGCATCCAGCTGCCTTGATCGTCTTGACCACTCCAGGTGAGCATGTAGGTGCCCGGCGGTTGATCTCCATCTACCAAAGTCGCTACAAGACGTCCATTGATCGTGTATACAGATAGTTGGACATTGGCATGCTCCGGAAGTTGGTAAACAATTCGTGTTTCCGGATTGAATGGATTGGGATAGTTTTGCTTCAAAGAGAAATCAGTAGGCACTTCACTGCTGATCCGAGCCACTCCTGTGGGATAATCAATAGTAAATACGGCATCGCTGGTGTCGCTTATTCCATGTTGTAGATCGCTGATGCGCACCAACGCTCTCTTACTTGTTGGTTCATCGGCAATCCAGGTGTAAATGCCGGTGTTCTCTACTTGATTGCCGAGCATCTGCCATGTCTCGCCGTTATCACGTGACAGCTCGATATTCAGGGTGTTGCTGATATTGACTGAGGTCCAGGAAATCACATTTTCAACGCCGATCTCCCAAATTTCGTTACCGTTTGGTTCAACAAGCTCGAGCTTGGGAGCCTGAGTGATATAAAATGAAGTATTACTGATATCAATCGGCAAACCGTCGACATCGGAAATAAGAGCCAAACACGCGTTTGACGGAGGTCCCGTTACCTGCCAATCAAAAGATCCGTCATCTTCGGTGGATTCTGTGATGGTTTTCCAGGTGACTCCATTATCACGTGTGATTTGAATTTTAACCAATCCGCTGTTAAAGTTAGATGACCAAATGAACTGTTGTTGGCTATCCACCATCCAGTTTTCTCCTCCATTCGGCACTTGAACAACCAGAGTTGGATTGGATGTGATCGAAAAGAATCCGTCGCTGACATCAGATGATGAGCCGTCCAAGGCACTGATTTTGACCAGGCAGGAATCGGACATGGGTAATGTCGCAATCCAGTTAAAGGAACCGGTATTCTCGGTACCGTCACTGATGACTGCAAATTGTTTTCCGCCATCTCGGGATAATTCAATTTTCACCGGGCTATTGATATCTTTGGAAGTCCACCTGATATCGTATGACAATCCAATAGTCCAGGCTTCTCCGCCGTTGGGTGATAAAACGACCAATGTCGGATTTGTCGTGATCGAAAATGGATTATCGCTTACATCAAAGGCGGACTCGTCAACTGATGAAACTTTGATTAAACAGGCATCGGAAACCGGAAGAGTTACCTTCCACGAGTAGGCACCGGTATTCTCGGCTCTATCGGCTAGGGTTGTATATTGTGCACCACCGTCTCGGGATAATTCTATTTTTACAGGCCCGGTGATATACGTCGAATTCCATTTTATTGTATAGGTCACATCGACACTCCAGGTTTCCCCACCATTGGGGGAAACAACCGTGATCTCGGGCTTTGTCTCTTCATATATAGTAAATCCAGCATTGCTGATATCGGAAACCGCTCCATCTTTTGTGTGTACCCTGATCCAACAGGATTCCGACGGTGGTCCTGTGACTTGCCATTTGAAATTGCCGCTATCCGCTACGGCTTTTCCGAGGAGCTCCCAGTTCACGCCGTCATCTCGGGTCAATTCGATCTCAACGCTGTCATCGACATCCTCGGAAAACCAACGAATCTGTTGTTGGGAATCAATAGCCCACGAATCATTACCATTGGGTTCAAGAATCGTGATCATGGGTTCAGTGAATTGAACAATAGAAAAGGGCGCATTGCTTGAATCAGCAACAGATCCTGCACTATCGCTTACCTTGACGAAACAATTCTGCGACGGCGGCATTGTGACGGCCCATGTAAAAGCGACGCTATCCGGTGCATTTTCAGCTAATGTTTCCCAAGAAAGTCCACCATCTCGACTCAATTCGATTTTCACTTGACCGCTCAGATTGACCGCATCCCAGGTGATGTTTTGTGGACTGCCGATAGGCCAGTTTTCACCACCGTTCGGCGACGTCACCGTAACTGAGGAAGGAATTTGAATCGAAAAGAAACCATCGCTTTGATCGGTAAGTGAATCGGCAGTGACTTTGACGAGAGCACTATCGGTTTCCTCTCCGCTGACCCTCCAGGCGTAAACGCCCGTATTCGCTGCACCGGTTGCCAGGCTGTTCCAGGTGGTTCCACCATCCCGACTCAATTCAATATCAACGGGACTGCTAATGTTTTCAGAATCCCAGATGATGTTGCGGGTAGAACCGACAAACCAGGTTTCCCCGCCGTTGGGAGCAGTGAGAGACAGACTTTGAGGGAGTTCTCCAATACTGACAAATTCAATATAATCCACCCGACATGCTTCGTGCCTAATTTTTTGCACATAGATGACCAAGTCATCATTCTGGTTGATGGAATGCTGGCCGGCATGACGATAGAAATAAACATTCTTCTCAATAGCCTGATCCCATTTCCACTGAGCAATCGTTTTATTCTCTATTCTGACGGTACTGGTACTTTTTCCGTGGATCTCGTCAAAGTAGCGAATATAGATATCATATAATCCCGGTCTCAAATCAAAGTTGTAGGTGATGGTGCCAGAAGTGACGTCACTTTCCAACGATGCGACTTTGCCCCCGCTGCTTTGATATTGTGATTCCGGGATATAGCCCGGCGATAAATCTAAATCTTCTGCTTCCACGCGGTAGCGTTTATACTCAGAGCCATAGATGGAAAATTCATTACTTTCTTCTATTTTTTTGGAATCGGTGGTATATAATCGAATATAACATTGATTTGAGGGTCGATCGGGAATACGCCACTGGGCTTGGCCGGTATTTGGAGCCACTGGATCAATGACATCCCATGTAGCTTTCCCGTCAATGCTATATTCGATGGCAACACTTTCATCAAGATCTCCCGTGGACCACAAGATGTCAACAAGAGTTCCGGCTATAAATTCTTCACCACCAGTCGGACTTAGGAGAAAAAAGTATTTATTGTTAAAAATTGTAAATGTACTGTCACTGATATCATACGGTACGCC
>Ga0272444_10006038_pt1 | contig 10405 bp, 7 predicted proteins | sample SSMForm13_FD_201033 | JGI IMG/M metagenome (GOLD analysis project Ga0272444, IMG submission 201033) | Marine sediment archaeal communities from Little Sippewissett salt marsh, Falmouth, MA, United States - SSM-Form-13 | ecosystem: Environmental > Aquatic > Marine > Wetlands > Sediment ...
CGGCCTTCCACGGCGTTGGTGTACACAACCGGAAAATCAGCCTGTTCGTCACTTGCACCAAGCTGGATGAAAAGATCAAAGGTCTTGTTCAACGCCCAATCCGGTGCGGCACCCTTGCGGTCGACCTTGTTAATCACCACCACAACCCGATGATCGAGTTCAAGCGCTTTCTTGAGAACAAACCGCGTCTGCGGCATGGGGCCTTCCGCTGCGTCGACGAGCAGGAGCACACCGTCGACCATGTTCAACACGCGTTCCACCTCGCCGCCGAAATCGGCATGCCCGGGTGTGTCGACGATGTTGATTTTCACCCGATGACCGGTCGCCGGATCGCCGATGGTGATGGCGGTATTCTTCGCAAGAATGGTGATGCCTCGCTCGCGTTCAAGCTCGTTCGAATCCATCACGCGTTCCATCACCTGCTGGTTTTCACGGAACACCTGAGCCTGCTTCAACAACCCGTCGACCAGGGTGGTCTTACCGTGGTCAACATGGGCAATAATGGCAATGTTTCTGATGTCGTCGCGTCGTGCGTTCATACTGACTGCTGCGGACCTTCTTCCTCTTGAGATATGTCAAGGACACAAACCGACCCCGGCAACGCGCCAGGGCCACACGACATCATAACAAACCCCCTGTGGTTTGAGAAGGTGAGCATGCTGGTTCCCCCGTGCGCCCCATGTATAATGTTCCAAACGGTGAGGTGACCTATGCGAACAATCCTTCTTTCCGCCCTCGCGATCGTGCTGCTGACAGCCTGCACAGCCGCTCCCGTCGACCCGGGACAGGCTGCAGTCGAGACCATGGTCGCAGCCACCCTGGCTGCCCTCCCGGGCGACCATGCCATTCCAGAAGAGGAGACGCCACCCGACTCGCCAGTCCCCGATTCCCCGGACACCGTCCCTGAACTCGTACTGGCGTATACCCTGGATAACAATCTATGGGTTACGGTTGGCGACGATGCGCCGCAGCAGCTCACTTCGGATGGGGACGTCTACTTCGTGATGCTTTCGGATGACGCCACCCGCATCGTGTACACCCGCAGTGACGATGAAACGCCACAAATCTGGCTGCACTGCTACGATCTCACCAGCGATTCCGACACACTTCTGCTTGACCAGGCCGACCTCGATGGCCTCTACGCTCCCGAGCCGGACGCCAGACTGACGCTCGACACCCGCAATCTCCAGTTCCTTCCCGGCTCCTATGACATCCTCTTCTCCACCCGGACTACCTACGAGGGTCCGGGATCCAGACCCAACGACGATCTCTACCGGATAAACACCAGCACAGGCGACCGTGTACAACTGCTTGGTGTTGATGAAGGCGGACGGGTTGCGGTGTCTCCGGATGGATCCATGCTGGCTCTCACCACGTCGAGCACCATCAACTTCGCCACTATCGATGGATCACCCATGGGTGATGTAAGCTTCACCTTTGAGCCCGTGATGACCTACAGCGAATATGCCTACGTGCCGCATGCCATATGGAACCCCGACGGGTCTGCCATCTACGCCGTCATCCCTTCCGAAGACCCCTTCGCTCCGGACGCCTCGGCACGCGTCATGCGTTTCGCGCTGGACGGCTCACCGCCGGACGTACTCCAGATTATCGCAGGCTCTCTGTTCATCATGGATGCCTTTGGGCTGCCCTGGGTTTCTCCTGAGACGACGCATCTCGCCTACCTGCAATCTGCCGGAGACGGCGGTGAACGTTCACTCACCCTTGCGCCCATCGATGGCGGAGCAACGACCTTTGTCGCGGAGGGTGTTCTGGAATGGTCCGGCTGGTCTCCGGAGGGGGACCGATACAGCTACCGCACGATCGGAACCGGGGCTACGCTGTACATTGCCACGTTGGGCGGTGGCGTGGAGGAGTTCCCGGATGGACGTTCCGTTCGCTGGCTGCCGGACGGCGCTGTCGTGATGACAGGCTATCCCGGCGACATGACGCTCATCCTGCACCGGGAGGATGGCAGCAACCAGCCGCTCGCCACCATCAGCAGCGAGCACATGGCTTATTACGTCGGCTGGCGCTAGACACCGGCCCCGAACACGAAGAATAAGGAAAGCCCCGGGCACTTCATCTCCCGGGGCTTTTATCGTGTGCGATAGGGGAAGGTCAGTCTTCCGGCACGATGGCATTGTACACGCCGGAGTAATCCACATCGCCCCAGCCCTGATCGATGGCGGACTGCAGCAAGGATTCAATGCCGCGCAAGCCCGCCCCGTCGATGCCGAGATATTCCGCTTCTTCCCGCGCCAGGCGCATGTCCTTCAGCAGGTGCCGCACCGGGAAATTTGGTTTGGAGAAGTCACGCTCCAGGAATCGCTCCAGTTTCTTGTCATAGGTCTGCGCATACAGTGCGCTTTCCCGCAGGATGCCCATGAACTGCTCCAGCGACAGGTTCTCCCCCTTCACGATGCCGATGCTGACGGCAAAGGAAGTAATCAACGAACCGATGAGCAGGTTCAGCGCCAGCTTGCTCGCCGCACCGGTTCCGGTGCCCCCGCAGTATTCCAATCGCGTTCCCATGCTGCTGAGAAACGGTTTCCACGTTTCAAACCGGGTTTCATCTCCCCCCACCATAATCATGAGTTCGCCTTTGCGGGCATGACCCGGATTGCCCAGAACGGGACCTTCCAGATAGGATGCCCCTTCCTCAGCCAGCCTTCGCTCACAGGTCCGGCTTTCCTCGGGCGAGATGGTCCCCATCTGGAAGACCATCTTCCCATCCAGAACGGCGAGCACATCGTCCGCAAGCAGCACCGTCTCAATTGCGGTGAAATCGGTCAGCATCATGACGACCACATCGCAATCCTTCACCGCGTCCAGGGGCGAATCCGCCACAACCGCGCCCAACGGCTCGAGCCGCTCGGCTTTGGAACGGGTGCGGTTGTAAACGGCAACCGGATAACCCACTTCCAGCAATCGTTCCGCAATGCCCGACCCAATCAAGCCCGTCCCCAGGAACGCAACCTTCACATCCTTCACTGCCATCATGTCGAGCCCTCACTTCCTCCGTTACAACGCAGCTAACAGTTCTTCCAGCAGCGCCTTGACCATCTGCGGGTTGGCTTTACCACCGGTCTCACGCATCGCCTGTCCGACAAACCAGCCCACAATCGATGTCTTTCCGGCCTTGTACGTCTCAACCTGATCCGGACTGCGGGCAATGATGGCTTCGAGAATGGGTCGCAGCGCGGAATCATCCGATACCTGTGCCAGTCCCTCTTTCTCCACAATGGCAGCGGGCGCCTCCCCGCTGTCCTCGACCCGCTCGAGCAGTTCCTTGCCCGTGTTGGTCGTGATGGACTTGTCGTTGACCATGCGGATGATGTCAGCCAGATACGCCGGGGTGAGCGTCAGTTCACCTGCCTTGAGATTGCGTTCACGCAGCATTCGCAGCACATCGTTCATCATCCAGTTGGAAACCGTCTTGGGGTCGCTCCCGTACGCAGCCACGGCAGATTCATAGTAATCCGACAGGCTGCGTTCCTCGGTCAGGATTTCGGCGTCGTAGGCCGGGATGTCGTACTCCTCGACAAAGCGTGCTTTTCGCTCCAGGGGAAGTTCCGGAAGCGCCTTGAGGATCGTCTCCCGCCAGTCGTCATCGATCACCAGCGGAAGCAAGTCCGGCTCACGGAAATAGCGGTAGTCCGCTTCGGTCTCCTTCGAGCGCATCTTGCGCAGCGTGCCGGAATCATCATCCCAGTCCAGTGTCCAGGCCTGAATGGTGCCCCCCGCTTCGACCTCCTCGATCTGCCGCTGGATCTCCACCTTGATCGCTTCGCGAACGTTTTCGATGGAGTTGACATTCTTGATTTCGGTTTTGGTATTGAGATGGGTTTCCCCACGCACCCGGATGGAGACGTTGGCATCACAGCGCAACTGCCCCTTTTCCATATCCGCCTCGGAGATACCCAGCCAGCGCAAAAGCTGACGCAGACGGATGAGGTACTGTGCAGCCTCGTCCGCCGAACGGATATCGGGGCCAGTGACCATTTCCACCAGCGGAACACCGCAGCGGTTGAAATCGATCAAACGCCTGCCCTCCGCGTGGACGGTTTTGCCGGCGTCCTCCTCCAGATGCAGCTTATGGATGGTCACCCGCCGCGATCCGCCCTCCGGCATGGGCACATCCAGGAAGCCGCCTTTTGCCAGCGTGATGTCGAACTGGCTGATCTGATAACCCTTGGGCAGATCCGGATAGAAGTAATTCTTGCGGGCGAAATACGATACCGGCCGGATTTCATCCGCATTCATCGCCGCTGCAAGCAGCACACCTTTTTCCACCACCTCCCGGTTCAGCACCGGCAAGACGCCCGGCAAGCCGGTGCAGACCGGGCAGATGTTGGTGTTGGGTGGATCGACCCATGAATCGGCTTTGCATGAGCAGAAAATCTTGCTCGCGGTGTTGAGCTGGATGTGCGTTTCCAGGCCGATCACGGCTTCATAGTCTGGCATAGCCACGTCCTTGTCCAGGTCCCGTCAATCCGGATGCCTTCCTGTCGGTACGCTTATTCCTGCACAGCTTCCACATCGATGCGGATGATGGAATCTTCCGCCGTCAACTCACCAAGCACATCCAATCCTTCGTCCACGTAGCCAAACACGGTGAAAAAGCCGTCCAGGTTAACGACATCCTGCAGCAGGAAGTAAATCTGGCTCCCGCTGGACGCGAGCGAATCCTGGATGAACCACATGCCGATGGCGCCGGTGGTATTGGAAAGCGAGAGCTCCGCAGGGACGACATAGCCGACATCACTGGCAATCTCATTCCCGGGAGAACCGGTCACGATGAAGATTTCCGGCTCAACATAGACAATGGGGAAATCATCGAAGTAGCCGAGGTTGGCCAGAACAAAGAAATTGTTCACCGTCATCGGCGCGGCCGTAGGGTCAAGCGTGATCGTGACATCCCCCTGTGTGGTCTCGACGTACGCGATATAGGTCTGTTCTGGATCGATGACCATGTCGGGCATGCCGGTATAGAGATCCTCGCGCTCTTCCACCGTCAGGTCTGCGAGCGGGCGTCCTTCCTCAAGCTCCGGACTGACCACATCGGTCTCGACGTCGGGCTCGGGGATGAGCGACTCCTCGATTTCCTCGATTGTCACCGTATAGAGCGCACTCCCCTCGTAATCAGGAGCTTCTTCGGGATCACGGGGGGTAAGCTCTTCAACCACATCCATGCCGTCCACCACAACACCAAAGATGGTGTGAACGCCATTGAGGTAGAGCGTGGGGACATACGTAATGAAGAACTGGCTCCCGTTGGTGTCTGACCCGGCATTGGCCATTGCCAGATACCCGGGGCCATCGAAGAGCAGGTCGAAGCTGATTTCATCCTCGAAGAAGTAGCCCGGGCCACCCATGCCTGTACCGGAGGGGTCGCCGCCCTGGGCCATAAAGCCAGGGATGACACGGTGGAATGTCGTGTCGTCATAGAAGCCCTGTTCGGCGAGGAAGATGAAGTTGTTGACGGTCACCGGCGCCTCGCTGGCGAGAAGTTCGACCTGGAAATTACCGGCCTCTGTCTCGAACGTGGCGAGGTAGATCGCATCGGGATCAATCGTCATTTCCGGGGCCTCATCCCACTGCATGAAGCCTTCCATGACGTCAACCGCCGGTTCCGGTTCCAGCAACTGGGTCATCGGGTCAACAGCGGACTCCGCCGTTTCCGGTTCCGGGGTTGGCGTCGCTGTGGGTTCTGCTTCCGTCGTTCCACAAGCCGCCAGCAGGAACACCAGCAGCAGGATGGCCATTGTCCTCTTCATTACCATGTCACATTCCTTTCATCAGTACAAACGGTTTGGTCGTGCGCCACGGCGCATCCGCCGTGCATCCTTCATAAGCCCGGCCAATCTGGAGCAGGGTGCTCTCCGAGAAGTCCGGACCCAGCAATTGAATTCCCATCGGCATCCCGTTTTCCGCCAGCCCGGCGGGGATGGACATCCCGGGAATGCCGGCGTGGTTGGCAGGGACGGTCAGAAGGTCGGCATATTGCATGAGGACCGAATCCCCGTAGACTTTTCCCATCATGAACGCCGTTGAGGGCGTTGTCGGCGTGAGCAGGGCGTCGAGTTTGTATTCGCCCTGCGGGTCAAAAGCGGTATCAAAATCGGCACGGATCATCGTGCGCACTTTCAGCGCACGCTCGTAATAGGCCTGCTCGTACTGCGCGCCTGAAACGTACATCCCCATCAGGATGCGCAGCTTGGGCTGCGCTCCGAAGCCATCCTTGCGTGTCCGGCGATACATCTCACGCAGTTCGTCCACGCCCTGCGGGTAGCGGTAGCCATATTTCACACCGTCGTAGCGGTGCAGGTTTGAGGCGGCTTCCACGCGTGAGATGACGAAATACACCGGGATGCCGTACTGCGTGTTCGGCATGGGTACATCGTCAACGATGACGGCGCCCTGTTCGGCGAGGATCTCGGCCGCACGCCGCGTGGCAGCTTCAATGTCAGGCAGCACCGGCTGCTCCCGCAGTTCACCAGTTTCGGGGTCGGGGTAGCGCAGGCGGAAATAATCCGGCGAGAGACCGACGCGCATGCCCTTCACGCCGTCTTCAAGCCCCTGGGTGTAATCCGGGACGGGAATGCGAGCGGCTGTTGAATCATGCGGGTCTGCGCCGGCAATCACATTCATCATCAGCGCCGTGTCGGTCACATCGCGCGCGACCGGGCCCGGGCAGTCAAGCGAGGAGGCAAAGGCGATCAACCCGTAGCGCGAGACACGGCCATAGGTCGGCTTCATGCCCACCACGCCGCAGAACGCAGCCGGCTGGCGGATGGAACCGGCGGTATCCGTTCCCAGCGAAAGAACCGCCTCGCCTGCGGCGACGGCTGCCGTGCTCCCGCCAGACGATCCCCCAGGGACGTAGGCCGGGTTCCAGGGATTCCGGGGTGCAGGTTGGAACGCGCTCGATTCGTTCGACGAACCGAAGGTGAACTCGTCCAGGTTGACTTTTCCAATCGTGAGCGCGCCGGCAGCCTCCAGGCGTTCGACCGGCGTGGCGGTGTACGGTGCGGTGAAGGTCTCCAGAATGCGAGACGCCGCCGTAGACGGTGTGTCCTTGACGCAGAAAATATCCTTGACCGCCACCGGGATGCCCGCCAGCGGACCGGGATCATCGCCTGCCAGACGCGCCTTGTCGACCGCCTCCGCCTGGGCGCGGGCGCGTTCTTCCGTCACGGTGATGTAAGCGTGAATGCTATCGTCATCGCCGGGCTGCGGTTCGGACGGGGCCGTCGTCGGGCTGCGCCCTTCCACCGCATGGATGCGTTCCAGGGTCGATTCCAGAATCTCAACGGCGGATACATCGCCTGCCTTCAGAAGGTCGAGGAGTTCGTGTGCGCTTCGATCGCAGAGCGGAGTGGTCATGAGAGCTCCTCATTGGGGATGTCAGGGACGACGATGTAGCGGTCTTCCACGTCGGGTGCCTGCGCCAGGATGTCATCCACGTCCTCATACGTGTGGACCGCATCCTCTCGCAATGGCGGGCGTGCCTCGGGCGGGTAGGGCACGCCGTGCGATGTAATCGAGACATCCCCGGGGATGTCAATCGCCTCCAGTTCGGCAATCGCCTTCAACTGGCCGTTCAACTCCGCGTGCAGATAGGCCGCTTCCTCTTCATCCAGTTCAAACGCTGCAAGCTCGACAAGATGGTCGAAGACCTTGCGGGTCATCTTATCCTGCGTTTTTGCCACAAAGACCTCCCGAGACAAGATGGGTTCATTGTACCCGCCTCAAAAGGCATGGTCAAAGGTCGCATGCTATAATCCCGCAAAGCCCGCCTCCATGAGCGGACACAGCCCATGACCGAGGAACCGACCGGACCACCCGAGATCCCGCACGAAGAGGAGACCCCGCAGCCACAGGACGCGGAGGGGGCATCCGCGCCGGACCGTCTCCACATCTATGTCGACGTGCCCGCCGGAACCCGGCTAGATCTCACCGTAACCCGCCTCCCGGACGACGACCAGCCCCGCACTGTGCACACCCTGGAGTTCACTCCGTCGGAGATTCCACAACAGGTCCATATCCACGAAGGCGGTGTGGAGCTTCACTCCGCGTCCATGGCTCAGAGGGTGAGGGCCTGGTTCGTGCGGCCATACAAACGTTTGCAGGAATCCTTCGGCAAGAGCTCTCTTTCCATCGCCTCAGTCCTGTTCGTCCTCGCACTGGTCATCTACATCGCCACCCGCCTTTACCGGCTGCCCGATTACCCCATTTACTTCTTCACCGACGAAGCCATCCACACCGTGCTGGCGGCGGATTTTCTACGCGACGGCTTGCGCGATTATGGCGGGACGCTCCTTCCGGCCTACTTCAAGAACGCCGCACTGTACAACCTCAGCCTGTCGGTGTACCTGCAGCTCCTGCCGACATGGCTGTTCGGAAAATCGGTCTTCATCACGCGTGCCGTCTCCGCGCTCGTGACCGCGCTTGGCGCAGCTGCCGTCTCACTCATCCTCCGGGACGGCTTCAAGCTGCGATCCTGGTGGAGCGGCGTGCTTGTGCTGGGGATTGCCCCGGCCTGGTTCCTGCATTCCCGCACGGCCTTCGAAACTGTACTCATGGTGAGCTTCTACGCCTGGTGCATCTATTTCTACATCCGCTACCGCCAGGGATCGCCGCACTTCCTGCTGGCTTGCGTTGCTGCAGGGGCGCTGTCCTTTTACAGCTACAGCGGCGGGCAGCTCATCCTGCTCGCCACAGCCGCCGTGCTGATCCTCGTCGACCTGCGCTACCACTGGCAGCACCGGAGTATGCTCCTGCAGGCGCTCATCCTTGCCATCATCCTAGCGCTTCCGTACATCCGCTTTCAACTCATGCACCCCGGCGAAACGACCTTCCACCTGCGAACGCTCAACGCCTACTGGCTGGAGGACCTTCCTCTCGTCGAAAAACTGCGCACCTTCGCGCTCAATTATCTGCGCAGCCTCGATCCTTCCTACTGGTTCTTCACCAACCAGGATGATCTCGCCCGGCACAGGATGGACGGCTACGGTCATATCTTGTGGCCGCTGCTTCCCTTCGCTGCCTTAGGCGTGTTGCGGGGATTTCGCCGGTTCCGCGAACCCGCCTACCGCGACCTGCTCCTGATGACCATACTCACACCTCTGGGCGCCTCGATGGTGGGTGTCGGCATCACCCGTACGATGAGCTTCCTCATCCCCGCATCCATCTGGATTGCCATCGGACTCGACATGGCATTGCACATCATCAAGCGCGAACAACAACGGCAGGCGGCTGTCCTTGCGCTGTTCCTCGCCCTGACCGGCACATCCGTATGGCTCTCGGCTTCCGCCCTCAACCGGGGATCTACCTGGGAGGACGACTACGGTCTGGGAGGCATGCAGTATGGGGCGCTCCAGGTCTTCCCCGCCGCCGAAGAAGCGTTGGACACCGGGGATTACGATTTGATTTACGTCACACCCACCTGGGCCAACGGCGCGGACATCATCAAGCGATTCTTCCTGCCGGACGAGCTGCCCATCTTTATGGGCAACGCCCAGTCCTTCCTCGACCACTACCGTGAGGAACTCAACCCGCGCCTGCTGTTCATCCTCACGGCGAATGAGTACGCCGAACTGGCGGGGAGCGACAAGGTCACCGATCTTCGAGTCGACCAGGTCATCGAATACCCGGATGGCTCGCCGGGCTTCTTCTTCGTGAGCATGCGCTACGCTGACGGTGTGGAAGCCGTATTCGCTGCCGAGCAGGTGGAACGCGAGATGCCCGTCACCGAGTCGGTGACGCTGGACAATGTCTCGTTCTCCTTCACCCACCCCAGACTGGACATGGGCGACGTGGAACATATATTCGATGACGACACCTTCACCATGGCCCGCATCGAATGGGGCAATCCCGCCTCCTTCACGCTCGCATTTGACCAGCCGCAGGCGTTCTCCGGTCTGACACTCACCACCGGGAGCATGGACTTTGAACTCACGGTCACCATCACGCTCCCGGACGGCTCGCAACAGCAGTTCAGCGAGATTTTTCTGGACCTCCCCGACGATCCCACGGTGTCCATCGCCTTCGGGGATGCGCCGCTGACCATGACGCAGATGACGTTCGACATCTTCAACTCTGTCGGCGGCGAGCGATTCCAGATTCACATCCGTGAGATCCAGCTCGACCCGTAGCGCTCTACATTACAAAGGGGACCTCGTGGACCGACGCACCCGCATCACACTCCTCATTCTCTTTACCGCCCTGACGGGCATCAGTTTGCACCTGTATGCCAGCACGCCCCATGAGACACTCACCAGAACGCTCATGCTCATCAACACGATGGTGCTGCTGGGGGCGGCAATTGCCATCCGTGAGCAGCGTGCGCAGAACATCATGGATGCGCTCATCGGCGCTGTTGCCCGCATATTCGCCATCA
>Ga0272444_10006039_pt1 | contig 10405 bp, 8 predicted proteins | sample SSMForm13_FD_201033 | JGI IMG/M metagenome (GOLD analysis project Ga0272444, IMG submission 201033) | Marine sediment archaeal communities from Little Sippewissett salt marsh, Falmouth, MA, United States - SSM-Form-13 | ecosystem: Environmental > Aquatic > Marine > Wetlands > Sediment ...
GATTATAGAAATGAGTAGTTCCTGACCAGTCTCAACGAGGAACAGTATCGGAGGTTTTTCTTACATGAGATTGAAAAAGCTGGAAATTGTCGGATTCAAATCCTTCAAGGAAAAAACCCTGTTTAATTTTTCTGACGGTATCAGTGCCATTGTCGGTCCCAACGGATGCGGAAAAAGTAACGTCGTCGATGCTATCCGATGGGTCATGGGTGAACAACGAGTAAAGGCGCTCCGCGGGAAAAAAATGGAAGACGTCATCTTTAATGGGAGTGAAGATGCATCCCCTGTCGGGCTTGCAGAAGTATCGATTGTCCTTGAAAAGAACGGACGGCAGTTCCCGGAAAAATACGCAGACTGCTCGGAGATCATGGTTTCACGAAGGCTCTTCCGTGACGGTGAAAGCGAATATCACATCAATAAAGTTCCATGTCGTTTACTGGACGTTCGGGAATTCTTCATGGATACCGGTGTCGGCGCACGGACATACTCCATCGTCGAGCAGGAAAATATCTCGAGACTTATTGAAGCTAAACCGGAAGATATCCGCGAATTTATTGAAGAAGCAGCGGGAATCAAGAAATACAAAAGTAGAAAAGAATCTGCGACCCGCAAGATGGAGTCGACACGGCAAAACATCGCCCGCCTGAAAGATATTACAGGTGAAGTAAAGACCCAGATGAATTCTACGTCACGACAGGCGAAAAGAGCCGAGAGATATAAAGCCCTCAGGAAGAGTACAAAGGAACTTGAGCTTACCCTGTCGCTCCAGGCTCATGTTGAACTAACATCCCAATGTGAGGAACTGAAGAATTCACGTGATTCGCTGAAAGACCGGGCCGAGCAGGTAAGAACACAGTTACAGTCGTTAGAAGCACAGATAGAATCAATGAAGTCGGAACACATCGAAGCAGAAAGTTCCATCGCTCAAATGCAGGAACGATTTTACACTGTAAAGAACGAGACAAATGTCACCGAACAGAAAATAGAATTCTTCAACGGAAAAATCCGGGACATAACAGGTCGGAAGGAACGGAATCTTTCAGATGTCGAAACGTTACGGGAACGAAGAGATACGTTGAAAAATGAGCTGGAATCACTGAAGGACCTGATAATCGAGACGGATACAAGAATAGCGGAAATCAAAAATGCCATCGAGAAGCGTCAGGAAGAGGTAGCTGCCCTGAAAAATAAGGAAGGGCAATTAACCGGTGAGCTGGACAAGGAAAAAGCTCATCATTTCTCCATTGCGGCAGAGCATAGTCGTCTTAAGAATATTCAGAACTCGTTGACCAGGGGAATCGAGGATCTGCAAAGAAAGGTCGAGAGAGAAGCACGAGAATTAAACGAAAACACGGGGAAGCTCGAATCGGTCAGAAATGCCCTGGCTGATCTAAAGACCCACGTGGAAGAGGATGTGGACAACCTCGAAACCTTGAGAGAAAGAAAGCATATTACCAAGCGGGACATTGAAGAAGCCGGATCAAATCTGGAACGTATTGATGAAGCCATTGCCACAACCAAAGAAGAAATTGGAACAAAATCATCACGGCTGAATTCGTTGAAAGAATTCCAACAGGGGTATGAGTGGTGTAATGAAGGAACCAAATCCATATTAACGGCACAGAAAGAAGGCGGACTGCCCACTGACGGAATCTATGGATTGGTAGCCGATCATATCAAAGTACCGAAAGAATACGAAGTGGCCGTCGAGGCTGTTCTCGGTGAGAAACTCCAATACGTAGTCGTCAAAAGCCAGGAAGACGGTATCGAAGCCATTGATTATCTGAAAAAATGCTCGTCGGGACGTGGCAACTTCGTTCCTCTCGAAGTGAGAAATCATCTTACCAACTCACAAACTCTCGATCACCTGACGGGAATCGTCAGGCTTGACACGGTCATACGGACGGAAGAAGACTTCAAACGTATCGTCGAATTCCTTCTGGGAGATGTCTTATTGATTTCCGACCTCTATAAGGGTGTCAGTCTCTGGCGTCAAAACGGCTTCCGTGGAACGTTCGTCACACCCGAGGGCGATGTGATCAGTCCTCACGGTGTTTTAACCGGCGGAAGCAACACAAACGGCGGTAATAGTCTCCTGCGCAACAGAAGAGAAATTGCAGAGCTGGAAGACGAAATCAACCGCCTCACCATCGGCCTCGAGAAAGAAATCGTCAGGAAAAAGGACGTGAGTACCCATATTTCCGGGTTAAGCGAGCAGGTCGATGAACTGAGGGCAGACATCCATTTATCGGATCTCAATGTCAACAGCAAGAAAAAGGATATTGAGCGGTTAGAGAGCGAAGCCACATGGATCGAGCAGCGAATCAATGTCCTTATATTCAACAAGGAAAGCCTCGAGTCTGAAGCAAAAGAAGCACAGAAAACAATCAAGCAGACAGAACAGGACATTGGGACGTACAAAACGCGAGAGAGTGAAGCGAATGAAATCATTTCCGCCTTACAGCAGCAATGGAGCAGGATCAAAATCGGACGGGAAGACATAGAAAAAACTATGACGGAAGAGAAAATACTCTTATCGTCCCGCGAAGAAAAAAATAAGGCAAACAGCGATGCACAGATAAGACTTAATACCGCAATTATCGATACAACCGATGAAATAGAATCGAACATTCGCGACGCAGAAATGGCGGATGTCGATGTTGCCGACATCAGGAACAACATAAGCCGGGAAGAGGAACGTCTTGCAGATCTCTATAAAAACCATGACATAATCGAGCAAGCGCTTGCACACAAGAGAGACTCACATGGCGAAAAACAAGACATTTTGAGACAGAAAGAAGCGGAAGCCCGGGAATCAAAGGGACGTCTCGATGTGCTGTTAAAGGAGGTCACCGGGCAGGAAATGGAAATTCAGGAGTTGAATGTGCATCTCGATACCCTGAAAAGGGGAGTGTATGAAAAGTTTCATGTCGAACTGAAAACATTAGTACCGAATTTTACTAAACTCGATGAATATGAGGTTACGGACTTACGAACCAGACTTGAAGTAGAAAGAAAGAAAGTGGAAGACTTTGGTGAAGTAAACCTTCTTGCCCTATCGGAACATGAAGAACTGAAGAAGCGCTATGACTTCTTGACCGAGCAGATAGACGATCTCAACGCTTCGCTCGATACCCTGCAAAAAACCATCAGCAGGATGAACAGGATTTCAAGAACGAGGTTTACACGGACGTTTGAAGAGGTAAATAACAGTTTCCGGAAGGTATTTCCGCGACTTTTCCCCGGCGGCAAAGGGGAACTCAGGCTGACTGATGAGTCGAATATTCTAGAAACGGGCGTTGATATCGACATTCAAATACCGGGGAAGAAACGCCAGAATGTAACCCTGCTTTCAGGAGGGGAAAAGGCGATGTCTGCCGTGGCCCTCATCTTCGCTATTCTCCTGTATAAACCATCACCGTTTCTTATTCTCGATGAAGTGGATGCGGCTCTTGACGATAGGAATGTATCGTTATTTAAGAACCTGTTAAAAGAAATTTCAGATAATTCCCAGATCATCTTTGTAACCCATAATAAGAGGAGCATGGAGATCGCCGACAATCTCTTCGGTATTACCATGGAAAAGAAGGGCATAACGTCCTCTGTGGCAGTCAGTCTCAATTGACGACACAGTGCTCCTCGGTCATCTGTATCGTTCGACAGGAATTACTTCCTCACAGGAGAGTAGTCTCACATGACTGATCGTTTCCGGCTGAATACCCTCCGTTGAGCGATCCAATACGAACTTTACATCCGCCGGTAAACGATGTAAAAGAACTCAAAAATCATCACGGAATGTGTGCAATGGAAGAAAAGAATAATAACAACACAGAAAGTTTCTTCTCCAAGCTGAAACAGGGATTATCAAAGACGCGAAAGGGCTTCGTCAAGAACGTAGATGAAATGATCTTCGGGGAAAAGGTTGTCTCACGGGACCTTTTCGAAGACCTGGAAGAAATCCTCATTATGGCCGATCTGGGACCGGCATTTACCTGCGATCTTATCGAGGAAATAAAAGACCGGGCAAAGAGAAAGGAACTCGAAAGTCCCGAGGCGCTCAAACAAATCTTAAAGGAGTATTTTCTTACCATCCTTGAGAAAAGTGAGCAGCCTCTCGATATTCCCCGGGATGGACTCTTTACAATCATAGTACTGGGGGTCAACGGGACAGGGAAAACAACCACAATCGGGAAAATGGCCCATCACTTTATAAAGGATGGCATTCCGACAATGCTTGTAGCGGCAGATACCTTTCGAGCGGCTGCAATCGAACAGCTTGAGATCTGGAGCAAGCGGGTGAAGGCTCCCCTGATAAAACAGACGATGGGTGCAGATCCCTCAGCCGTTGTTTTCGATGCCATCCATGCAGCCGCATCAAGAAAGTCAAACGCTATGATTATCGATACCGCCGGCAGACTTCACACGAAGGTCAATCTGATGGAAGAACTCAAAAAAATCAAGCGAATCATGGGGAGAGAGTTGGAAGGTGCACCCCACGAAACACTCCTTGTTGTGGATGCGACCACCGGTCAGAATGCACTATCACAGGCAAAGATGTTTCACGAGGGAATCGGTATTACAGGACTCGTTCTCACAAAGCTTGACGGAACAGCGAAAGGTGGTATTGTTATCAGAATCGCAAAGGAAATGAATATCCCTATTCGATACATCGGAATCGGTGAAGGGCTTGACGATCTGAGAGTGTTCAAAAGCGAAGAGTTTGTCAACGCTCTCTTTGACTAAAAAACCGGGTAGATCGTATGGGTAAAATATTCGCCATAGGTGACATTCACGGGTGCCTCGACAAACTAAAGGATATGATGGAGCGGATAGACATCGACGATGACAAAGATACGTTAGTCTTTATCGGCGATTATATCGACAGGGGGCTTGATCCGAAAGGAGTCGTCGATTTTGTCCTTGAGCTCAAATCAAGATTAAAAAACGTTGTCTGCCTTTTGGGAAATCATGAACAGACCTTCCTCAATTTTTACTTCCACCGAAGAGACAGTAACCTTTTCTATCTTAACGGTGGCGACACGACCATTGAATCATACGGTCTCATTGAAACAACCGAAGGAAAAAAGATAAATGTTCCGGAAAGCCACCTGGAATTTTTCAAGTCTCTTGTACCGTATTACGAAACTGACGACTACATCTTCGTTCACGCGGGCATACGATCGGGCATCCCCATGGAAAAACAGCGTGTTGATGATCTGATATGGATTCGACACGAATTTATCCGTTCTTTTCATGATTTCGGCAAAATCGTTGTCTTCGGACACACCCCGCTTCCCGAGCCATTGATTCAGACCAATAAGATCGGCATCGATACGGGGGCCTGCTACGGTGGTGAGCTTACCTGCGTCGTTCTTCCCGAAACAAAGATAATTCAGGTGTGATGGAATGAAAATTCTCGAATGTATCCCCAACTTCAGTGAAGGGAAAAGTAGAGATACGTTAGAACGTATCGTCGAGTCACTCCGCCCCATAGACGGTGTTACAATTCTCGACTACAGCATGGATCCGGACCACCACAGGAGCGTCATAACCTTCATCGGCAGACCGGAAGATGTTGAAAGGGCTGCGGCGGCCGCGTGTGATAAGGCGGTAGAGCTCATCGACATGCAGGAACACACCGGCATTCATCCCCGGAACGGAGCCGTCGACGTGGTGCCCTTTGTGCCGATACAGGATATGGATATGAGCGAGGCCGTGGAGGTAGCCCATCGATTCGGCAAGGCCTTCGCAGAAAGGAATAACATACCCGTTTATTTCTATGCTGAAGCCGCATTAAATCCTGCGAGAAAAAGATTGCCCTTTCTCAGAACGGGCGGCTATGAAATGTTGAAAGAAAAGATACACGACCCGCTGTGGACTCCCGATGCGGGACCGGTTATATTTAATCCGCGAAGCGGCGCAACGGCCGTGGGAGCACGAATTCCGCTTATAGCCTTCAATATCAATCTTGATACGGACGATATTGCAATCGCGAAAACAATTGCCAGATCGATACGACAATCGAGCGGTGGATTAGACTGCGTTCAGGCAATGGGTGTCCCCTTGAAAAGCAGAAACATAGTCCAGGTCTCCATGAATCTGACAAACTATAAAGAAACCTCCATTCGAACAGTCTTCGATACCGTCAAAGAAAAAGCCGCTGCATTCAATGTCGGTATTCTCGAATCGGAATTGATCGGCTGCCTGCCCCGGGACGCCATGGAGGACATAACACCCGATTATTGCCTGCTATGCGACTTTTCCGAAGAACGTATCATCGAAACTCACTGCACAACCTTCACTGAAAGCTGATCACCGGCGGCTGATCGCTGAACATTGATAACTACAAGCACTTGTTCTGTGACAGCATCCATTATTCTGTCGTAATGACCCATAACCGTTTACCTGGGACCTCCGGCCGAAAGTAATTTCATTGACACCCATTTTAAATAATGCTAGAAATTCTCTCCTAAATCGAACCGATGCCCCCGTAGCTCAGTAGGATAGAGCAACGGATTCCTAATCCGTGAGTCGCGTGTTCGAATCACGCCGGGGGTACCAGAGAAAGCAAAGGGCTACTGAATCAGACAGCAGCCCTTTTTTTTGTTAACGTAATACTAACACAATCTTCTAGATTCGAAACTTATACTTTCTCACTTCGGGTTACTATGGATACTATTGCTGTGATGTGCAGCTATATTCGTTTACACAATTACATCAGATAGACATGTTAATCTTTTAATATCATTGATGATAGTCAGGTCTTTCAAATCAAAACAACAGCCACAAATCGAAAGAACATACAGAAACCATCCCATGATGGTGGAGAGACAAGAAAGACCTGAATCGTATTTCAAACATTAACAAAGCTGAGGATGTAAAGGGCAAGGGACCTTTCCGCCTCAATTTTTTGCTTTCGATGATGTGGCAAGCTCAACCGTACCATGGCTGACGATAATTGTGTCGTACATGATCCGCGGCTTGAACATTCTGTTGATGATTGTCGCCCCCAGGGCGATATCATCGCGTTCAACAATATTGACGACTTTCATCGGCTGTTCGTTTTCATAAGGTTTCCCCGTCAAATCGACAATGGAATAACCGTGCCGGATTATGGCATCTTCCACGCGGCTCAGCTGGTACCCGAAGGCCGTAAACTGTTCATTGGATCTGTCAACACCGTTCATCGTCATCCGTATTCTGAAAATGGCCTCGCCGACAACGATGGGCAGGGAGTGATCCACATTCCCGTTAATTCCTGATTTCGAGTCCCGGGCTGTTGGCAATGGAACCGTAGTATCCACCCGCAATTCTTTGGAATCGTTCATGTCGCCGCTGATTTTCTGAAATATCTTTAGTGTCACGATGAGTAAAATAACAACAAAGATGAGGATAAGGCCGATTGCCAGGTGGGTGATCGTTATGGGTCCTTTCTCTTTATCCCTCCCGAGGAGGGTATTTCCCATAGTTCCGACCGCCGTTTCTGCCTCTTGAGGTGCTATTTCGTTTTCACTGAGTGCGGCTTCGGTCTTTGTTTCAGTAATCCCAGCTACTTCCTGCTCGGCGAAACTTTCCGGTTTTTTTTCGAGTACGGGAGTATTTCCCATAGTTCCGATCGCCGTTTCTGCTTCTTGAGATGCGGGTTTGTTTTCACTGGGTGTAGCTTCAGCCTTTGTTTCAGTAATCGCTACGGCTTCCGGCTTGGCAGGACTTTCCGCGTTTTTTTCGAATAGGGCAATTTTTTCCTTGAGAACAGAACCATAGTATTTCAACAATGCTTTGAGTTCACGCTGCTGTTTAAGTACGTTTTCAACTTCCTGCCTTTCGGAGGCGATCATCCACACGACATTTTTGACGATACCCGGATCTTCGCTCTCCGCGTCGACTAACCCGGCTTTTATGTATTCGTTTGTCTTTGTAACGGACTGCAATACCCCTTTGAGCGAATTTTCAAGATCCTCAAGTTTGTACGCCAGTATGTCGATTTGCCTGCCTAAATCGCTGACCGGTATGGTATCGTCTTCATCCGCAACAATCGGGACCGAGTCGCTGTTGGAGTGCATGTCTCCGTAGCAGAACATCGGCATTGAAATTAACAGTGCCGTCATAAGTGCGACGAGAAACGTACAATTTATTTGAAATACAGAACTTTTTTTCATCATTTAACCCCTTACAGCTCAGTTTATGTTCGCAGGTCTACACACCGCATTCCGTTGCATGACATAATTGTCAACAAGCCGCCTGCATGTGTCCAGGGTTATAAAATTCGAGAATGATGTACCAGACGAGTTTATTGACCACGAATATAAATGGGAACAAATCTGAAACTTGGAATCATACAAAGAGAGGAAATCACGATACTGACGAAATGATTATGCACCCTGCGCTTTACTTTTTGACAAGAACTTCTTTTTTATCATGGGAGTATATGAAGAGAAAATGTGTATGTCAAGTGGGTTTTGCAGTTCAAGCTATCGGGGGTCGAACCACGCTATCTTGCTGATATTCATATAATATCATCCCATTAATAAACGGAAGACTTACGAGGCCATTTTCAGGGGTAAAATTGCCCCCGTAAGGAACAGCTGATTCACGAAGCTAGTAATTTATGAGGTTAAAGGGAGGGACCGGGGTTGCATCTTAAATATTATTAGAGATCTATCACAATAAAAAATAGCAGATGTCGACACTTTGGAAATTCATGACGCAGTTATCATATGTGATTCATACCTTGGAGATTGCCGCATTCAACTTTTGTGGCAACTATCATCAGTTTTTATGACTCAGGAATTATGATGCTTCAGACAAGATATGTTCAATCGGCTGATTTATATTTCTGTTACATTAAACGCCTATCTTGAAATTTTCTGATATCATTTTTTAATTTGCCAAAAATGTAACTTTTTTCATCTAAAACACCTGCCCGGCCGCATGTAAAGTCTAAAAAGTTTCAAGAACCGCAAACTTAACTGTGAAGTTGCCGGGATTCTCACAAATCCCCTAATTCTCTGGAATGCTCTCATACTGGGCGTTTCAGCGGATAAGACACTGATTCCTAATAGTCAATGTGGAGATATTCAGGCAATTACGTTCCTTTCTTGAAAGAGTCAATCCTTAAAATATCAATATAATCAAGATGATATACTTATGGCATGGTAATTGCTCATTATAATGAAAGTTCGTTGTCAGAGGAAAATTTGTATTTAGAGTGTAGCCATCTTTTATGAGGATCATATTCAAATAATATTTAATTTAAGAAAAGGAAGCATTTAAGATGAAGCCTTTAGTCGTATTGGTTATGGCATTGGTATTCGCATTTTGCACCACGGCAATGGCGATCGAGCTTCCTTGATAGTGTTTATCTCCAATTCTAAATCCGTCTGGGATGGAAATAATTTTAATATGGATATATTCAATTATCATCTAATCCGAGCAAAATTGATTGAGCTTAATATGCACCATAGAAGACCGGACAGCGGAAATATTTTATGTTAGTAAAATTGAGGAACAACAGGAATCAAAACGGTTTTACGATGGTTGAAGTGATGATTGTCATTGCGATTATTGGTATCATGGCGGCTATCGCTATTCCTAACTTTATGAGATATAAGAAAAACGCCGAGGATATTGCGTCCCTGTCAGCGGCAAGGAACGCATACACCGCAGCGCTGTCCTATCTGGCGGATAATGCGAGTCAGGAATGGCCTGACTTATCCTTTGCCAAGCTGCAGGAAGGAGGATTCCGGGATACGGAAACCAACATTACCATAGAGATGGTTGGCACCTGGATCAGGGCAATCCCCAAAGGTGGAAGGCACTACTATGAAATTAACAGTGCCGGTCATATTGATGAATATGCCAAACCATAACCCTATCAGCGTGAAGGAATTTGTATGTTGACACCTTTGTAAAACGTACCCCTTCGCTCAATTTCTGCGTCTGCCTGTGCGTGGAAATGCACGCAGACAGGTCAAACTCAAAGCCCAATCATTGAAATACTCAAAGTATTCCTGTGGGTTAAATTTTTTCCTTCCTTGTGATCTTACCCCAAAGTATGGGCCACATTGTGATTGGAGTTTTACATATGGGGCAGGTAATGCCGATGGATGCCGTTGATACATCGCTGTATATTTTTCACACTTATGGCGAGTATGGTATGATCATTCTCATTCACATTAACGTGTACACGCCGACCGTCCCATAATTGATAGGTCATCATCTGTAATTACTTTAATAAACCCACAATTCCTGTTGGAACTCAACAGGTTACAAGCTGACGATCACAACGTGGTAGCAACCAAAAAGAAAGGGGCTACAGCATAAACCGTAACCCCTTGATATTCATGGTAGGCGGTACTGGATTTGAACCAGTGACTTCTACCGTGTGAAGGTAGCACTCTCCCAC
>Ga0272444_10006040_pt1 | contig 10404 bp, 8 predicted proteins | sample SSMForm13_FD_201033 | JGI IMG/M metagenome (GOLD analysis project Ga0272444, IMG submission 201033) | Marine sediment archaeal communities from Little Sippewissett salt marsh, Falmouth, MA, United States - SSM-Form-13 | ecosystem: Environmental > Aquatic > Marine > Wetlands > Sediment ...
TCATCCTTCCAGCGGTTTGTTATCAGGTGCATGACCCATCGAAAGTAATAATTGCCTTCGTGGACGGCGATATCCTGTATATCAAAGGTGCACTCGTGAACCGTTTCAGCGCTTTTCAGGAAATAGGCCTCGATGGCGTCAAGCCCCTGTACCTCGCGGTATCCGTCACGGAAATAGGCGTCGTCCGCGTATACATTCCGGACATTCTCCCCGATGGTTTCGACAGAAAATACCCTGTAAAATGAGACAAACCTCTCGATCGCTTCTTTCTCTTTTTCAGAGCCGGGCTGCAGGGCTCCCGCTGTTTGCGGATCGGTGGTGCTCAGAGCCTGATAATAGTTTTTCATTTCATACTCCTTTTTGTCCGGCTTTGGCCCGCACGCGGACATGACAAGCGGAATACAACAGATCGACAACAGTACATACCGGTAATATGACATGGCTGCACTCCCTTTCATCCGGGGAGGTGGATACCCGACCCTGAACGCGGTCGCCGGGTATCGTTGTTCCCCACACAATCGCCGCGCGCTCTCTACCCGTGCCTGCTTAGAACAATCTGCAGGTTTCCCAGGGCTCCCGCTGCGAATCCGGCTTCGCAACAGGCGAAATAGTATATCCATTTCCGCTGGAACGTACCGTCAAAGCCCATACCGGAAAGAGTATCGATGTTTTCCATAAACCGTCTTCGCCACTCCCGCAGGGTGGGCGCGTAGTCCGGGCCGATGTTCTCGACGGCATCGATTGCGAGGGATGAACGCTGTGTAATGGCGTTGCTGATCGCGGTCAGCGACGGAATATGTCCCCCGGGGAAGATATATTTTCGAATCCAGTCCGTTCCTTTCCGGTACACATCGTAGCGCTGATCGGGGATGGTGATCGTCTGCAGGGCGATACGTCCGCCCTCCTTCAGCAGATTGTCGCAGCATCTGAAAAATGTTCCGAGATACCGGTGTCCCACGGCTTCCAGCATCTCAATTGAAACGATTGTATCGAAACGTCCCTTCATTGAGCGGTAATCGCGGGAGAGAATCGTAATACGATCTTCCATTCCCTCCCGGCGAACCAGTTGACGGGCGTATTCGTACTGGGCCGCCGAGACGGTGATGCCGGTCACTTTACATCCCGTTTGTTTGACCGCCTCCACTGCAAATCCTCCCCAGCCGCACCCGATTTCGAGGACATGATCGGTTTCCGTAATCCCGGCTTTCCGAATCATGGAGCGCAGCTTGTTTTTCTGCGCGTCCTCGAGGGTATCGTCCGGTGATAAAAACTGCCCGCAGGAATAGGTCATCGTTGAATCGAGGAAGGTCTTAAAAAAATCATTACTGAGATCATAGTGACGTCGAATATTGCGCCTCGACCCGAGTACCGTGTTTTCCCGGGCCAGGTGAAGGATGCGGTCCCGGAGCCTCGTATAGACGGTTGTGGCGAAGTTCCCGTCCATTATAATGTCCCTGTTTTCAAAGAGGAGCCTCACGAATTCTGCCGGATCGGAACTCTCCCACTCACGTTCCATATACGATTCGCCGAGGCCGGTATCGCCGCTCAGGACCACCCGTGAAAAGAAGCGGTGATCGTCGATCGTGATATCGGCTCGAATCGGTGATGCCGTATCACCGAAGGTTTTAATCTCACCCCCGGGCAACGTCATACGGAGATATCCCCGCTCTATCCGCCCCAGGAGCTGTAGAATATAGTGCATCGATCGTTTCTGCAGGAGGGTCGGGGGCGTTTTCCGGATTGTCATCATGCTGACCGGAACGGGCTTCGGATGATAGTCAAGCTTCTTGATAAATGAGATCTTTGCCGCCTCCCAGTAAATTCTCGGAATGGTGAGATGGGGGACCAGGGGATGCCTGAAGAGTATCCGTGTCTGGTTCGATGTCGTCAGCGGCAACGGATCGCCCGACAGTTCTCCATAGAAGACCAGCTCGTTATCCCGGTAAAGATTGATACGGATTTTCAGATCGTTGCGGATATCGGATAACAGAAATTCATACGTTCCCGTCAAGTCGTTGAAGGGAGAGACGTGAAATTCTTTCGGAGCGATGAAGCGGAGCGGGAACTCATCCGTGTTATCACCCGTTCGCCTGGGTATGTACACATGGCGTTCTCCAAAGGTGTTACTTACCTCGGCAACGGCACAGACAAGGGTATTGTCGCTGGAAAAGCAGTAGTAAAAACTGACGGGATTGAACACATAATTAAAGTAGCGGGCCGATGTGACAAGCATGATTGTGGCGATATCATCGGCGTACCCTTCGGATGCAAGGACGCGAAGGAGCTTTTCCCTGATTGTGCCGGGTTCTTCATTGAGATAGTCCTCGTCATATATGGACGTGGGACGAAAGCGGTTATATCCGAACAGGGGAAGGGCACGGTCCAGTTCATCCAGTTCGTCGATATCGAAACAATAGACGTACAGGGAGTAGTTCAGGCGATGAATGACCGGTTTCAGGCGTTCATGTTGAACGTGTCCTTTGAAAATACACGACTTCATAGGGTGATACCAAACTTCTCTCCAACTCTGACGGCGGACCTGACGGCGTCCTCGTGAAAACCATAACCAAAGTAACTTCCGCAGAAACACGTGTTGTTCTTCCCGTTGAGCGCGGGCAGTTCCAACTGTGTTTGCAAGGCATCAAAGGTAAAAGTGGGATGGGTGTATGCGATCTCCCTGATAATCTTCTCTTCGGGAACGGGCGTAGCCGGATTCAGGGTGACACAATAGTCGTTTTCCGTTGTGAGACCCTGCAGGCGATTCATGTGATAGGTTACCATGACCGGGGATTCCGATTCGCTCTCCTGCGCCCTGATGTAATTCCATGATGCCCAGGCACGGCGGTTCTGAGGCAGAAAAGAAGTATCGGTATGCAGAATCGTTTGATTGTCTGAATAGCTCCACGGCAGGAGAAGGCGGATTTCATCAGGCGATGGATCGGACAGCATGCGATACGCTTCGTTCGCGTGCGCCGCGATAACGACATGGTCATACAATTCTTCCTCTCCATCCTCAAAGCGCACAAGGGGACCTTTGTCTGTCCTTCGCACCGATTTCACCCCATGGTTTGTCAGGGCCCGGCCCTTGAACTTTTCGAGGAACGCCTTCACGTAGGAGTGGCTGCCCCCTTCGACAACGAACCACTGCGGTTGATCGGTGAGGGTTAAAAGGCCATGATTTTCGAAAAACCGGAAGAATGATTCGGCCGGAAAATCCATCATCTGCGCATCGGGTGTCGACCAGATCGCCGATGCCATGGGGATAAGGTACGATTCGATCAGATTCCGACTGAATCGCTCACGTTCGAGGTAATCGCCGAGCCGAATATCTTTCAGCGCCCCGCTTTGAAGCTTGCGGCGCGTTATGGAATTGAGCTGCGTGATCCCCAGGAGCATACGCCAGAATGACGGGTTCAACAGGTTGAACCGCTGGGCGAAGAGGGCGTTGAAATTTCGGCTGGCATACTGAAGACCGGTTTGTTGACAGTGGTAACTGAACGACATCTGGGTTTTTCTGAGCCCGACCTCCATTTGAGAGAGAAACTTGAGGAACAGGGGATAGGTACGCTCGTTGAATACGATAAATCCGGTATCGACAGGTGTTCCCGCGTCCGGACCGTCTTCGATCACAACAGTGTTAGTATGCCCCCCGATATACTCATTTTTTTCATGCAGGGTTACGGAATGTTCCTGTTGAAGCAGATAGGATGCGGTTATCCCCGCAACTCCACCACCTATGACAGCAATTTTCAATCTTGATTCAGGGGTCATGGTTTCGCACCGCCTACGGTTACATTCAAACGGTTACACGTTAGTATCGTGTTGAATACATGAAAAACATACCCTGTAAAAGAGGAGCGATACGAAAGTCAGCGAGGGTATAAAGCAGATCAGCGTGAATTGGTACGGTGAATGAGTTTTGATACTACCAAAATTTGAAACTAAAAAAAACATTATTTTTTTAATAGGTTCTATCATTCTACGAAGGGTGTCTCATTGTTCGGCCTTCATTCCCTCCTGTACCCGTATTTTTTTACACGGATTTTTGTCGCCTCATCAATGGATAACGCTTCACCCGGCAACGTTGGACATCCGACCGTGCCGGTGCCGTGGCGATTGTTATGAATCCCGTTAGAAATCCATCTTTTCCAGGTTTCTGTATCCCAGGATCATGGGCAGAATTCCTGCCGCGATTGTCGCGATCAGCGACGCCGTCCATGAAACAATCAGAAAGAGGTGAAAGGCGCGCCGCGAGAGTATCCCATGTATCTCAAAGCCGAAATAGGGAACGGCGAAGAGAATAATTATGAAGCTTACATAACAAAGGGCGATGATAAAATTCAGGGTTCCCCCGAAACCGGATACAATTCGCGCCGAATTGTCTTCCGTGAAATTGGGATAGAGCGTGCCCAGCCCTATCGACAGGCCGACGAGACCTATGCTCGTCATGGCAGCCAGACCGCAGGATACAAGCATAAGCGAGACCCCTGTTTTGAGGATACAATTGGTCGCCACCATCAGGAACTCGCTTACCAGTAAAACGCCGGTAACGTGTATCAGGAACTTCTGGATGATGAGCTCTTTAAAGGTGATCGGCGCAAGGCCGAGGATCCAGAATTTGTTGCCTTCGAGACTGATTAACGGGAAAACGAATCGCACCGTGAACCCGGCCAGTATGAGGGCGGTCGCCGAGAGGTTGAGAAAGGTAACGATCATCTTCCAGTATACATTGTCCGTTATATGCGGCATGTTTCTGAGATTGAATATATAGATGCCCAGTATGGCAAAATAGATCAGAAACTGCGACCACTGTCCGAAGTCCCTGACAAATATCTTTATATCCTTGGTTATCAATGCCGCTGTTGAACCGGGGGCGAAGGGCATTAACCGGAAGGCGCGGTTCAGCAGCCCCCTGTCAGGCGAGCGGTATTTTTTGCTCTTCCCGCCCCGCGCGGAGAGCCACCCGGAATAGAACATCTCCCCCGCCATGAACCAGTTGACCTGAAGGAGGAAGAGGGCGGTCGTGGTGAAGGCTGAAAAGTAAAAAAGACCGTCCCTGAAATTATTGACACTCGAATATATGAGCGATTTCGCCATCCAGCAGGCGGGGAAGAGCGGCTGTTTGAAGACCCTGATATGATAGAGAAAGTTATCAAGGAATGAACCGATCTCGTTTCGCCTAAAGAGTTCGGAGGCAATGTTCTGTTTATAGTGCCAGTAGAAAAATACTCCTGCCGCGCAGAGAACGATAATCGCAATATATTTGACCGTACGGTAATCGATATATCTGATGGCCGTCAGGACGATAATGGACGCGATCGCGGCGGGGAGCGTAACAAAGACCACGAAATAAAAGGGCATGAACAGATAAAACCAGAGGGAGACATCCTTTATGAAGGCATACGCGAGTATGAACGTCACCCCCAGAAAGAGGAATGCCCAGGAGCCGAATATGACGGACTGGAAGAACCGGTAAAAAAGGATGACACGCGTACTGATCGGCTTCGAAAAGAGAAACGCAACTTCTTCGGACGAGTAGTAGGTTGTGTAGCAGATAATGACACTGCTCAGCGTGAGCATTATAAAGAGCACCGCGGAAAAGATGTATATGGATTCATCGACAAGCGCCGGGCCGATAATGGGGAAATCGTGGAAGAAGGAAAGCCCTTTGTAAAAGAGCGCGAGCGAACCGAACCAGAAGAATATGACACCGGCCGAGATAAAGGCAATCTTCAGCCGGGGTTCGCTCTTAATGCCCGCAATGCGGTTCCTGAGTATCCAAAACCGGGAGACCAGGATTCCTCGTAATCCATCCATCCTATCAATCCTCGGCAGTCATCCTGAGAAAGATGTCTTCCAGCCCCTTTGTTTTTTCGGAGGAGCTTTGTATCTCCTCGACGGTCCCCTCGATTATCAGTTTCCCGTTGTGAATGATACCGACACGGTCGGATATCTCTTCAGCCAGTGTAAGGGTATGCGTGGACATGAGAATCGTTTTTCCTCCGTCCGCGAATGTCCTCAGGATATCCTTTACGAGGCGGATACTCTTGGGGTCCAGCCCGACCATCGGTTCGTCGATGATGATCAGGCGGGGACGTGTAATAAGCGCGGAGCAGATAACAATCTTCTGTCTCATCCCGTGAGAATAGCCTTCCATAAGCTGGTCCCCGTAGTCCTGCATATAGAAGAGGCTCAGGAGGCGTTCTGTTTCATCACGGTAATAGTCACGGTCGAGTGTGTACAGATCCCCGATAAAATAGAGAAATTCTCTTCCCGTCAGTTTCTCATAGACATAGGGCACATCAGGGATAAAACTGATCAGCCGTTTCGCTTCCGTATTCTTCCGTGCCATGTCGTATCCGCCGACCGACACCCGCCCCGACGTAGGCCTGAGGAGACCCGCAACCGTTTTCAGCGTGGTCGTTTTGCCCGCTCCGTTAGGGCCGAGAAGGGTAAAAAATTCCCCGGCCGGTATAGTGAGCGTGAGATCGTCCACCGCGCGCGTGTCCCCGAATGTCTTTGAAAAATTTGTAATCTCGATCACACTGTCGTTCCTCTCCCCGTTTGGTTCGTGTCATATCCGCCGGCCTTAGTCACCGGAGCCGGCAGCCTTCAGTATCTCGATATTGATATTCCCGATAGCGAGAATTATCTTTGCCTGAGACGACAGATCGCCCGATACCAGTTCAAAATGGGTCGCATCGGCGATATCCTGCCCCAGGGCGGGATCGAGATGCACCCATTTCCCGACAAAGACTTTCGGCCATGCATGATAGTAGAATCCGCCGTTCAGGTAAACGAGACCCGCGCACATCTCGGCGGGTATGCCGCGTGCCCGTGCCAGGGCGACGAACAGTACGGTGTGTTCATTGCAGTCTCCCCTTCGGCTCTTCAGAATCGAGGTTGCCACCGGTATTTCAGGGGTGAAACTCTTTTTGATATTGTTATACACCCATTCGCCGATCTTTTTTGCTGCAATCCACCTGTTTTTCTCATCGCCGGCAATCTCGGCGGCCTTCGCCCTGATTGCCGCATCATCGGAATCGACACAGGGTGAGGGCCGGAGAAATTCGGTAAGGCTCTCCCTGTCGGCGGACAACTCCATAACGCCGTGCGCGGGAGGCAATACGGACGAGATTTCCAGTATGCCCGAATCGGGATCGATCAGCTTCTGTCTTTCCCCGTCGAAGGTAAAGTGTTTCAGATCGATCCCCGTTACCCGTATTCTCATGAAGTTTGTTTTGCGCGGATGGCGTAATTTTCTCGTGGTCGCTACCGATACATCCTTCAAAAGATCCACGGCCCCCTGCGTCCCGGCAAGATGTTTCTCGATGGCTTCTCTGTCTTCAAGCTTCATCATCCATCCGTTCGGTGTCTCCTCGCGCACAACGAGGCCGTCCCGGTTTATCCACGATCGGGAGACCAACCCGGCAAACTGTGTTTCCATAACAAGGTTGTCGCCTTCCCTTTCCACAACCTCAGCGCGGATTTCTTCCGTGCTCAGTGTCAGGGGGTTGAGAATGGTCAATGTGTAGGAATCGCCGACCGCGAGATCTTTGCCCCTGTAGATTTGCAGTATGCTCTGATCAAGAAAAAGATCGTCCGTGAGTTCAAAGGTCTTTTCAACGGCGGTTTCGCCGTACCGTATTTCCACCAGAAGCCGGTCACCCAGCCTCTTGCCCGTGAGAGTGACGCCTGCCAGTCCGGAAATAACGGTTTGAAAACTGGTAAGGCGATAGTCGGAATCGAGCTGCTGAACCGTCAGCATCGACAGGTCCTTTGTCTGGTTGAACATGTTAAATCGCAGGTACGACCGGGACTGAACACGGTACCCCGTTTCCCATGGAGCAAGGATTGTGTGGAGATACCCGACCCATCTGTCCTTGAGATAGATCCCCTTCCAGGTATCCAGCTGTATTTCTTCCGGCATAAACTCCCTGATTGTCGTCTTTTCTAAATCACCCCGTATCAGACCCTCCTTCTCAACCAGGAGAACCATCATGCCCGCCCAGGATACAATGATCAGAATGGCGACGACAATCGCGCGAAGAGATATTTTTCTCAATGGATTTTCCTTAAATGGGGACAGCGCCCTTTTTATGAAACTACGGTAGAATAATACATCCTGCGGGAGAGAAAATTCTCTATTTTCGAGGCCTTCCTCGATGTCGAATATTTATCGGTCTTCCAACTATTTCCTCAATACTCTTTCTAAAATCCTCATCCCCGCAGGGCTTGCCCGACATGACACTCACCCTTAGTCGTTCTATGACTTCGGCTGACTCGTCATCCCTCAAATATTGGGACCAATCATCTATTTCGTCACAGAGATGGCAGGTCTTTGATAGAATTTCATCTGATACTATCCCGCAATGACCTTGCGCACTCGACCATGTGTAGTCCTCCGGTTCCCGTACTATACCGGCACGTACGGGATTGTTTTCCACATATCGAACTGCCGCGTAGAGATGTCTGTCATCGAGAATATTTGAATAATACCGTCCTTGCCAGAGATGCCCTGTTATCTTTTTCTTTCGATTGTAATATTGCGAGTATCGCATATGGAGAGTGTTGAGGGTACGGGCGAGCGAATTATCATGACGAGGAACACATATAAGATGCACATGGTTGTTCATCAAACAGTACGCCCATACATCCAGTGAATATCTCTCTGAATATTCCTTGAGCCATGCGAGATACCGCCTGTAATCCGTATCAGATTCAAAAACGGTCTGACGGTAGTTTCCTCTCTGTGTTATATGATACGGATAATTTTTCGCTATGATACGGGCGACTCGCGGCATACTCGGATAATATCATTGTCAAAATTAGCATGTCAATGAAAAAGGGCGCTGTCCCCATTTTAGGAGAGGGGGACGACTCCAAAGATAAAAGCGCTCCAGAGGGAGTGGGAAATGATAACGGGCAGCAGGTTGCCAAGACGCCAATACATGGCTCCCCAGAAGGCTCCGGCAACGGCGGCCGCTCCGATCAGCATGAAGTTGAATGACCATATATGTACACCGGCATAGAGAACGGTGGTAAAAATCCAGCCCCTGCATCCGCCGAAATGTTCCATGAGTCTGTCCTGTAGAAAACCTCTCCAGTACAGCTCCTCGCCCGGACCCGTTATAAAGAGCAGCAGGAAAAAGATAATCCACATGGGCGTCCCCTCTCCTTTCCCGTACACACTCCCGATCTGGCGCTCGGCAAAGGGAAACAGCGCCGACGATATTTCCTTCCCGGCCCAGAAGATCAGATACAGCGCTACGGCAGAAATAAGACCGATCAGGATGGATTTCGTATCCAGGTGAAATGAATTTTTGCCGATCGGTCGTATCCACATGGACAGAAGGGCAAGCGAGGATGCCGAGAATGTAATCTTGATCCAGAATGTGCTGAATGTGAGGGAGAATGTGGCAAACCAGAATATGTTAGCAAGGATAACCGTTAGCAGCAAAAATTTCCACGAAGGTTCCGGGCGTTTCAAGTCAGCCTCTCAATAATAAGGGAAATGAGGAGCAGGATACCGAATGCCGTGTTCAACTTCGCCGTTTGCGCATCGGCATCAATCGGGACATTCTTTACTGTCTGCCGCAACAGGCTGAAACAGAGGGGCAGCGTAATGAGCACCATCAGGGACCAGAGGTTGAGCGGGCCCGCCAACGCCATCAACACAACCGACAGATAGGCAAACTCCACCAGCATTATATATATCCATATGCCCTTCCGGCGCCCGGCGAGAATCGGCAGGGTTTTTATGCCTCTTTCTCCGTCGGTCACGGTGTCACGAATATTGTTGGCCAGCAGCACCAACGCCACCAATACGCCGAGGGGGAGCGATATCCAGAAGGCGTCCATGCTCAGAGCCTGCCTCTGAACAAAGTACGCGCCTTCGACCATCAACGGCCCCCACATCAGAAAGGTTGAGATCTCTCCCAACCCCTTGTATTTATATCTGAAGGGAGGGGCCGTGTAAAACACCCCGGCAAAAGCCCCTATCACGGCTATCACCAGGACAGTCCATCCTCTCGTTACGGCGAGGAAAATACCGATAAGCGCAGCGAGAACGAAGAGGAACAGCGCTTCGAGGAATACTTCTTTGGGTTTGAGCCTTCCCTCAACCAGCGGATGGGGACGATACTGGGCTGTCGACACATCGAGGGTATCTATGCCGCTCAAGACATCATAATAATCGTTAAAAAGGTTGGCGGAGGCATGCATGAATATCACGCCCGCGAGGGTAAGCAGATAAAGAATCCACGAAAAGCTACCGCCCATTGAGCCAAGGACGCTTCCAACGCTCACCGAAACAGCGGTCATTGTAAAGGACCAGGGCCTGCTGGCTAAAAACCACTTCTGGTAACTATTCATTCCGTTTCTTCTCCCGTATTTTCCGTTAAC
>Ga0272444_10006041_pt1 | contig 10404 bp, 8 predicted proteins | sample SSMForm13_FD_201033 | JGI IMG/M metagenome (GOLD analysis project Ga0272444, IMG submission 201033) | Marine sediment archaeal communities from Little Sippewissett salt marsh, Falmouth, MA, United States - SSM-Form-13 | ecosystem: Environmental > Aquatic > Marine > Wetlands > Sediment ...
CATCCGCTCGAATTGAAGGTCGGTAATGACGTCCGCATGGTCCCCGAACCCGAGTCCGGAGGCGATGGGCTGAAAAGCGTTTTCCTGCCCCTTTGTGATGACCACCTCGTCAAACGCGAGGTCCAGCTCTTCATCGGGTATGGAGAAATCAATGGCCTCAGGTCCGCATTCGGCCCAGCAGAGGGCACAGCCGAGGCAACGACGGCAGCTCAGGCACCGTTTGGCCTCATCCAGGGCAACCTGTTCAGGAAAACCGGTCTCCACCTCCGTAAAATTACCCCGCCTCTCGTCTACCGAGATTTCGGGCATTTCTGCTCTGGGAGCGGGGACGTCGTCAAACGGGATAATATAGCGTTTCTGTTTTTCGTAACTCATCGTCTACTTGCTCCTGAGATAGGAATGGATGCCTTCTGCGGCCTTTTTCCCTGCGGCCACCGCGCGGATGGCGATATCCGGTCCGGTGACCACATCTCCGCCAGCAAAGAGGCCCGGGACGTTGGTGGCCCCCGTATCTTCATCAATGTCGAATGTGTTCCAGCGGTTGATATCCAGGCCGTGATCTTCGCCCAGGAAATCGAGATTGGTTCCCTGGCTGATGGCCGGCACAATGGTTTCCGCATCGATCACATATTCGGACCCTTTGATAGGGACGGGTCTCCGCCGGCCCGAGGCGTCCGGCTCTCCCAGTTCCATCTTAATGCACTTCATCCCCACGACCCGTCCGTCTTTGCCCATGATTTCGACAGGAGCCGCCAGATACTGGAGGATCACGCCCTCATGTTCGGCCGCATCGATTTCCCAAGGGTTGGCAGGCATCTCCTTTTTGGTCCGTCGATAGAGGATATAGACCTCGTCAAAGCCCATGCGCCACCCCACCCGGGCCGAGTCAATGGCCGCGTTGCCGCCGCCGATGACAATGAGTTTGCCCTTCACATCAAAGGGCTTGCCCAGGGCCTGATCCCTCAGGAAGGTCACACAGTCCACAATCCCCTTGCCTTCATATTCATCTTCGCCCGGCACCCGGAGTTTGAGGCCGCGGTGACAGCCCGCGCCGATGAATATGGCATCATGGTCCTTTCGAAGATCCTCGAAGGTGACATCTCGACCCACCCGGGAATTGTATCGAATATCGATCCCCATATTGGCAATGAGATCCACCTCGCGCTTGAGAAGCTTCTTGGGAAGGCGATATTCCGGAATCCCCACCCAGAGATAGCCGCCGGGTACCGGGAGAGCCTCATGGATGGTGATATGTTCGTAGCCTTTTCGGGCCAGGTGATAGGCGCAGGTAAGGCCCGCCGGACCCGCCCCGATGATGGCGATCTTTTCGGGGAATTTTTCATCCGGGGTCTCATAAACCGGTTCAATCCCCTCATTCAGCTCCACGTCGGCCACAAACCTTTTCAAAAAACAGATGCTGATCGGTTCATCCAGATACTGCCGGTTGCAGGCCGTCTCACAGGGGTGAGGGCAGACCCGGCCGATGCTTCCGGGCAGGGGAAGGCGATCCCGAATGGTGGCGAGGGATTCGAGATATTTACCGTCGGCGATCTGACCTACATAGGTCCGGATATCGAGATTCACCGGGCAGGTTCGCTGGCAGACCGGCATATCTTCTTTGAAGATGTTGTACTCCCCGGTGGCCGGATTGAAATAATCCACCGCCGTCCGGAAGGTAAACCCTTCGTCAAAATCGTCGAACATGTTGACCGGGCAGACCTTGATGCAGGCCTTGCAGTCCGTGCATTTGGTGTTATCTACCCGAAGGCTTCGCTTCAGGATATGGGCCGCAACCGTGCCATTGTCTTTCCTGACCCTCTGGATATCGCTGCAGGTCAGGATATCGATCCGGTCGTGATTCCGAACAGCCGCCAGGTCCGGATTGACAAAGGCCTCTCCCGGTTGGATGAGTCGGTCTCTCGGAATCCGTTCGGCGCCGAGGGTGGGGTATTTTTCCACAAGGGTCACCCGTGCGCCGCTTGTTGCCTGTTCAAGGGCCGCGCGGACCCCCTCGATGCCTCCCCCAACAATCAATACGCTCTTTTCATCCACGTCTGTTATACCTCTTGCGGAATTATCTGAAATATCGGCGACTGGCCGGCAATCCGATCCAGGGCCACCATCCCTTTTCGCTTGAGGGCGGTGATGTATCGAAACACCCTTTCCGATGGGATGGTGAGCTCATTGGCCAGTTCCTTGATGGATCGGGCCCCCTGCCTCAGGCTGGCCAGGATCTCCTGAACCTCCATCTCTTCCACGATGATCATGTCGATGGCCCGATTGAATTCATGCTCGGTGAAGATCTCGCCGTACATGTTTCCCGATTCAAGGAACGGGGTCCGCTTGCCGATGACCCATCGAATTTTTTCACTGGCCAGAACGGCCCGGGCCGCCTCCAGCTTCTTGTGGAGTTCAGCGCCCTTCACCCGGTCTCCGTCGGCGCCCAGCGGCCCGATACGCCGGAGGTTGGCGTCGAATTCCGTGACGATATCCACGAAAACGGCGCCTTCACCCGAGGAACACTGCCGAAATGCCAGCCGGTCTTCATTCATCCCGATGTGCTTGAACAGGCGGCGGGTCATATCGAGCTTGGCCTTTGCCTGATGGTTCCCTGTGATGTAGTGGCAGTCCCCGAAATAGCAGCCCACCACCAGCAGACCGTCCAGGCCCTTACTGAAGGCCTCGGCCACAATGGCCGGGTCAATCCGGCCGGTGCACATGAGCCGAACGATCTTGATATCCGGTGAGTATTGTAGTCTGGAAACTCCAGCTAAATCTGCTGCAGCGTATCCTCACCACGTACAACAAAACGTCAGTATCTTCGGAACGAAATCGGCCAATTTAACCCCCATTAGAATTGAAGATTGAAAATTGAAAATTGAGCATGGCAAATTTATGAAAATCGTCGGTTCTCAACCCAAATACGCCTCTAACTGGGACCGGATCTGCTGGTCCGTAAACGAATTGATGGTCAGGGCATGCTGGTAGCAGGTGGCCGCGCAGACCCCGCATCCCTTGCAGGCCACATCAATGACATGGACCTTTCGACCCTTTTCGGTCTGCTGGATCTCCAATGCCCCGTACGGGCAGAGGGCCACGCACAGCCCACACCCACGGCAGGCGTCTTCATCCGCCAGAACGGATATGATCGGCTCCACCACCACCGATCCCTTGGACAGGGGTATGGATGCCCTGGAGGCGGCCCCCAGACCCTGGGCCACGGCCTCGCGGATATTGGCCGGAAACCGGGCGCTGCCGCAAAGAAACACGCCGTCCGTGGCAAAATCAAGGGGCTTCAGCTTGACATGTCCTTCCAGGAAGAATCCGTTTTCATCAACAGGGACCCGAAGGAGCCGGGAGATGCCTTCTGCATCTGTCTGCGACACCAGAGGGGTGGACAGGACCACCCGATCGGCTGTGAGTTCCAGGTCGCGCCCCAAGAGGGCGTGATAGACCCGGACCTTGTCTGCCTCCACCTTAGGGGGATTCTCAGGATCGTAGTTCATATACCGGATCCCCCGGGCCTTGGAATCGCGAAACATCTCCTCGTTCTCCACGCCGTACATCTGCATGTCCCGGTACAGGATGGAAACCTTTGCGGACGGGTTCTGCTCTTTGATGAGAATGGCGTTTTTGACTGCGGTCTGACAACAGATCCGGGAGCAGTAGGGCCTCTCTTCATTACGGCCGCCCGCGCACTGGATCATCACGACATTCTGAATATCAGGGCTTAACCCCTCCTTGAGAAGTGCCTCCATTTCAAGCTGCGTGATAACCCGCTGGCCGTCGTAGTTATAAAGTCCTTTCGGGTGGAATACGCCCGCCCCGGTTGCCACGATAATCACGCCGATATCGATTTTCTTGGTACCCGATGGTGTCTCAATATCCACATGATATTTACCGATAAAGCCCTGGGCTTCGGTCACGGTGGCATTTGTGAAGGCCGTAATGTTGGGATGTGCGGTGACGATCTCGATCTTTTCGGCGGCCAGTTGGGCCGCCTCGGTCATGGTGGGGCCCAAGCGGTGGAGTCGGTTCAGCATCCCACCCAAGGCGGCCTCCTTTTCCACCAGGACCACTTCATAGCCCCGGTTGGCCAAGGCCACGGCCGAGGTCATGCCGGCGATGCCACCCCCGATTACCAGGGCCCGCACCTGAACGTCTGACATGATGACTTCCTGGGGTTCCAGCAGAGCCGCCTTGGCCACCCCCATCCGGATGAGGTCCTTGGCCTTGAGGGTGCCGTCCTCCGGCTCCTTCATATGGACCCAGGAGCACTGATCCCGTATGTTCACCATTTCAAAGAGATAGGGGTTGAGTCCGGCCTCGCCGCAGGAACTCCGAAACAGGGGTTCGTGGGTCCGGGGGGTGCATGACGCGACCACGACCCGGTTGAGGTTCTGTTCCTGGATTCCCTTTTTGATCTCGTTGATGCCGCCTTCCGAGCAGGTGTAAAGGTTTCGCTGAACAAAGGCCACATGGGGCAGCTTCTCTGAAAACGCCGCCAGTTCCTCCATATTCAGGTATCCGGCGATATTGGAACCGCAATGGCAGAGGAATACGCCGATCCGGATATCGTCATTTTTTTCAGGCAACGGCTCTCTCCTTTTCTAAATCCGGTTGAAATGCGATTTCAGCGGCCCGTTCCGCGGCACTGGAGGCCTGGGCCACAGACTCCGGCACATCCATGGGTGACTCGGCACACCCGCACACAAAGATGCCGGGAGTGGTCGAATCCACCGGCGAGAGCGGGCTGGTCTTGATGAAGTTGTAGGCATCCAGCTCCACACCCACGGTTTCGGCCAATGCCTCGATCCCCTTGATTGGCGCACATGCCGTGGCCAAAACCACCATATCGAACTCCTGGCGCTTGACCTGTCGCTCTCGGGTGTTTTCATAGATCACCACAGGGTTATGGTTGGGCCCTTCTACAATCTCTGCTACCCGACCCCGCACATAGGTGATATTGGAGTGGTTCCCCCCGCGGATCTTGTACTCCTCAAAACCCTTGCCCACGGCGCGGATGTCCATGCCTAAAATGGTGGATGTGGTCTCGGGTTCATGCTCATGGGCGATAATGGCCTCTTTAATGGAGTGCATGCAGCAATAGCCCGAGCAGAATGGATAGAACCGGAAATCCCTCGATCCCACGCACTGAATAAAGGCGAGTCGTCTGGCTACACTGAATCCGGCGGCCTTCTCTTTGAGGGCCTTTAGAGGTTCCGCAATGGACAGGTGGGTGGCGTATTTGTCCGCCCACTTTTTCCGCTCGTCATCATCCGCGTATTCCCCGGCCTGAAATTTCTGGTAGAATTCGGCAGAGGACTCTTTAAACTTGTCTTCGAGTTTAGAGAGGGTCTTCTGTGACTTAGCGGCCTTCTTCTCCAGTACTGCGATCTCAGCTTCCACGGCCCGGTCAGAGGGACGGTCCATGTGGCCCCCGGTGGGACCACTGGCACTCAAAAGCCGCTCAAACTCGATGGCCGTGACCACATTCGGGATTTCCGGATAGCGGTATTCCGGGATTTGTGAGGGATCAAAGACATCGTACCCCGCAGCAATGATGATGGCCGCGATATCCAGTTCAAGAATGCGATCCTTCTGTTCAAAGTCGATGGCCTCTGCCTGACAGGTCTTGGCGCAGATCCCGCATTTTTTGCCGTTTAATTGCCGGCAATGATCGGCATCGATGGTGTGGGTGGAAGGGATGCCCTGGGCAAAATAACTGTAGATGGCCCGTCGTTCTCCCAGCCCCTCATTAAAGGCGTCCGGAACCACCGTGGGACACTTCTCTGCGCATGCCCCGCACCCGGTGCACCGGTCTTCGTTCACATACCGGGCCTTCCGGCGTATGGTGACCTTGAAATCCCCTGCCTCGCCCTCGACCTTTTCCACCTCGCTGTAGGCCAGGAGCGCTATGTTGGGATGTCGACCGACATCCAGCATCTTCGGCGAGAGGATTCAGATGGCGCAGTCATTGGTGGGAAAAGTCTTGTCTAACTGGGCCATCTTTCCGCCGATACTGGGCAGCTTTTCCACCAGGTGGACCTTGATGCCCATGTCGGCCAGGTCCAGGGCGGACTGGATGCCCGCGATGCCCCCTCCGATAACCAGAATATCTTTACTCACGACGGGTTCCTCCAGTGAAAGAACGGATTAGTCAAAATGATTCAGGACAAAATAATTATTTGATCTGTTCGGCTACAATATCAAAGAGATCAATAATCTCAATACCCAGATCAAACGCGGCCTTGGCGCATCGGAAATGGATCTGGCACTTGGGACAGGCCGTAACGAGGGTGCCAGCGCCGGTGTTGCTGGCCTCGGTGAGCCTTTCCATCTGGATTTCCTTGGAGCAGCTCGAGCAATTCATCCAGCCGGTGGTCCCGCAACAGACGCCGTTTTCCCGGGATCGGGGCATTTCCGTCAGCTCGATCCCCGGGATGGCCGTCAAAAGGCTGCGAGGCGCATCGTATATGCCGGCCAGCCTTCCCAGGCGGCAGGGATCATGGTACGTGACCTGCTCATGTCTCTCTTGAAGTTCAATGGCCCCTTCTGACACCTTTTCGGCCAGATAGTCGAGGATGTGGACCGGCTCAAACGGAAGTTCGCCGAAATATTTGGGGTAGAAGTTCCGGAAGGTGTGATATCCCTCGGGACAGCTGAAAATGACCTTTTTAGCGCCAGCTTCCTGGATCGCCTTCAGGTTTAATTCGGCCAGTTTTCTGAATTTCTCCTCATCGCCGTTCCACAATGCGTCGTGCCCGCAGCAGCGCTCGGAGTTGCTTACCACCGGCTTTTCGCCACAGGCATTCAGGACCTTGAGTACGTTCCGTGCCCCCTTGATGGAGCCGGCGTTGATGTCCCGGAAGACCACATCGAAATAGGGGCGGCAGCCCACAAAATAAAAGAGGTCTCCGGTCTCTGCAACCGTCCCTTCGTCAACCCAGAAATTGCGGTTCTGCACCACATCACCCGTTTGTATGGCGGTGATGGTCTGAAGCATACCGTTGTGGGCAGGGATGCCATCGAATCCCTGGGCGTGAGCCTCGTCGCGCATGAGCCGTACAAATTCGGGAAAATCGATATTGGCAGGGCACCGGACGCTGCACTGGGCGCAGGTCAGGCAATCCCAGATGGTATCGTCGGAGGGCGTCTCCAGTTCGTACAGGGAACGCTCGATGATTTGCCGGGGGGAGAAATCCGTGAATACCCTGGCAACAGGGCAGCTCCCCGTGCACACCCCGCAGTCCAGACAGAAGTAGGTCTGTGTGACATCAATCAGTTCAGCTATCGCAGTCATTCCTATCGCCTCATGGATTTGAAACTTGATACTGGATATTGGATGTTGGATATTGGATTGTGGTGGCATCTGAACGTATCCAGCACGCGTTGCATCTCGCTTGGCCTGTGATCTTGAATTGCTGATCTTCCCATCCAAGACACTCAACAGGCTCAAAGAACTCACCACACTCGCCATTCGACATCCAGCTCAACGTGTCGTCTTTCAGGCCGCCTGTTTCAGGGCGGAGGGCCCAAGCGCCTTGACCTGTTCGGTAAATTCAGTGGCCACTTCCGCAAAGCGCGTCCCTTCGGCCGAGGAGATCCATTCCAGGCGAAGTCTTTCCTGATCAATACCCAAAATCCTGGTGAGTTCCTGGGTCATCTGGAACATCTTTTCGGCCTTTACATTACCATCCAGGTAATGACAGTCGCCGATGTGTCACCCGGCCACCAGTACGCCGTCGGCCCCCTTTTGAAATGCCTTCAGGATGAAATTGGGGTTGATCCGGCCCGAACACATGACCCGGATGATGCGCATGTTGGGGGGATACTGAAAACGGCTGACACCTGCAAGGTCCGCGGCGGAATACGCACACCAGTTGCAAGCAAAGGTGACGATTTTTGGATTAAACTCCTGAGACATGAAGCCCCTCCTATGAATTTTTGATTGTTGATTGGCGATTGACGATTGAAAACACCCCGTCATAGACCGTCAATCCAAAAACATCTACTTTTTGGTATTTGAGATTGTGCAAATACATATGCCCCGCTGCCACTGTCTTCGCGGATGTGGCTGATACCCGTATCCTTTCATAAGGAGATATGATGCGCTATCTGTCAGGCCCGGCCTGATGAGCGAATTCCACACGACATGTTTTTTCGAGGCTTCGCAATCAGCAATCATCAATCGACAATCATCAATCCAAAGCCGCTTCCACCATGCGCAGGACTTCCTGATCATTGAAGTGGAAGATGGATGCCGCACCCGTCGGGCAGGCCACGGCACAGGAACCGCATCCCTTGCAGAGTGCCTCCTGGACAAACGCCACCGTCTTTTTCCCTTCCCGTTCCACAAGCGACACCGCGCTGAATGGGCAGACCTCTACGCATCTCCCGCAGCCCCGGCACATAACCTCATTGATGTGGGAGACCACGCCTTCAACCGTGATGTTTTGTTTAGACAGCACCACAGAGGCCCTGGAAGCCGCTGCCTTGGCCTGGGAAATGCTCTCCTCAATCGGTTTTGGATAATGGGCCATGCCGGCCAAGAAAATACCTTCAGTGGCGAATTCAACGGGTCTCAGCTTGGCGTGAGCTTCCATGAAGAAGCCGTCCTGATTAAGGGACAATTTGAACATCTGGGCAAGGGCGGAATTGTCACGGGGCACAATGGCCGATGCCAAGGCAACGAGATCTGCTTTGATGAGAATATCCCGGTCCAGGATGTGGTCTTTAACCGTGACAGATACGGCGTCACTTCCCGTTTCGAGGACCGGTTTCTGATCGAGACTGTAACGAATGAAGATAACGCCCTGCCTCCTGGCCTCCCGGTAAAGCCCTTCTCTCTGCCCGTACGTCCGGATATCACGGTAGAGGACATAGACATCGGTTTCCGGATTCATTTGTTTTAAGTGCAGCGCCGATTTCATGGTATGGGTACAACATACCTTTGAGCAATAGGGCCTCTCGGGTTCCCTTGATCCCACGCACTGAATAAAGACGACGGCTTTTGCCCCGGTTACCAGGGTGTCTTTGTTTCTTATGGCCGCATCCAGTTCCAGGTGGGTCAGGACCCTCTTGTCTTCGCCATGAAGGTATTCCGTGGGCTTGTATTCTTCCGCGCCCACGGCCACGACCACCGCCCCATGTTTGAGGGAGATGTCAGACCCGTTTCGTGAAATCGTTGTTTCAAAGTTCCCTACGAATCCGTCAGATCCCCTGATGGTGGATCCGGTGTACACCTCGATCATCTTATGTTCATCTACTTCTTTGATCATTCCTTTGACCTGCCTGGCCACATCTTCGCCCTGCCAGGTGTCAATGAGCTTCAGGGCGTTTCCACCCAGCTCATTTGACTGCTCAACTAAATAGGTATGATACCCCTGATCAGCCAGACCCAGGGCCGCAGTCATGCCGGTGATGCCTCCCCCGATCACAAGCGCCTTGTTGTCCACTGAGATCGATGGCTGGGGCAGCGGCTGTATCAACTGTGCACGGGCAACGGCCATGCGCACCAGATCCATGGATTTCTCTGTGGCTTTATCCTTTTCTTTCGAGTGGACCCAGGAACACTGGTTTCGGATATTGGCCATTTCAAACAGGTACTTGTTCAATCCGGCATCTTTGAGCGTTTCCTGGAACAGGGGCTCATGGGTGATGGGGGTGCAGGCCGCCACGACGACCCGGTTCAAGCCCTCTTTCTCTATGACCTCTCTTAGCTTGTCCTGGGTATCCTGAGAACAGGTAAACAGGTTCTCTTCCACATAGCTGACGCCCGGCAGAGTGCGAGCATATTCAGCGACTTTCGGCACGTCCACTGTGCCGCCGATGTTGGTGCCGCAGTTGCATACGAACACGCCGATGCGGGGTTCTTCGCTCTTAACGTCCTTCTCGTCGGGGTAGGTTTTTTCATTGACCAGGGTTCCTCGGGCCGCAGACAGGTCGGCCTTGGCTGCACAGGCCGCGGCGCTCGACTCCATGACGGAGTAGGGGATGTCTTTGGGTTCCTGAAAGGCACCGCACACATAGATCCCGTCCCGTGAGGTGGCCACCGGCTGGAAACTGCCGGTTTTGACAAATTGATCTTCGTTCAATTCGATTTCCAGGCGGTTTGCCATGTCCACAAGAGACCGGGGTGTTTCCAGCCCTACGGAAAGGACGATCATGTCGAATGTCTCTGTCTGGAGTTCACCCTTCTCGTCGGCGTACTGGATGATGAGGTCATGGGTTTCGGAATCCTCATCAATGGTATGAATCCTGGAGCGGAGGAAACGGACCCCTGCCTCATCCCTGGCGCGTTCGTAATATCGGTCAAAGTCTTTTCCGTGGGTGCGCATGTCCATGAAAAAGATGGCGGTATCCAGCTCTGCGCTGGCATGCTCTTTGGCAATGAGGGCCTCT
>Ga0272444_10006043_pt1 | contig 10403 bp, 8 predicted proteins | sample SSMForm13_FD_201033 | JGI IMG/M metagenome (GOLD analysis project Ga0272444, IMG submission 201033) | Marine sediment archaeal communities from Little Sippewissett salt marsh, Falmouth, MA, United States - SSM-Form-13 | ecosystem: Environmental > Aquatic > Marine > Wetlands > Sediment ...
TGGATTTCAGGTGCATCGGTCCGAAGTGCGAAGACCACTGCTGTTATGGTTGGGATGTCATCGTCGATAAACGATCCTACCAGCGGTATCGACAATCGGCATCCACACCTCTCGGCCAGCGGCTTCGTGCCGCGGTCCGGCGCAATACCCAGGATCCCTCCTTCACGCGCTATGCACGAATTGAACGCTCCGGAGAAGCGGCGTGCCCCTTTCTTACCCGGGATCAACTCTGCCGGATACACGCCGAACTGGGTGAAGAATGGCTTCCGGATACCTGTGCCGTTTTCCCCCGGCACCTGCGGGCCAGACAGGGATGGATCGATATCTCCGCATCCCTGGCCTGCCCACAGATCGCGCGGCGTGCGCTGGCAACCCCTAAAAAAATTACCATCGTAGAAACGCACCTGGATTCTAAAAGGGTTGCAACGATGCGTGCGGTCGAGCCGAAGCTTTCTTACGATGTGGAAACCGCCGGACTGACGTTGCGGACGTTCGCTTTGTCCCTTTTGCAAAACCGGCGACTTGCCTTGTGGCGGCGGCTTTTGGCGCTCGGCTATCTTTTGGAGATGGTCGGCCTCTCTGGAACCGGGCCTGGGGCGAATGTCGTGCCGGCGATAGTGGACGCGTTTACCCGTCGCATGGAATCCGGCGAAGTAATGGGGCGGATCGAAGCGGCACCCAAGATGACCGGGATGCAGCTGCAACTCATCAGGCGGCTCCATGACGAAATAATTTCGTCCGTCTGCGTAACCGCCTTTAAGTGCTGCACCGAACAGTGCCTTGCCGGACTTGACTACGCTGGTGCGCAACCGTTCACTGAAGCCATTGGCAAACGGTACGATTTCGCCTTCGATCACCTCTACCGTCCGTTTTTCCGGCGCTACGGATTCATGCTGGAAAACTACCTTGTCAGCTATCTGCTGCATCACGATTTTTGCTTTCATCGAGGCCGGCGGTTGTACGAAGACTACATTATGATGGTCTTGAATTTCGCCATGCTCAAGACCTATCTGATCGGCATGGTGGCATGGCACCGGAAGAATTTTCATCCTGACATGGTCACTCGGTTGATCTATTCCTTCACGAAAGTGGTTGAGCCGGATGCCCGCTTCAGGGATTATGCACTGGGGCTTTTGGCACAAAGCGGTTGTACGGACATGATGCACCTGGCGGTTCTGATTAGAAATTGACAGATTCGTAAAAAGCCCGATATCGGCGTTACGCTTCATCCCTCGTCACTGCGGAGTACTTTTATGTACGCCTCATTCCTCGGGATTCGCAAGCCTTGATCTCGGGCTTTTACGAATCCGTCCGAATGGCGACTTTTTACGAGTTCATCAGAAATTGATGGGGTCATGGTTTTCTTCAGGCCGGCCTGCATGTAATCGTCGATGGCTGCATGCAGGGTGTCGGTCGCAAGGGTCGAGCAGTGCCAGTGGTCTTTCGGAAGCCCGCCAACGACCTCGCGGATCATGGCCGAATCGACGTCCAGGATCTCTTCTGGTGTTTTGTTCCTGGCAAGATCCACCGCCGCGAGAACGCAGTTGAGACTGTAGACGCAACCATTGGTCCACGACGCCCCCTCGATCATGCGCCCTCTCTTGAACCGGAGACGGATCTCCATGATGTCACCGCAGCTGCCGACGACCCGTGCCTTGCCGTCAGGGATCGATACGTGGGGATTGAGCCAGTAATAAAGGATAAACCATACCAGGGCGACGACCAGGAGAATCCCGGTGCCGAAAAGGATGCTGGCGCCGTCTGCCATAACAAGTTTCCTATCCAGTGCCTGAAACGCTTTTTGGGGTCGGTGCCGGGCGGGCCGCTGCCCTTCTACAGGGCAAGCGCCTCCTGGGCCGTCGGTTCATGGCTGTCACTTTTCTGAAACAAGGGGCGCGCAAGATGGGGCTGAATCGCATGGGCCATGAAACAGGCCTTGATGCAGGCCTCATCGCACTGCTGTCCGTATTCCAGGCACTTGTGATGATCGATGCGGATGATCCCGTCGACCAGGCCGACAGCCTCGGCCGGGCAGTCCCGTATACAGGACTGGCAGTGCATACAGGCTGCCTCGCAGATCTGATGGGCCAGCTTGCCCGTGTTCCGGGTGCTGCAACGCACGACGACGCGCGCTTTTTTGGGTACCAACGTGATCAGATGCTTCGGACAGGTTTTGACGCAGGTGCCGCACCCCACGCATAGATCCTCGTCGATCACCGGAAAATGGTTTTCCATGGTGATGGCGTCAAAGGGGCAGGCACCGGCGCATTCGCCGAAACCAACACACCCGTACTGACAGTCCGTCGGACCGGCAAAGGCCAGGTTGGCTCCCGAGCAGAGTCCGTATCCAATGTAATCGTATTTTTTGTAGTCCTTGCGGATCGATCGGGCGCAGTGGACGACCGCCACCAGGTCCTCCATGGCTCCCATCTGCTTGCCGGTGATCTGGGCCACGGCTTCCGCCACCGACGCTTTACCGGGGAAGCACAAATTGGGCGGAACGTCCGGATCATTGACCACGGCCTCGGCATACGCCTCGCACCCGGCGAAGCCGCATCCGCCGCACTGGGCGCCGGCCAGGACTTCCTTGACCGCTTCCACCTTGGGATTGACTTCAACGGCGAACTTGTGCGCTGCCAGTGCCAGGCCAATGCCGAAAAAAAGCCCGATGCTGCCCAGCAGCACCAGCCCGCCGATCGCCAGTTTGATGTATAATGGATCCATGGGAAACCTTCCTTAAAAGATCGACATGCCGGAAAAGCCCATGAACGAGAGGGCAAAAAGACCGGCCACGATGAACGCGATGGGCAGCCCCCGGTAGGATGGGGGAATATCGGCCAGTTCGAGTCGCTCACGCACCGAAGACATCAGGAAAAGGGCCAATAGAAATCCAAGCCCGGCGCCCAGGGCCAGCATGAGGCTTTCCAGCATATTGTATTCGTTGTCGGCCAGGATCAACGGTACGGCGATGACGATGCAGTTGGCAATCACCAGCACCAGGTAAACGCCGAAGGCTTTGAACAGTGCCGGGTTGATCTTGCGCAGGATCGTGTCCACGGCTTGAACGGTGAGCGATACCAGTCCGATGAAGACGATAATCTGCAAGTAGTCCAGGCGGTAGGGCTTGAGTACGAATTGGTAAAGGAACCATGACATCAAGGATGCGAAGACGATAACGAAGGTAAAAGTGATGCCCATGCCCACGGCGGTACTTTTTTTCTGGGACGTCCCGAAGAAGACGCAGAGCCCCAGATATTTGGAAAAGACGAAGTTCTGGATGAGCAGGGCGCCCAGCAGAATGCTGAACAGGTATCCGAAGTAGGGCTTGGATACAAGAACCCCCTGGGTGCCCAGGTTGCGGCCCTGGGAAACGATCTCTTTGACCATCACCTGGTGGGGTTGGTCCGGGTTGATGGGGTCGGCCAGTGTGATGGTCAATTGGGTCTGATCCGGGTTGAGGCTGACGCTTTTAACGTCCAGAAGGATGTCGGGGTCCGGTTTTTCGTTGACCGTAAAATTATCGGGATTTGCGGCCCAGTCAGCATTCACCGGTCCGGCGAAGGTCAGCACGATTTGGTCCGCTTTCTCGAACCGGGCCGTTTTGATGAAATGGGACGCCTTGCAGCCGCCGATCAGAACGGTGGCGATCAGCAGAAAGAGCGTCCAGATTGCCGTTGCGTCTTTTTTCATGTCAAGATCCTCGTTTCGCCCGCCGCTGGTAGAGCGTCTCCACATAATTAAAAACCGCCATCATGAACCCGACCAGGAAAAAGCCGGCGGCCGGCAATACGAAAAAAAGCATGGGCCTGAACCCCAGCACGTCATAACCGAGAAAGGTGCCCATCCCCATCACCTCGCGTACGGCCCCCAGCGTCACCATGCCGAACATGAAGCCGAACCCCATGCCGATTCCGTCCCAGAACGAGGCGACTACGGTGTTGCGACAGGCAAATACCTCCAGACGCATGGTGATGATGGCAAAGGCAACGATCAGGCGCACGAAAATTCCCATGGCCTTGTAAGCCACCGGCAAAAAGGCCGCCAGCACCAGGTCGATCACCGTCACCCAGGTGGCAATCGTCAACGTGTAGGTGGGAATGCGAATGCGTGGATGAATATGGTCCTTGATCAGGGCGATGGTGCAGCTGGAAAAGACCTGTACAAAAAGAACGGCCACACCGAGAAGCAGTCCATTGGCCACCGTCGTGCTGATGCCCACGGCCGGGCACATGCTCAGGGCCAGTCGAAAGATGGGGTTTTCGTTGAGCAGGCCGTTGACGACCAGCTGCATGTTGGTTTTTGTGGTTGCTGCCACGGATTGTTCCTTTCTACAAACTAAAAAAGAACCGTAACGTCACCATCCGCTATGGCCTGGTCCAGAATCTGAATGCGATAGGCGAATTTTTTGACCATGGCCTTAACGCCATTGGTCACCGCCGCGCTGGATATGGTGGCGCCGGTCAGGGCGTGGATATCCTGATCCTTATACCGCCTGCGTATGTCGGCCGCCTCGCCCTCCGACAGGCCATTGTCGTCCATGCCCATGGATGTAAGATAGCGCTCGTAGTCCGCGGGCAGCGGTTCCTTGATGACGGTGAGCCGCTTGAGTTTTTCGAAGGATTTGCCGACGAACTGGTTTTTAAAATAATCCTGGGTGATTTCACCGCCCAGTCCGGGATCTTCCTCGTGCTCGATCACTTCCAGCCCCAGCAGTTGAAAGTCGGCGTTCAGGGCCACCATGGCTTTGATAAAGGTCTTGAACCCGGGAAACTCACCGGGCAACAGATAGGCCGTGCGCTTGCCATTGAGACAGGCGATGATCATGGTATCGGCAAAATCGACTTCAGCTCCCGGATTCAGCGTTTTGGAAAGGGCCTTTTTACGGTCTTCGGCGGACAAGGCCGCTTCGGGTGTCAGTGTCAAATCGTGGCGTTCGAGAAATCGACCTTTCAGATCGAGCACGACCCATGCGTACCCTTCACCACTCCCGTTTACGGCCGGGACCATATATCCCATGCGCAGCGTATCCGCCTTGCGCAGGATGTAGCGGTAAACCGGGTGCAGCGCGAGGTCGGGTGCTGCGGGTCGCTGGGGGCCGTATCCCAGCAGACCGAGCATGGTCTGCTGCACATTGAGATGCTCGTTGTGCTGTTTGGCCTTGGCCGTGAAGATGAAGGTCGTGCCGATGACGAGGCCGGCCACCAGGCAGGAAATGGTCAGGGCAACGGTAATCTTGATGATCTCTCTCATTGGACCGCCCCCTGGGAAAAGCGCTTTGGTTTGAACCATTGATCCAACGCCGGCGTCAATGGGTTCATCAGCAGAATCGCGTAGCAAACCCCTTCCGGATAACCGCCTTTGAGACGGATCAGAACGGTCAGTGCGCCAACACCGATGCCGAAAACGATCTGGCCGCTGCGCTGGGTCGGTGATGTGACGTAATCGGTGGCCATGAAAAACGCCCCGAGCATCACCCCCCCGGAAAGCACCGCCAGCAGCGGATCACCGGTGAACATCCCTTCGCCGCCGAAAATCCATGTCAGAATGCCCACCGTGGCGATGATCGACACCGGGATGTGCCAGTGGATGTATCCCCTGTAGATCAAATAAAGCCCCCCTACCAGCAGGAGCAGGGCCGACGTTTCGCCGATGCATCCGGGCCTGAACCCGATGAAAAAATCGGTGTACACCGATGCCCGGGACCCGAACTGCTCCAGCATGGCCGCCATGCCGTAATGCTTTAGTACGTAAAGCGGTGTGGCCGAACTGACGGCATCCACACCGGCGCCCATGTTCCTGAAAATGGCCGCGTTGCGAATCGGTGCCAGCCAGGCCGTGGTCATGGCCACGGGGTAGGTGGCAACCAGAAAGGCGCGGCCGATCAGGGCCGGGTTGAAGATGTTGAAACCGAGGCCGCCCATAATGATTTTGGTGACGAATATGGCCATCACCGCCCCAAAGACCGGCATCCATAAGGGAACCCCGGGCGGAATGACATAGGCCAGCAAAAGGCCGGTGATCACGGCGCTGCCATCCTTGATGGTGACCGGACGCCCCAGGAGTTTTTGCGAGATCACCTCGGTGGCCAGGCAGCTGGCCACGCTGACAGCGGTGATGATCAGCGTCTGAAAACCGAAGACGAATACCGACAGGATCAGCGGCGGCATCAGGCAGGCGACCACGGTCCACATGATCCGGGACACGGTAATATCGGCTTTCAGATGGGGCGACACCGATACCAGCAGATGGTGGCCGTCGACGCCATCGCACGACTGATGGGATATGGGGGAGCGCTTTATTTCCATTATCCTGCTTTTCTTTTCTGTTCCCTGGCTTCTTTGAGCTTGCGGGCCTGGTTGATTTCCAGCCGGGCCAGGCGGATGAACTGCACCAGGGGCCGCTTGGCCGGACAGACGTAGGCACAACTACCGCACTCGAAACAATCGTCCATCAGACCAAAGGGCTCGGTTTCCGCCCCCCTGCCGGCCTCCACGTAGATGCCGATATTGTTCGGCTCCAGTCCCATGGGGCAGGCATCCAGGCAGAACCCGCACCGGATACAGGGTCCGTGGGCCCGTGCATCGACTTCATCATGGTTCATGAACAATAACCCCGGGGTGGTTTTTGTGATCGGCATATCCAAATCGGACACGGCAAAGCCCATCATCGGCCCGCCGACCACCACCTTGCACAGGTCTGCCGTGGTGCCGCCAAGGTAATCCGCGATTTCCGAAATATGGGTGCCGATTTTGACACGCAGGTTCGCTGGTCGTGCGATTGCCCGACCGCTGACCGTGATTACGCGTTCCGTCAGGGGTTTGCCCAGAACCACGGCGTCGTATACCATCTTGGTCGTGTAGACGTTTTGGACGATGATTCCGATACTTGAGGAGCGCTGTCCCGATGGTCTGACCCGGCCGGTGATACTCTGCATGATCTGATCGGCCGACCCCTGGGGATATTTGACCGCCAACGGTTTGACCTCGATCTTGAAACCGTCGGTCGAATCCGCGTGGTCGATGGCCTCGTTTAGCGCAGCTATGGCGTCCGGCTTGTTGTTCTCTACGCCGATGGCGCAGTAGGTAATACCCAGCACCGTCAGTAGAATTTTGGCGCCTTCGACGATCTGTCGGGCTTTTTCCACCATCACGCGATGATCGCAGGTGATATAGGGCTCACACTCGGCGCCGTTGAGGATCAGGGTGTCGAGCTTGACGCCCGGTTTGACGTTGAGCTTGACGTCGGTGGGAAATCCGGCGCCCCCTAAGCCGACAATCCCTGCCGCGGCGATGCGCTCCTGGATCTGCTCCCGTGAGAAGCGCCGCCAGTCCACCGGCATACAGGTCGCTGGGACGGCCTCGGGATCGGTTCGGATGACGATGGCCGGCGCCTTGCCGACCTGGTAATGGAGTATGTTTTTCACCCCCAGCACCGCGCCGCCGACACTGGCATGGAGCACCGCGCCGAGTTGGGTGCCGATTTCGCCAATCCGGTCGCCTTGCCTGACCCTGTCCTTTTTATCCACCAGCAATCTGAAGAGCGCTCCGGGGTGCCCACTGGAAAAAAGAAGATCCTCGCTGACCGCCTGATCGCCCCTGGGATCCGGTCGATGGGGCACAGCCACCTGGCAGGGCGTGCCGACATGCTGTTTAAGAAACAACGACACCTTCGACGGATCGGGCATGGTTTCGATGGGCAACGCGCTGCTGAGGTCCTTGTTCTCTTTGGGATGGACCCCGCCCTTGGGGAAAGTCGCCAGTGGGGCCATCATCAGCGCACCTTTGTCGCCCATAGTTTCTTTTCAAGCAATCCTTTGCCGTAGGCTTCCCGGGTCTTGTTGGAAAGCTCGGCAGGTTTGCAGAACTGCAGCGCGTTGGTGGGGCAGACCGATACGCACACCGGTTCCTCGCCGGCGTCGATGAGATCCATGCACAGGTCGCACTTGACGACTTTGCCGGCCTCGGCGTTCCACTGGGGGATATGCCACGGACAGGCCGTGATGCAGGCCTTGCAGCCGACGCACAGACTATCAATGATATAGACGAGGCCGTCTTTTTTCCTGCGCCGAATGGCTTCCGTAGGACAGGACTCCATGCACCATGCCTGTTCACAGTGAAAACAGGGGACGAAGACGGCGGTCATATTGGGAGTGCCGTTGACCATCTTGGGGCCCAGGACGACGATTTTTCCCAGGGTCACCTCCAGTGGAAGCTTTTTCTCTGATTTGCAAGCAATCTCACAGGCATGACAGGCAATGCAGCGTTTCGGGTTGGTGGAAATGATATAATCGCCCATAGGTTAAATACCTCCGAGAAACCGGTGCGGTTTCAAATTTTCGTAACCGTGATCCAGCTATGATCCAGGGCCGGACTGCCGCCTATTTTGTCGTGGATACGCTCTTGGAAGAGCGCATCGGGCGCTCCCTTTCCGTAGCTGCGCTTGCTGTCGACCTCCACATGGCCGAATCCGTGGAGCATGAACGCGGCTTCGGGGTGGATCATGTCGGTGACATATGCGCGCATCTCACCCTTGCCGGCCTTGGATTCCACAAGGATGCGGTCGTTGTCGGCAATTCCCAGTTCCCTGGCGCGGCAGTCGTTAATCCAGAGCCGGTTTTCGGGAACCAGGTGGTTGAGATAGAGGTTGTTCTGGGTCATTACGTTCGTGTGGGTCACGCAGCGGCCGCACATCAGTCTGAAGGCCCCCGGCTTCTCATCACGCGCTTCATAGGGCGGCAGCGAGGGAATCCCATGGCTTTCCATCAGGTTGGAAAGCACCTCGATTCTGGCGGACGGGGTCTTGAACTTGATCCCGTCGTTGCGGTCCCACCAGATCGCCTTATCGCTCAGCGACACAAAACCGGTTTCATCGAAATCCTCGATCTTGATGTCCAGATCCGTTAGCTGGTAATTCCATATATCTTCTGCGGTTTCGTAGGGAAAATAGTGACCGGCGCCCAGACGGTCGGCCAGCTGCTTGACAATCCACCACATCGGCTTGGTATCAAAACGGGATTCGACGCAGGCGATCCGACGGTTGATGGCAGGTTTCAAACTGGACCCCATCTGCAGCGGATCGGAACGCTCCAGAAAAAATGATTCGGGCAAAACCACATCCGCCAAAGCGGTGGTGCCCCCGAAGTTGACATCGCTGGCCACGATCAGATCCAGCTTCTTGAGCGCCTTGAGATTGGTGTTGTAGTCGGGGTTGGACAGCAGCGGGTCGTAGCGGAAGGCAAACAACACCTTGATCGGATAGGGGTCCTCGTTCAGAATCGCATGGGGCAGCATGAAACCGACGCCATGGGACGGATCGGCAATGGGGAACTTGTCCTGGCCGCACCCGTCAAAGCGGCGCGTGTCCTCCATTTCGGGAAACTGTTGAGATGAGAAGGTCTTTAACCCGGCCTTGTAGCCTGCGTCCTTGAGACCCTTTTTGATAAAGAGGCCGCCCTTGCTTTCAATACTGCCCATCAGTGCATTCAGGATCAGGATCGAACGGCGGAAGTACGTTTCCGTGGGATGGTGAGAACCGCGATAGCCGTAATGGAAAACCACCGCCGGCTTGACCTTGCTGACTTCCCGGGCCAGGCTCACGATCTCCTCTGCTGAAATCCCGGTTTCCTTTTCGGCCCATTGGGGCGTATAGGGGATGACAAAGCTGCACAACTCTTCGAACCCTTCCACCCATCGTCTCACGTACTGGGCATCGTAGAGTCTTTCCTCGATGATGACGTGCATCAGGGCATAGTTGAGGGCCAGGTCACCGCCGGGGCGAATCATTTTATAATCGGTGGCCTTGGCCGCCGTAATCGTTACCCGTGGATCGATGTAGGTCAGCTTCGTGCCCTTTTCCAGGGCCGAAATGAAGCTGTTCATGGCCTTGATTTCGACGGATTCGAAAACATTCCGGCCATAGAGGACCACGTGTTTGGCATTGGACCAGTCGGCGTTGATCTGGCCGTCTGTATAGCCGATGATCGAGCGGCAGGCCGTGTTGATGGACCCTTTGCAGACCGTGTCGTGGGTGAAATGGTTCGGTGAGCCGATAGCCTTTTGAAACGATTTGGAAATATCGGAAATCAGGTTGGCCCGTTCACAGTAAATGGAACTTTTGGCCCCGTGCTTGTCGAAAATCTCCTTGCACTTGTCGGCCGTATAATCAAGTGCCTCCGTCCAGCTCACCCGTTTCCACTGGCCCGACCCACGCTCACCGGTACGAATCAGGGGAAAGCGCACCCGCTGGTTGTCGTTCAGGCCGGCAATGGCGGCAGCCGCCTTAGGGCAGATGCCGCCGTTCATGGCCGGCACATGGGGGTTGCCCCGTATGCGGAGCACCTGATTATTTTCCACTTCTACCTGAATCGGGCAGCGTACAGAACACATAAAGCAAAGTGTATTAAC
>Ga0272444_10006044_pt1 | contig 10403 bp, 6 predicted proteins | sample SSMForm13_FD_201033 | JGI IMG/M metagenome (GOLD analysis project Ga0272444, IMG submission 201033) | Marine sediment archaeal communities from Little Sippewissett salt marsh, Falmouth, MA, United States - SSM-Form-13 | ecosystem: Environmental > Aquatic > Marine > Wetlands > Sediment ...
ACGATTTATGCAGCGCCTTACCCCGCTTGAGTTTGAGCCAACCCTGCCGGGCCAGATAGGTATTCACGTTGATCCAGGCCCGGGTGGAGCCGAAGCCGTGATCGGACATGATGAACAGCTGGGTGTCATCGTCCAGGGCTCGTTCCAGCGGCTCGAGCATCTCATCGAAGGTCCGGTAGCATTTCAGGATCTTGTCGCGCAGCTGGTTGGCCCGCGGGGAGCGGTACAGCTTGGTCTGGGGGTCGATGTATTTCCAGAACAGATGCTGAATGCGGTCGGCGAAGATGAACACGATCATGAAAAAGTCCCAGGTCTCCCGGCTCATCAGATGGAAGAAGGCGTCCCGCCGCTTCTCCAGGGAATAGAGGACCTCGTCGAGGAAGGCCAGGGCGTCGTCCAGGGCGTCGGTGTCGTATTTGGGGATATCGATGTTGACCACGAAGTCGCCGATGCCCTTGAGCAGGTCATCCTTGAGCCCGGGAGGGGTGGTGTAGCGGGATTCCCCGTCAGGGGTCAGCAGCCCGGAGATGACGAACCCGTTGATCGACTCCGGGGGATAGGTGATCGGGACGCTGACCAGCCCGGAACGCTTGCCGTGATCGGCCAGGATCTCCCACAGCTTTCTGGCCCGGATGGAGCCGGAGTTGATCAGGGGCCGCAGCTGGTGGCGGAGAAACGATTCCCGGAAATCGTAGATGCCGTGCTTGCCGGGATGCTTTCCGGTGACGCAGGTCGACCAGGCCGGGGGGGTGGTGGCCGGGATGGTCGATTCCAGGTCGCCCCAGACGCTGCGTTCCATCAGCCGCCCGAGATTGGGCATCAGACCTTTCTCCACCCAGGGCTTGAGCAGATAGTAGGTCCCGCCGTCCAGCCCCAGCAGGATGACGCGTTTGGCCGTATCGGGCCTCTCGTTCGCCTTCGTTTCCATCTCCCTGGTCTTCTCCTCTGTATCTATCCGGTCTCGAACAGCGGCATTCCGGTCATCTCCTCCGGCTGTTCGACGCCGCAGTGGGCCAGCGCGGTGGGAGCCATGTCCATGATATCGGGATGCCGGCTGCTGATCTTTTTATTGCACAGCAGGATGCCGGGGGTGTCGGCGGTGTCCGAGGCGGCATGATCGCCGCTCCACTTCTTGGTGTTATCGACCATCAGCTCTCTGGGGATGCCGCCCAGGGTGGTCTCCCAGGAGGTCCGGTAGCCGTCCCGGAAGCCCAGCCGAATATCGGGCGCCTCGTCGAGATGCTTGCCGTGATAGATGGATCGTCCGGCATGGGCCTTGATGATCACCCGCTCGCCGGTCCGGGGATCCCGAACCTCCTCCAGGCCGCGGGCGATACGCTCGACCAGCTGCTCGTACTCGCCGCCCGGCGGGACGATACCCCGGCCTTCACGGCCCTCCAGATTGACATAGATCTGACCGGTGCCCAGCGAGTATGCCTGGGTCCATTCCCAGTCGACCTCCTGAAGGAACTCCTTGGCGCTGTGCGTGCGGCCGTTCTTCAGGGTCATGAATCCGTTCTGGACCAGCCAGGAGTTGACGTTCAGGCCTCTGCGGAAACTGTGGAATCCGTGATCCGACATCACCATCAGGGTGTCCGTCTCGCTCAAGGCGGCCATGGCCTGCCCGACCACCCGGTCCATCTTTTGATAGACCTTCAGCAGAGCGTCGCCGTATTCCCCGGCCAGGGCCGCGTCGTAGCGAGGGTGCGCTGAATCGAGCAGACGGAAGAACATGTGAGAGGCCCGGTCGGTGGCGGTGAACACCGAGATGAACAGATCGTCCCGGCCCTTCTTCAGCTGGGCCAGGGTGATCTTCTCCCGCCAGTCCATGACGGCGAACATCTCCTCCAGAAAGACCCCCTCATCGATCCTCTCGGAGTTGAGCGCCGAGGTGTCATGGACCCAGCCGACCGTCTTGAACAGCCCGTGATCCTTGGCCAACTGACCCGCAAAACCGGTCGGGGTGGAGATGGGGATGTAGGGGTCCCGGGGATCGAAGCACATCGGCGAGAGATACAGCTGCACCTCCGGGGTGGCCTGGAGGACGAAGAAACGGCAGATGGCCCGGGCCTGATAGTGTGGCGTGATCTGATAACTGACGGAGTACCAGGGGCTCCATTTCCGCTCGCCGACGGTATGCTTCTCCTCGCCCAGCTGGATATGGACCGATCGGCTGGCCGGATCCGAGGAGCAGGTCAGGGGAATGCCCAGCCGCTGCCGCCGGTTGCCGGCGAAGTCCACCGGCCCTTCGACCGCGGCCTGCAGATGGGGTCCGGACGGTTTCAGCCGGAGCAGCTGGCCGCCGGCGATGCCCGTGCCGTCGTCGCGCCGGGGAAGATCCGTCGCCAGATAATAAAATGTGCTGTTCGTACCTCTTACGTCCGGGGTTCCCAACGCCGAGAGCATCCGCCCCCCCTCGATGGGGTCCGGGGGAAAGGCATAGGGCAGGTTGAGGACGACGCTGCTCACGCCCGCCCCTCCGGCCATGACCCAGAAGGGGATGCCGTCGCGATAGGTGATCCCCCTGGGGGGAGCGGTCAACCGCCCGTCGTCATCGAACTGGGGATCCTCGGTCTGGCCGGTGGCCAGATCGGGAAGGTAGTAGTCGGGTTCCCGCTTGATCAGATCGTAGATGTTATGGCCGCCGGGATTGAGTCCGGTGGCGAAGGTCGACCAGGCCACCGGGGAGTTGGGGGGATTGGTCGATCCCAGGCGGGCATATCCGCCGGCGTCGGCCAGCCGCTGCATGTTGGGCAGGTGCCCCCCTTCAGACCAGGCCTCGAACAGGCTCGGCTCCACTCCGTCGAATCCCAGGATGATCAGCCGGCCGTCTGTCCGCCGGCCGCCCGAGCCGCCGCAGCTTACCAGAAAGGGGAGCTGACTGGCGGCCGCGGCGCCCATGGCGGCGTAACCGGTCGTCTTGAGAAAATCTCGTCGCCTCATCTTTGCTATCTCGCCCTTATGTAGAGTGTGAAATGATAAAAAACGTCGCCAATGCCTAAAAAAATGTTGTATTGAAATCGTCAATTAAAATCAAGGGATTTCTCCCCGCCGGAGGACCGACGGATCCTTCTAACTGCTCAGTAAATATGGCCTAGAGCCCGGAGTTTTTCCAGGTTCCGGGGGTCGATGTTCCGCCAGGGTGACGCACAGGGGCATGGGTGTGGGTGACATCTTTTGGGGGGCCGGGATCATCTCCGCGCCTCCCGGGTAAGAATCACTCGACGTATCCCAGGGCCCGGAGACGATCCTGGACCTCCGGGCGGATCTCGGCAGGTTTCTCGGGCATGGCCAGATCCTCTAGAATCCCGGCTTTCAGCCGAGCCAGCATCTCACCCTGCAGCCGGGTCTCCAGCTCCAGAGGCGGTGAGGCATCCATCAGGTTATTCTCCTCGGACGGATCTGCCCGCAGATCGTACAATTCGACCGTGCCGTCAAAGAGATCATAGATCAGTTTATGGTCCTCCGTGCGGTAGCCCATCTGATGCCCCGGCGGCTGGAGATTGTGGGTCTCCAGGCAGGTCGGGCGGGTCTTCCCGCCGGCCGTCTTGATGAGCGGCCTCAGGCTGCGGCCGTCGATACCGGTCGGATCGGGGACAGCGCAGTAATCGAGCACGGTAGGCATGATATCCATGTTGCGCACCGCCGAAGCGACCGTCAGCCCCGGGCCCCGGGAACGGGGCGGTTTGACGATCAGGGGCACGCGGATCTGGGGCTCGTACAGGGTGTGGCCATGATAATAGTGGCCGTGCTCGCCGAACACCTCGCCGTGATCGGCGTTGAGAATGATCATCGTCCGGTCCCACAGTCCCAGCTCTTTGAGACGATCGAAAACGGTGCCGATCTCGGAATCCACGAAGGTGATCTCGGCGTCATACAAACGGATGAGATGCTCCCGCTCATCCGCCGTCAGGGTGATCAGGCCGCGGTTGATCCGGCCCAGCAGAAGGATGGAACCGCCGTACAGACCGGTGGCGTCGCGCAGGTCCTGTCTATAGGGCCGGATGCCGTTCAGCAGGATGTAGTCCTCCTCGTACTTCCGCATGTGCTCCTCGGGCGGCGTGTAGGGCGCGTGCGGATCCCAGTAGTACAGCCAGATGAAGAAGGGCCGGTCGTCCAATTCGTTCAGCGTCTGCAGGCACCTCTGTGTCTTCCGGCGCGTGCTGCTGGGGCCCCGTTGCAGTTTCTCGAAGCCCTGGTAATAGCTCGGCGGCCAGTCCTCGAGGATGCCGCAGGTGAAATATCCTTCCTCGGCCAGGGCCTCTGCCAGGGTGACGTGGGCGCTGTCCAGATCGAGGCCCAGCTGACGGATGTCCAGCAGATAGGGATAGGCGGCCGTGATCATGCTGGGCACCGAGATATGGGTATAGGGCGCCTGGGCCACGCACTGGGTGAACAGGACGCCCTCGCCGGCTAGCTCATCCAAAACGGGGGTGCGGGCCCCCCCGGGGGAGGCGCAGCCCAGGTGGTCGGCCCGGAAGGAATCCATGGTGATCCACAGCACGTTGGGCCGGCCCGCCGGCGGAGGGGTCCGCCGCAGGAGAACGATGACGGCCGCGGCCGCCAGGAGGATGATGACGGGGATGATGGCGAAACGTCTCATCGGCTCACTCGATATAACCCAGGGCCTTCAGCTGTTCACGGGTCTGGGGATCCATCCCGGTGTCCGGCCCCAGCTCCAACTCGTCCAGCGATCCGGCCTCCAGGGCGGCGAGCATGCCGGCCCTGAGGGTCTCTTCCAGATCTTCGGCGCCTGGCGAACCGCCGGGTTTTGGGTCGCCGGCAGCCGGTGGTTCGTCGGCCGGTCCGGCCTTGAGCAGATCATTTCGCTCTCCCGGATCGATCTGCAGGTCATACAGCTCGGCCTCCGCCGGAGAGAGCTGGTAGATGAGCTTGTGGCGCGCCGTGCGGTAGGCCATCAGATGCCTCTTTTTCTGGGTGCTGTGCGTCTCCAGACAGGAGGGCAGCCGGGGGATCTCCCCGGATTCGATGAATGGCCGCAGGCTGAAGCCCTGAACGTCCTTCGGCTCCGTGACACTGCAGTAATCCAGGATGGTCATGGGCATATCCATGTTGCGGACCAGGCCGGGGATCATCCGGCCTGGCGTCCGGGAGCGGGGCGGCTTGATGATGCAGGGCACCCGCACCTCTTCCTCGTACAGGCTGTGACTGTGATAGTAGAGGCCGTACTCGCCGAAGGCTTCTCCATGATCGGCGTTGAGCAGAACCAGGGTGTCATCCCACAGCCCCATCCCTTTCAAAGCCGCCGTTACCTGGCCGATCCCGGCGTCCACGGAGGCGACCTCGGCGTCATAGAGCCGCACCAGCTGGTCGCGCTGGGCCTTGGTCAGGGTGACCGCACCTCGGTTCAGCTGGGACAGCAGCAGCAGGTTGCTTCCCCGGACGGCCGGTAGCCGGCGCTCCTCGGCGGTGAGGCCGGCCGCCTCCGGCGCGGTCCGGTCGATGATATCGAGATAGCGGTCGGGGGGCTGATAGGGCGTGTGGGGGTCCCAGTAATACAGGCAAATAAAGAAGGGCCGGTTGTCCAGACCCTCGAGGATCTCCAGACAGCGGCGGGTCTTCTTGGTCGTTGCCCGATCCTGGAAATCGAATACCTCGACGCCCTAATAGAAACCTGCCGGCCAGGGCTCAGCGATGGCGCAGGTGAAGTACCCGGCCGCGGTCATAGCCTCGACGACGGTCACATGGGCGGTGTCCAGGTCGCCGTGCAGCATCCGCATATTCAAGAAGAACGGGTATTTTCCCGTGATCATGCTGGGCACGGAGATGCGCGTGTAGCTGGCCTGAGAGACACACTGCTGGAACCGCACGCCCTCCCTGGCCAGGGCGTCGATATGAGGGGTGTGAGCCCTCTGGTACCCATAGCAGCCCAAATGATCGGCCCGCAGGGAGTCCATGGTGATCCACAGCACGTTGGGCCGGTCCGGCGGGAGCATCCCGGTGCCGCCAGAGATCCCAGGAAGGCCAGGCCGAGGGCTGCCAGAACGGCCCGGCGGCACTCAGTAGACATATCCCAGCGCCTTCAGTCTCTCCTTGGTCTGCCTGTCGATAGGACCCAGCTGCTTCAGGGTAGGGCGCAGATCGACCAGATCCTGCGCCCGCAACGTTTCCAAGAAATCCTCCCGAAGCTTCCTTTCTATTGCCCGGACCTCTTGATCGATCTCGGTGGAATCCAGTCCGGCCAGAGTGGAGTCGGGCAGGATACTGTTCGTCTCGCCGGGATCGACCTCCAGATCATAGAGCCAGACCTTGTCGTTCCGCACGTCGTAGATCAGCTTGTACCCTCCCTGACGCAGGGCCATGAGATGCGATCTTATGCCCACCTGGGTCTCGGTAACGCCGGGCAGGTCGGGAGAACGGTCGGTCTCGATAAAGGGTCTCAGGCTCATGCCGTCCCAGGCGGCCGGCGCCGCCAGGCCGCAGTAGTCGACGATGGTCGAGACCACATCGATGTTGCGGACCACGCCCCAGACCTGCTTGTTGAGGTCCCTGGCCCGGGGCGGCTTGATGATCAGCGGGACCCGGCACATCTCGTCGAAGACGGTGGAGCCGTGATACCAGAAGCCGTGCTCACCGAATCCCTCGCCATGATCGGAATTGAGGATGATCAGGGACTCGTCGTACAGATCCAGCTCCTTGAGCCTGGCGATCACCTCGCCGATGCCCTCATCGACGTAGGCGATCTCGGCCAGATACAGGTCCAGGAGGTGTTTCCGGTCCAGCGAGGTCAGCTGGATAGCTTTCTGATTGAGCGCTTTGAGGGTGCCGATGCTGCCCCCGAAGTAACCGCTGGCGTCGCGCAGAGTGTTCTCCCGGGGACCCTGCCCCTGGGACCGGGGAGGCTGGTGGACGTAGTCCGGCTCATACCGCTGCATGATCTCCGCGGGGGGCAGATAGGGGGCGTGGGGATCCCAATAGTACAGCCAGATGAAGAATTTGCCATCCTGGCGGTCCTCTATGCCCTGAACGGCCCGGGCCGTCCGCTGGGGGGTCTGCTCACCGGAGCCGCCGGTCTCCTGAAAGCCCTGGTAAAAACTCTCCGACCACATTTGGTTGGTGGCCAGATTGAGATAGCCGTCGTCCTCCAGGACCTCAGCCACGGTGGTGTGGACCGAATCCAGGGACCCGCTGAAGGTTCTGATCTGAGTGAACAGAGGGAACATGCCGGTGATCATGCTGGGAACGGAGATCCGGGTGAAGGTTCCCTGGGCGACGCATTCCCGGAAGACCACCCCGTCCCGGGCCAGGACATCGATGTTAGGTGTATGGACCCGCTCATGTCCAGTGCAACCGAGAACATCGTGCCGCAGAGAATCCATGGTGATGAGGATGACGTTGGGCTGGGGCGCCCCGCTGCCGGGAGGGCGCATCAGAAAGAACAGGATCACCACGGCGAAGAGCATCAACAGGGGGGCGATCCAGTACAGCGGGTTCCTATCCGTCAGGGACATGGAGGACCTCCACATGATTCATTCCCGGTGAGCATCTGTCCGGCCGTCGTTGCGATATTCTATCCCATCAATGTACACACGGGCACACCCGAGGGCAAGTTTTTTTCCATTGTCCTTCGATCCCCGGCAGATACAGCGAGGGGGCACGTCTGGTGCGTGCCCCCCGGAAAAGTATTCCTGTGGTTCCGTGAATGTGCGCCCTGTGGTATCAATCCCGTTCGAATGAATGGTACTCCCTGGCCTGATGCATGAAGGCCTGCAGGCGGGTCATCGATGTGTTCTCCTCCTGGCCGTCATAGGCGATGTTCAGCCAGGGGATATTGTGGAAGTCCTCCCGGAATCTCTTGGAGACGGCGGTGACCATCATGCCGGGCATGCAGGTGAAGGGCATGGCGTTGATGATCCCCGAGGCGCCCCGCTTGATATAATCGACGGCCTTGCCGATGCTCAGGATGGCCTCCCCGCCGAAGGAATGGTGCAGATAGGGGGCGGCATAACCGAGCACCGTCTCGGTGTCCGGTTCCACGGCATTCATCAGCGCCTCATGCAGCGGATGGGCCAGGCGGTGCTCCAGCTTCTGCTGAAACCAGTTCTTCAGCCGGACCTTGAGAGCGTTGAACCGCTGTCCCTTGGCGGAACTGTGATAGCGGTCCATGAAGTTGACATAGAAGACCCATTCGGAGATGGGCGCCACCCAGACCTCGCCGCCCAGGCTCTCCACCTGGCGAACCACGTGGTTATTGCAGAAGCGGTTGGACCGGACATAGATCTCTCCGACCATGCCGATGATCGGCTTGCGCACCGATCGGTCGATGGGGATGGCGGTGAACCGGTCGCGAACCTCCTTCATAGTCCCGAAGATCTCGCCTTTCTTGCCCTCCAGGGCCCGGGCGATCGTCTCCAGTCCCTCCTCGTAAGCCCGGTCGGTCTGGCCGGCCTCGAGCTCGTAGGGCCGGGTCTCGCGGGTGAGTTTTTCCAGCAGGTCCACGGCCACCAGACCCAGCCAGGCGCGCAGCTGGAAATCCCAACCCAGGCCCTCGATGTTGGCGTAGGAGTTCTGCGAATCCAGCGACAGGATCTCGGTCCGGGGCAGGTCCAGGCGGTCCAGGATGACCCGCTGCAGCTGGCTGTACTGGCCGAACCGGCAGGGTCCCTGGGCGGTGGGCATGAAAAAGGCGCTGGTCTCGGGGTCGAAGTCCGGCTGTTTGGTCATCTTGACGATATCGCCGGTGGTGGCGATGAAGGGGAAGCACTCCTTTCCCGAGGAGAACTTCTTCCCCCAGAAAAGCGTTTCTTCATCCGATTCCGGCAGCACCTCGGCATCGAAGCCGCTGGCCCGGAAGGCCGATCTCATGGCGAAGGCATGGTCGGCCATGCGCGGGATGAAGATCTTCTTCCTTTGACGGGTATCGGTTTCAGCTGGCATGGAGTTCGTGTCCCTCCGAAATGAGATCGCGACCGCCGAGACTCCGGCTTCCGGCCTTCTCCTCCTCGTCCTCCTTCTCCTTCTCGCCGCGGCCGGGAGCCGGCTTTCGCTCCAGGCTGTCGAAGAAGGCCTCGCAGCGGGTGATCACCCCGGCGTCGGCGCTGTGCTCATCCACCTCGAGCTGCAGGTAGGGCTTGGCCTCCATACGGTGACGGAGGAAATGGGCGATGAAGGAATCGGGTCCGCACTTGAAGTTGGTGATGAAGATGGCGTGCAGGTGGGGATGTTTCTTGACCACCTCGGCGGCGGCCAGGATGCGCTGGCCGCTCTTCCAGTACATGCCGTTCAATTCCGGCAGCGCCGGGCTGTGCTCCAGATCGAGAAAATCCTGGGGGATGGCCAGCACGCCCATGTCGCGCAGTTTCTTCGGCAGGCCCAGGTTCAGTCCCGGATCGCAGCCGTTATAGGGCCGGCTGAGGATGACCACCGCCCGCGGGTCGCCGGTCAGACCGGGAAGGATCTCCCGGCCCCGCCCGCGGCAGCGCTCCTCGAAGGCGCGCTGGGCCGTCCAGGCCGCGGCCAGGGCCTTCCTGACCTCTCCCGGCGAGGCTCCCAGCTCCCGCCCGAAGCGGATCATCTCCCGCTGGAGGTGCCTGGGCTCATGCTGGAAATGGAAATGGGGCTCCAGAAAACGGACCTGCTCCGGGTCGGTGGAGATGGCCGACCGGGCGATATAGGGCAGACCCTGCGACAGGGGACAGTAGTAGTTCTCCCCGTGATCGGGATGCTGGCGGGGCATGTTGATGATGCTGGGCAGAAAGATCTGCCGGACGCCCCTGTCCATCAGGTCGAGGATGTGTCCGTGGACCACCTTGACCGGAAAACACGTCTCCGCCACCACGTTCTCGACCGACCGGTAGATGAGGCTGGGATTGGTCGTCTCCGAGAGGACCACCCCGTAGCCGAGCTCGTCGAAGAAGGCCGTCCAGAAAGGCAGCAGTTCATGGAAATGAAGCACCCGGGGGATGCCGATGATCCGGTCCGGGTCCAGCCGGGCGGTCTTCTCCTCCACTCCGCGCCTCCGGTACTCCTCCAGCAGGAAGTCCTCCCGCTCGGCGAACAGCTCCGGCAGGTCGGCGCCGCGGTGTTCGGCCGAATCGTCCTTCTCCCATTTCTCGCAGCGGGCGCCATAGAACAGCGGTTTCTCCTCGCCGAAGGTGATCTTGCGGATCTCGCACTGGTTGGCGCAGCCCTTGCAGATGAACGAGGTCGAGGTGTGTTCGCGACGGCTGAGGTCGAAACCTTGGAAGCGGGTGGGCTGGCCGCTGTCGTTCTCCATGGCCAGTATGGCGACGCCGATGGCGCCGGTGACGTCGTGGTGGGGAGGGACGGTGATCTTCTTACCGGTGACTTTCTCGAAGGCCGCCACCACGCCCTGATTCCAGGCCGTTCCCCCCTGAAAGAAGATATTCTCGCCCACCCGGCGGTCCTCGACCACCTTGTTG